>Ga0210391_10002043_pt1 | contig 17742 bp, 17 predicted proteins | sample IncBWC12OmetaG_FD_160573 | JGI IMG/M metagenome (GOLD analysis project Ga0210391, IMG submission 160573) | Forest soil microbial communities from Barre Woods Harvard Forest LTER site, Petersham, Massachusetts, United States - Inc-BW-C-12-O ... | reverse complement strand
GGCCAGGCCGACCGCGTGGCCTTCGCGCAAAAGCACGTCGACGCGCTGGAGCCCCGCCTCGCTTATATCGTCATCACCGCGCCGGCGATTCCAAGCTTGCAACTCCGCGTCGACGACGCATTGCTCAATTCGGCGGCGATTGGAACACCGCTGCCGGTCGATCCGGGAAGCCATTTGATCGAGGCGTCCGCGCCGAACATGCAGTCGTGGCAAGAGAAGGTGACCGTGCCCTCCGAGCCGGGAAAGACGCCGGTGGAAGTCCCGCCGCTCGTGCCTGCGCCCGTGGCCACGACCGCGCCCGTGACGCCGACGACCGGCACGACGCCGGCGACGCCCACGGCTCCTCCTGCCGACAACGACGGAGGTCGCCGCGCGATCCTCTGGACGTCCGTCGCCTTTACCGGGGTCGGCGTCGTGGTGGGTTCGATCTTCGGCGCGCTGACGCTCAGCGCGCGCGACACGGCCCGCAGCGAGTGCCCCAATAACCAGTGCACGAGCCAGGACGGATTGAACAAGATCAGCGACGCGCGTACCGACGCTACGGTGTCGACCGTCGGCTTCGTGGCGGCCGGCGTGGGCGCGGCCGTCGCGACGTACTTCGCGATCTCGCTCCTGCACGACTCGGGCAAGCAGCACGTCGATGCCTCGGCGGCGACCACGACTCTGCGCTCGCTGAAGGCCACGCCGACAATCTTCGCCCACCACGGCGGCGGACTAGCTCTGCAAGGCCAGTTCTGAGTCCTTGGCTGCGAACGACGGCGCCCGCAACGCGCCGTCGAGAATCTCGAGGCAACCCTCGAGCGAATCGCAAAGATTGAGCTTCTGGCGAAGCAGAGCGGCGCCGGGCAGCCCCTTGAGATAGCCGGCGAGGTGGCGCCTCGTGCAATGGACGCCGAACGGCTCCCCCCTCTGCTGAACGTTGGCGGTGAGGTGCTCGCAGCAAAGGGCAATGCGCTCCACCGCCGTGGGCGCCGCGATGGATTGGCCATCGTCGAGGAGCGCCCGGGCCTCCCGAAAGATCCAAGGGTGCTCGATGGCCCGTCGGCCCACCATGGCGCCCGCGCAGCCCGTCTCGGCGAGCGCGCGCCTCGCGTCCTCCGCGCTGCGCACGTCACCGTTGACGATGACCGGGATGCCGACGGCGGCCTGCGCACGAGCAGCCCAGGACCAATCGGCCGCGCCCGAGTGACCCATCTGCGCCGTCCGGCAATGAAGGGTCATCGCCGCGACCCCTGCGTCTTCCAACCGACGCGCGAGGTCGACAATCGGCATATGCGACTCGGGCCCCAAGCCGATCCGCGTCTTCACCGTCACGGGGACGGACACCCGCGACACGACGAGCTTGGCCATCGCAACCATCGCCACCGGGTCACGCAGCCACCCGGCCCCGGCGCCGCGGCCCGCGATCTTCGGCACCCAGCACCCACAATTGATGTCGATGAAAATAGGCTGCGCTTCTTCAGCCACGCCGGCCGCCTCCGCCAGGCGATCCGGATCGGACCCATAGATCTGAATCCCGGTGAGGGCGTCGTCGTCCGCGAGCGATACTTTGCGGCGCGCGTTGCGGCAGCCGCGAAGAAGCCCCTCGACGTTCACGAACTCGGTCATCGCGAGAGTGGCGCCGTGCTTACGGCAGAGACGGCGGAAGACCGCGTCCGTCACGTCCTCCATGGGGGCGAGGACCACGGGCTTTTGGGCGTAGAGCGCCTGGATGCGTTCGCGGGAGGAGGGCACGGCGAGGGCCGTGGTAGCACGATGCGCGCCTCGTTTCCCGCGGAGCTCAGTCCTCGGGGTCTTCCTCCTTGCCGCCTGCAGGCGCGGGGACACCGACAGCGAACCCCACGCAGCGCGAAGCCTGCTCCCGAAGCACGGCGTCGGTCGCAGCGAGGTCGACGTCGCAGCGCCCGAGGATCGACGCGAGCGATCGTTTGGCCCATTCGCGGATGAGCGGGTATTCGCCGACGAGACTCGGCGCGATGAGGGGCACCGCATCGCGCGCGCCGGCCTGCGCGAGCACCGCCATCGCGACCGCCTGCTCGTGCGGCTTGCCCCGCTCGAGCGTCGCCCGGAGAACGTTGGCGTCGAGCGACCCATACAGCTCCTCGAGGCGCTGCCGCGGATAGCGAACGGGCCACCACGACTCCATGGTGCTCGCGAGCGCGCCTGCAGTGCGGTCTGCGTGGCAGAGGGCGCACTCGAGCGGGCGGTCGCCGAGCACGCGCGCGGGATCGGTGGGGGAACCGATCCGGTGGTAGCGGGTCAGTGCGCCGTCGAGGCCCATGTTCTTCCGCGGCATGTGGCAGGCAATGCATGCGCCGCCGGCCCCCTCCGGATCGTGGTGCGCGTGCGCACGAAGCGCGTCCGGCTTGGCAAACTCGGAATGGCAACCGAGGCACACCCGATTGCCGGCCGGCGTGCCGAGCGCCTGCAAGCTCTCGCGATCGTTTCCGCCGCCGTGCGGATCGTGGCATGCGGTGCAGGCCATCGCGCCCGAACATCCACCTAGCAGGTAGTCGCGCCCTTCCCCCGAATTGATGTGGCTCCCTCCGGCGCCGTGGTCGCGCTGCTCGCGCCGGCCCCCCTCCCACGTGAACGGGTATCGCGAAAAGAGCACCTGGTGGCAGCGCGCGCAAACACGATTGATCGCCTCCGCCGGGCCCGCGTGCGCGTCGGTCACGCGAAGCCACGACGCGGTCGGGAGGAACGAGGGCGATACGGCCGGATTCGACGCATGGGCGCGCGCGCCGCCATGGCACGCCTCGCAGCCGATCCCTTCTTCGACGAGCGCGCGCCCATCGAAGGCGTTGCGCACGACGTCGATAGCCTCGCGCGCGAGACGGCTCGGGTCCTGCTCGCGCGGCTGCACCCCGCCGAGCCGCTCGAGTTCGCTCGCGACGTCGTGCGCGAACGCCGCCGTGTCCGTGACTTCGACCCGAGCGCGCCGATCGGGGGAGAGCCACGCGTCGACCTGCTCGCCCTGGTATCCGTGCGATCGGGGCCCGCCGATCGCGCCGAGCAGCCGGTCCATCTCCGGCACGGTGTTGTGGCAAAAAATGCACGTGCGGCTCCAGGCCGGTCCCGCGCGAAGGCCATCGCGCTCGTGGACCATGACGGAGTAGCCCTTGTACCGAAGCGCGTGGGTCGCGAAGACGTAAGACACGGGAAGGACGACCTCCTCGCCGCCGGCACGCTCGTCCACGCCGGCAAAGTCTTCGCGTGTGCGTCCGCCGATGACCCGCGTGACCCGATAGGTCTCGCTCGTTCCCGCGGCCGTCTCGATGCGCATCAGGCGATCCCCCCCGCGTTGCTCGAGGACCACCGCGTCGCCCTTGAAGCGAAACGTCGTGCCGTCGAAGGGCGCGCGAATCTCCGCGCTTCGGGCGTCGCGCGTCATGCGATGCATCGGCGAGCGATCCCACGCGGCCGCGACGTCGGCGTGACAGGGCCGACACGCGGCGGAGCCGGCGTAATCTCCGCGGGTCAGATTGCTGCTCTCCGCGCCAGCGGCTGCCCCGTGGGATGACGGCCCCGCGCCCGCCGCATACGGAACGGCCGATGCGCCACCGCAGCCAAGGGCGAGAAGCGAGACCCACGCCCCGCCCAAGACGATCGCGATTCTCGAATGCGTCGCTCGTGAGCGAGAAACAGGGAGGGGAGGAGAGGAGGTCGAAGATGACCCGAAGCGGCGCAGTCCGCGGCGAAGAGCGCGGCTGTCGAAAGCGACCCGGAGCACGACCGTGCGCGGCGGCTTAGCCGGCGCCCGGGCGCGACGAAAGCCGCGGGGCGACGGGACGGACGGCGCGGCTACCGGCGCGAAGGCTCGCTTCGAGCAAACGGTCGTGCTTGGGCCGCTCGAGGCAGCGGATGAGGAGCGTCGACTCGTCGTGAATCGCCACGCGAAACGTCTGCGGCGGCGCCGCGACCCCGGGCACTTCGCGCGACCAGCGGAACGCGTCGGGATCGTCCTTCTGCCGCTCGATCGCAAACCGCGCGGACTCGCATTCGAAGTGCACGCCGAGGAGACTGCCGCAAGGCACCTCCGGCCGGTCCTCGCGATCGAAGCGAAAGACGATGCCCCCGAGGCTCGCTTCGCTCCACGTCGATTCGCGGTGCCAGCGCACTCCGGCCGGATCCGTCGGCAGCCCGAGCACGTGCACGATCCACCCGAAGAGCAGGCCCGCCTGCGTGCTGGCCGCGTCCTGCTCATTTTCGCGAGGCGTGAACGTGACGTGGACGCGCGACAGCGACGAGAGGCACGCCGTGGCCGCCTCGTCGTCGAAGAAACGCGCGATGAGCTCCTGCAGGGGCCGGAGGCGGATCCACGTGAGATCGCTCAGGGCGAATCGATCGCGCGACCGCGACACGAGCCCGTCGAGCTTCTCGAGATCGCGAAGGTCCATTTCGCACGAGTTGACGACGACGATGTCGGCGATGCCGAGCAGGCGGTCGAACAGATCGTCGTGGTCGGGCAGGTCGCCGACCCACCAGATGCACACCGGCAGGTCCGGCAGCGCCAGACGATCGACGTTTTCGGGCAGCCATTCGCGCCCCGCGCCCGTCGCTTCGAGGACGATCGCGTCGCCCCGCGCGGGGCTATCCGGCGAACGGCGGTGGAGCGCGGCCTCCGCCGTGATTTCGGCCTCGCCTCCCGGCAAGGACACCGCCACGATCGTTCGCGCGGCTTGCGCGCACACGAGGTCGTTCACGGCCTTCTTGGCGCGATCGAGGAGGCGCGCATCGCTCACCAGAGCGACGACGGTCATGAGCTCGAGGCGCGGCGCGGAGGATTTCGTCGCTTCCTCTTCCCAGAGCTTCGTGATGGCGCGTTCGACGCCTTCGAGCGGTATTTTCACAGTCGCCTCCACGCTCGGCCGCCGGCCTCGATGAGATCGAACGCCCGCCGAGGTCCCCATGTTCCCGCGGCGTAGTTCGGGAATTTCTCGGGCGGCTCCTTGGCCCAGCCTTGAAGGATCGGCGTGATGAACCGCCACGCCGCGCTGACTTCGTCGGCGCGCGCGAAGAGGGTCGGGTCGCCGAAGAGCGCGTCGAGGATCAGCCGCTCGTATGCCTCGGGTCCGCTGCCGCCGAAGACCGAGCCGTAACGGAAGTCCATCGTCACGGGTCGCAGCGTCATGGACGGGCCGGGGACCTTCGCCACGAAGCGCAAACCGATCCCCTCGTCGGGCTGGATGCGAATCGCGAGGACGTCCGGATCCACGCGCGAGGCGTCCTCGACGCGCAGATCGGCCTGGAACGTGGGGGAGAGCGACATGCTCGGCGGCGCCAGCACCGCGTGGGGCACGTGTTTGAAATGGATGCTGATCTCGGTCACCCGCCGCGCGAGCCGCTTGCCGGCGCGCACGAAGATCGGGACGCCGGCGAACCGCCAGTTGTCGACTTCGAGCTGCATGGCGACGAACGTGTCCATGTTCGATTCGGGGCTCACGTTCGGTTCCTGGCGGTACCCCGCGACGGCGTGGCCGGCCATGTTGCCCGGCCCGTATTGCCCGCGGACCGTGAGCTTCGCGATGTCGGGTCCGACGATGGGCCGCAGCGCGCGGAGGACCTTCACCTTCTCGTCGCGAACCTCGTCCGCGGTGAAAGAGACCGGGGGCTCCATCGCCGTCACCATGAGGAGCTGCAGGAGGTGATTCTGGACGATGTCGCGCATCGCCCCAGCTTCCTCGTAGAACTTGCCGCGGCCCTCCACGCCGATGTCCTCGGCGACGGTAATCTGGAGATGATCGATGTGATTGCGATTCCAGAGCGGCTCGAAGATGGCATTCCCGAAGCGCAGTGCGACGATGTTCTGCACCGTCTCCTTGCCGAGGTAGTGATCGATACGGAAGATTTGTTCTTCCGCGAACACCCGATGCAAATCCGCGTTCAGCGCTTGGGCCGTCGCCAGATCGCGGCCGAAGGGCTTCTCGACGATGATCCGCGTGTAGCGGTTTCCGTCCTCCGGGTCCGCGACGAGCCCCGCCTTGGACAGGTTGTCGTTGACGACGGGGAAGACGCTGGGCGGGATCGCGAGGTAGTAGATGCGATTGCCGCGCGTTCCGTTCTTGCGATCGAGCTGCTCGAGAGCCTCGCGCAGGCGCGCGAAGTTCGCGGGGTCTTCGAACTTGCCGGACACGTAGTGCAAGCGGCTCGCGAAGTCTTCCCAGACGACTTCGTCGATGGGCTTGCGGCGCGAGAACTGCGCGACGCCCTCGCGCATGCTCGCCCGGAACTGCTCGTCGGTCATCTCCGGCAGCGCGAAGCCGACGATCGACATCCCCGTGGGCAGGAGCCGCGACAGGGCCAGATTGTAGAGCGCGGGAATCAGCTTTCGACGCGTCAGATCGCCCGACGCGCCGAAGATGACGAATACGGCCGGCAGACACGCGCGCTCGGTCTCGAGCCCTGCGCGGAACGGATTGACCATCGCAGATTGGACCGCGTCTACGACTTCTTCACCGCATGGCCCCCGAACTGATTCCGGAGAGCTGCGAGAATCTTCGCGCCGAACGACTCCTCCTGGCGCGAGCGAAAGCGCGTCTGCAGCGAGAGCGTGATGACCGGCGCGGGGACGTTCTGATCGATCGAGGCCTGGACGGTCCACCGGCCCTCGCCCGAGTCTTCCACCCAGCCCTTGATCGACTTGAGGTCGCCGTCGGTCGCGAGCGCGTTTTCGAGGAGCTCGAGAAGCCAGGAGCGAACGACCGACCCGTGGCCCCAGATCGCCGCAATCCCGTGCAGATCGAGGGGGAACGGCGCGGTCTTCATGATCTCGAAGCCCTCGGCGTAGCCCTGCATCAGCGCGTACTCGATCCCGTTGTGGACCATCTTCACGTAATGGCCGGCTCCGACCGGGCCGACGTGGGCGTAGCCGCCTTCCGGAGCGAGCGTCTTGAAGATCGGCTCGCACGTCTTGATGGCGGTCGGCGCGCCGCCGACCATCATGCAGTAGCCGTTCTTCAGACCCCAGACGCCGCCGCTCGTGCCGGCATCGCAGAAATGGATCCCGCGCTTCGCCAGAAGCGCGCCGCGCGCCTGCGAGTCCTTCCAGTTCGAGTTGCCGCCGTCGATGATCACGTCGCCGGACGAAAGATGGCTCGCAACGTCCTCGATGACCGCGTCGGTCACCTGCGCGGGCACCATGATCCACACGACCCGCGGGCCCGTGAGCTTGCCCACGGCGTCCTTCGTGTTCGCGGCGAACACGGCACCTTTGGTACTCAGCTCGCGAGCGACCTCCGCGTTGCTATCGGCCGCCACGACTTCGTGGCCACCACCGATGAGGCGGAGCGTCATGTTGTAGCCCATCTTGCCCAGACCGATCATCGCCAAGCGCATGGGCAGGAACTTGCCCTAGTTCGCGGCGCAAGTCACGAGCCCAAGTTGTCACCGCCGACTTGTCACCGGCCCTGTCGCGCAGGCCTCCACCGAGGCCGTTTCGGCGATCCGGATCAGCCCGACGCGTTGCGAATCACGCCGATCTCCTCTTCCACCACGGGCTGGGGCCCGGGGACGATTCCCGCGATATCCGGATCCTCACCGTCGGCGCCCGTCTTCGGCTTGCCGCTATCCTCACGCCGCTGCTTGCGTTTCTCGGCCTTCGCGCGCTGGTGCTCTTGCCGGTCGCGCTCCTTCTGGCGCTTCTGAATGCTGGGGTTGCTCATATCAAAGACCTTCCGGGGTAGACGACACCTGTGACTGCCCGCGATTCGGGCTGTCCACTCCGTCCGCCGAACTCGGCGAACGCGGCCCAACCGTTCGCCGTATCGCGAACGAGGGCGAAGCGAAGCGAGCTACCAGCGGTTGCGGCGATCGCCGCCGCCACCGCCGCCGCCGCCACCACCGCCTCGACGGCGATCGCCCCCACCGCCATGCCCGCCGCCACCACCACCTCCGCCGCCGCCACCGCCCCCGCCCCCGAATCCACCACGCTGCGGACGCTCTTCCGCCTCGTTCACGCGAAGCGGCCGCCCGTCCAATGGCGCACCGTTCATCGCTTCGATGGCCTTCTGGGCTTCCGCAGGGGTGCCCATCGTCACGAATCCAAAGCCACGCGATTGCCCGGACGTACGGTCCGTAACGATGTGAACGTCCGTCACTTCGCCGATCCGTGCAAAGGCTTCGCGCACCGTCTCATTCGTAGACGAAAACGACAGGTTGCCCACGTACAAGCGCGTTCCCATGGCTGTCTCTTTTCCGCTGGCGGTCCGAAATCGCGCATCGTCGCGTTCACCCTACACCTGTCATCCGATCGGCCGCGAAATCAGAGCCAGGCCGCGGTGGCGCAATCCACCGCGTCCACACGTTGCGTTGCCGTCGAGCGCGAGCCGCGATCCCGTGAGCCGAGAGAGCAGTCTTTGCCGTGGAAACGTCCGTGAGCCCCCCCAACATAACGGAGCGTGCCGACCGCGCAAGGTCCTCTCGGAGCACGAGCGGCCATGCGCGATCGCATGGCCGCGCCATCGCGAGACACGGAGCGGCAACGATGGCTATTTGTTTCCCATGCTGAAGCGAAACGGGCCTTATCGCGAAAGCCGGGAGCTCATGCGGTAAGGCCACAACGAATCAGTGCACCGGCTTCGCGAATTTGGCAGGCTCGGGAGCTGGTTCGACGACTTCCATTTTTGTCAGAGCCATCACGCCGCCGACCGGCTCGGCCACCATTTCGGACACGACGTTCTTCGACACGTTGTAGGCGCCCGTCAACTTCACCTTCATGCCGACCGCAGGCAGCGGGAACGGCACGGCGACGTTGAGCATGTCGTCCATCACCGGGTCCTTCGGTTGATCGCCCGGCTTCAATTTGTTGTACGCGACCATCGCGTCGTAAATGACCGCGAAGTTACGCGCCCAACCCACGATGCGAATCTTCGGGCCCTTGTCGTTGCCCTTGTCGTCCGCAATCCAGAAGCTCGGCACTTCGGGATTGCAATTGTCCGGGTCCTTCTTGCCCGTCTTGTGGACGGCGCAATCGGGGGCGCGAGGAATGTTCGAATCGACGATGTAGCCGACGATGGAGATCGGCTGCGCCGTCACGTCCTTCGAGTGCATCATGCTGCGCAGCTGATGAATCGCGCCGTAAACGGTGTACGCATCGCCCGCCTTGACCGGCGTCGTCGGCATCGCGGGCGGCGAGGGCAAGCTCACGGGCCTGCCGGACCACGCGGGTTGCGGCTTGTACGGGTTGTCCCCTTCGCCGCCACAGCCGGAGGCGGCTGGAAGGGCCAGGGCCGCGCCCGCGAGGGCGAGTGCGCCGGGGCCGATCGATCGCAACGCTTGCGTCGCCAATCTTTGCAACGAATGCATGATGAGGTCGTTCTCCTCGCGCTCGAACCTGCGCGGCCGTGGACGAGTAACATGCTCGAAAGCGGCGAGACAAGGCCACTTTATGGGCCGCCACGCACGGGGACGGATTCTTCGCGGACGGCTCACGCCGACAGTGGATCTTTCTGTCGCTTGGCTTGCGATGCGGCACCCGGAAAAGGGCCGTCTTTCGCCGCCAACGACCCGATGCGCGTCACGTCCGCCACTCGCACCATGTCCTTCTCGCAACTTGCCACCAAGGCGTGCACGATCGCCGAGAGCTCCACGTCGTCGCCAGGGAATTCGTACTCGGTCAAACGGGCGTAGGCCGCCGGCTCGATTCCCACCGGCCGTCCGCGCGTTCGCATGCCCTCGCGGGCCAGTCGATCGGTCAGGATCGCGCGAAAGTCCTCCGGCCGATCGGCGAGCCGCGGGAGCTCGACGAGCGCGTCGAACGCGTCGGAGACGGCCGCCCGGAGCGCCGGATCGATGCGATCCCGCCAAGCATCGAGCCCCGCCAGGCCGACCGAGGTGATCGCCAGCTGCACGTCGAGCGGCTTCCGTTCGGTCCCCGACCACGGTGCGCGCCGATCGGCGAGCGCGCGCGCGATCATCCTCTGCGCGCTCCCGGGAAGAGCCCCCGCGTCGAGGAGCACGAGCATCCCGCCGTCCGCGTGCGCCAGCGGCGACTCCGTCGGATCGGCCCATCGCGCCGCGTCCTGCTCGCGCGCGCTCGCGCCGTCGACCACGATGAAGGGCGCGTCCTTCCGCGCGCCGGCGGAATGCGCGCGCGCGAGATACGGAACGGGATCCACCCCGCTCGGCCCGACGAGGGCGATCGGCGCGGACACCGCCGTCCGCCCTTCGAGCGCATCGAGGGCGAGGCGCGAAGCCGCCGCGTAGGGGCCTATCAAGGCCGGCCGCGCCAATCGCGCCGCAGCGAACGCGTGACGCGAAGCGTGCACCGCGCGCTCCTGCTCGAGCCGCCCTACGGCCTCTTCTGCGGCGGCTGCGCGTGCGTCGGCGTCGCGTCCTCGCGCGAGCAGACGCGAGACCGTGCCCCGGGCGCGGCACGCTTTCGCGAGCGCGAGCGCGACCTCCTTCAGCGCGAGCACCTCCTCCAGCGCCAGCGGCTCCGCGCGCCGCCCCGCGGGCAGGAGAAGAACGCCGTCGACTTCGCCGTCAGCCGCGACGAGCGTCGCGACCAGCGCTCCCCGATCGGTCATCCATGCGCGAAGCGAGCGCAGGTCGGGGCGGCGCACCTCCAGCGCCTCGAGCACCTCGGTGCGCAGCGTGCCGAACGGCTCGCCGCCGGTCACTTCGAGGAGATCGCGCGGGAGCTCGGTCTCGCGTTCGTGCAGATAACCCGCCGCGTCGACGACGCTCCGGCGTACGGGCGAAAAGGTCCAGAGCTCCGGGGACGGCAGGTCGAGCCCGAGCGGAGCGCGAAGCGCGAGGAGGGCCTGGCGAATCGCGTCCTCCGGATCGGCGCGAGCCGCCTCTCGAGCTCCTTGCGCAAACGCATCGAGCCATAGGCCGCCTGCGGGTCGCAGCGGCGCTTCGACCCGCGACGCCATCGAGCCGGTCCCGAGAGCGACGGCGACGGCAACGAACGTGGCAAACCATGGATCGGCGCGACCGGAGACGGCAGCGGCCGCGGCGAGAACGAGACCACCGCCGAGAAGCGCGAGGGTCACGATCCGGCGCCCGACGCGCGCCACGCGCGCCGCGTCCGGATGAAGCGCGGCGAGGGCGACGCCGGCAGCGCCGACGGCGACCCCTGCCCTCGCCGCGCTCTCGGCCTCGAAGGGACCGCAGACCGTTGCGAGAACGCACGTCACCGACCACGTGACGAGAAACGATCGGGCCGCGAGCCCCCGTGCCCGCACGTCGAGCTCGAGGTGACGCCGTCGCAGCGCTCGTTCCGTCGATCCCACGAGCACGCCCGCGCCGACGGCCAGCGCGCCCCATCCCCACGCGTCCGCGTGATCCACGAGCCACGCGATGGCCCGCTGGGGGGGCGAGACGAACGCCACGATCGAGAGCCATCCCACGACCGCCAGAAGGACGACCCACGGGCCGGCCGCCCGGCGCGCCACCGGGACCATGCCGCCCGAGGATGGCATGCGGGCGTTTGCGACGACCGCCCCGCTGACGCACGTGAAGAGGCCGATCGCCGCGCAAGCGGCGGCGCCATGGCTCCCTGCGACGGCCCCGAGAGACGCCACCACGAGCGAAAGGGCCCACATCATCGTGCGGGCGATCCCTGCCGGCAGGCGGGTCGCGTGAAACGAAAGAACCAGCGCGAGGCCGCATCCGAGCCATGCCGCGGGCTCGCGGCCCTCCCCGCTCGCGATGGCGATGACGCCCGCGCACGCGGTCGTCCCGACCCAGAGCAAACGTCGGCTGAGGGGGCCGAAAGGGCCGAAGGGGACCGAGGCCGGGGTTAGCATACGGGAGCGTGCGCGACCCGATCGGGCCGGCGGGCCGCACGAGTCTTGCACATGCGCTTGCGCCGACGCGAGGGGCTGTGATTTCGTACCCGCGTGTATCGCCCTCGCGAGCGGCCGCTCGCCCTCGCGCTCGGGATCTGGCTGGCGTGCCGCGGCGCGCTCGCTTCCGTGGCGATCGCCATCGCGGCCCTGGGTGCGCTCGCGGCGATCGCCTATTGCCTGGTCGCGCGCCATGCGGATCTCACGCACCTTCCGACGCGCGCGACGCTCGCCGTCGCGTGGAGCGCCGGGGTCATGCTCGCGTTCGGTAGCTCGCTCCGCGCGGTCGCACGGGACTGGGAAGAGGGGATTGTCGCGCTGGCGCGCGTGCGCGGCGTGCGGGCAAGCCGCTACATGCGCGGCCGCGTGGCGGGCGTCGTCGTCGTGATGGCGCTGACGGTCGGTGGACCTTCGCTCCTGGCGAGCTTCGCGGCGACCGCCATGACGAGAGATCCCCTCGCGACGGCGCGCGACAGCCTCGCGGCGCTCGTCTACGCGCTCGCGTTTGCCGCGACCGTCGGGCCGGTCGCGTTCGCGGCGCTCGGGGCTCGCTCGCGCATCCGCGGCTACCTGCGCCTCTTGGCGGTGCTCGTGCTGCCCGAGCTTCTGGCGCCATGGACGGAGGCCGCGCTGCCCGCCGGGTGGCAAGAGCTGACGTCGATTCCCGCGGCGCTCGATGCTCTCCTGACCGGCGTCGAGGCGACCTCCTGGGCGAGCGCGCTGAAGATGGTGCGCGCCGGGGCCGGCCTCGCGGCGGTCGTCGCGATTTCCATCGCGCTCGTGCAAGCACGGACGCCACGCGTTTCGCGCGCTTCCGGGGACGCGACGTGATCACCTTTCAGGGGGTGACCTCGGCGCGCGGACCGCTCGTGGCCGGCGCGATGGACAGCGAGTGGGGGCCCGGCGCGCACGCGATTTTGTCTGCCGCCCCCGAGGGCGGGCGCACGCTGCTCGCCCTCGCGTCGGGAGCCCTTCGGCCCCGGCGCGGCGCCGTGCACGTGCTCGGAGGCTCGCCTACGGATGCGCAGGTGCGAAAACGAGTGGCGCACGTCACCGCCGACGTCGCGCTGCCCGATCGACTGCGCGTCGACGAAGTGCTGTCGGCCGCGGCTTCGCTCCGGGGGGATCCGCCGACCGAGGCCGCGGCGCGCCTTTCGGCATGGGGGCTCGAGACTCTGGCACGGCGCTCCGTCGCGTCCCTTTCGCGCGGCGAAGCGAAAGCGGTCGCGGTCGCCGAAGCCTTCACCTCGTCGCGCGTTCGCGTCGTGCTCCTCGAGGAGCCGTTCGTCACCCTCGACGCCGAAGCGACTGCGCGCCTCGCGGCGGCCATCCGCGCGAAGGCGGGCGAAGGAGGCGCGGTGCTCTTCTCGACGGGATCGCTCCGCGACGCTTGCGCGTTCGGCGAGGACATCGCCGTCCTCGGTCGCACGGGCTCGCTCCAGCGGCTCGCGCCGGGCGCGCCGCCGTTCGCCCTCGGCGCCGTCACTCCCCTCGCCGCCCTCCCGCCGACCGGGTCGCCCCATGAATCGCCGTCGCGCTTGCGTTTGGCGCTCGTCACGGCGAACCCGCGCGACGCCGAGAGTCTCGCCGGTCATCTCGTCCGCGAGCCCGACGTCGCGGGCCTCGCGTACAGCGCGGCGTTGCCGGCGCAGACGGTCGTTCTGCACGTCGAAGGAAACGACCTCGTGGCGCTCGCCAACGCGGCGGCTCGCGCGGCCGTCGCGTCACGGGTCGACTTGCTGCAACTTCACGTCGAAGCCCGGGACGCCGCGGAAGGCGGATGAGACTCCCCGTCGCCACCGCGCCGGCTCTCCGAATGCTTCGCGCGCGAAGCCTCTGGCTCGCGCTCGCCGGCTGGACCCTGCTCGCGGTGGCGGCCGCGCTGTCGGCGCGGTCGAGCGACGCGCAGCTCGGGGCGTCGCATGTTCTTCTCGGCGTCTTCGGGCGCGTCGTTCTGCCGCTGATGACGTACGCCATCGTGGGCGCCGCGATCGGCCCGCGTTCGCTGCGCGCCTCGGTCGCGCCGCTCGTCGCGTTCGGCGCGTCTCCGATCGCCGCGGGCACCGGCGTCATCGCCGTGGCCGCGATCGCGAGCGCGGCCTGCGGGGCGGCCCTCGCGGCGACCGTCGCCGCGATCGCGCACGGTCCCGGCGACCCGGCGCGCGCCTTCGACGCGGCGGCGAGCGCGTATGCTGCGGGCTTCGGCGGCGCCGCCTACGCCGCCCTTTTCGCCCTCGGCGCAGCCTTCGGCCGACGCGGCGGAGGGCGCGCGGCGTTCCTCTTCGCCGACGCGCTGCTCGGCGCGCAGACCGGCGCGGCGGCGCTCCTCGTTCCTCGCGGCCATCTCCGCAACTTGCTCGGCGGAGCGCCGCCGATGAACCTTCCCGAGCCGGCGAGCGCCGTGGCCCTCGCGCTCCTCGCGATCGCCTTTACGGCGCTGGCGCTGCGACGCGTGCGGCGATAGCGGCGCGCACCTCGCGCGTCGCGTCGAGGAGGCGCCCTTCGAGCACGAAGTCGCCCGACGAGCCGGACGCGTTGCCGTCCGGCTGCTTCTTGCAGCCGTGCACTTTGACGCGCACGACGAGGGCCGGGACGTTGTCGCCCGCCGCATCGCCCGCGAGCGTCCCCTCGATGCGCGATCCCGGCGGCGAGGACACGGTGGACCGCAGCACGACGGCGTCCTTCGTGGGCGACGGGAACGAGACGAAAACAGCCTCGCCGCCGGCCCTCCAGTGAACGTGAGCGTTCATCCGCGGCGGTTCTCCCGCATCGCGACCCGTGTGTCCCGATCGGCGTCCTTCTTGGCGATGTCCGCCCGCTTGTCGTGGATCTTCTTTCCCATCGCCGTCGCAAGCTCCACTTTGACGCGCCCTTTCTTGAAGTAGACGCGTAGCGGGACCACCGTGTAGCCCTCACGGCCGACGGCCCTGTCGATCTCCGCGACCTCGCGTTTGTGGAGCAGAAGCTTGCGGAGCCGGCGAGGCTCGTGCGGAAACGTATTCGCTTGCTCGAACGGCGCCACGAACATCTGCCGGAGCCACGCTTCGCCGCGCTCGACCGACACGTACGCGTCCGTCAGGTCGACCTTCCCGGCGCGCATCGATTTGACCTCGCTGCCCACGAGCACGAGGCCCGCTTCGAAGTGGTCGTGGATCGTGTAGTCGAACGACGCCCGGCGGTTCTTGGCGATGAGCGTCTCGTCCTTCGGGGGGGCTTTGCTCACGGCGCGCTACCCCCCGTCCGCCGGCGGCAGCTCGTCGCCTTCGTAAGGCAGGTGGAACTCGGCTTCGTGCCCCACGACGCCGAGACGCTCTTCGAGCGCCGTCACGCGCCGGCGCAGCGCCTCGTTTTGCTCGGCGAGCGCGCGCACCATGTCGATGACCGGGTCGGGCAAGCTCGCGTGGTCGAGCGACGCGTCGAAGCGCGCATGCTTGGGGAGGATGACCCGCGCCGGGACGCCGACGACCGTCGCTCCCGGGGGCACTTCGCGCACGACGACGCTGCCGGAGCCGATGCGCGCGCCGTCCCCCACGCGAATGGCGCCGAGAATGCACGCGTTCGACCCGATGACGACCCGATTGCCGACCTGCGGGTGACGCACCGTGTGCTCGAGCGTCGTGCCGCCGAGAACGATGCCCTTGTAGAGGAGGCAGTCGTCGCCGACGGTCGCCGTCTCGCCGATCACGATCGCCATGCCGTGATCGATGACGACACGGCGCCCGATGCGCGCGCCCGGGTGGATGTCGATCCCCGTGAGGAAGCGGTTCCCGTACGCGAGAAGGCGCGCGGGAAATTGCACTTCGTGCGTCCACATCGCGTGGGCGATGCGGTGAAGCCACAGCGCGTGGAGGCCGGGGTAGACGAACGCGACTTCCCACGGCGAACGCGCCGCCGGGTCGTTCCGACAGATGGCCTGCACGTCCTCCGAAAGACGCGCAACGCCGTCTTTTAGGGCGGCGCTCAAAGCGCCGGTCCACCTGGAAGTCCATCCCGAGGCCGCGTTCATGGGGGGCGAGAGCTTAGCCGGCCCCGGCGCGGGTGCTAATTTGTCCCCGTGTCATGAGCCGAATTACGTGGCAGGCGGCAGAGCAGCTCACCACTGAAATCGAGGGGCTGCAAAAGCACAAAGTCTTCGCGCTCGCACGCCGGCTCCGGCCTGGGCTGACCTGGGAAGACATTCGCAATCCGCATGACTTTCCCGAGCTCGGGGATCCGGATTGGCAATTTGAGGACGGGGTCCTCGCCGGGATCCAGACCGTGCTCTCGGCGATCCGCGCGCGCCTGCGCGAAAGCGAGCCGCACGAATGAGCGGAAAGAAGAAAGACAAGGCGGGGAACAGCCCTTTCGAGGCGCTCCGGCCGCTCAAAGAGAAGATGACGCGCAAGGAAGCGGAGGCGCGGGCCGCGGCCGCCGGCGGCGGGAAAGCCGGCGCGCCAGCCCCCAAACCGGCACCTGCCCGCCACGCCGTCTCGGCGCCGCAGGATCAAGAAGACGACGCGATGCTGCTGCGCCGGCTGTTTGCCGGGGTCGAGCCGCTCGACCGGACACGCGGGCGTACGTCGGCGCAGACGCTCGAGCCGTCGGCCGAAGCGCGACACGCGGCGGCGTGGGGACCCAGCAAGGCGCGGGAAGAGGCGGACGCGGTTCACGAGCACTTGCGGGCGCTCGTCGAAGGGCGGACCAAGTTCGAAGTCGCCGACGACGGCCGCCGCGTGGAGGGGCGCCGCATCGACATACCGCACGACGCCGTCCGCGATTTGCGCCGCGGGCGATTTCCTATCGACGGAAGGCTCGACATGCACGGCATGTCGATCGTCGATGCCCGCGCGGAGCTCGAGTCCTTCTTGCGCGCGACGCGCGCGCGGGGCGAGCGGTGCGTCCTCGTGATTCACGGCAAGGGCTCGCACTCGCCCGGCGGTTCGGGGATTCTTCGCGGCGAGATCGCCGCGTGGCTCTCGCAAGGCCCGGCGAGTGAGCACATCGCAGCGTTCGCGACGGCCCAGGGCGACGACGGCGGCGAGGGAGCAGTCTACGTGATGCTCCGTCGCTGAACGCGTACCGACACCCGTTCGGAACGCGCCATCCGATGCGGCGACCGCGCCCGCAACGGCTCGCACGCAGATTCGCCCCGTCCGTGGCAGCAGCGCTCACCGGCCCGCTGGTCAGCCGCGTGGATGTAGGGCCTTCGGCTTAGGCACAACCGTTGCGATGGCCCGGTCCGATGCTGGCCCTCCCCCTTTCGCGTGAGCCCGTTTCCCGGGCGATGCCTCTCCACAACAACGTCGAGACGCTCGTCGGGCGAACGCGAGGCGCGCTCGGGATCGAGGTGGCGTCCTCCGTCAGCGAGCTGGAGCGGCTGCGGCCGGACTACGAGCGCCTCCATCGAATCGCCAACAACGGCTTTCCGTTCGCGCTGCACGACTGGCACGTCACCTGGTGGAAGCACTTCGCCTCGCACGGGCCGCGCGTGGTCGACGCGCTCCGTATTTACGTCGTTCGCGACCGGGCGCAGCGCGCCGTGGGCATCGTGCCCTTCGTCGAGACGGACCGCCGCTTCGGGCCCCTCGTTGTCCGCACGCTGGCGTTGCTCGGTCCCGATCCCTACATCAGCGAGCTCCGCGGTCCCCTCATCGAGCCGGGTTACGAAGACGATGTCGCTCGCCTTCTGCGCGGGCGCCTTTCGGCCGATGCCCGGTGGGACTGGATCCTGTGGACGGGCCTCAACGAACGCTTCGCGCGCGCGCTCGACGACGGCAATCGCATTCAATGGGCGGATCCGACACTCGACTATGAGCTGGATCTCCCTTCGACGTGGGAGGCCTTTCGCGGCGGCCTGAAGCGCAATATTCGCGAGTCTCTCCGCCATTGCTACAATTCGCTCAAGCGCGACGGCTACGAGTTCGAATTCGAAGTCGCGTCCAAGCCGGTCGACGTGTCGCGCGCGGTG
>Ga0210391_10002040_pt1 | contig 17753 bp, 20 predicted proteins | sample IncBWC12OmetaG_FD_160573 | JGI IMG/M metagenome (GOLD analysis project Ga0210391, IMG submission 160573) | Forest soil microbial communities from Barre Woods Harvard Forest LTER site, Petersham, Massachusetts, United States - Inc-BW-C-12-O ... | reverse complement strand
TTTATCACGGCCGGGTCAAAGCCGTGGCCGATGCGGCGCGCGAGGCGGGATTGCAGTTTTAGTCGCTGGTCGTTAGTGGTTAGGGGAGAAGCAAGTTCGCGAACGGCTAGCGACTAACGACCGACGACAAAAACAGGAAATGAGATTTCAGAATGCCAAGAGTTACTAAGAAACTCGATGCGGGTTCGTTCCAGTTAAAGGACCAGGTGGTCTCGATCAACCGAGTGACGAAGGTGGTCAAGGGCGGCAAAAACATGTCGTTCGCGGCGCTGGTGGTGATTGGCGACCCTTCGGCGGCGGTGGTGGGATACGGTTCGGGCAAAGCGAAAGAAGTTCCGCAGGCGATTCGCAAAGGGATTGAATCGGCGAAGAAGAACCTGATGCGGATCAACCTGACGCAGACCACGGTACCGCATACAGTGATCGGACGATTTGGCTCGGGCAGGGTGCTGCTGAAACCGGCGCCCGAAGGCACGGGGGTGATTGCGGGCGGAGCGGTGCGCGCGGTAATGACCTCGGCGGGCGTGCAGAACGTGCTCACCAAGTCGATTGGCACGACCAATCCGCATAACGTGATCAAGGCGACCTTCGACGCGCTCAAGAAGCTCAAGAACCGGGAACATGTCGCGGAACTTCGCGGCAAGGCAGTGCAGGACTTGTAAGTTCGTCGTTGGTCGTTAGTCGCTTGTCGTTCGCTTGGGTTAGCTAACGACTAACGACTGACGACTACCGACCGAGGAAGTGAAATGACAACCAAGACATCGAAAACGCCGGCGAGCGGCAAGATTCAATTGAAGTGGGTGCGGTCCGCAATTTGCACCCCTGTAAAACACAGGGCGGTAATCAAGGGGCTGGGCTTTACCCGCCTGAACCAGGTGATCGAGCGGCCGGATACGGCGGCGATTCGCGGCATGGTTAAGAAGGTGCCACACCTGGTGGCGATCGTAGAGTAGAAAAGGGTTTCAGAGTTTCAAAGTTTCAAGGTTAAACCTGATGCTTGGTTTTGCTTGGAAACTCTGAAACTCTGAACATGGAATCCATATGAATTTATCGACAATACGGGCACCGAAAAAGTCGACGGAAAAGAAGAAGCGAGTCGGGCGCGGCATGGGCTCCGGCATGGGCAAGACTTCGACGCGCGGTCACAAGGGGCAGTGGTCTCGTACCGGCGCGCGGCTGATCCGCGGCTTTGAAGGCGGTCAAATGCCGCTGCACCGTCGTATACCGAAGCGCGGATTCACCAACATCTTCCGCGAAGAATACGATGTCGTGAACGTTGGCCGGCTGGCGACTCTCGGCGAAACGGAAATCACCCCCGAAGTGCTGAAGAAGGCGGGCGTTGTTCACGGCAACGCGCCGGTCAAGATTCTTGGCATGGGCGAACTGACGACGGCGATCACGATCCATGCGCACAAGTTCTCGAAGTCCGCGCAGGAAAAAATCACCAAGGCAGGTGGCAAGTTTGAGGTCTTGCAGTAATGGCAGTAGCGGGCGAAGTCGCAATCTTCAATAAGCTGGCGAACATCTTCCGGGTTCCCGACCTGCGCAAGCGCGTGTTATTCACGCTTGGCCTACTGGCGGTGTATCGCATCGGCGGCCACATTCCGACGCCGGGAATTAATGGCGACCGGCTGGCGCAGTTTTTCGAACAGAATCGCGGATCAGTCCTCGGCTTTGTCGATCTGTTCAGCGGCGGTAACCTGCGGCGGCTTACGATTTTCGCGCTGGGCATCATGCCCTACATCACGGCGTCCATCATTCTGCAACTGCTAACGGTGGTCTATGAGCCGCTCGCCAAGCTGCAAAAAGAAGGCGAGCTCGGCCGCAAAAAAATTACGCAGTGGACGCGCTATCTCACCGTGGTGTTGAGCGCCGTGCAATCATTCGGCATCGCCATCAGCCTCGAAAAAGCGGGTGACTTCGTCAACACACCGGGGCCTGCGTTCATCCTGATGACCATGCTCACGCTGACGACGGGCAGCGCGTTCATCATGTGGTTGGGCGAACAGATCACGGAACGGGGTATCGGCAACGGCATGTCGCTCCTGATCTTTGCCGGCATCGTCGTCGGCCTGCCGCGCGGTGTCGCCGATCTTTATCAGAAGGCGAGCACCTCGGCCTGGGGAGTCTTCACTGCTCCGGCAATCATCATGCTGCTGGCGCTGATGATCGCGGTGGTGGCGTTCATCGTCTATGTCGAGCGCAGCGAGCGCCGCATTCCGGTGCAGTATGCCAAACGCGTCGTCGGGCGAAAGGTGATGGGCGGGCAATCCACGCACCTGCCGCTTCGCGTGAACGCCGGCGGTGTGATGCCGGTGATTTTCGCCTCATCGATCCTGGCTTTACCGCAGATGCTCGGCGCTGCTTTCCACAACAATAAAGTTGTCGGTCCGATTCTGGACGCAATGCGCTGGGGCGAGCCGCTTTACACTCTGCTCTATGCCCTGGGTATTGTTTTCTTTGCCTACTTCTATATCTCGATCGTGTTCAATCCGAACGAGGTTGCGGACAACATGCGCAAGTGGGGAGGGTTCATCCCTGGCATACGTCCCGGCAAGCGCACATCGGATTTCATCAACGACGTGCTTACGCGGATCACGCTGGTGGGCGCAATCTACCTGATTCTGATTTCGCTGATTCCGGAGTGGATGATTGCAGGCATCAAGCTGAATCATCTCTGGCTCGTCGGCCGAGTCTTTGAAAATCTGCCGACCTGGGTAACGAACGGCTTGGGCGTCAATTTTTATTTTGGCGGCACCTCGCTGCTGATCGTAGTCGGAGTCGCGATGGATACGGTCACGCAGATCGAGGCGCAGCTGATCATGCGGCACTATGATGGATTCACGCCGAAGAGCGGCCGCCTGCGCGGCCGCCGCACGTGGTGATTGGATATTGCAGGCGCGGAGCAGGGCAGTATTTCCGCGGCAGGAAATACGAGTAAAAGGGGCCATTTCGATGGCCAATGAGCCGGCCAAGTCGACGGCCAATAACGCCGCGCGAAATAGCAATATTGGACCCGTGATTCTTCTTGGCCCCCCGGGAGCTGGGAAGGGCACGCAGTCCAGACGGATCGTCGAGCATTACGGCGTTCCCCAGATATCGACGGGCGATCTGTTGCGCGATCACGTTGCGCGTGGCACCGCGCTTGGCCTGGAAGCCAAGGCGATCATGACGCGAGGCGACCTGGTCCCGGATGAATTGATGTACGGTATCGTGGCCGACCGGCTGCGCGAAGTCGATTGTTTTTGCGGATTTGTGCTGGATGGCTTTCCGAGGACAGCTGCCCAGGCAGGATGGCTCGATGCCTTCCTCGAAAAAGAGGTCTTTGACAACTTTGAGAAGAAGGCGGAGAAGCCGCAAAAGTGTCCGCTGATTGTGATCCAGTTGCTTGTGGATTATAATCAATTACTGCTGCGGATTGCCGGGCGTCGCTCGTGTCCCACCTGTGGACGGCTCTATAACATTCACTCTCAGCCACCTCTCGTCGACGCGCTGTGCGATGTGGACGGATCCAAGCTGATGATTCGCGAAGATGATCGGGAAGAGGTTATCAGCGAGCGCTTGGCTACCTATGAGAGGCAGACCAAGCCGGTAGCAGATTACTACCGGGGGCAGCGGCGTCTGATTGCGATCAATGCCGATCGCACGATGGAAGAGGTTACGACACAGATTTTCGGAGTGATCGATAGCCATTGCCCGGGCGGATGCTAGCGCAAATGGGGCGCAGCCAGAATTTATTATGAGTTTTGCAGAAGACAGGATCATCCGCAAGTCAGCGGAAGAGATCGAAAAGATGAGGCGGAGCGGCCAGATAGTCCGCCAGGTTTTGAACCACCTGAAAGCGATGGTCGCGGCTGGCGTAACGACGATGGACCTGGAAAAGGCCGCGGAAAAGCTGATTGCGGAACTGGGTGCGGCGCCGGCGTTCAAGGGATATTACGGCTATCCCTGCGTGCTTTGTACTTCGATCAATGAAGAGATCGTGCACGGCATTCCGTCGGAAAAGCGGACGCTGAAAACGGGTGATATCGTTTCGATCGATTGCGGCGTGGTGTCGGAGGGTTATTACGGCGATGCGGCCATAACCGTCCCGGTAGGCGAGACGGTGAGCGCCGAATTGAAGAAGTTGCTCGCGGTAACCGAGGCTTCGCTCTACAAGGGCATCGAGCAGGTAAAGATCGGCAACACGGTAGGGCACGTAGGCTCGGCGATCCAGAAGCACGTGGAAGCGAACGGCTTCAGTGTGGTGCGAGATTTTGTCGGACATGGTATCGGAACGAAGCTCCACGAAGCGCCGCAAATTCCGAACTTTGGCAAAAAGGGTCAGGGCGCGGAGTTGACGGAAGGCATGGTGCTGGCGATCGAGCCGATGGTGAACTCGGGTGGTCCCGAGGCCAGAGTTTTAGGCGATAAGTGGACGGCCGTGACCGTAGACGGCAGTTACAGCGCGCACTTTGAACATTGTGTGGCCGTAACGCGGCAAGGGCCGATGATTTTGACGCAGTAAGAGCTTTCAGCTATCAGTTCTCAGCTTTCGGTTAAAGCGCTGAGGCGAAAAGTTTGAAAGGCTGTAACTGAGGGCTGATAGCTGAAAGCTGACAGCTGATTCTTGGAGGGTAATGAGTAAAGAAGACGCGATTGAAGTGATGGCAACGGTCGTCGAGCCGCTGCCCAATGCCATGTTCAAGGTGGAGCTCGAAAATAAACACCAGGTTCTGGCGCACGTTTCCGGCAAGATGCGGAAGAACTTCATACGCATACTGCCTGGCGACAAAGTCGCGGTCGAACTTTCTCCGTACGACCTGAATCGCGGTCGGATCGTGTACCGCTATAAATAGCTTTTGGTTTGTCATCCCGAGCGAAGCGAGGGATCCGCAGTTGCAGTGACTGAGAGCTGACAACTGAGAACTGAGAACTGGTCTATGAAAGTAAGAGCATCGGTAAAGAAGATTTGCGACAAGTGCAAAGTCATCCATCGCAAGGGAGTAGTGCGGGTGATTTGCGAGAATTCAAAGCATAAGCAACGGCAGGGTTGAAGACGAAGCGATTTTGCAGTTGCATTTGCAGAGAGCTGACAGCTGAGAGCTGACGGCTGGTCTTAAGAGAGGGATCATGGCACGTATTGCAGGCGTCGATCTTCCGCGCAATAAGCACGCGAATATCGCGCTCACTTACATTTACGGCATCGGCACCTCGCGCGCAGGGCGCATACTGGATGCGGCGAAAGTCGACCCGATGAAGAAGGTTTCCGACTTGGGCGAAGACGAGGTCAACCGCATCCGCCAGGTGATCGAGGCGGAAGGATCGGTCGAAGGCGATCTGCGCAAAGACGTTTCGATGAACATCAAACGGCTCATCGAAATCGGGTCCTATCGCGGATTCCGCCATCGCCGGAATCTGCCGGTTCGCGGACAGCGCACCCACACCAACGCTCGCACCCGCAAGGGTCCGCGCAAAGGCACGGTCGCGCAGAAGAAGAAGACGGCAAAAGCGTAAAACCGGTTGTCAGTCGTCAGTCATCGGTTCTCAGTCAAAAGCTGAGGGCGGTGTTACTGAGAACCGACAACTGAGAACTGAGAACTTTTAAAAATGGCAAAACCAGTAGTAGCAGGCGGCGCTGCGGCGCCCGAGAAAAAAGGCAAGAAGAAAACGTTCAAGAAGAAAGAGCGCAAGCACGTTCCCCACGGACTGGTGCACGTGCAGGCTTCTTTCAACAACACCATCGTCACCATTACCGATATGTCCGGCAATGTGCTGGCGTGGAAAAGTTCGGGGTCGCTCGGCTTTCGTGGCTCGCGTAAAGGCACTCCGTTCGCCGCGCAGCAAGCCGCATCGAACGCCGCCAGCATGGCGCGCGATCATGGAGTCCGCACCGTCGATGTGCGGGTGAGCGGACCTGGCTCCGGTCGCGAGTCGGCAGTCCGTGCGCTCGCCTCGGCCGGAATCGAAGTGCGGTCGATCAAAGACACCACGCCGATTCCGCACAACGGCTGCCGTCCGCCGAAACGGCGTCGCGTATAAAGAAGTAGCCAGTACTCGGTACCCAGTACCCAGTAAAGAACCGCAGCGCGACGAGGGGGTTTTACTGAAGGCTGAGAGCTGACAGCTGATTTTCGTCCGGGACGAAGGGTGAAGCCAAACCTGTAAACCGGTCATCTAAAAGGAGAACAACTTGGCCCGTTATACCGATGCAGTGTGTCGTCTATGTCGCCGGGAAGGCATCAAGCTCTTCCTCAAAGGCACGAAGTGCTTCAGCGACAAATGCCCAATTGAAAAGCGCAACTTCGCTCCCGGACAGCACGGGAAAGACAAAAAGACCAAGGTCGTAGGCTACGGTCTCCAGTTGCGCGAAAAACAGAAAGCCAAGCGCATCTACTTCACCCAGGAAGGCCAGTTCCGGAATTATTTCGAGAACGCGGTCCGCTCCAAGGGTGTAACCGGCGCCAAACTGCTCGAATCGCTCGAGCGCCGTCTCGACAACGTCGTCTACCGCCTCGGCTTCGGCATCTCCCGGCGCCAGGCGCGTCAATTGGTGCGTCACGGGCACGTGCAGGTGAATGGCAAGAAGGTCAATATTCCTTCTTATGAAGTCAGCGTCGGCGAAGAGATTCAGATTCGCGAGAGCAGCCGCAAGATTCCGATTCTCGAGACCGCAAAGGATTTCGCCAGTCATCAGCCCGCGCCGGTGTGGTTGGAGATCGATCGTGACAACTATAAAGGCCGCGTAATCGCGCTGCCGAGACGCGAAGATATTCAGTTGCCGGTCAATGAGCAGTTGATTGTCGAACTGTATTCGAAGTAAAGAAGTTCGTGTCGGTGACGGGGCTCTGCCCCGTTCCCGCAATTTTTTTGGCCTACTATTCGAGCCAGATCAGCCCACAGTGGCGCTTGATCCGAAGCTGGGCCGTTTCGGAGAGCCACCGCGGAGCCACATGGCCGAGAGGAGAAACACAATGCTTTGGAGAGGTTTTCAAAAACCAAAACGCTTGGCGAGCGATACCAGTTCGCTCACCGATAAATACGGAATGTTCTGGGCGCAGCCCTTCGAGCGCGGATTCGGGACCACCATCGGCAACGCTCTTCGCCGCGTGATGCTCAGTTCGATCGAAGGCGCGGCGGTTACCGCCGTGAAGATCGAAGGCGTGCTGCACGAGTTCCAGTCGATCCCCGGCGTAGTCGAGGACGCGACCGACATCATCCTCAACATGAAACAGGTTCCGTTCAAGCTTGCGGGCGATGGCCCGAAGGCGATCTACCTGCGCGCCGATCAGCCCGGAGTCGTCACCAGCAGCATGATCGAAGCCGACGGCGATGTGGAAGTTCTCGATAAGGACATCTACATCGCAACCGTGAGCGAGGGTGGCAAACTCGACATGGAGATGCGGCTTAAGCGAGGCCGCGGATACGTCTCCGCCGACAAGAATTTCGAAGACGACCTTGGCATCGGATTCATTCCCATCGATTCCGTCCACACGCCCGTACGCAAATGTAATTACACCGTCGAAGCGGCGCGTCTCGGGCAGATCACCGACTATGACAAGCTGACGGTCGAAGTCTGGACCAACGGTTCGATCACTCCGGGCGATGCGCTCGGCCTTTCGGCGAAGCTGATTAAAGATCACATGAACATCTTTATCAACTTCGAAGAAGAGATCGAGACCGCGGCATCGAGCGAAGAGCGCCGTCCCGAGATCAAGAACGAGAACCTCAACCGTTCGGTCGAGGAACTCGAACTCTCCGTGCGCAGCTACAACTGCCTGAAGAATGCGAACATTCAGTCGATCGGCGAATTGGTTCAAAAGACCGAAGCCGAGATGCTGAAGACGAAAAACTTTGGCCGCAAGTCGCTGAACGAAATCAAGGAGATTCTCTCCTCGATGGGCCTGAGCCTGGGTATGAAGATCGACGAGCACGGAAACGCCGTGCCCGGCCCGACCTCAAACCTGGTCCTGCCCGCGTCGGCCTACGGCGATAACGATCTGTAGAGAAAACAGTGGTCGGTCGTTGGTCGATAGTCGTTCGCCAACAACCAACGACTAGCGGCCGACGGCTGGTTACGACTTGAGAGCTGAGAACCAACTTTAGGGGTAAGACATGCGTCACAAAGTAGCAGGATACAAACTCGGACGTACCACCTCCCATCGCCGCGCCATGCTGCGCAACATGGTCACGTCGATCATCATGGAAGAGCGCATCGAGACGACCGTGATCAAGGCGAAAGCCGTGCGTCCGTCGGTCGAGAAGATGATCACCCTCGGCAAAAAGGGAAATCTCGCCGCGCGCCGTCAGGCCGCGTCTTACCTGATGACCAACGAAGCCGTCACCAAGCTTTTCGATACGGTGGCTCCGCGCTTCGGCGACCGCAACGGCGGCTATACGCGCATCGTCCGCACCGCATGGCGCAAGGGAGACGGCGCCGAAAAAGCGTTCATCGAGCTCCTCGGCAGCGAGCAGGTGATCGACGAAAAGCGCCAGAAGCGAACCGAAATCCGAGCCAAGCGCGCCGAAGAGAATCGCAAGGCGATGGAACACGCCGACGCCGAAGCGCAAGCGCAGAAGGATATGGCTGCGAACGAGGCTGAGGGTAAGACACAGGGCAGCGACGAGAAGGAGTAGTCGCCGCTGTTAACAAACACACCGGCGTCCATAATGGGCGCCTTTTTTTGCGAAGTTGATATGCTAACGTCGCGGTATTGTGCCTTTGCGGGAGGGTTCGGCCACTAGCTGCCATTCGTCTTCGTAGATCAGGTAGCCGGGCCTGTCTGTTCTGATTTGCTTCACGTAGATGCCATTGCGTTCGAGGATGCGAACCATCTCCCATATGCGGGCCATGTGTTCGGTTGATCCGGTCTTGAACCAACAGATGCCGAGGCGAAGAGTGTCACGTCCGAAGGAAGTCGGCTTTTCCAGACTCTCGTTGAACCACATCCGCAGTTCATTTAGTTCGTCGGCGTCGGACCCCGTGATGGTCCGCCACTCCAGCGCTTGCGCTGCCGCCTGAAAGATACCCTGCTCAACATGGCTGTCCTCGTCTTTGCGACCGATCACAAAGCGAATGTATTCGCGCCTCTCTAGTGGATCGTGACGCTCAAGGACGAATCTCTCGTCCTCTGTCTCGACGAAGGCGAGACGTCCGGGAATGCACGAGAGGACGGTTCCCATACCGCGGCCAACGGTCTGCTTGAGGGCTTCGACAAGCGGGAGTTCTTTCTGATCAAGCGCGGGATCTTCGGAGATGGCAAAGATGATGTTGGGAGAATGTCGTTTTTGCAGCTCGATTGTGGTGTTCTCGACGAAAAGTTTGTTCCCCGGAATAGGCAAGCGGTACTTGGCATCGAAGTCTTTAAAGTGGGCGAGCTGGCTGGTGAACTTATGACGCAGACGGGGGTTGGAAAGGATCTCTCGGTAACGGTCGCGTTTGCTGCGCTTCACGAACGCCGCGACAAGTGCTTGCTCGTTATGCACGGAAGGAGTGTAGCGCAGAATCCTGGATGGTCGGCAACCTCAAACTGACCCTCCATCCGCATTTGCTTCAACTCTCCACCCTCCCTACAATAGAAGTTCATCCAAATTCTATGATCCATTTTCCCGTCCCCGAAGCCCTTACATTCGACGACGTTTTACTTCTTCCGGCCCGCTCTGAAGTTGTGCCTGCCAATACAAACACGCAGACGCAACTCTCGCGCAACATTCAGTTGAATATTCCGATCATCAGCGCCGCCATGGATACCGTCACCGAGTCGCACATGGCCATCGCCTTGGCGCAGCAGGGTGGAATCGGAATTATTCATCGCAACCTGACCATCGATCAGCAGGCCAATGAAGTCGACAAGGTGAAGCGCTCCGAGAGCGGCATGATTGTCGACCCCGTCACCATGTCGCCGGACGCCAAGGTTTCGGATGCGCTCGAGGTCATGCAGAAATACAAGATTTCTGGCGTGCCCATCACGCAAAAAGACGGACGCCTCGTCGGCATCCTCACCAATCGCGATCTGCGCTTCGAAACGCGTTTCGATATTCCGATCAGCAGGGTGATGACGCAGAAAAATCTGATCACCGTCCCCGTGGGCACTACGCTGGAGCAAGCCGAAGAAATTCTGCACGAGCATCGCGTCGAAAAACTGCTGGTCGTCGACGACAAGTACAACCTGAAGGGTCTGATCACGGTCAAAGACATTCAGAAAAAACTGAAATATCCGGGCGCGGCGAAAGATAACCAAGGCCGCCTGCGCGTCAGCGCCGCAATCGGCGCTACCGGAGACTTCCTCGAGCGCGCGCAGGAATTGGCGAAGGCGAAAGTTGACGTACTCGCCATCGACAGCGCCCATGGGCATTCCACCCTCGTTCTCGAAGCGGTCAAGAAAGTAAAAGCACGGTTGCCTGAGGTTGATCTGATCGCCGGCAACGTGGCCACCTTCGACGGCGCCTGCGATCTGATTCGCGCCGGAGTGGACGGGATCAAAGTCGGCATCGGCCCCGGCTCGATCTGCACCACGCGCATCGTCACCGGCGTGGGCGTTCCGCAGATTACGGCGATTGCGGAGGCGACCCGGGCCACGCGTGATTCGGGCGTTCCTGTAATTGCCGATGGCGGCATCAAATATTCCGGCGACATCAGCAAAGCGCTCGCTGCGGGTGCTTCCTCGGTGATGATTGGATCGATGTTTGCGGGCACCGATGAAAGTCCGGGCGAATTGATTCTCTATCAGGGCCGCACCTTCAAGGCCTATCGCGGCATGGGTTCGCTCGGCGCGATGGCGGCGGGATCAAGCGAGCGCTACTTCCAAAATTCCGATGGAGACGCGTCGATCGCCATGCCCGTCGTCGGCGAAGAATCCAATCGTCTCGGCAAGTTGGTGCCGGAAGGAATTGAAGGGCGCGTGCCCTATCGCGGTTCGGTGTCGATGATCGTGCACCAGATGGTCGGGGGCTTGAAATCCGGCATGGGTTATTGCGGATGCCAGACCGTCGCCGAACTCCAGCAGAAGGCGCGCTTCGTCCGCATCAGCGCGGCGGGCCTGCGCGAGAGCCACGTGCACGATGTGATGATCACGCGCGAAGCTCCGAACTACGCCGCCGAATGACAATATTACTTTTTCTTAAGCAACACCGGATTGTCGTCCAGAGTGGATTGTCATCCTGAGCAAAGCGTAAGGACCTATGCACTTGCCCCCGCCGAAATGACGACCGATTCCACTGCCTCCTCTCGCCCCAATCTTCTGCGCGCCTGGTGGCCCGCTGCCGTTTGGGTCTGTCTGATTGCGTTTGAGTCGACCGATTTTTTCTCCTCCGAAAACACCGGCACCATGCTCTATACGCTGTGGGTGCATCTTTTCGGCAGGGTCGACCTACATTTTTTCCTTGTCTTCCATCACTATCTGCGCAAGACGGGCCATGTCGTCGGCTACGGCATGTTGAGCCTGCTACTCCTGCGCGGCTGGCGCGCGACGCTCGGTCGAATTCCGACTTTGCTGTTGCGTGCCGCGCTGCTCGCCTGGCTTGGAACCCTCTCGGTGGCCGCGTTAGACGAGTGGCATCAGACTTTCATCCCCTCGCGCACTGGCACCGTGCGTGATGTAGGTCTCGATAGCGTTGCGGGCGTGGCCTTTCTGGTGATTGCGTATTGGTGGCTGCGGCGATCTAATAAGGCTTCGTCCAACCAGCCCTAAAGATTTCCTGAGCAAGCGATGCGGAACTGGAACTTCACTTAAGCAGCGCCTTCACCGCTTCCGGCAATGCAAAGACAGAATCGTCGAGCGGATCGTAGCTCACAGACTTGTATGTGAATGTCCGGGAGTGGTCGCCCGAGCGCGAAGTTATTTTCGTGGCGACTAGCGGGCCACCGAAGTTTTTGTAGTCCTCAAAAATAACAATCGCGACCGCCGAAGACTTGGTGTCCACCTGAAAACGGTAGCCGGCGAGCAGCCCGCTTTCGACATCGTAGAACTGATTATTATCCTTGCCCCAGTTGGTGGTGCCGTGCAGCCAATAGCATCGGTGGCCTTCAAAATCGGTGACGCCGGCGAGCTCCAACTTTTTGAAATAGGTTGGCTGATGGAGCGGATATTGCATATCGGCATCCCGGAGCACAGCTTCGAGCGCAGTGTCTTTGTCGATGGTTGCTCCTTGCGCGTCAATGGACCAGGAAACGCTGCCGTCAAATCCTGAAGTGACTTGGCTCGAGTCGGCCCGCGTCACCGTCATAAGCGTCTTAAATGGCATGGCGCGATAAACGAAGGTCGCTTTGCCAGCCATACCGGTACCCTCGATCTCTCCGCGGACGGTTTCCGATTGCACCTTGGCTATGGCGTCCGCACCGCCGAGCGCAACTTTGTATCTTTCCAATACAGCGTTGGCGGTTTTGAGCTGAGCTGTCTCGGGCCAAACCATCCGCGGCCAAACCAGCAGCGCGCCGGCGAAAATCAGCGATGCCAACTTGATCCCGCGCATGCAGATGAGACGCTGGGTCGATCGAAAGGTTAGCGGCGCAGATCAGCTACGTGCCGGCGAACGATGCGCCAGCAGCGCGCACGCGGAGACTACCGAAATCCCCGCCGAGAGATAGAAAGGCATGGCCGCGCCATAAGCCTTCCATAGTGAACCGGTGATAACGCTCGCGAGCAGCGTGGTGACGCTGGTCACGAAAAAATAAATTCCCAGCGCGCGCCCGCGTACCTCGCCCGCCACGCTCTCGACCACCAACGCTTTGAGCACCGGGTTAGTCAGTGCATAAAACAGTCCGTAGAAAGCCATGGTCAGCCAGATCGCGAACTGCGAGGGCGCAAGCGCGAAAACAAAATAGACGATGGCGAAAACGAAGTATCCGGCGGCGGCAATGGCCGAGCGCGAGAAACGATCGCTGAATTTTCCCGCCGGCCACGACGCGAGCGTGAACGTGATGTTGAAGACCAATCCCAGTAAAGGCGCGCGCGACGCAGGAATGCCAATGCTTCCTGCCCGCAGCACAAGAAACATGTCACTGGAATTTCCCAGAGAAAACAAAGTGACTACGACCAACACGTAATAAAAACCGAAGGGCAATTTCGGCAGCCAGCCGGATTTCGCCGCATGACCCGCGCTGCGATCGGATCCAAAGACCGCCGACGAAACCCCGGCAATTGCAGCGCCGCCCCGATGCATCTCGCGTATCCCAAACCAGGCCACGACGACACACAAAGCTCCCGGAACCGCGGCCCACGCGAATACGCCGCGCATGCCAAAGCGGCCGATGAGCCCCAGCGCCAGCAACGGTCCGGCGATGGCTCCCGCCGAATCCATCGCTTGAATCAAGCCGTAGGCAGAGCCGATGTGCGCCTTGTCGACCGAGTCCGCGACCATCACGTCGCGCGCGGTTCCACGCACGCCTTTGGCGAAGCGGTCGGAAAAGCGAATTCCCAAAATCTGCCACCACGACGAAACCAGCGCCAGCAGCGGCTTCACGGCGTTAGCGACAAAATATCCGCCGACCACAATGGGCTTGCGATGAGAAACCCGGTCGGCCAGATAGCCAGAAAAAAGCTTCGCAAACGATGCCGTACTCTCGGCGACGCCCTCAATAATTCCAAGCTGCGCCGGCCCCGCGCCGAGCGTCCCAAGAAATGCCGGGAGCACCCAATACGCCATTTCGCTGGCCGTGTCATTGAGAAATGAAGTCAGGCCGAAGGCGTAGACGTTTCGGGGAATGGAGTGAGGCAGAGCAGGCGATCTGTCCATGTTCTTGAAAATTCGCAGGTCTGGAAAATTGGTTCTTTGAAAATAGCATGGAGCTAAAGTAATGGACCCAAAGTAGATGACCGAAATGTAGACTCCCCGGTTACCCGAAAGGCTACGAGACGTTCGCAGGATGTTATTGTGTCCCGTCCCCTCCCTTGGTATGCTAGCGTACACAACGAATATTCGAGGTTCCTATGGGTTTTAAGGGGAACGTTTGTCTAAATTGACTACTTCGCTCACCCTCCCGTCTCCGATCGAATATGTGCAATGGCTTTCCCGTCGGCGATTAATCGCTTTATTTTGGCTAGGAGCGATCACCACGGTCGTTGTAATGGCCTCGCTTGGACCCGTTGGGTGGGATGCCCAGGGGTATTGGAAAACCAGCCAAGCCGTTCATAACCATTTCGATCCCTACGCCCTGGATCTTGTGGCGCTGCGGGCTTTTCATGATCGCTTGGCGGTCAACCCAGCTGAGCCGCCGCCCTTCGTCTATGTCTACTCTCCTTTAACGCTGTCTCTGCTGCGCGTGTTGGCAATGTTCCCGCTCTGGTTGATTACATGGTTTTATTGGACGGCGGTTGCAACCGGAGCCATGCTCGAGTTGTGGGCGGGATTCCAGATGGCGAATCTGCGCGAGCGCCGTTGGCTGGTTCTGATGCTGCCTGCCATGGTTTTCTTCCCCGGGCTGGTCACCGACGATGTGATCTTGAGCGGCAATATCGCGTACGTCCTATATGGAGCGATCCTCGCCGCTGCCACCGCCGGCTGGAAGCGCGGCAACTGGTCGTGGTATTACGTCGCGGTGTTGATCGCGTCGGTTTTTAAGGCGCCGTTCCTCGCGTTGCTAGCCTTCCCGGTGCTGATAGAAAACGACAGGCGGCAATGGGTTGCGTCGCTCATGACAGGGTTTGGAGGTGTGCTGCTGTTTGCCGCGCAAATGAGATTTTGGCCGGCCATGTTCCGCGAGCAGCTCTTGAGCCTGCGGCTGGTCTTTGATCGGCTGCATGATTTTGGATATGGTCCGGCCAGCATTCTCGGCCGCGCTCTGTGGCAGCGGGGAGTGCCGTCCGTTCGCGCAACCACCATCCTCTACCTGGTTTCAGCCTGCTGGATGGCAACCGTCCTGCTGTATCTCGCCAGTCGCGTCCGGCAATGCAATCTTCCCCGCGACACATGGGTTCCCATTGCGCTTGTTGGTACGGTTCTGCTCAATCCTCGCATCCAGAAATATGATTTAGCCGCCATCACAATTCCGATGCTGCTGATCGGCTGGCGAGCCCTGCGGTCTGGTTGGATGCGCACCGTTGAGGCGCAGTATGGCAACTCCTCGACCCCGCAAAGCGGTGCGCCCGTTAAGATGATTCTCGTTGCGGCTGCATGCCTGCTGATTCCGAACGTCATCACCGTTGCCGGGCCGTCCTGGTTTCCGATTGAACTGGTGGTCCTGCTGGCCATCTTTGCCCTGGGAATCTGGTCCCTCGATCACGCCGTGGCGAAAATCAGTTGGACGCCTCCTCTCCTTCCGGTGATTGATAGCACCGCTGTCGCCGCGTTAGAATAACGGCAAAATACATCTCCGCACCGGACAAAAATCGGCGGTTTTGGCGTCACGATATTTGCGGATTTTACATCTAACAAACCAATGCTAGACTCCGCCGAAAAAACCACCCAGGCAGCCTTAAGAGTTCAGGCTGTGGAGAGGCATCACGCTCACCCCATCGATCTGGCCGTCGTTGTTCCGACCTACAACGAGCGCGGAAACGTACCCGAACTAATCGCGAGCCTGCAAAGGGTGCTGCGCGGGTTTGAATGGGAATTAATTTTTGTTGATGACGACTCGCCTGACGGCACCTCCGACCTGATTCGCGAATATGCCGCGAAAGATCGGCGCATTCGCTTGCTGCACCGCATCGGGCGTCGCGGCCTTTCCTCAGCCTGCGTCGAAGGCATGCTCGCGACGCCCGCCCAAACGATTGCGGTCATGGACGCCGACCTGCAACATGACGAGAGCATCCTCCCCGAGATGGTCGACCGGTTGCGTTCGCAGTGCCTCGACGTAGTTGTCGCCACACGCAATGGCGAAGGCGGCTGCATGGGAGATTTCGCACCTGCGCGCGTCAAGCTCAGCACATTGGGGAAAAGATTAAGTTCGTTCGTTTGCCGTTGCGATGTCAGCGATCCCATGAGCGGTTTTTTCGTGGTCAGCCGCCCCTACCTTCACCGCGTCGTTGAACGACTGCAGGACGGCGGATTCAAGATTCTCGTCGACCTGCTGGCATCGAGCGACCGTCCGGTGCGGCTCGGCGAGGTTGGCTACCGCTTCCGCACCCGCACCTGGGGCGAGAGCAAACTCGACGCCAATGCCGCCGTCGAATGCCTCTTCCTGATCGTCAATAAACTTCTAGGCGGACTCGTCCCGCCCTGCTTCGCCGCGTTCGCGCTCGTCGGACTAGCCGGCCTGGCGGTGCATCTTTCCTGCCTGGCTTTTCTTTTCCGTGTGGAGCACTTCGGCTTCAACGCCTCGCAGGTGCTGGCCACGTTCGTGGCCATGACGGTGAATTTCTTCCTCAACAATCTCATCACCTATTATGACCGGCGCTTGCGCGGCGGCCGCATGTGGGCCGCACTGGCTACGTTCTGGATCGCTTGTTCGTTTGGTGTGTTGGCAAACGTGAGCAGTGCTCACTCGCTTCTTAGGTTGCACATGCCTTGGTATTTGGCAGGATTAGCCGGCGCCGCCGTCAGCTGCGTCTGGAATTACGCCGCCAATCAAATCTTGACTTGGCGGCATCGTCATCCCTACGCCTCGTCGCCGTCTCTGCGCGGGGCATTCCAGTCCGCGCCGCGTGAAGATGCAGTCCAGCACCAGAACGAGACGGTCACCGATCACAATGCCGAGGAGAATGCGGAGAACGAAGAACGGATCGTCGCTTAGCTATCTGTACCCCAAAGTCAGGATCAAGCAGCGCAAGTTCAGAATTGGAATGGGAGAACACTTTCTTGTCGATTCGTAATCTAGCTCAGCGCGGCATCGTTCTCCGCTTCGTCTGGATCGCTGCGCTGATCTCGCTCGCCGGACTGGTCCTCACCGCCACAAAAACCGAGCCCTCCGCCTGGCTTACTCCCGGCCGCGGATGGGACGTCGATATCTACTATCGCGCCATGCAAGCAGTGAGCGCCGGGCAGGATCCCTATGCTGTTGGACTGGCTCGCCAAACTGCGGCCGAGGCCACCGGGCACCATGCCTTCACCTACGTATATCCGCCGCTCACGCTGCTCGCCTTGCGCGCCGCCAATCTTTTTCCCGCATGGATGGTCGCTGCCCTCTACTGGATCCTCTACGCCGTTGCCTTCGCCGGAATCGTGTGGACCGCAACCCAATTCTTCCGCCCGAGTGATCGCGACATAAAAGACCGCGGCGTCATGCAATACGCCGTTCCCCTGGCCGTCTTTTTCCCCGGCCTATGCCCGACGACGTCATCCTGAGCGGCAACATCGCCTACATTTTCTACGGATTGATTTTCACCGCCGCCGTCCTTGGCTGGAGGCGCGGCGTCTGGCGTTGGTTCTACCTGGCCGTACTGCTCGCTGCCTGCTTCAAGCTTCCATTTCTCACGCTGCTGGCAATCCCGCCGCTCGCCGGCGAACGGCAATGGCTTAAGTCGACGAGCGTAGGTGCGGCAGGCGTGGGCCTCTTCGCCGTGCAGTACTGGCTCTGGCCGGTGCAATTTCGCGAATACATGCAGAGCGTGAGCCTGCAATTCCAATTCAATGGCGATTTCGGATTAAGCCCGGCGGGGGTCTTTGGCCGCTTTCTCTACGAGCAAGGCCTGCCCTATTCCGCGCCCTCGACAATAGCGTTCCTCATCTATGGCGCATTTCTCTTCGCCGCCCTCTACTCCTTCAGCATTCTTTACCGCGATCGCCGCATCTCGGCCGAGATCTGGATTCCCGTTCTGATGGTTGGAACAATCCTGCTGAATCCGCGCATCATGCAATATGACGCGCACGCCATCGCCTTGCCCATGGCGCTGATTCTC
>Ga0210391_10002039_pt1 | contig 17759 bp, 13 predicted proteins | sample IncBWC12OmetaG_FD_160573 | JGI IMG/M metagenome (GOLD analysis project Ga0210391, IMG submission 160573) | Forest soil microbial communities from Barre Woods Harvard Forest LTER site, Petersham, Massachusetts, United States - Inc-BW-C-12-O ... | reverse complement strand
CGACGTGCTCGGCGATCTGATTGGAGAGCAGGCCGGTGAGACGAGCTTGCAACTGCTGGAGGTCGCGCTGGACGTCCGGGGAAGCGGAGAGATCGTCGCCGAGGATGACGTTGACGGGAGCGACGGTGTCATGGGAATCGGCGAGCGCGCCGGATTGCTGCTTCGACGGAATTGCAGCGGGAAAGAGGCCCATGGCCTGGAAGGCGGACTGGATGGATTGCGCGATCTGGGTCTGTTTGCGCTGGTCGGCGCGGGAACTGGCGTAGAGCACGACGAAGAAGGCGAAGAGCAGGGTGATGAAGTCGGCGTAGGAAACGAGCCAGCGGTCGTGGTGGGAGGATTCGGCGGGTTTGCGTTTGCCTCGGATCATCGGCGGGCATCCCTTTTGGTGGGCTCGGGGCTGGGTCGCGCGCCGCGGAAGCTGGCCAGCTTAATTTCGATCATACGAGGGTTCATTCCTTCAACGATGGAGATGACGCCTTCGAGAGCCATCTCTTTGAGGCGCTCGTCGTCGCGGGCGCGCTGGCGGAGTTTGCCGGCGGCGGGGAGAAAGAAGATGTTGGCGGAGCCGACGCCATAGATGGTGGCGACGAAGGCGACGGCAATGCCGCGGCCGACCTGATCCATGTGGTCGAGGTGCTGCATGACCTGGATGAGACCGATGACGGCGCCGATGATGCCGATGGTGGGGGAGAATCCGCCAGCGGATTCGAAGACGGCTGGGATGCGCGCCTCATTTTCGGTGATGTTGTTGATCTGGACTTCCATGATGCGGCGCAGTTCGGAAGGCTCGGTGCCGTCGACGGCGAGCATGAGGGCCTGGCGCAGGAAGGGATTGGCGACATGGGGCAGATCGTTGTCGAGGGAGACGATACCGCTGCGGCGCGCTTTGTTGGCGAAGCCGACGATCTGGTGGAGCATGGCTTCGCCGCCGTCGGGGCGATGGAGAAAGATGCGGGCGAGGCGCTGTGCGGCGATGACGACGGTGGAGAGCGGGAATTGCAGCATGACCGCGCCCAGTGTGCCTCCAAAAACGATCATGGCGGCGGTGGGCTGAACAACCTGGCTGATGTGGCCTCCCTCGAGCAGGAGGCCGGCGAGGATGCCGGCCAGCGCAAGGAGAATGCCGCCGAGACTACCTGCGTCCATTGCGGTTATTCCTGAGACTCAGTAGGGTTGTGCGGTTTGGAGCCGGCGGCGGGGATGGGAACGGGCGTCCATGCAAGAGCCTGGAGGTAACCGGCAGATTCGCCAAAGACGCGGGCGCGGTAGGCAATGGTGCGGTTGACGACGTCTTCGCAGCTTTCGAGCACAACGATTTTCTCGCCGTTGACCAGGGTGAGCATGGTATCGGGCGAGGACTCAGCGTATTTGATGAGGTCGCTGTTGACGACGAGGGGATTGCCGTTGAGGCGGGTGAGATGAATCATGGACGGCGTCTCCGGGGCCTGTAATTCTTCTTATCGGCAGGAGGGAGTGGGGGATTGAATGGGTGTCCGATGGAGGGCGACGGATGGGGCGCACGCACGCTGCATGCCAAACGGAGTTTGCGAAGTAATGGGGGTGGAGCGGGAGCCGATGAAGGCATTGAGTTCGAGTGGTTCCCGGGAGTGGCGGAAGGCTGAAGGCTGAAGCGCTCCGTTCAGGAACCCAAAATTCAGAAGGGGAGAAATACCATGCCATTGGGAGTCCTGAACAACATCTCGGCTGTCTACGCCGAAAACAACCTGAATCAGACGCAGGCCAGCCTGCAAACCACTTTGCAGCAGCTGTCTTCTGGTTCGCGCATCAACTCCGGAGCGGATGACGCCGCCGGCCTGTCAATTGCGGACGGCCTGCAGGCCAATTCATCGGCACTCACACAGTCTTCCAGCAACGCCAGCGCAGGTGTTGGCTTTCTGCAAGTGGCGGACGGCGCCTTGTCGCAGGTGACGAATCTGCTGAACCGGGCTGTCACGCTGGCTACCGAAGCCGGCGGCGGAACGTTGTCGGGCTCGCAGCTGAGCGCGGCCGATCAGGAGTACCAGGACATTCTGACGCAGATTGGGACCATCGGGAACACCACCGAATACAACGGGATCGGGGTCTTCAACACGGCCGCGGCAGGTTCGGCGGTTTCCCTCAGCGATGCGTCCAAGGTGATCACGAGCGGAGCCATCGCGAGTGGCGATAATCTGAGCGGCTCGATTGTCGTTACGGAAGCGACGACCAATGCGACCGCCACCCTCAATATGGCGAATTACAGCGGGTTGACCACCGCAGGCACAGAGGCTGCCACGTTGACCAGCCTGCAGGGCGCTCTGACATCTGCGTTTGGGGCCAACGTTACTGCCGCCTACAGCGGCGGCGTGCTGACCCTGACCGACAGTACGGACAACCTGACCCATACTGGTTCGCTCACCGAGGCCAGCGCCACTCCGGCGTCGACCGCGATGGAAATCTACACCAGCGACGGAACGGCGACCGGGAGCTCGAACTATCTGGTGTCGGTCGGTGTGCTTACCTCAGGCAGCGTCGGTACTTCTCAGTCGGGCAGCAGCGCTGGATCGACGATCAGCGCCACCGTAGGGTCCACGACCTCGACCCACAACGGAACATCGGCTGGGGCGGGCGCGGGAACGGTGCTGGGTGGCACGAAGCTGGACGGGCAGGCGGACGCAGAAGCCGCGCTGCAAACCGTAACCAACGCCATCAACGCCGTGGCTTACCAGCGCGGTCAGGTGGGCGCGAACATCAACACGCTGTCGGCAGCGTCGAACATCGCGAGCGCCGAACAGACCAATGTGCAGTCGGCACAGAACACGATCACGGCGACCGACTATGCAGCGGCGACGTCGAACATGTCGAAATTCGAAATCCTGACCCAGACCGGCATCAGCGCTCTGGCGCAGGCGAACAGCACCGAGCAGATGGTCACCAAGCTGCTCCAGTAGTCCTCCTCAATGCAGGTGGCGGGGAGCTTCTCTTCCAGGGCGGTCACAACCGGCACGCTTTGGGGCGGAGGCTCTCCGCTTTTTCGTTAGCCGGATTTAATGATGTAGCGGCGGGTGGGGCCACGGTTCTGCTGGTAACGAATCAGGGTAAAGGACGACCCGGAAAGCGACGATAACCAGGCTATGGGCAGTGTCGGCATCTCGTTTGGCAACCCGACCAGCGGGCAGGGGTTCGATGTTTCGTCGACGGTGAGCCAGATTGTGGCGAATCTGCAGGCGGTGGAGACGCCGTGGCGAAACCAGCTGACGTCCCTGCAGGCGCAGGACACCGCGTTGACGAGCATGGGAACGGATTTGAGCACGCTCTCAAGCGCGCTGAGCTCGCTGAGCGATTTTGATGGGATCTTCTCGCAGATGGAGGGATCGAGTTCCGACAATTCGGTGGTGGAACTGACGTCGGCGACGGCCGGGGCGGTGGCAGGCAGTTACACGGTGGTCGTAAGCCAGTTGGCGCAGACGTATTCCTATTCCGGGACTGCGGTGGGAGCATCGGATAAGCTGGCCGGGTCGATGGAGATCAACGGAAAGACGGTTACGATATCCGACGGAACGGCGACGGACAGCAGCGGGAACACCATTCCGGCCAACAACACGCTGTCGTCGCTGATGTCGTATATCAACTCCGGAAACTACGGGGTGACGGCGACGATTGTGACGGGAACGGCAGGGTCGCAACTGGCGCTGATGAGCGACACGAGCGGAGCGGGCGGCGCAGTGACCTTGGACGGCAGCGCGCTCGAAGATGCGACGACCGGCGTCACGGGAATTACGTTCAGCCAGGTGCAGCAGGGGCAGGACGCGGAGCTGAGTGTGGATGGAGTCTCGACCACCAGCTCGACAAATACGGTGACGACGGCGATTCCAGGCGTGACGATGCAGTTGCTGAGCGCGGCGAAGACCGAATCGGTGCAGGTGGAAATCACCACAGATACCACGGATGTGCAGTCGGCGGTGACGACATTTGTGAGCGCGTACAACACGGTGGTAAGCGATCTGACCACGCAGGAGGGGAACGATGCTGCGGGGAATCCGGAGCCGTTGTTTGGCAACCCAAACCTGGCATTGTTGCAGGAGCAACTGCAGCAGTCGCTGACGTTCGTGCAGGCGTCGGGAGCGATTACTTCGTTGTCGCAGCTGGGAATATCAGCCACTGATAACGGAACGCTGTCGCTGAATTCGACCATGCTGGACAGCGCTCTGGACAGCAATTATCAGGATGTTGTGAATTTCTTTCAGGCCGATAACAGTTTTGGGGCCGCGTTGACCACGACGCTGAGCAATTTGGGAAACAACGACCCGGACGGCGTGATTTATCTGGCGCTGACCCAGGATTCGGCTCAGGAGTCGCAGCTGACGACCAACATCAGCAACGAGCAGAGCTCGATCAGCGCGCAACAGACGCAGCTGACCACGGAATTGAATGAGGCCAACTACACGCTCGAGGAGATTCCGTCGCAGCTGGATGAGGTCAACGAAATGTACAGCGCGATCACCGGCTACAACGAGAACACCGGCGGATGACGTGCGCGGGAACAGCGGAGGAACATGAATTACCAGCAGCAGGCAATCGCGGGAATGAATCCGGTGGAATTGGTGGTGGCGTTATACGACGGCATGGTGCGGTTCCTGTACCAGGCGATTGCGGCAGTTGAGGGTCACAATGCGGAGGAGCGGCGCACGGCGCTGGGGCGGGTGCTGCAGATCCTGATGCATCTGCAGTCGCGGCTGCGGATGGACGTTGGCGGCAATTCCGCGAAGGCGCTGTCGGAATTTTATGCATCGATTTTTGCGCTGTGCCTGGAGGGCTCGCGGCTCGAGTCTCCAGACCGGCTCAGAGAGGCGATCGGGTGCATCCGCGACGTGCGGGAGGCGTGGAGCGTGGCTGCGCGGGATCCGGAGGTGCTGAGGATACTGAGCAGCGATCATCCTCCGGCGCCAGTGATGATGGCGGCGGGAGGGCGCGGGGCGCCTGTAGAACCAGCTGGCTCAAACTGGACGGCGTGACGAGCGTGGATCAACCGGTGATGGCGAGTTCTTCTTCGAGCAGCTGTTTTTGGTAGAGGCCGGCGTAGTAGCCATTGCGCGCCAGCAGTTCTTCGTGGGTGCCGAGCTCGGCGATGCGTCCGCGCACCAGGACAGCGATGAGGTCGGCATGGCGGACGGTTGAGATGCGGTGGGAGATGAGGATGGTGGTGCGTCCGGCCATGACGCTGCGGAGTTCCTGAAGAATGCGTTCTTCCGTCCAGGTATCGACGCTGGCGAGGGAGTCGTCGAGGATGAGGATGCGGGGATTGCGGAGGACGGCGCGGGCGAGAGCGGTGCGTTGTTTCTGACCGCCGGAGAGGGTAAGGCCGCGTTCGCCGACGAGGGTTTCGAAAGCGTTGGGAAAGAGCTCGATCTCCTCGCGGATGCGGGCGGCTTCGGCAGCGTGGGCTACGGCTTCGTCGGTAGCGCCAGCGACGCCGAAAGCGATGTTGTCGCGGATGGAGGTGCTGAAGAGGAAAGTTTCCTGGGGCACAAAGCCGACGGCAGCGCGCAGAGCGTCGAGGGGATAGTCGCGGATGGGGCGGCCATCGATGAGGACGGCGCCGGGGGGAGCGTCATAGAGGCGCGGGATGAGGCTGACGAGGGTGGATTTGCCTGAGCCGGTGGGGCCAACGAGGGCGAGGCTCGAGCCCGCGGGAATGGTGAGCGAGAGGCCGTGGAGGACTTCGACGGGCTGGGCTTCGGTAGCTGGATAGGCGAAGTGGAGGTCGCGGAATTCGATAGCGCCGTGGATGTCGACCTGAGCGGGGGGGATGGCAGCGGCGCGGTCGTCGATGGCGGGCTCGGCGGTGAGGAGCTCGTGGATACGGACGACGGACGCGGTGCCGCGCTCGAACAGGTTGACGACATAGCCCAGGGCAATGATGGGCCACATAAGCATGAGCAGGTAGGTGGTAAAGGTAACGAAGCCCTTGATGGCGATGCGATGGGTGAGGACTTCGTGGCCTCCGATGAGGAGGGCGATGACCATGCCGATGCCGAGCATGAATTCAAGAGTGGGCCAGAGCATGCCCATGAGGCGGACGAGACGCATGGAGCGGCGGATGTACTCCTGATTGGAGCGCTCGAAGGCTTTGATCTGGGCTTCTTCCTGGGCAAAGGCACGGACGAGGCGGGCTCCGGAGAAGTTTTCCTGGGCCTGGGCAGAAATGTCGGAGAACATGGCCTGGATGCGTTCGAAGCGTTCGTGAATGCGGCGACCCATGAACTGAATAAGGATGCTGGCGAGGGGCATGGGGGCGAGCGCGGCGAGGGTGAGCCAGGGGCTGATGCCGAGGAGGTAGAAGAGGGATCCGGCGAAGAAGAGCACGGTATTGACGGTGTACATGACGGCGGGACCGAGCAGCATACGGACGGCTGCGAGGTCGTTGGTCATGCGGGCCATGATGTCGCCCGTGCGATTTTCCTGGTAGTACGAGGCTGATTGTTTTTCGAGGTGCTGGAAGAGATCGTTGCGGAGGTCGAATTCGATGTCGCGGGAGATGCCGATGAGGATCCAGCGCATGTAGTAGAGGAGAATGCCATGCGCGACGGTAACGGCGATGACGAGGGCGGCGTAGCCGAAGATTTTTTGCCAGGTGACGGAGTGCGTGAGGTCATCGGAGGCCAGGCCGATGACGCGGGGGAACTGGACCCAGATGGCGTTGGCCGCAACGGTGCAGAGAGATCCCCACGCATAGCCGCGCCAGTAACGGCGCATATAGGGGAACAACGGTTTGAGGTTGGCGAACAGTGCCACTGTATTGCTCCCGTTACGTGGAGGTGCGGAGAAGGAGCCAGGCGCCGGCGAGTGCGAAGAGCAGGTCGGGCGACCAGGCGGCGAGGAACGCGGGCAGCCAGCTGACGTTGCCCATGTTCTCAAAGAAGCCGGAGATGACGTAATAGACCATGGCGACGCTGATGGCGATCGCGATGCCGGAGAGAGATCCGCGCTTGCCCATGGAGAGCGCGAAAGGAATGGCGAGTACTCCCATGACGAGGGTGATGAGCGGATACGCCAGCTTGTGATTGAGCTGCACGCGCAGCGGGACGGTATTGAAGCCGCTCTGCCGGAGCGAGTGAATGTAGCGCGCCAGTTCGCCGAAGCTCATCTCCGACGACGGGCGCACTTCTCGCGTGAAGTAGGAGGGCGGCTCGTAGACCTCAGGGAAGGTGTTAACGGCAAAGGTCTCATAGCTGGCGATCTCCGGGCCGTGGAAGGTACGCTGCCAGCCGTCTTCAAAAACCCAGGCATGCAGGTTGGGCTGCCATTCGGCGGCAGTGGCGGAGATGCGCCGGGTGAGCATGAAGGTGCCGGGGTCGAATTCAAAGACGCTGATGTTGCCGAAGGTATTGATCTCAGGATCGAAGTATTGGTAGTAGAAGATGGTGCTGGGGTCGCCGTGGCGCTGGTCACCGAACATCCAGATGCGGCCGGGATGCTCGACGGTTTCGGCGGGCTTGCCTTTGATGACGTTGCGCAGAGCTTCCTGGCGGCGATTGGCCTGGGGCAGGTAGAGCTCGTCGAAGGCGAAGAGCAGCACCGAAAGAATGGCGGCGATGACGAGGACCGGCACAGTGATGCGATAGAGGCTGATGCCGGTGGCCTTCATGGCGGTGAGCTCGCTGTTGCGGCTCATGATGCCGAAAACCACGAGGACGCCGATGAGGACGCTGAGCGGGGTGATGAGGTAGATCATGCTGGGCGTGAGGTTGAAGAGGTATTCGCCCACGGTGACCAGGGGAGTGCGGTTTTTGATGATGTCGCTGAGCAGCTCAAAGAAGGTGAAGACCAGCATGAGCATGACAAAGGTGACGAGCACCATGACAAAGGTAAGGAGGAATTCGCGGAGGACGTACTCGTCGAGGATGAGGGGGAAACGTCCGCGATTGGCGCGGCGGCGCGAGGGGAGGCGAATGGCTCCGGTGGCGGCGGCGGATCGATCGGTATGCAGGCGCAGCCAGTTGCCGATGGAGCTGAAGGCGGTGAGAGCGGCTCCTCCGATGGACATTTGACGGAGCAGGATGAGGCCGCAGACCGCGAAAAGGAAGTTGGCTTCCCATACTCCGGCAAAGGCGGGAATTTTGTTTTGGCGGGCGAGGGCGGTGCCGGTGGAAGAGAGGAAGTAGTAGATGAAAACGAGGACGATGGTGAGCACGAAGCCGGCGCTCTTGCCGCCGCGCCGTGAAGAGATGCCGAGCGGCACGCCGACCAGCATGAGGACGAGGCAGGCGGCGGGATAGGCCAGGCGCTTCTGGAACTCGATTTCGTAGAGGATGCCGTTCTTGCCGTGCGTGCGGGCGAGGAGCGCGCGGTTATTCATGGCGAGGATGGGGGTATCGCTCTTGCCGAGATGAATGTCCTCCTGCGCGCCGGTTTCGAGGGGAAGATCGGCGGAGGCAAAGGTGGAGACGGTGACGTCGTTAGGCTGGTCGGCGACGGGGGAATATTCGGTGCCGTCGCGCATGCGCATAGTGATGGACTGATTGCCGCCATTGACGACGGTGGCACGGTCGGCGGTGGTGATCTTGGGAGAGTCGGGATCGGAGACGTCGGCGAGAAAGATCTTGCCCCAGTTGGCGGCGCCCTGTCCGGCGCGCACGTCCTGCACATACATGACGTAGTTTTTGAAGTCCTCGTAGAAGACGCGGGGCTGGACTTCGTAGGAGGCCTGGGCGCTGGCCAGTGAGTTCTCCTGGCGGAGCATGGCAGCGGTGGCTTTGGGCGCAAAGTACATGGTGTTGGCCAGGCTGAGCACCCACGCAGCGACGGAGACCATGCCAACGACGCGAACAAAGCTCCAGACGCCGATGCCGGAGGCGCGCATGGCGGTGATTTCGCTGTCGGCGGCAAGACGGCTGAGGCCGAGGAGGATGCCGACGAGCACCGCCATGGGGATGGTGACGGTGAACATGTCCGGCAGCATGAAGAGAACGATTTTGAGGACAGAGCCGAGCGAGGCGCTGTTGCGGACGATGAGCTCGAGGAGGCTGGGAAGGTAGCGGATGAAGAGAACGAAGGTGAAGATCGCGCCGCCGATGAAGGCGTGCGACGACACTTCTTTCAGGATGTAACGGGTGAGGATCCGCACAATTGAGCTTCCACACCCAGTTTATCGCGGAGTAAAACCGCGGAGGCGGAGGCTGTTGGCGAGAACGCTAACAGAGCTGAGAGCCATGGCGGCGCTGGCAATGGCGGGGCTGAGCAAAATTCCGAAGGCGGGATAGAGGACGCCGGCGGCGATGGGGATGCCGACGACGTTATAGCCAAAGGCCCAAACGAGGTTTTGGCGCATGGTGCGGAGGGCGCGGCGGGCGAGCAGGACGGCGTCGAGGACCTGGCTGGGATCGCCGTGGAGGAGGATGGCGTCGCCAGCTTCGCGGGCGAGGTCGGCGCCGGTGCCTATGGCCAGACCGGCGTCGGCCTGGGAAATGGCAGCGGCGTCGTTGATGCCGTCGCCGGCCATACCGACGATGCGGCCTTGTTGCTGGAGCTCGCGAATTTTGGCCAGCTTCCGATCGGGGAGCAGGCCGGCCCAGACTTCATCGATTCCGGCGGCGTTGGCGATGGCATCGGCGGTTGAGGGCGTGTCTCCGGTGAGCATGGCGGTGCGGAAGCCGAGCTTGCGGAGGGCGGCGATGGCTGCAGGGGCAGAGGGGCGGAGCGTGTCGCGAGCTTCGATGACTCCCGCGAGAGAATTGTCGCGGGCGACGTACATCAGGGTGGTTCCGGCAGCGAATCCGGATGCGGCGGGGATGGGGACGCCGATTTCCTGCATGAGGGCGGCATTGCCAGCGGCGGCGCGCACACCATTTACGAGGCCCACGATGCCTTTGCCGGGAATTGCGCGGGCGTCTTCCGCGGGTGGCGGGGTGAGGTTGCGCTGGGCAGATGCATCGAGGATGGCGCGGGCGAGGGGATGCTCCGAGCGCTGTTCAAGGGCGGCAGCGAGGGTGAGGATTTCGTCTTCGGTGACGTTGATCGCGTGGATTGCTGTGACGGCGGGCTTGCCTTCGGTGAGGGTGCCGGTCTTGTCGAATACGAGAGTGTCGATGCGGGCGAGGCGTTCGAGGCTTTCGCCGCCTTTGAAGAGGACGCCGAGTTGCGCGCCGCGTCCAATGGCGACGGTGAGGGCAGCGGGAACGGCGAGGCCCATGGCGCAGGGACAGGCGATGACGAGGACTGCGATTGAGACGGCAAAGGCGCGGGGCAGACTGCCGGCAGTCAGGCCGCCTCCGGCGAAGATCCAGATGAGGAACGTGGCCATAGCGAGGCCGAGCACGACGGGAACAAAGACGGCGCTGACGCGATCGGCGAGCTGCTGCATGGGAGCGCGAGACGACTGCGCTTCTTCGACGAGGCGCATCATCTGGCCGAGGACGCTGTCGGCTCCGATCGAGGTGGCGCGGTATTCGAGGGCTCCGTCGAAGTTGAGCGAGCCGCCGATGACGCGGTCGCCGGGCTTGCGGGAAACGGGGAGGGATTCGCCGGTGATGAGGGATTCGTCGATTGAAGTTTCACCCGAGAGGATGAGGCCGTCCACGGGGACGCGCTCGCCGGGGCGCAGGACGACGATGTCGCCGGGAAGGACCTGGGCGAGAGGAATTTCGATTTGCAGGCCATCGCGCAGAACATGCGCGGAGTGGGGCTGCAATTTCATGAACTCGTGGAGGGCATCGAGGGTGCGGCGCTTGGCGCGCGCGTCGAGCCAGCGGCCAAGCAGCAGAAAGCCGAGGATGAGGAGGACAGCGTCGTAGTAGACGTCGGGCTTGAGGCCGTAGCGGGTAAACAGCGATGGCGCGAGCGTGGCGGTGACAGACCAGGCTAAGGCAGCGCCGGTGCCGAGCGCGACGAGGGTGTTCATGTTCGTGGAGCGATGGATGGCGGCGCTCCAGGCAGCGCGGTAGATGATGCCGCCGCCCCAGATCATGCCGGCGAGGGTGACGGCGAGCATGACGTATTCGAGCGCGAATGGAGAGATGCGGAAGAGAATGGGCGCAGCAGGGGCAAACCACTGGTACGCGTTCATGAGCAGCAGTACGAAGAGGCCGGCGGCGAGAGTGAAGAGGGCTTTGGCGCGGAGCGGGCCCTCGTCGGCAGCGGTGTCGGTGGCGCCGGGTTCGGCGGGAAGAGCGGCGTCGTAACCGGATTCGCGCACGGAGGCGATGAGGTCCTGGGGCTGAGCGAGGGCGGGATCGAAGGTGACGCGCGCGGAATTCGTGAGCAGGTTGACCTGGGCCTCGCGAACACCGGCGGTGGCACGCAGCGCGTGTTCGACGTGGGACTGGCAGGCGGCGCAGGTCATTCCGGAGACAGGCAGGGTTACGGTGCGGACGTCTTGTGGAGACGGGCGGCCGGTTTTGGCTGCCGTATCTTCGGGTTTCGCTGCTGCGGTAGTGGGCATTGGGGCTCGGTTGTTGTTGAGAACTTATATTCGACTGGAACTCATCTCAGAAACCCTGCGGTGACCAGGAAGAGCACCCCTCAGGGGTTAAAGCCCGCAGATTTTTTGGCGTTTGCGGCACGGCTGAAGCCGTGCCCCTTCAAAGCCTGTTTCCAAACTCATTTCTCGGGTCACTCATTTCCAGGCTCACTTACTTCTCGGCTCACTTATTTCTCGATGAGGGCGGGATAACCGGCTTTTTCGACAGCGCTCAGTAATGCGCTTTCGGGCACGTCTTCGCGGGCCTGAACGCGGGCAGCGCCGACGCGGACCTCGCCGACCTCAACGCCTGTGACCTTTTCGAGAGCCTGCGATACGCGGCGCACGCAGGATCCGCAATGCATGTTTTCGATTCGAAGCGTTACTTCTCTCATTCTTTCTCCCTCTTAGAAGATGCAGCAGAACGGCCCTGGATGCGGCAGGTTGGTCATGTCCATCTCACGATCTACTCCGGATTCGGTAAAAAGCGGTAGCCGATACCGCGCACGGTCTCAAGATGTTTGGGCATGGCGGGATCGTCTTCGATATAGCGGCGGAGGCGGACGATGAAGTTGTCGATGGCGCGGGTGTCGGTGTCTTCGCGCACGTGCCACACCTGTTCGAGCAACTCTTTGCGCGAGACGATGCGTTCGCGGTTGCGGACGAGGTAACGCAGGAGGTCGGCTTCCATGAGGGTGAGGCGGATCATTCGATCGGGTGCGTGAAGCTCGAGGGCGTCGAAGTCGATGCGGCGGCCGGAAAAGGTGAACTCGTCGAGATTGTCGGCGGACGGTTCGATCTGCGCCAGTTGGCGGGGCCAGCTCATGCGGCGGAGCAGCGCGTTGAGGCGTGCGAGCAGGACATTGAGGTCGAAGGGTTTGGTGAGGTAATCGTCGGCGCCGGCGGCGAAGCCACTGACGATATCTTCGGCTCGGCCGCGGGCGGTGAGCATGAGGACGGGGACGTAATTGCCCTGTTCGCGGAGGGCAGCGGCGACTTCAAATCCGTTTTTGCCAGGCAGCATGACATCGAGAACCACGGCGTCGAAGGGGCGAGAGAGCAAGGTATCGAGGGCGGCGTCGCCATCGGCTTCCACGCTGACCTCATGCCCTTCGGCCTGCAGGTTAAAGAGAAGGCCCTGCGCGAGGTTCACTTCATCTTCGACGACAAGAACGCGGGCCATGTTTCACTCCTGCTCGAGAATCGGGGTGAGAATGCGGGGTAGCTCCAGGCTGACGGTAGCGCCATGGCCTTCGCCGGCGCTTTCGGCGGTGGCATCGCCGCCGTGCTGGCGGGCGATGGTGCGCACGAGATAGAGGCCGAGGCCAGTGCCTTTGGTACGGAGCACGTTGCGATTGGGGACGCGATAAAAGCGGAGAAAAATCCGCTTGAGATGGGCAGCGGGGATGCCGATGCCCTGGTCCGTCACGCTGATGCGCACCCAGGCGTCGTGTTTGACTTCGAGGACGACCTTTACGCTGGCGCTTTCAGGCGAGTACTTGACGGCGTTGCCGAGGATGTTGAGCAGGGCGGTGTGGAGCTCGTCGGGATCGCCGCGGACAAACATGGGCAGGGCGGCGAGGGAGGTGTCGTCGACGCTGAGGGTGATGGCGCTTTCTTCGAGGTGGTTCCGGGCGCGGGTGAGACGGACGCAATCTTCGGCGAGGGCACGCATGTCGACAGGCACGCGGATATTGGAGCGGGAGCGGAGTCCGATTTCGCCGGCCTTGAGCACCTGCTCGACGGTGGCCATGAGGCGATCGCTGTCGGCGAGCATGCGGGCGTAGAAGTCGCGGCGCTGGGTTTCGTCGAGCTGACGGCGCTGCAGAGTTTCGAGATAGAGATGGATGGAAGCGACGGGAGTTTTGAGCTCGTGGGTGACGGCGCTTAGAAAGGCGTCGTGACGCTCGTTGCGGCGGACTTCGCGTACGAGGAAGATGGTGTTGAGCGCGACGCCTGCGATGAGGAGCGCGAAGAAGGGGATGCCGAGAGCGAGGGGAACAATGCGACGCCAGTTGAGGAGGATCCAGCTGACGTTGAGCGCGACGGCAACGCCGGTGAGACACACGCCGAGCAGAATGAACAGGAACATGTTCCGTCTTCGTCCGGTTAGGCGCATGGGATGAACGGTAAAGCGCCCGCCACGGTGATCCGGGCGGGCGCTTTTATCTTCGCAGGTTGGAGGAGAGCTAAGCCAATTGGATTATGCGACTCCGGCGGGGCGGGGATTTTGGGGGTCGTAACTCGCGATTTTGATTTCGCGGGCGAGGCCGACCTTTTTGAGGAGCCAGATGCTGTAGTAGTTGATGTCGACTTCATACCACTTGAGGCCGTGGCGGGCGGAGACGGGATGGGCGTGGTGGTTGTTGTGCCAGCCTTCGCCGCCGGAGAGCAGGGCGACCCACCAGAGGTTGCGGGAGTCGTCGCGGGTTTGGAAGCGGCGCGAGCCCCACATGTGGGTAGCGGAGTTGACGAGCCAGGTGGCGTGCAGGCCGAGGGTGGTGCGCAGGAAGATGCCCCAGAAGAGGCCCGGCCAGCCGGCAATGGCGTAGCAGACGAGGCCGGCGACCACAAGCGGAACCCAGTGGTACTTGCTGAGCCAGACGTAGAAGCGGTCGCGGGTGAGATCGGGGACGTAGCGGGCGAGGGCGTCGGTTTGACCGCCGAGGGAATCGCCGCTGAGGATCCAGCCGACGTGGGCCCACCAACCGCCCTCGTGCGGGCTGTGCGGATCGCCTTCCTGATCGGAGAGCTGATGGTGCACGCGGTGGAGCGATACCCAGAAGATGGGACCGCCCTCAAGGGCGAGCGTGGCGCAGACGGTCATGACGTACTCAAGCCACTTGGGGACGCGGTAGCCGCGATGCGTAAGCAGGCGGTGGTAGCACATGCCGATACCGACGTTGTTGGCGAGGTACCAGAGGACGACGGTGCAGGCCAGAGCCTTCCACGAAAACATGAAGAGGGCTGCGACGGCTCCTACATGGAAGAGGGACATGAAGACGACGGTGATCCAGCTCAGCTTGCCGCCCTGGGCTTTGCGGCCCAACTGGGGCATGGCGGGCGTCAGAGGGGAAATCGGTCGGGCAGAAGAGGCCGGGGAGACAACGGGGACTTCCAACAAATCAGTGGCCATAGGAGACATCGCTTCCGGGAGAAAAGAATTGACGCACGTCAAACAGCGCCGCAGGTTCCACGCTACCAGCCCGCACCGGCCCCTGGATGTAACACTTTTGTAAGCCGGAGGACCACAGTAACCTGATGACTGCCAAGCACCTGCGGTTTACCCACAGTTCACCGGCACCGGAGATAATTCCTGTCATGAGACCTCATCCCCGCTTAGTTGTACTCGTATGCTTTAGCGCATCCTTGTGTATCGGACAGAACATTCCTCTGCCGAGCAGCAAGCAGATCATGACGCCCGTGCCGGGGTCGCCGCAGCGGCTGAACAGCCTGCCGATGACGGCTGCCTGGTCACCGGACCACCGGTACCTGGCGCTGGTGAACGCGGGCTATGGGACGGTTGAGTCTGATTACGAGCAGTCGGTGGCGATTCTGGACACAACGACGGGGAAGCTGACGGACTATCCGATTCCTCTGACAGAAATGTCGCAGCCGCAGACACTTTATTCCGGAATTGCGTTTTCGGGGGATGGGTCGCGTCTGTATCTGAGCTTTGATTCGATTAGCGAGCCGAACGGCAAAAGTCTGGAAGACAAAGCGCCGGAAGGCGGAGGACCGGCAAGCGCTAAACCCGACGGAACGGGGAATGCTGTGGGGGTTTACCGATTCACGGGAGACGGTTTGGTGGAGGAGCGGTTGATCCCTATCCCGCTGCGCGAGCTGGATGCGGGCCGGACGCAGCATCACGGGACGATGGATTTGCCGATGAGCGAGGCGATTCCTGCGCCGGTTGGGTTGGCTGTGGTGAAGGGCGAACAGGAAAAGCTGCTGGTGGCGGATGAGTATTCCGATGACGTGCTGCTGGTGGACGCAGCGACGGGGAAGCTGGAGACTCGGTTCGATCTGGCGGTGGGGCCGACGATTCCTTCGACGTATCCGATTGCGGTGGTGGCGAGCCGGGACGGGCGGCGGGCGTGGGTGGCGCTGTGGAATGGGTCAGCGGTAGCGGAGCTGGATCTGCGCACAGGGAAAGTGGTGCAGCGGCTGCCGCTGTTGCCGCCGGTGCGTAATGTCGATCCGAGTTCGCACCCGATGGCGATGACGCTGGATGCGGATGAGACGACGCTGTACATTGCGCTGGCGAATCGGGATGCTGTTGCGGCGGTGCAGGTGAACGGAAAGCGGATGCGAGTGGCGCGGATGTTCGACACGCGGCTCCCGGGGCAGACGTTTTTTGGGGCGATGCCGGATGGGGTTGCGGTGTCGGATGACGGGAACACGTTGTATGCGGCGAATTCGGGATCGGACGCAGTGGCGGTGATTAATTTGCGCGCAAGGCCAGAGGCTGGAGGGCGGACGCATGCGGACGGATTTATTCCGACAGAGTGGTATCCGACGGCGGTTGCGGTGAAGGGCAATCAGCTGTACGTAGCGACGGGCAAGGGCGAAGGAACGGGGCCGAATGTGGCACCGCAACCGAAGCCGGCGCATGTGTTCCCCAATGAGTCGAAGCGGCTGGATCGGCCGCATACCTATATTGGGACGATGCTGCATGGGTCGCTGGCGACGATCGATATGGAACAGGCGCGCGCGAATCTGGCGGCGCTGACGGAGGAGACGCTCAAGAGCAATTTGATGAACGCGGCTCAGAAGCAAATTGCGTTCCAGAGCGGCGGCGAGCCGATCAAGCACGTGATTTACATCATCAAGGAAAACCGCAGCTACGATCAGGTGTTCGGCGACCTGGGAGTTGGCGATGGCGATGGAGCGCTGACGATGTATGGCGAAGAGATCACGCCGAATCTGCATGCGCTGGCGCGGCAGTTTGGAGTGCTGGATAACTTCTACGATTCAGGCGAAGTATCGGGCGATGGGCATGTGTGGTCAACGGCCGCGATTACGAGCGACTACACCGAGCGGACGTGGCAACAGGGCTATCGCGGTCACGAACGGCCGTACGACTTTGAGGGCGTGACCGAAGGCGGCTATCCGCTGCTGGAGCATATTGCGGACGTCAATGAGCCGGACAGTGGATACCTGTGGACGGATTTGGCGCGGCATGGGAAATCGCTGTATCACTTCGGCGAATACATTTCGACGATTTTCTGCGATGAGTCGGGCGATGTGCCCAAGTCGGCATTGCCGAGCGAAGCGGGAACGCCGGAAGGGCACCACGCGTGTCCTCATCCGTTCATCCAGAAGGGCGATGCGGTTCCGGAGAATTATGGGGGCGGAACGAGCCCGTATCCGTGGGCGATTCCGCTGATTTACAGGAACACCGCGACGAAGCCGGAGCTGGCGGGGCATTTCGATCCGGAGTATCCGGATTTCAATTTGAGTTTTCCGGATCAGCTGCGGGTGAATGAGTTTCTGACGCACTTCGACAAATGGGTTGCGGATCTGAAGGCGGGGCACGACACGATGCCGGCATTTGTGATGCTGCGGCTGCCCAACGATCACACGGCGGGAACGCGGCCGGGATCGCCGACGCCGCGCGCTTCTGTGGCGGACAACGATTTGGCGGTTGGCCGCGCGGTGGATGCGGTGTCGCACAGCGGGTATTGGGATTCGACGGCGTTTTTTGTTCTGGAAGATGACGCGCAGGATGGGGCGGACCACGTGGATGCGCATCGATCGATTTCGCTGGTGGTGAGCAAGTACGCGAAGCGCCAGGCTGAACCAGTGGTGGATCACACGTTCTATACGACAGTGAGCACGGTGCACACGATGCTGACGCTGCTGGGCGTTCCTCCTATGAACAACAACGACGCGTTTGCGCCGCTGATGTCGCCTGAGTTTGGCGGGGCTGGCGATCAGCCGGCGTTCACGGCGGATTACCGGAACCGGAACAACGGGCTGATCTACACGGCGAACGTGGCGAAGGCGGTGGGTGCGAAGGAATCGAGCAAGATGGACTTTACGCATGAGGATCGCGCGCCGGTGCGGGAGCTGAATGTGATTCTGTGGAAGGATGCGATGGGGGATAGGCCGGTGCCTCCGCAGTTGCTGCGGCCGGCGGCGAAAGAGAAGGATGATGATGACGATTAAGGGTGTGCCCCCCACCCCCCTGCCTTGCTAATTTCCCGGTGACTTGTTTTCAGCGGGTTAGCGACTGATGGCGACTTCGACAACAGATAAGTGACGGAGGCGAAGTCAGTTGCGATGCGGCCGCGATTGAGTCATGCAGGGCCGTGGG
>Ga0210391_10002037_pt1 | contig 17806 bp, 14 predicted proteins | sample IncBWC12OmetaG_FD_160573 | JGI IMG/M metagenome (GOLD analysis project Ga0210391, IMG submission 160573) | Forest soil microbial communities from Barre Woods Harvard Forest LTER site, Petersham, Massachusetts, United States - Inc-BW-C-12-O ... | reverse complement strand
GAAGGACGGCCGACTGGCCGGCGGCTATGCCGACGGAAATATCAAAATCTGGCCCAAGGAGGGAACGGGCGAGCCGGTGGGTCTCCCCAAGCAAGACAGCCCGGTCTTGTCGCTGGCGGTGCTGCCCGATGGACGGCTGGCCAGCGGCTATGCCGACGGGAATATCAAAATCTGGCCCAAGGAGGGAACGGGCGAGCCGGTGGGTCTCCCCAAGCAAGGCAGCCCGGTCTCGTTGCTGGCGGCGCTCCCCAACGGGCGGTTGGCCAGCACCTCCACCAACGACGGCAAAGGCACGATCACGCTCTGGCCGAAGGAGGGAGCAGGCGGAACGGAAGTTCTCACGCACGGCAGCGGGGTCTGGTCGCTAACGGTCCTTACCGACGGGCGGCTGGTCAGCGGCGGCTACGACGGCAACATCAAAATTTGGCCCAGGGAGGGGACGGGCGGACCGGAGAATTTCCATCACGATGCCACCATAGTCACGTCACTGGTGGCTATGGTGGACGGGCAGCTGGCCAGCGGCGACCTCAACGGCACGATCACGCTCTGGCCCAAGAAGGGGACAGGCAAGGCGGAGATTCTCACGCACGGCAGTACGGTCTCGTCGCTAACGGTCCTTGCGGACGGGCGGCTAGTCAGTGGCGGTGACGACGGCAACATCAAAATTTGGTCCAAACCGGGCACGGGAGAGCCGGCGGTCCTTTCACACACAGGCATAATCTCCTCGCTGGCGGTGTGGGATGGGCGGCTGGTCAGCGGCGGCTACGACGGCAACATCAAAATCTGGCCCAAGGGGGCAACGGGCGAGCCGGCGGTCCTTCCGCAAGACAGCGCGGTCGGGTCGCTAGCCGTTCTAGCAGACGGGCGGCTGGCCAGCGGTGGTGACAACGGGAATATCGAAATCTGGCCGAAGGACGGTGCTGGCAAGCCCAAGATCCTCCGGCACGGCGGAGGCGGCTGGGTCTGGTCACTGGCGGCGTTCCCGGATGGAAGGCTGGCCAGCGGCGGCAGCGATGGCAACATCAAAATCTGGCCCAGGGAGGGTACGGGTGCGCCGGAAAGAAACCTCTCACAGCACAGCTGGGTCAGGTCGCTGGCAGTGTGGTATGGCCGGCTGGCTAGCGGCGGCGACGACGGCAAGATCAGGCTCTGGCCGAAGGACGGTGCGGGGAAGCCTACGATCCTTCCGCAAGGCAGCGCGGTCTGGTCGCTGGCAGTGTGGGACGGCCGGCTGGTCAGCGGCGGCGACGACGGCAACATCAAAATCTGGCCTAAGAAGGGAACGGGGGAGCCGGTGGTTCTCAAGCACGGCGGTCTGGTCAGGGCGCTAGCGGTCTTGAAGGATGGACGGCTGGCTAGTGGTAGCGATGACGGCACGATCAAGCTCTGGCCAAAGAAGAGTAAGGACGAGCCTGTGGTCATCTCGCATGGCAGCCGGCTCTTCACGCTGGCGGTGCTGCCAGACGGGCGGTTGGCCAGCGCCGGCGCGGACGGCACGATCAAGCTCTGGATTGTTGACGAACAGAAATTGATCGCCGCCCTCTGTCTTCGCGCCGGCCGCAACCTTACGAAGAACGAATGGGCCCGCTACATCAGCTCCGACATTCCGCGACAGCCCGTCTGCCGCGCCTTCGGCTTTCCGTCAAACTGGCGGACCCTCGACCCGTGATCGCGTGACTTTCAATGGATTATTGCCAGTAGATTATTTGGAGACCTGAGTTCCTCCCGGCTCGCCGACGATCTGCGGATCGCGGGTGCCGGGCTGCGGTGGCGGGTTGTTGCTGCGATCTCGCCAAAATATGTTTTGTTCTTCGGCGATGATCCTGTCGATCGCCTCGACAAAAGCAATGCGAGCGTCGTGCGCGGCCAGTCCTCGGTAGGAGCCGGCGCCGTGCGTAAACAATCGACGCTCGCTCTTCATCCGCTCGGAAGCGGTTCGGTACGAAATCCAGGTCTCCTGATAACGGGCGATGCGCTGCCAAGCGGCGGCCACCGCAACAATCGCCCCGATCAGCCCCGACACGATCGGCACCCATGGTGCCTGCCCGAACACCTGGATGAAAGTGATCAGCGCTCCTAACATAATCGTCAGCAGCGCCAGCAACTCCGCGCGCTGTTTGAACAAGCCGGCCTTTTGCGAGTACCAGGCGCGCTGGTCGGCCAGGTCTTTTTTGAAATAGGCTTCAGCAAACGCATCCCTCGCCTCAACCGCAAGGTCGTTAATCGCGATCTCCGCCATTTCCGGAGTTTTCAGCTGCAGCAACGGCTGTTGTTCTTCGGAGCCACGGGCCGTTGCGGAGCCGCTAGAAGGCGCCTCGTCCGCGCTAGCCGGAGCGGCTGTTTCTTCCGAATGTCCCGCGGTCTCCTCGCGCCTCAACGCGCGAGCCGCGGAAATAGGAGCCTCGGCCGGCGACAAGGGGTGCTCCGCACTCCCCGCGTCGGTGCCGTTCGCTACTAAACTCGAATCCGTCGTTGAATGGGCCATGGCGGTCGTCTCCCCTCCGGGATTTTGCCGCGGCCTGCCGCGACAAACGATTTATTGGAGAAGCATTCTGCGTTAGAATTATCTTTCGACAACTAGCTATGCGGTATGACCCACTTCACATTGCGCGCAGCGTTTAGAAAAAACTGCTCCAAATTGGGTAGAGTTCTGGCATTTCTTGACAACGTCTATCCTATCGACCTCCCTCTCTAGGTAGCACAGGTTCGTAGAAGTTCTCGCCCGGAGGATGCCGCTCATATTGCGAAATACGGTGAAGCCGCGAAAGCCGCGCTTGATTGGAGAGGCCTCCAACCCATCGACAAATCGACTGTCCTCGCGGGCGTACCTGATGAAAAGAGATGGCGACAGAGTAAACATGGCCCGCTCCCAATCTGACCGCTCCATCAGTAAACGATAAGGTAGCAAAAAACGGCCCGAATCAGCTCTACGATTGACCATCTCTTATAATCTTCCGTTTTACTCCAGGTCAACTTGGACCAAGAGATTTCGGCTCCGCAAGTGGCTTGATGAAGCAGGTGACAGCGATCGCCAACGTCGGGAATGGTCAGGACGGCCCGATTTTGCTTTGCACGGTCAGGGCCCGCCGTCTCGGATCAGGTAACGGAGACCCCGAACTCCCGCGGCCAATGTCGCAGTTGGGTCAAGGACGGCCCGGCTCTTTCGCAAGCACGCTCAAGGTCCAAAGGTCCGCTGTCGGATCAGGTAGCGGACGCCCCGAACTCGCGCGACCAATGTCGCAGTTGGGTCGGTTTGAGCCGTTGGCTCGGGTCGAGGGCGGTCGATGAACTCGACAGGCCGCGAATGGCTTCACCGGGTGGATTCCTGACCTTCGCCGGGACCCGCTCGGGCGACAAGGTTGCGCCGATACCAGCCGTTCGCGGGCCACGATGGAACCGCTGGAGTCGACCCTTAAGGGCATTCCTGACCGCGCCCGCAGATTGTCGCGTCGGCTCGGAACCGGACTTTCGGAAGTGTCCGTTGAGCGCTGATATGAAACTCCGATCTGCCGACGATATCGCAAAATGCTATTCGCGGCGCGGCCGTCCGGCGGCGAATTCATGCGATGGTGGCGTGCAGTCTAACGGTGTCGGCCGCGCCTTGGCTTAGATCGGCGCCGGTAGCGTGGCGGTCGCCATTGCAATTGCGGCTAAAATCGGGCAACCTCCCCCTTAACGAACGCAGCGGGTCCCGCCCGTCGCGAATGGGAGGACCCTCGATGAGGCGACAGTCTTCGCCCCGGCGTAACCACTCTATCCTCGCTCTCGCGGTTGTAGGCATCTCCCTTATGGGGCTTGCGTCCGCCGCCCATGCGCGGGTCACCCAAATCAACATCACCAGCACAGCCTCGGCCTTTGGCGGTGCGAGCTTCGGTTCGGTCGGAACCTATCAGGTGATCACCGGAACCTTCACCGGCGCGGTCGACCCCAATGATCCGCACAATTCGATCATCACCGACATCGCGTTCGGTCCGAAAACCTCGGACGGCACGGTCAGCTACAGCGCGGATTTCCAGATCATTCGTCCGACCGATCTGTCGCAGGGGGCGCATCGCGTCATCTACGACCTGCCCAACCGCGGCGGTCCCGGTGCGCTGAGCACGCTCAACGCCGGCATAACCGCCACCGGCACACCCATCACCGCCGGCGGCAACACCGCGGTTCCACCATCCGCGGGCGCGGCCGGCACCGGGTTTCTGATGAACATGGGATGGTCGATCGCCGAGGTCGGCTGGGACCTCACCGCGCGGCAAGGCGGCGCGCTCTTTGGCGTCACCCTGCCGGTGGCGAAGCACAAGGACGATTCGGCGATCACCGGCCCGACCACCGAGGAACTCGTTGTCGACCTGGGCACGACGCCTGCGGACCTGCCGCTTACCTATCCGCCGGCGAGCCTCGACAAGTCGAAGGCCATGTTGACCGTGCGCGAGAATTACGGCGACACGCCGCAAGTGGTTTCGGTCGCAGATTGGACGTACACCACGACTTGTGCGGCCCAAGCCGACTTCTTCTCTCCGACATGCGTCAAGCTGACGGCAGGCGATTTCGGTAGTGCCGGAACATTTGGACCAACGGCGCTTTACGAATTCACCTACATCGCGAAGAATCCGAACATCGCCGGGCTCGGCCTCGCCGCGATCCGCGATTTCGCGACCTTCCTGCGCGATGCCAAAAAGGACGACTACGGCACCGCCAATCCGCTCGCCGGTGACGTCGACCGCATCTACACCATCTGCAGTTCGCAGCCTTGCCGCACCACCCACGACTTCATCCTGTGGGGCTTCAATGACGCCGATGTCCCGGCTGGCGCGAATCAGCATCAATGGGGCGACCGCAACTGGTGGAACCAGTTCTGGCTGCGCGCGCCCTATCACGAGAAGGTCATCGACGGCATGTTGAACTACATTGGCGGCGGTGATGGCATTTACTTGAACTATCGATTCGCCCAGCCGACCCGCACGTCGCGCCAGCACATCGCGCGCTGGGACCCCGAGTTCCAGTTTCCGTTCGCCGATGCGACGTTCAAGGATCCGGTGACCCATGAGATCGACGGCCGCAACGCCGTCTGCGAGGCGACCGGCACCTGTCCCAAAATCTTCGAAACGAATTCCGAGAACGAGTTCTGGTCAAAGGGCGGCTCGATGCTGACGACCGACGGCCAGGGACACGACCTCGATCTGAACAGTACCCCTGACGTTCGCTATTACGTGCTCGCGAGCTTTCAGCACGGCACCGGAAGCGGCACCTCCGAGGGGATTTGCCGGCAACTACAAAATCCGCTCAATTCGGCCTGGGTGGAGAAGGCGTTGCTGGTCGATCTGGACGAATGGGCGAGCAACGGCACCGCACCCCCCGCAAACCAAGTGCCAACCATCAAGGGCGGGACGCTGGTGCCGGCTTTGCCGCAATCCGGCATGGGCTTTCCGAACATCCCGAATTACAGTTGGGGGACGAATTCAAACATCACCGGGGTCTTTACCTACGCAGCCACCGGACCGACCGCGAACCCATCGCCCGGGAACCCGGCGCTGCCGGCGACCGCGAACGTCTTTTACGACGGCATTCATCACACCGGCGATCTGTGGGATTTCGGGCCCGAATTTTATAAAGGGATCGTCTCGGTCTCGCCGCCGATCCTGCTCGGCACGCCCTATAAGATCTTCGTGTCCAAGACCGACAGCGACGGCAACGACATTGCCGGCGTTCGCGTGCCGAGCGTCACCGTGCCGATCGCGACCTATACGGGATGGGCCCAGCGCGCCGGGAGCAGTTTCGATCCCGACCCAGGCGGCGCGACCAGCATGGTCGACGGCTGCGACGGCAGCGGCCAGTACATATCGTTTCCGGACACGACAGCGCATCGCCTCTCAACCGGCGACCCGCGCCTGTCGCTGCAGGAGCGCTACGGGAATGCGGGCGGCACCAACGCGAACTACGTCGCAGCGGTGACAGCCGCCGCCGATGCGTTGGTGTCGCAGCGCTTCCTGTTGCCGGAGGATGTCGCGACCTACGTCACGCCGGCCACTTTGATGGTCATTCCCGCCAATCCCTGAGCTTTTGTTTCGACGGGCGCCGCCTTGCGCACCCGCTTGGAGGAAAAACTGTGAAGACAATTTCAACTACTTTCACGCGAGCGTCTCGGCTGCGCTATCTGTTGCCAATCGGAGCCAGCATGCTGGCCTTGGGCCTCGCGCAAGCCGCAGAGGCTCGCGTCACCAGCATCACCATTACCAGTATTGTGCCGGCCTATGGCGGCGCGTCCTTCGGCTCGGTTGGCCCCTATCAGTTCGTCACTGGCATCGCCAACGGCGCCGTCGATCCGGCAGATCCGAAAAACGCTGTCATCCAGGACATTGCGCTGGCACCGCTCGACGCGAAAGGGCGCGTCGAGTATTCAACCAATTTTCAAATCTTGATGCCGGTCGACGAGAGCAAGGGCAACCACATTATGCTCACCGAGATCGTCAACCGGGGGAATGAACTGGATCCAAGCTTCTTCAACATCGGCGTCACCTCTTCCGCACCGGCGGGTGACGGCTTTCTCGAAAATCAGGGCCTTACCCTCGTCTGGACGGGCTGGCAGGCCGATTTGGTGGCACCCGCCAGTAATCCAGGTTTGGTCACAATGTCAGCGCCGATCGCGCATTATCGTAACGGGCAGACGATCACCGGCGTGGTGCGGTCGGAATGGATCGTCAGCACACCGACAAGCACCCAGAACATACTGGCGGATTCGAGCTCGAATACGCCGGGATATGCCAGTGTGACCACAAGCAACGCGGGCCTTAGGCTAACAGAGCGGGTCCATCAAAACGACCCCAAGGTGCCGATCCCAAATAGCGATTGGGCTTTTGCCGACTGCACCAGCACACCGTTCCCGGGTGTACCGAACTCGCAAAAAGTCTGCCTGAAGAACGGTTTCGACACCAACCACATCTACGAGCTGATCTATACCGCGAAGGATCCGATCGTGATGGGGCTGGGTCTCGCCGCGTTGCGCGACGTGTCGGCGTTTTTTCACAATGCAGCGACCGACGATAGCGGCACAGCCAATCCGCTCGCCGGCCAAATCACGCATACGCTGCTCAACGGCATCTCGCAAAGCGGTCGGTTGCTCCGCACCTACCTCGACCTTGGCTTTAACGAGGACGAAAGCGGGAAGCAGGTGTTCGAGGGGATGCAGCCGCATATCGGCTCGCTACGGAACTACATCAATGTTCGGTTTTCGCAGCCGGGCCGCCTCGCCGGGACGCAGCACACCGAGAAGCAATATCCCGGACCCGAATCGCCGCTAACCTACCAACCAAGCTTCGATCCGCTAACCGGCCAAACGAGCGGTATTTTCGACCGCTGCACACAGACCGGCACCTGTCCGAAGATTGTTCACACCATGACGGACATCGAGTATTGGGAAGCCTCCGGGCGAGGCGATACCACCGATCCGCTTGGGACGCGAGACTTATCGCTGCCGAGCAATGTCCGAATTTATCAGTTCTCGAGCAATCAGCACGGCGGCTTCTCGCCGGTCGCGGCATTGCCGACATCAACCGGGATCTGCGAGCAGCTACCCGACGCCAATACCTACACCTACAATATCCGCGCGTTGCTCGTTGCACTCGAGCAGTGGGTGGCGAACGGCACCCTGCCGCCAGCCAGCCTTTACTCGAGGCTCGACCACCGCAGCCTGGTTCCGCTTAATCAGATCAGGTTTCCACGCATTCCTGGCGTCACAGGGCCGGCGGGTATTTTCAACACGCACATCGTGTACTATCGCGGTCCGCGATACGACGCCGACGACCTCTCCGGGATCATCGCGATCGAGCCGCCGATCCCACTTGTCGAATACCCGTCGCTCGCGCCACAAATCGATGTCGACGGCAACGACATTGACGGGTTGCGCTCGCATATCCTGCAGGCACCGCTTGGCACTTACACCGGGTGGAACGTGCGCGCAGCGGGCTTCAGCCAGGGTGATGCGTGCGACCTCACCGGCAGCTACATTCCCTTCGCCGCGACCAAAGCGCAGCGCAAAGCATCCGGCGATCCGCGACTCTCGCTTCAAGAGCGGTATGGGAGCACTGCGGGCTACGTGGCCGCTGTCACCGCGGCGGTGAATAGTCTCGTCAGCCAACGGCTGATGCTCGCCTCAGATGCCTCGGGAGCAATCAGCAATGCCACCGCCTGGTTTACTGAAGCGTCTGCCGGGAGACTGCCATAGGCACCCATACTCCACGGGAGTTGATACTGCGGTTCTAGCTTTGACCACGCCTCGGCGTGAACCCCTTCGCTTTGTCGCTCGGGCTGCATCGCCGCAGTGCGTGATCGAGCAGCGCTTCGATCGCCTTGCCTTTGGCCGTGTTAACAGCGCCGTTGAGCGCGTCGCGTCCGGGGCTCGGTCGGCGGCTCGGACGTGGGCGTCCGCGGAAGCGGATCCGGCGCATAGGCTTTTTTGACGCTGCAGCCACACCACTACGTCCACACGGAATCCTCGGCACCGAGCAGCGGCAGCGCTCAAATAAATGCAGTGTCGGGTGGCGTGGCTTCGGAACAACAATGACCGCTTTTAAAGCATTGGCATTACAGGTGGGCAATCGGGAACGGCAGAAATCCACCCGCCTGAGCCGTTCCGGTCGGGGCCGGTCAATGCCCGGTTAGGGGCGAGGCCGTGTAAAAACTCGGCCGACTGCGGCCCGGACGCAATACTTGATCTGTCATACTGCGGGTTGAGCAACGATAATTTGCTATACGACCCACCTCCATGCTCGATATTTCGTTATCTGGCGCGGCGTTCCGTTTTCACACGGCCTCGGTCGGTTTGAGCCATTCCCATTCGATCGGTTGGGTGGGCGGACGATCCTGGCACATTGCCGCTGCCGGCAGCCGGGATGGAAACCCTCCTGGGGCGTCCAGTCTTGGCTTGGGGGTGGAGCACTGCTCTAGTGCCGAAGGGGTATACCCATGCGGTACCGGGTCGACCCAGTGGCATTTCAAATGGCGGAAATGGTGACATCTGTATTTGGTAGACATACGAGGCGAGCGCAGAGAGGCAGCATGTTTTTAGGAGTCAGCTACGGGACACCCCGACCTCGCTGCCCTCGAATGGCTCCAACCGACCGAGGCCGTGTAAAAACTCGGCCGACTGCGGCCCGGACGCAATACTTGATCCGTTATACTGCGGGTTGAGCAACGATGATTTGCGATACGACCCGCCTCCATGCTTAATATTTCGTTATCTGGCGCGGCGTTCCGTTTTCACACGGCCTCGACCCTAAGCCGACCTTCGCCGGAGCGTGCGCGGACGGCGAGGAGCTTCTCTGCGGTCTCTTCCAGTATCGCAACGCGCTCGCCATCGCTCAAACCGGGTGTGGCTAGGATGTGGTCGACTGCCGTCTTGGTCCAGGGAAACAGATAGTCCGTCCCCATCACGATCTGGCTCGGGCGGCTATGACGCCGCGCGTAACGGATGGGGGTCCGGCCACTCGCCGAACACCGCCGTGTGGGTGACGAGCCCGCTGTCCTCGCGCCACACATGGAGCTGATAGCCGGGCGGTTCGTGCATGAACCGCAGCGGCGCCTCAGCGGTGAGGTCAAGGCGAAGCTGCGCCGCCGTGCTCGGGGCGGTGCCGGCGACCGTGCCGGCAAAGCGGCAGTCGATCGCGCGGTGCAAATGGCCGCATAGGATGCGCTCAATCTGGGGATAGCGGACTACGACCGCGGCGAGCGCCTCGCTGTTTTGTAGACCGTCCCGGTCCATCCGCTCGATGCCCGTCACAAAGGGTGGATGGTGCATCATCAGCAGGACCGGTCGCGCCGCCGCTGAGGCGAGCGTGTGATCGAGCCAGGCGAGCCGCTCCGAGCATAATAGGCCGCCGGCCTCGCCCGGGATGAGCGTGTCGAGGGCGATGAGCCAGACCGGATAGTCCTCGATCGCATACTGGAGAAACCCGTCAGCCGGCAGATAATCGTCTGCGGCGAAGGCAGCGCGCAGCGGCTCGCGGGCGTCGTGATTGCCGGGAATGACGAAGACCGGCATCGCAAGTGGTGCCAGCAGCGCTCGCAGATGCTCGTATTCGGGGGGTTCGCCGTGATCCACGAGGTCGCCGGTGACGACCGCGACATCGGGCAGCGGCTCGAGCCGGTTGATCTCGCCCACCGCACGCGCCAGGAATTCGGCGGTATCGAACCGGCGGTAGAGCAGCTCGCCCGGCGCTAGGATGTGCGGATCCGACAGCTGTATGACGATCACTGGCTCCTCCCCTTCTTCCCCTCAGCCTCATTCTATGCCGACAAAACGCAAAGCGACGTAGTAACCGAGTGTTGACTCCTCCACTGTCTGTGGTGCGCTGGAATTTATCCACTTGGCTTTACTTTCTACCGCCTGCCTCCACTTTTTAGCGGATCCACTCGCGGTTGATAGAATACGAATAAATTTTTGAGAAGTGTGAGCTAGCTCACACTTGGAGAAAAAAGCTCGCTCTCGAGTGATTAAAGTCAGACGCCTGCAGGCTATCCGAGGGCGGCGGCGGTGATGTCCATCCGCCGCGCGTACCAAACAAAATTCCCCGAATGTCGGTGAACAGCCGGAATCGGCGCATCCTCGCCGTTGGCGCCGGTTGCGGGGAGGGTCCGGAATCCACCCGGTGAAGCCATTCGCGGCCTATCGAGTTCATCGACCGCCGTCGACCCGACCCAACGGCTCAATCTCACCCAAAGCGGAGCTGACGCGTCGACGCAGTCCGTCGGGTGAGTCGCGCGATTAAGCAGGAACGTACGTCAACCTAATCACGTCCTCGTCAATTTAGATCGCTGGCCACAAGGCGGAGCGGCGGCCGGGGGCCGGCGAAGAACGGCTTGCCGCGACCAAGCACGACGGGGTGGAAGTAGAGTCGATACTCATCGATAAGACCAAGGTCGGTTAGGCTTCGTGCTAGGTCTGGTCCGGCAACTTCAATCTCCCCAACGAGCTGAGCCTTCAGCCCGCGTATCATCGCCTCGATGTCATCCTCGACAAGAGTGGCGTTGGGGCCGACTGACTTCAACGAGCGCGACACGACCCACTTTGGTTGTCGCCGCCACGCCGCCGCGAAATCGAGTTGATCCGCGCCCCACTCAGGAAGGTCTTCGTCCCAAATACGCATTACCTCGTACGTGCGGCGACCGTACACACTGCCCGTCAGATCGCGCACTTGCTCTATGAAGTGACGAAAGAGTGCGGGGTTCGGCCGCATTTTAAGGTGGTCGACGTAGCCGTCCAGGGACTGGTTCATTCCGAAGACGAGCTTCGCCATGCTACAAAATCTCCACCCCAGGTTCTTCAGAATAGCTTGAGCCGACGTTACGCAGAAGTGAGGTTGGACACAATCTGCGCGCCGCTTTGTAGGTGTGACCAATAACCAGAGGTCCGCTTTCCACGTGCGCCGTGACAAGGCGGCGTTTTTCCAGTGGGTACAACCCACCCGGGATAATCGCGGCGATCGGCTTCTTCCCCCAATGCGATCGCCTTTCCCGAAAACCCCGGCTCCCCCGCCGGGGTTTTCTCTTTCGCAGGGTTACACCGTATGTCGTGACCGCTATCCGAAGGCTTCAGACACTTCGTCTCCTCCTAAAACACGAGAGCGGGATGATCGTCTACGTTGATTATCCATGTCGCCAGAAAACGCAATTATGTCACCGCAATCGGCTCGATTCGGTGCCGGCGCGCAATACTCTACTGATACGAAATTTCCTCACTCCTTCGACCCGCGCTGTCACGACGAAGCCCGCGCCACCGAAGGGCCGTGGCGCGATAACGCGCGCTGAACGACCGCCCTCGACCCAAAGCGGCCCCCGAGGAGGAGGCGCGAGTGACAGCGATGATCCGCTATCGCAGGTGTTCGGCGCCAGCCGAAACGGGCCGCCTACCTGAGATCGAACCATGATTGAATTTTGCACTTGACGTTGACCAAACCCGCGTCACAGCCTAATAAAACGCGATAAACGGGAGGCCCAAATGACCCGGCACCACCGTCATTTCCCCGAGGGGGCAAGCGCCATGATGCGCATCATGACAATCCTGGGCGCGGGTCTGATCGGCCTGATCCACCCGACGGCGTCGCACGCCGGCCCCTTTGATTTTATGTTTTCGTTTACCGGCACGATACCTCCCTCAAGCGTGGCCGCACCGTTAGCGGAGAGATCTTCGGCCTGACGGACAATGCCACCGGCCCCGCATCGAATGTGGTTGTCGATGGCTATCCGGCTGAATTGGGTCTCCCCTCCCCGCCACTCACTATATTCTCATTCATAAGTGAGAACTCATTCACCGTATCGAATAACCAAATCACCGCCGTAGACTATTCCGCAAGCGATTCTTCCGATATAATACAATTAAATTTAAATGTGAGTTCACATAACGTACTTGCTACATCGACTAACGGCCTCCTTATAGGCAATGAGAACGGTTTTGCCGGCGCCACTTATTCCCTCGTCCAACCGATCCCCGAACCGTCGAGCGTTACGCCTCTGGCGACGGGACTCCTCTTTGCGGCATTATGGCCGTTGCGCCGGCGGCTTCGGCGGCGGGCGGCCTCCGCCTAGGGTCGCGGCCCGTTTCCGTGTCCGTTCGGCTCGTCGACAGCCGGACCGTGGGTCATTCGAAGTGGCGGCGGTCCGTCCAACGCCCGAAAAGAAGCCACAGCCCGAGGGCTGTGACGAAGAGAACAAGGGATGGCGCTTCGGGCACAGCCGCCACGACGACTGATCCGGTCAAGACGCGGGGCGCGATTTGATCTGCCGAGCCGGGCTCGAACGATAACGGTATTTCGACCAGACTGTCAGGGTTCGCGGTGCCGTCTAACGGAAATGCGGCGGCAAAGGCGACAGTAGCGTCGTCGGCAGTGTCGGTAAAGCATACTTCGCCGGTGGAGGGTTTTCCCGCGCACAGCGCCCCGTCCGCCGTGTAGCTAGATACAATAACTGGCATTGTTGCATTGGTTGGCGACGCCGTAACGTCGATGTTTGTCTCGGCTAGCGTCGATGAATCGAACGTAAACGAGCCACTGAAACTATACGTAGTTGTCCCAAAAACTGCCGTAACATCCGACAAAACAAAGTTTATCGGCGTGGCCCGCGCCATGCCCGAAAATGACAACAGGGCGGCGCCAGCCGCAACGACCGCCGCGGCACAACAGCTCAACGCGGTCGACAAACGTCCCCTCGCACGGCGTGCCGGCAGTGCCATATCGCTCTCCGCTCAAACAATAAGTCCCCCATAAACTCGGCAGGATTCATGCCAGAGTCAAGTTGATCGCCGGCCGAGACGGAACGCGATCGCCGGGAGATCTTTAAATCCCGAGCGGGAATAGCTGCAATAATCGCGTGGACCCCGTGAAAAATTCCGTCATCGCGGCCTCCGGTATGCCGTCCATGATGGCTTCAGCGAAGGTCGGCTTACCACCGAGACTGTGGGAAAACGCGTGAGATGAGGCGGCTGACGCGCTGTGTTTCCCGGCAAGACGGTTTGGATGCCGGTTAGATCGATTGCCGCGCGGGCGATCAGGCCCTGATCGCCGCCATCAGCGGTCCCGCCCCGAAGATCGTGATCATTCGCTTCAGATTATAGGCCAGGACGTGGAGGCTCATCTCGGTTCGGACCTTGTCGAGGGTCCGGGTCAGGAAGTGGGTGGCGCCCATCCAGGCCTTGAGGGTCCCGAATGGGTGTTCGACGGTCTGTCGTCGCACGCCCATGGCCTCGGGCATGCGGCCGAGCCGGTCCTGCATCCTGTCGAGCACGTCCTCATTCTCCCAGCGCTTGATGCGCCGCAGCTTGGTCGGCGTGCACCGGGATTTGAGCCGACAGGTGAAACAGGCGCTCAGGTGGCGGTAGAAGTCGAAGTCTTCGGTGTGATCCGCCCGGCGTTTGGCCTTGGTGAGTTTTGCCCCCGCCGGGCAGGTGTAGTGGTCGTGCTCGGCGTCGTAGATAAAGTCCTGGCGGGTGAAGAAGCCGCGCTTGGTCCCGCTCGAAGTCAGGGTCTTGGGCACGATCGGCGCGACGCCCGTGCCTTCGCACGAGAGAACCTGGTCGCCGCTGAAGTAGCCGCGGTCGGCCAGGGCGGTGACCTGCTCGCAGCCCGTGGCCTCCTGTGCCTTGAAACCCATGGGTGCAAGCTGGTGGCGGTCGTACCCCTGGTTGATCACCTCGTGGGCCACGATCAGATGGTGCTCGGCGTCGACGGCGATCTGTACATTGTAACCGACGGTGGCGGTGCCTTTGCCGCTGGTCGCCATCGAACGGGCGTCGGGATCGGTCAGCGACACCTGCTGGTCGGATGCATCCTGAACCGTCTGCTCCATCGCCTTCAAGGCCTGCATCTGCCGGCGCAGGCCGGCAATCTTCTCCTTCAGCCGGACCGACTTGTCCTCGGCGATATCGCTCTCTTCGCGGTCGGCCCGATCCAGCGCGCTCAGGTAACGCGCGATACTGGCGTCGACCTGCTCCATCCGCCCGGTGACCTTGGCTACGGTGTAGTTCTTGTCGCGATTGTTCACCGCTTTGAACTTGCTGCCGTCGATCGCAACAACGGCATGAGTGAAGAGTCTGAGCCGACGGCACAGCCCGACGAACTGGGCGCACACCGCCCGGATCGCCGCGCCGTTGTCCTTCCGGAAGTCGGCAATCGTCTTGAAGTCAGGGGCGAGCCGCCCGACCAACCACATCAACTCGATATTGCGTTGCGCTTCCCGTTCCAGCCGCCGGCTCGACTGCACGCGGTTGAGATAGCCGTAGAGGTAGATTTTCAGCAGTGTCCTTGGATGGTACGAGGGACGGCCGGTCGCTTCCGGTACAACACCCGCAAAGCCCAATACCGCCAAATCTAATTCATCAATGAAGGCATCGACAATGCGGACAGGGTTATCTTCCCCGACGTAGTCGTCCAAGCAATCCGGCAGCAAGATGAGCTGGCTCCGGTCTTGACCCTCAACAAAACGCTTCATCCCGGCCCCCCCGAACCCCGAGAGAGAATACCAGATTAGGCGTTTTCACACGGCCTACACCCACTGCGGACATTCAAGCGAAGCCCGTCGTGGTGTCAAGGCTGTGGCGGGCTGTGTTCCGCCATCCGGCAGCGGTTCGATCCGGTCGAGCCCGGGAAGGCGGCTGACGTCGACCAGCCGCTTTGGGCTGACGATGCCGCCCTTCATTAGGTCGATTAGATTGGTGCCCGCCGCCAGGTAAGCGCTGCCGGGGACGGCAGCAGCCGCGACGGCTTCCGATACGGTGGCCGGCCGGATATAGTCGAAGCGGTTCATGCAGCCTCCTCCCGCCCGGCCCGAGCCAAGCTCCGTTGCGCCTCCAACACCGCTTCAGTGATGCCGCGGTAGGCGCCGCAGCGACAGAGATTGCCGCTCATGCCTTCGCGCACCCGCTCGGGATCGTTACCAGCCTGGCCCTCCTGGATCAGGCCTACTGCACTCATGATTTGCCCGGGCGTGCAGAAGCCGCATTGCAAGGAATCATGGGAGATAAAAGCCGCCTGCACCGGATGGAGCTGGTCGCCTCGGGCGAGGCCCTCGATGGTTACCACCTCGGCGCCATCGAGGCTGACCGCCAGCGCCAGGCAGGAGTTGATGCGGCGCCCGTCGAGCAAGACCGTGCATGCGCCGCACTGGCCGCGGTCGCAGCCTTTCTTGGTGCCGGTTAGGTCCAGGCGCGCGCAGCAGGTCCAGAAGGGTGACTCTCGGGTCGTCCAGTCCGATTGTCCGTCGCATTCCGTTGATGGTGAGAGTGATTGGCAGGCTCATGCGGTGCTCCGATGAGAACTGTTTCGGTATGATTCGGCCCGCGCGAAGTATCCCTTTGCGCGGACGGCACGGAGGACCTAAATCTGGAGGCAGCCTCCGGTCCCACAAATATGGAGGGATGCTCCGCTTACAAGGGCGGAGTTCCGGGCGACCAAATGACACATCAGCCGGCCATTATGGAAAAACGCAAGCCGCGTGCGGACGCCATCCGCAATCGCGAGCGTGTGCTGGAGGCGGCAAAGGCGGTGTTCAGCCAAGGCGGCCCAGAGGCGAGCCTGGAGGCCGTCGCGAGGCGTGCCGGAGTCGGGATCGGGACATTGTATCGGCACTTCCCAACCAGGGAGGCCCTGTACGAGGCGGTCTACCGGCATGAGGTGGAGCAGCTTGTCGAGCTGGCCACGCATCTCGAGGCAGAGGCGGCTCCAGTCGAGGCGCTGCGACGCTGGCTGCAGGCCGGCGTGGAATTCATGGCGACTAAGAAGGGCATGGCGGCGGCGCTCGCCATGGCCGCGCACGGTTCCTCCGAGCTCGTGGCCTATTCGCTCGACCGGCTGAGCAGAGCAGTAGGGGAACTGCTGCAGCGCGCGGTCGCAGCCAAAGAAATTTGTGCCGATGTCGACCCCGAGGATCTGCTCCGTGCGCTGGTCGGCATGTGCTACGCCCACGACAGGCCGGGCTGGCAAGCGAAGGTGCTGCGCCTGATCGACATCTTCATCGATGGACTACGCCGGCGGCCCGACAAGGAACACGATCGATAGGGCTGTGACGCCGCTCGAGATCCACGACCCTGATGTCCGCTGTCCACACTTCTCGGAAGTTCGGCGAATTCCTTATCTGTTCTACTATTGTCGATATCTGCAAAGCGGGTAAATCTTTCAATCATTTGGGAGACAGCACGGCGCAGAACGGATCGATGATTCAAACCGACAAAGGTGGGACCCGCTTTTACAAACTGGGAGTGAGCAAATAGTATGGCGTTGAGATGGGCGAAGAGGACACGCGGCACACGTTCGTTAGCGGGTTCCCCCTGAATTTTGTGGGCTCATGCCTGTACTAGGACATTGTTGCGGGTCTGAGAACCCCGTGCCGATGTGATAAAGAACAGAGGCTCGTCGTCGGTGTTGAGACATCGCCTGTCTCGGCTGGTCTGGATTTGAAGCCCTAGGGGGACACGCACGTGCAATGTAGGTTTCCCAACAAAGACATCGGCGCCATAAGTTTCCGCTATCGGAAATTCTTTCAGAGCTTCATTTCGTGTTCTGCTGGCGATATATGCTAATCCTAAGGCTTCGGAGCAGTTGGCGAATGTCATAGCGCGCGTCGAACCGTCAACTGATTGTACCCTAACATTGGTCGACAAGATTGCTTCGGCGATTAATGCCGGGTCGACCGCTTGGTCGTTAAAGAAAAAAATAGATCGTCTTCAGGGTAAGCGCTCGGTGAAGGACGCCTGCCGCCGGTTGCCGTCTGGCGCGATGATTGGGGCATGGCAGAGGCAGCAACGGAAGTGTCCGCTATCGGCTTAGTGGACACTACGCAAAGGGCGCGCAGACCCAGGCGTCGGCAGTGGACCGAGGGGTTCAAGCGTCAGATCGTGGCCGAGACACTGGAGCCGGGAGCGTCGGTTTCGATCGTGGCGCGGCGGCATGATGTGAACGCCAACCAGCTGTTCAAATGGCGTCGCGAGATGGCGCCGGAGCAACCGCCTGCGGCAGAACAAAGCATCACGATGCTGCCGGTGGCGATCGCGCCGGAAGCAAGCGAGCCGCGGCCGCGGGCGCGACGCAGCGGCACGATTGAGATCACCTTGGCTGGCGGGGCACGGGTGTGCGTGCGCGGCGAGGTATCGTCCGAGACGCTGCGGCAGGTGATCGAGCTGTTGCGATGATCGGGTTGCCGGCGGGCACGCGGGTGTGGCTGGCGGCTGGTGCCACCGACATGCGCAAGGGGTTCGACAGCCTGGCGGCGCGGTCCAGGAGCGAATGGCGCAGGATCCGTTCTGCGGCCATCTGTTTGTGTTTCGCGG
>Ga0210391_10002036_pt1 | contig 17814 bp, 15 predicted proteins | sample IncBWC12OmetaG_FD_160573 | JGI IMG/M metagenome (GOLD analysis project Ga0210391, IMG submission 160573) | Forest soil microbial communities from Barre Woods Harvard Forest LTER site, Petersham, Massachusetts, United States - Inc-BW-C-12-O ... | reverse complement strand
GTCGAAAACACGCATCGAACACCGCACATTTCCGACGGCACGGTGGAAGCCAGCGAAGCGAAAGCTATTGAGGATCGCCTGCACGCGATTCAAACCACGGAGCAGGAAAACCAGGAAATCATTCGTCGACGCGAAAGCGCCGACCTGGTTAAAGCGACTGAATTGAAACAACGCGAGGATGAAAAAGCGCTTTTGGCAGCCGCTCAGTCTTCGGCCCAAGATCTGGAACAGCAGATAAAAACTTTGCAACACGATGTGGAGCGTCGCGTCAAAGCACCGGGAGTGGAACTTAAAGCGGCGCCCTTTCACTCCTCTGCCAGCATTGCGGCGCTTGCCGCGTATACCGAGGTAATCGTGGTGATTGTGACTCCGCACTGGTATGGCGTGGAACTACACAATGGCCAGCATGGCTGGATTCATGTGGACAACTTGGAACCCCTGCCGTGAACAACTTGAAATCATTCCGGTCCAAGTTCTTCTACTTCTGCCTCACCTTGCCCGGAATACTGCTTGTCTCGCCTCCTCCTCCGGCAGGGGCTCAGGCGATTCCTTACGCGCGCACATTCTCGAAATCAAAGGAAGATGTCGAAGGTGCGTTGAAGGAATTCCAAGCCTACTCCGGCCAAAAGCTCCCCATTGTCGATGGATTTGTCGCCATGGGGCAACAACCGCTGGACCGTTACGAACGCGCCTTCTACCAGTTTTCCGTTGAGCTCATTCCTGAAACTCCACAGAGCACCGTCGTTAAGGTCTCGGCGAAAATCACGGCCTGGTATGCCGATCCCGACCCTGCGAAATCAGGCTATCAAGCGCTCACATCCAACGGCAGGCTTGAATTGGACTTGCTGGATCGGCTGAGTGAAAAATTGGGAGGAAAAGTTTCTGTTCACGTACCGCGGTCAAGTTTGCAAGCTCCACGCGCCAAAATTGATTCGTCAGGAAACCCTTTGCCGCAAACTCCGTCTGCGATGGGCACGAGTTTCAGTGCATCCAGCGGAACTTCAGATGGAGCACCATCCCCTAGCCTATCACCCAGTGAAACCACAGCCCTAAAAGCACAGCGCGAAAACGAGCAAAAGCATATGTTACAGCTGAAATCAGATCTGGAAGCTTTACAGGAAATTCAACACAACCAAGCTCATCCTCGCAATCTCGTCATCGTAAAGAAATCCGGCACAGCAGTGCTCGCGCGCCCAACGGAAGCCTCAAAGGTCTTGTTCACGGCTGCCGCCGACGACGAGTTCGAATTCATCGACGCGGAAGGTGAGTGGTTTCACATACAAATCTCTGGAGCTTCACGCGGATACATTCGCCGATCCCAGGTGGAATCCATGGATCCCCGGTGGAACACTCCTGCGGAGACCGCGAAAGCCGCAACGGCAAGCGCTTCCATTTTCAAAGTGACTCGCGAAGAGAGCGGGACCTTCCCCGGCACGTGGGTTCCGCTAAAAAGCAGGACCGTTAAAATATTTTGGGTTCAACCCGTCGATTCGCCGGCGACCTCGACCACGCCAGACGAAAAGCTCGAGTTTACGAAATCGCTTTTCCAGCGTGCCTGGAATGAATCCAAACAAGCTCAGAGCGCGAATGCGGGTGTGGTTGTCGTCTTTGATACACCGGATGGAGGACAGGTCTCCACGACCATGGTTCTATTAGAAAGCTGGATGGAAAACAAACTTGCCGAGCAGCTGTTCTGGCGGCAGTCCGCGATCGATCCTCCCGAATTGTTTGCCATGCCCGGAAAGCATTAGTCACTGCCAGGGCTTGCCTAGGTCGAATTCACAGATCAGTGCGAGGCAGAGATAGGCTCAGCTTGATGGGCCGCTTCAGCAAAGACTTGCTTGGCGCTGGGAGGAAGTTCGTTCATGTGCGAGAGGAAAGTCACGAGTTGCCAAAGTTGCTGGTCGCTTAAAACATTTTTCCAGCCGGGCATGGCGGTCCACCGGATTCCGTGTTGCAGGATAAAAAAATTTTCATTCTCGGGCATGTCGGCCTTGTCATCCATGAACTGCGGCGCGGGCGGATTGAGAGAGTCGTTCAGGGTCGCTTTGGGATGGGCGGGATCGCCGTGGCAGAGCGTGCAGTGCTCGCGATAAAGATGGGCCCCGGCGACCAAGTTGGTCTCGTCGGCAGTGATGGGATTGTTTAGTTTGGCGGCCGCGCGGCCGATGCTGGCGTCCGTAACGTGACCTGCTACGGCGGCCTCGAGATGCGATGGCGGATTGTCAGCGCGCATGTTTACAAAGCCCAGCAAAGCGAAAACGAGGCCTAAGGAGAGAAGAAGGATTATCGTCAAAATCCCTAAGATATAACCTTTCATGTCTCGCTCCTGTCATCGACGTGCAGGGCAAGTGGAATAGCTGGGTCCGTCCTGTCACTTGATGCACGACTACATGGTTGCGTGAGCTGACAGTTTCAACCTTTTAGTCCAATACCTCCAAGCCTTTTCTGAGTTTTTCCAAATCGATTTTGGGAACGGCAAGCTCTATATATCCGCAGTCCACGCAGACCAAGGTGGTCTCCTGGTGGATACAAATGGGAGAGAGTCTGAGCCCTTCTTTATCGGAGAGAGCAAGCGTCAGCTTCAGTTTCACCCGGAGATCTTGCTGGGATATGGACGAGCAATTCTTACACGACATCTCACCCTCCAGATTCGTCAGCCACACCAGCGTGGCAACGTGCAACGCTTTCCGCAGATTCTCATTTGTGCATGGTACTGCGATAGATTTCGTAGAAGTGTGCAATTTTAAACACTCAGTAAGTTCAAACAGTGAATGCACTACCCCTCACCAAATCGCGGGCAATCATAATTTTCATCGGCTGGCAAGTCTCCTCGATGGAGGTTTTCCTAGCTTCATGGCCCACCAACTGGGCGGAAGGATCGGCACCAGAATATCCACAGGCCTCGAACTGACCGCCTGATACTCCGATCGGATTGCGGGAAGGTTCCTCAATGCGCTAGAGCACTGTCAAAAGTGACAGTGTCCTGAGCACGGGGAGAAGTCGGACACTGAGCGCGCTCGAGTCACCGGCAACTCCAAAGTAATGCACATATCTGATTAAGACTGCCTTACCGGGCGAAAAGAATAAGCTGACGTTTTCCAGGCCAAGAGAAAATTCGGACTTCGGCGTTACCGGAAGTACACAACAAATAGAAGTGGAAGGAAGGAAGCTATGAACAAATGCAGATTTGCAGCACGTGGGTTTGTAGTTGCCATGTCTCTGTCAACGCTTCTGCTGTGTAGCACGGCTCAAGCTCAGACCACCAAGGCGCAGGGGCTAATAACGGGCCGAAGCGGGGAAACCATGACCCTGCAGACTCAGGACTCGTCGAAGATAGTAGTGGTGCTTACTGACAATACCCAAGTGGATCAGGTACAGGGAGTTTTCAAGGCCCGACGCAAGCAAATGTCGATGGCCGCGCTTATCCCCGGGCTTCAGGTCCAGGTGGAAGGGTCCTACAATGCTCAAAATCAACTCGTGGCGAGTTCTATCAAATTCAAAGGCAATGACCTACAGGACGCACAAACCATCCAAGCTGGACTGCAACCGACGAAGGAGCAGGTAGCGCAGACTCAGCAAGAGCTAGCGGAGCAGCAGGCCGCCCTTGCGCGGCAACAGCAAGAAATGCAACAACAACAACAGCAGTTGGCACAGCAGCAGGAGAAGATCGACGCTAATAAAGCAGCCATCGCGGAAGCGAATAAACGCTTCGGGCAGTTAGACGATTACAATATTCTCGACGAAGTAACCGTGTTATTCGGCAATGGCAAGGTGGCGCTCGATCCAAAGTATAACCAACAACTCCTAGACTTGGCTGCGAAGGCCAAGACGATCACCGCCTACACGATCCAGGTGAAGGGATATGCCTCATCGGTGGGCAGCGCTGCGCTCAATCAAACGCTGAGCGAGGACCGGGCCAACAACGTATCCCAATTCTTGATGCAGCAGGGTCACATCCCCCTCACAAATATGCTGGCTCCGGGCGCGATGGGAGAGAGCAGGCAGGTAGGCTCTGACAAGACGGCTGACGGCCAGGCCGAAAACCGGCGGGTCGTAGTGAGAGTCCTTCAGAACAAGGGAATTGCCGGTACTTAGCATCAGCGCAAGCGGTCGGGAAGTTTCTCCGAAGAAAACCTCACCGTAGAACCTGGCGATGCGCCGCGCAAATTCGGGCAACGCCTGCTTCGGAACTTACAACACGGCTTTAAGCAACAATTCTGCCTACACCAAGTGCGCGATGTTTCTGACTTTGCGCGTACTGAGGCGAGAGAAGCCGGATTGTAATGACGATTGCTGGAATTGTGTAAACAAACGTTCCGAACACCCACATGAGTGCACCGGCTATTATTTGATCTTCCAAAGGTGATATGCCGAACAGTCGAGGAGCGGCGGCATAAGAAGGATAAAGAACTCGGTCACAAAATGTAAGAAATGCTCCTAGCGCTCCGCCGGGCAGCGTTGCGAGGAAAAGATAGACAGGAATCGACCATCGAGACCACAGAGCGCCACTCGGGAACGGCAGGGCCACAGGCCACCAAAATAAAAGTGAAGTCGAAAGAAAGCAGATGTGCTCGACTTCGTGCCACGCCTCCGATCGCAAAGCTAATTCAAATGCAGCCGGAATATGCCAGCCAATGAGGGCGACTGTAGCAGCGACCCAGCAAACAGCGGGGTGAGTAAGGAAGCGCCCGAGCCATTTTACCGGGTTCCAACGGAGGAATGGGCCGACCGCGCCCTTAACAATCCATTGTGGCAACCCACGGAGGAGTGGAATAGACGGCGTGCCAAGCAGAAGGAGCGGAGGGGCAACGGCCATGAGCAAGAGGTGCTGCACCATGTGGGCCGTGAGCGACGCATCATCAAAAGCGGAAAGAGGAGAGCCGATGGCAATCCAGAGCGAAAGTAATCCAGAGAAGAACGCGCTGAGCCGCCAGAATGGAATCAGCGCAGGCAGAAGCCGTCGAATGCTCAGCCAGCCTCGCACGTATACGATGGCGGTGAGAACGAGCGCGATGTTAATCCACGTTGGGCTCGACCAAGTTTGCAAAACAGCTTGAGCCTCGGGCGACATGGCAGAGTTAGGGCTGCGTCGAGATGGGTTTGCCAGGCTCAGGTTGTAGGGATCCAACGTTCGAAGAGTCTCGTGCTGCCGGTTGGCCTTCGGGACGCAGCGTCAGCAGAAAGGAGACGAGGGCGGTCGTTTCCGCAGGGCTTAGGTTTTTTCCGTACGCGGGCATGTTGCCGCCGCCCTGGATTACCTGTCGAATGAGTTGATCTTGTGTACGGCGCACCGCAACGTTATCGAGTTCAGGTCCCCGCTTTCCACCAACGTGGTCCAAAGCGTGGCAATTGTGGCACTGCTTCTCCTGAAAAACGAGGGCGCCTTGACGTTCGAGCGCTGAGCGGTTGCGTAAGAACTCAGGAGGAATGGAGTCGCTGCTCCAGGCGTCCATCACAGGACTCCACGGTGTGAACGTCCCAAGATGAGTCAATTCACCTAAAACAACCGCAATCAGCAAAATGGAGAGCACGGCGATGGGTCTTCGGCGCCAGCTCTTCTCTCCCTCGCCGAACACGAATGGAAGTAATAGGAGTCCAGCAAGAACGATCACAGGCCCGATCAGCAGAGCGGGAGTTTCCATCGATGGGGGCAAAAACGAAAGCACGGCATAGAGCCACAAGAAAAAGAAGTCCGGCCGTGGGGCTGTCTGAATAATCGTTGGATCCGGACGGCCTGACGGGCCGAAGGGACCAAAATAAATGGCGCAGGCAGCTACAGCAACCAAGATCAAAGCGCTGAAACAAAGATCCTTCCAAACTGCGGCGGGAAAGAAGGGGACACCTTCTTTTTTTGTGAGTTCGTGATATTCCTGGACGTAGGTCGCTTTGCGAACCACGCGACCGGGCATCGGCCAGTCATTAATACCTAGCTTTACGACCATCAGAAGATGGACTGCAACGAATGCAATTAACAATCCCGGGATTACGAATACGTGCATTGCGAAGAAGCGAGACAAGGTCGCCCCAGCGATGATGGGGCCGCCTAACATTAAGTGGACGATGGCAGGTCCAATGATCGGCACGCGGCTCGCGATCGACGCGCCAAGGCCCAAACCCCAGTACGCATCCTGATCGAACCTCAAGACTTGGCCAGTGAACGCCATTCCGAGAGTCATCAAGAGAAGGAAGACGCCGACGATCCAGGTTAGCTCTCGTGGAAACTTATAAGCGCCAAACAGAAAGACCTGAACCATGTGGAGCAGAACGATGGCGACCATGAAGTTGGAGCCCCAGCCGTGGAGAGCTCGAACAAACCAGCCAAGTTGGATCCCGTGGTTGAGGACCTGAAGGCTGTTCCAGGCTTCACCGGCGGAAGGCACGTAAATCAGTGCAAGGAGAATTCCGGTAAAGATTTGAAGAATAAACACAACAAACGCAGCGCTACCGAAAACATAGAACCAGCTGGCCGTATCGCGTGGAACGGGGTGCTCTGCAGTTTCACGTAGAGTTTGACCAACCTGGAGGCGCGCATCCAGCCAATCGCCGATCTGTCCGATCAGACGCATCGGCGTTTCTCCAGAGTGACGAGCGATGACCACTTTTTCTGGCCGGGCGTCGGCATCTCTCCAGCTTTGATGAATAGTTTTCCTTCTTCAATCTTGTAGTCATACTCGAACAATCCGCGCTCTGGAGGTCCGGATGCCCGAGAGCCATCCTGGTAATAGACTCCTCCGTGACAAGGGCACATGAACAAATTGGATTGCGCAAACCATCGAACTGGACAACCTAAATGAGCGCAGTTGATCGCAAAGACCTGGAAAGTCTTGCCGTCTACGTTTCGTACCCAGCAGGCAATATCTCCCGTTTTTCCGTCCCAGGGGTTCACGACCGGATTTCGATAGGAGGCGAATCTCGTCTGACCTGTCGGAAATTGGCCGACTTCGCCGAGAGAGAGCCAAGACTGAACGCCTTGTCCGCGCTCTTGAGCCACAGGAGAAAGAATGTAACGGAAGATGGGCACAGCCAGCACGGCAGCAATGATGCCGTTGAATAAAATGCCCATCTTCATGAGGAGGGTACGCCTCGAAAGATCGTCCGGACTGGTCATTGCTGTTCTCCTGCTGGTTTGTCGGAATGGAGATAGGGCTGGCCGGGAAATGCCGTGCGTTGAGAAGCAAGCCATGCCACCACATCTGAGATATCTTGAGAGGACATCGGTTTCCCTGGCACGTTGCCCCGCCAATCCGGAGCGCCCAAACCCGGAATTCCCACGATGACGGTTGTTCGAAGAGATTGGTCACTGACCAAGGCAAGATAGGACGGATCGACAATTGAGCGCGCCTTGGGTCCGCCGCGTCCCTGAGGACCGTGGCACGAAGAACAAAACACACCAAAGACTTGCAACCCTCGCGCTGCATCGCCCGCGTTTGAAGCGGAATAAGGTGGCGCATCCTGGCCGTGTAAAACGTCCGGCTGGGACCAATGTTCGCGAATTCCCTTCACAACGACATTGATTTGCTGGTCCGTGAGCATACCGCCAGCACTCTTAGCAAAGGCTGGCATCAGAGTCCCCGTTACACCGAGCGTCGTTACACGCCGCATAATCGGATCATCAGCGATGGCGAGGTAAAGCGGATTTGCGAGCGCAATAGAAGCTCCACCTTTCCCATCGGGGCCGTGGCAACCGGCGCAGTTGTGCGCATACAGGACGCCAAAGTTTGCAATATCCTCCGGATCTACCGGGATCGCATCTGCCGCAGGCCGACCTGGTGAGCTGCTGCATCCACAGCACACAATCACGAGGAGAGCCAGCGCACTCGAGAGGCGTCGGCAGAGGTTCATGGCCGGTTGTCCTCCGGATAATTCTCTGCCCTTACTGACGGAGTCTCAACGCCCGCGCGCATAGCAAACGGTACGAATTGCCTAACGCGAACGCGTGCTTGACGAACAACAACCAGGCCCGCGACGATGCCGAAAGCGAATTGAGAAGCAATAAACCACAGCCAATCAATTCGAGCGTCAAGCATTGGATTGATGAGACCTAGAATGCTGTAAAGCAATCCTGTCCACAGCACGGGACCGATGACACCGCCGAGAATAATCGGCCGACGCGGGAACATTGGCAACATTGCTCCGTAAAGAAGGCCGACCAGCAGAGACGTAACCAGGTGGAGGAGAGCGGCGAAAAGGAAGCTCCCGAGATGAAATGCATTCAGGGATGCGGAATCCAACCGCGCGGATTGAGAATAAATCGTGGCCCCTAGAAGATTAATGGGATACCAAATGCTTCCCTGCTTGAGAATTCCATAGAGGCATGCAAGCGCCGCCATCGCGACACTGCCAGCTAATCCACCCTTAATACCAGCTGAGACGGGATAGGTTTCGAGAGGGAGCAAAGCTCTGGGGAGGTCGGGCGCGATGGGCAGCCGTGCCACTTGCGGGCGCGCAGTTGTGACCGGAATGTATTCCTTAACGATTGGTACCTCAACATGTTTTTCGTGCGGCAAAATATCGCAGAACCATCCAACGCATCCGGAGATGACCAAGATCGCCCCTAGCAGGCTGACGGACGCACTAGTGACCAGGCCGGCGAACAGCAAGGCGACGCCGAAAGCGAGAACGATCGGCCAAGCCGTTGGCGCTGGTAGCCTCACAGTTCCAGACTGTGACCCTCCGGCTTGTAAATCAGCACGAGCCATTTGAGGCATCCTTCCTCAGCGTCCGATGACGTAAACGACCGTAAACACAACGATCCAGACCCCATCGACAAAGTGCCAATACAAGGAAAAGACTTCGGCGCGCTCACCGTGTTCCTGTTTCACTTTGCCGCGTAACGTCAAGATCATGGCAATAGAGATACAGATCAGACCCACTGTGACGTGGAAGGCGTGGAGGCCGACGAGCGAGTAATAGGTTGTACCGAAAAGATTCGTGCTGATGGTCAAGCCCTTTTCAAAAATGAGGTGATACCACTCGCGGGCAGTTTCTCCCAGAAAGATGAGCCCGAGGACCATCGTGGCGAACCACCACATGGAAAAGGCGCCGACCTTGCCTTTGCGCAGGGCGCTAACCGCGGCATGAATCGTTAAGCTACTGGAGAGAAGGCAGACGCTGGCAAAGATCGGGAGTTCAAGTACATCCTTTGGCAGCGGACCAGTCAAACTTTTCCCGATATAGAAGAGATAAGCGACGACAAAAATGCTAAAGATCGCGAGTTCGGCTGCAATCAGAGAGAACATACCCACGCGTCCGCGCGAAGGGAGTACCCAGGGCTGTTCCATGGAAGTTGGCGCTGAAGGGATGGTGCTCAAGACGCTCTCCTCATCACTCGTACTTCCAGTCAGGATCTTCCGGGTGCTTGATGTCCCAGAGCGGGCGCCGGCTTTTGACGATGGGAATTCTAGCGAAGTTGTATTCGACCGGAGGAGAACTCGTGGACCACTCGAGCGTCCAAGCATCCCAGGGATCATTTCCAGCGGCTTTGCCTTTGAAATAAGACCAGAGCAGATTTCCGACGAACACAGCTGTGCCGGCGATTTGAAAAAACACGCCGATGGTACAGATCAAGTTCCAGATATCCCATCCGCGCCCGGGTTCATAGGTATAAATCCTCCGCGGCATTCCCAGCAAACCTGGGACATGCATGAAATCGAACGTAAGATGAAAACCAATCAAGAAAAGCCAGAAGTGCAATTTCCCGAGCGTTTCGTTGTACATTCTTCCGCTCATTTTGGGGAACCAATAATAGAAAGCGCCAAAGAGTGTAAAGAGGATTCCTCCGACGATGACGTAGTGGAAATGCGCAACCACAAAGTAAGAGTTGCCCAGTTGCCAGTCGAACGGCGCGGCGGAAAGCATGATTCCCGTGAGACCCGCAATCAGAAACTGAAACAAGAACGCAATGCAGAAAAGCATGGGAGTTTTGAAAACGATCTTGCCTCCCCACATCGTCCCAATCCAATTGAAGATCTTGATACCCGTGGGAACGCCGATGGCCATTGTGGTGATGGTGAAAAAACTGTTTGCATACGAGTTCATTCCGACCGTGAACATGTGGTGAGCCCAGACACTAAAGCCTACGAATCCAATGCATATGGTCGCTGCAACCATTACGGGATATCCGAAGATTGGCTTGCGAGAGAAAACGGGAATGATCTCGGAAGCAAACGCAAAGGCCGGGATGACCAAAACGTAGACTTCCGGATGGCCGAAAATCCAAAAGAAGTGCATCCACATCACAGCGGAGCCACCGGCCAAAGTGTCAAAGAAATGGGCGCCGAGAAAACGATCGAGCGAAAGCATCATCTGCGCCGCTGTAAGAGGCGATATCGCCAGGAGCACCATCGCCGCCATGACCAAGTTTAACCAGACAAGCAACGGCATCTTGCCGAGCGTCATGCCAGGACACCGCAAGCACACGATGGTCGCCAGGATGTTTATGGCGGTTCCAATGCTGCCAAATCCGGAGACCAGCAGGCCGAGAGTCCAGAAATCGGTACTGTGTCCTATGGAGAAAGCTGTGGCAGTGAGTGGAGCGTACGCGAACCAACCGACATCGGGAGCCGTCCCCGCTCCATAGAGCCCGTTGCCGCCAATGAAGCTAAAGTAGAGCAGCATTCCTCCGAAAGCGGTAAGCCAAAAACTCCAGGCGTTGAGGCGCGGAAAAGCCATATCGCGAGCGCCAATCATCAGCGGAATCAGATAATTTGCAAAACCAAACAGAATCGGCATGGCCACAAAAAAAATCATCGTGGTGCCATGCATGGTGAACATGCGATTGAAAACCTGGGGAGAGACGAAATCGTTATGCGGAATAATAAGCTGTATCCGCATGATGGTTGCTTCGATTCCCCCAATAACAAGAAATATGAGGGCGTAGAGAATATAGAGGATCCCGAGCTTCTTATGGTCCACGGTGGTAACCCAGTCGTGGAGAATGGTGCCAATCGGTTGCGGCACATCATGAGCGGCGGCCAGCGCGATTGTTTCTGACGCCATGTGGTCTATACCCTCTCCATCATCGAAGCGTCTCGAGATAAGCAGTGACGGCGTCCAAATCCTGCTGCTTCAAATTCATCGCCGGCATCAGCGCCCCCGGCTTGATGGTTTCCGGATTGTGAATCCACAAACGAAGATTCTCGTGAGTGTTTGTTGCGGCGCCTGAAGCGATGGTGTCGCGGCTCATTAAATGAGTCAGATCGGGGCCGAAGCGTCCATCCGCAACCGTTCCAGAAACAGCATGGCAATTGATGCAAGCTGTGGTTTCAAAAATCCGCCGGCCTTCTTTCGCGCTTTCACTCACTTGTGCGCGTTTCGATTGTTCCTCAATCCATTGTCTGAATTTATCTGGTGGGTCCACGTAAACACGGAGAAGCATCTTGGCGTGTTGGGTGCCGCAATACTGGGCGCACTGACCGACATAGATGCCCGGTTCATTTGGATCGATCCACATATGGTTTTCACGGTTGGGGATCAGGTCAGTCTTTCCAGCTAGACGTGGGACCCAAAAACTATGGTCGGTATCCGCGGAAAGCAATGTGATAAAGGTGGGTGTGGGATGTGCCGGGTCGCTAGCAGGGACGTGAAGTTCGTTTGCAGTGACCACACCGAGACCTGGATAGCGAAACTCCCACCAGAATTGATGACCGACGGCAATGACTTCGATGGCCTCTGCCGGGGGTTTGGCCTGCTGGATACCATGAATCACACGAGCGGTCGCTAGGAAGAGCACAAGCACAATAAGAACGGGGATCACCGTCCAGGCAAGCTCTATCTGGTTGCTGCCGTAGATGGGAGCAGGTTCGCTGCCGTCATCATTGGCACGCTTGCGGAACTTAATAACGGAATATGCGAGGAGAGAGAACACTATTACAAAAATCACAGCGCAAATGGAAAGTACAAAGAGCGAAAGATGGAAAATCGAGTGAGCCGGTGTCGACTGCGGTTTGAACATGTTGGGCAATTGTGGAGGATCTTCGGGATTGCCGAAGACAGGCTGCACCGCGAGCAAAAAACCAACCATCGAGCCAAGAGCCCACTGGATCCTTCTCTTATGATGTGGCTCTCGCGAATTCTGATGAATTTCTTGGACCATCGTCTGCCCTTTAGCTACGCCCGCACCGATCCTTGATTTTTAAGCTGACCCCGCTGTTCGGCGTTGTATTTTTTCATCATCACGCACGACCGCCGCCGGCGCCCCGGTAAGAGTTTCTTTCCCCAGCTTCTGCAATTGCCAGTAGGTGATCTTTTCCGCTTGAACAAAACCCTGCAAGTGGTAATCGTTCTTGCCAGCAACAACAGGAAGACAACTCAACCCGTGTTCGAGCATGGTCGTAGCGGCAAGCAGAGACGAATCGTCCGACGAAATCGTCACCGGATCGGCAGAGAGCAACTCGCGTACTTGAACTTTCGAGGCATCCCGACGGCTGTCCACTGGAGTCGCGACAATCAAAACAAGAGCGTTGGCGATATCAATAGCGCTCAAGACGCCGAATAAACGCTGTTGATCATCGAGGATGAATAAGAAACCGAGGTCGTTTGCATTTAACATGGCAAGCGCCTGGTCGAGAGTACTCTCTGGTTTCAGAGTGCGAGACGGAAGAGGTTCGAGAAAGGAAGAAAGCGGTTCCTTGCTTAAAGCTTCTTTTGAGGCAGGAAAATGCTGCCAAAGAGCTTGAGACCGCCGCTTCACAAGTTCCACAAGGATGCCCCGCGATGGCGCCATAGTGCCAGCCAGTCCCGAGAATATGTTGCGACTCATGGCCTTGACGCGCACAACGGAGCGCGCTCGAATGCTCACTTCGTATAAAGGATCTTGGAGCAGAGCCGCTTCGCCACAGAAATCTCCCGGGCCCAGGAAAGCGAAAGCTGCACTGTCTTGGTTGCCTTCGGTACTCCGCAGGACTTCGACTTCACCTTCTTCGATCGCGTAGAAGAAATTTGCCGGCTCTCCTTGACGGTAGATGAAATCGCCTGGGCGGTAATAGGCACCTGCAAGCTGCTGAGCTTCTCCCATTCGGAGAGTTCCTAGATCCCGAGGAAAGATAAGATCCGAGCCCCAGTCGAGGCCCACTTTAATTCGGCGCGACCAGGAGGGTAATTTGAGGAGGTAAACTCCGCGCCAGAGAAACCACGCGAAGAATCCGGAAATACGAAGCCCGAACATCTCCGCCACAGCCCGGCGCCCACCTATGGAGCAGAGCTGACCGAGCTGTTTGAAATAGAACGGACGAGTTGGCTCGCCTCGAAGAACTCGTACAATATTGGCTGCCGCCTGGCGACCCTGCCTTTCGGCAAATTGGGCCGTGGGGGGACATGGCTCATTGTTAAAAGCGTTCGGGATGTAAGCACAATCGCCCACCGCCCAAACGTTTTGCAGGCCAGTGACACGCATGTCCGCGTCCGTGACAATTCTGCCGCGCTCCTTTCGAACATCCAATCGTTGGACGATGCGTTCCGGCGTCGTGCCGATCGTACACACCACCGTGGCGGCACGAATCAGACTGCCATCGGGAAGTCCGACACCTTCAGTGGTGGCAGCCGCGGCCTTCGTATTGAGTAGAACCTCAACGCCAACCTTTTTCATTTTCTTCAACGCGAAATCACGAAGGGAGGGACTAACTTCCGGAAGAACCTGGTTTCCACTATGGACTAGAATGATCTTGATATCGTCTTCGGCGAAATTTCGGTAAAAGCGTGCACTTTCTCTAACCAGATCATTGATTTCACCGGCTAACTCGACGCCACTGAAACCACCTCCGATGATAACGAACGACAAATAAAACTTGCGCCGCTCGGGACTGCCGGACGCTTCCGCCTTCTCCAATTGTTGAATAATATGCATTCGCAGGCGCACGGCATCGCCCATCGTCTTGAATGGGAATGCATGGTCGCTCATTCCGGGAATCACACTCAGATTGCTGTCGGCGCCACAAGCCAGCACTAGATGATCATAGTTTGTACGCTCGCTTTGGCCCTGATCGTTCTGATATTCAATCTGGGCTGCCGAAGTATCCACGAGGTGTATGCTCTCGGTTCTGCATTCGACACCGGGTAACATTTGCCGAAGCGTTGCCGCAGCGGAGTCCGGGTGAAGAGAGGCTCCCGCAACATCAGCCAGGAGCGGGTGAAATACCATGTGGTTTTCTTTGCTGAATAGAAGAATGTGACAATCGTTTGGCGAGAGCTTAGTTCTCAGGGTTCTTGCGCATTTGGCTGCGGCAAAACCGCCACCAATAATGACAATCTTTGTCTGATTCATCGTCATCTCGTGCCTACAATCGTTTTCTCAGAGGTAACCGTGGTTCATATTCGCACCATGCTCGATCTACGGTTTAGCTCTTCGCAAGAAAACCGTTGCCGAAAAGATCGCTGGAGACAGCCTTCGCCTTTGTGCATTTCAACTAGAAGTTGATGAAACAAAGACGCACTTCTCGGCTCTGACTCGATATCACCGTCCTCCTTTCCGCGGAAGCCGAGTACGAGAAGCAGAAGTGAGCCGTAGCATGGTTGACTCAGGAAACGGCTGCGCGTTTCCGCAAAGGTATTGCGTCAGGTACTTTGGCCTCTGCCGTGTCCATCTGAAACGATTCGGTTAATTCTTTCTCCGCAGCAAGCCAGTCATTGAGCTCGTTGCCATCCTCGCCGCCTCTTTGCAAATAGATTTCGTAGGCTCGCAGTTCTATCTCTCTTTGAGTAGGTGTTTTTTTGTCGATGCGAGACATGATGGCTCCTTCTGGTCTTCGTATTGAGCACATCGATTACGCGGTGTGAGGTCCCCCGACAAGTCGAGTCTCGTCGACGTGTGCGGTCGATTTCCGAAAGGTTTGTATTTAGCGAGCCGTCGTAGCACGAAACCCTTAAGCGACAATGGTTCGAACTATCACCGTATCGACGACAACTTCTAACCCAAGCGAGAAAAGCAGGAAACTGTCAAAAATAACAGTCAACAAGTTAGGTTGCACACGAAAGAAACTGTTGGGATGGCACATTACACGGGTGGAGTTGGCTCTACGCTAAGGCGCGCCCACATGACAACAACAGAGCAGGGCCCCGCGTGATACATGCGGATCAGTTTTTGGGCTTACTATGGCTGTCTGGCATGAAACCTTCATCCAATCCCATCAGAATCTGGGCGATCAGCCCAGTCCAGCCGGTCTGGTGACTGGCTCCGCAGCCACGGCCAGTGTCGCCATGGAAATACTCATGGAACGGAATCAGATCGCGCCAATGCGGGTCCGAGTTGAAGAGTGAGCACGAGCCAAACACCGGGCGGGTACCGTCTTGTTGGGGCAGGAAAATGTTTGTCAGACGCCGCGAAAGCTCTCCAGCGACCTGGTCCAAGTTCATCATCTTGCCCGAGCCCGTGGGGCACTCCACCTGGAACGCATCGCCGTAATACAAGTAATACTGTTTTAGGGCCATTAGGATGAGGAAATTCATGGGGATCCAGATGGGGCCGCGCCAGTTGGAATTTCCGCCGAAGAGGTTGGTCCTAGACTCTCCCGGCTCATAGTCCAATCGATACTCCTGACCGGCGAGGTTGAGTACCAGTGGGTTGTCCTTGTGATAGCGCGAGACCGCACGCACGCCATACGGCGAAAGAAACTCCTCTTCGTCCAGCATGTAAGCCAACATACGCCGCAGTTGACCCGGCCGCACTAAGCCCAAGATCAAGGAATTGTTTGCTCCGGGCACTATCATCGGCTCAATGCAGTCCATCAAATCCGGGCGGTGCTTTATGAACCACTCTCGGCGGCGCTGGAAATCCGGGTAGCGATCGAATGTGTCAGCGGGCACCGTGGTAGCTCCAAACATAGGAACAAAGCCCACCATGGTGCGGGCACGAACAGGGAAAGGCTCATGTCGTTGAGAGATCAAGTGGTCGTAGAAAAATCCATCCTTCTCATCCCAAAGCGTGTCCTTTGGGTCTTTCCGATTGTTCATGGAATTGGCGATGTAAACGTAGTGCTCCCAGAACTTACTCGCGAGATCCTCGTAAATAGGGTTCTTTTCCGCCAGCAGAAGTGCGGTGGACAGCATGCTCTTCGCGAAGGCCGCCATCCAGCTTGTTCCGTCCGCCTGCCCCAAAAGATATCCAGGCGGGAGATTGTCACGATCGAACGCACCAATGTTATCCATCCCCAAGAAGCCGCCTTGAAAGATGTTCTTGCCAAAAGCGTCCTTCCGGTTCACCCACCATGTGAAGTTGAGTAGCATTTTCTGAAAGACGCGCTCCAGAAATGCGTAGTCGGCTATGCCGACGTGCTGGCGGTCAATTTCAAAGACAGCTCTTGCCGCCAAAGCCAGAACTGGCGGATTCACGCCGTTAAAATCCCACTCATAGGCGGGAACCTGTCCGTTGGGGTGCATGTACCACTCACGCATCATTAGTAGAATCTGCCCTTTCGCAAAATGCGGGTCCACTTGGGCCAGGGCCACGCAATGGAATCCGAGATCCCAGGAAGCAAACCAAGGAAACTCCCATTTGTCCGGCATGGAGATCACATCACGCGTAAAAAGATGTTTCCAATCGTGATTGCGCCCGTGCCAACGTTCTTGCGGAGGTACCGGATTGCCTGGATCTCCTTCCAACCAGTCGCTGACAACGTAGTGGTAATACTGCTTCGACCAGAGCATTCCAGCGAAAGCCTGGCGCGCTACAAGCGTGGCATCCTTTGAGAGTTTCTTAGGCAGAACTACGTCGTAGAAGTCATCCGCTTCTTTGCGGCGCTCGCTCAACAGAGAACCGAAGTTAGCAAACGGCGACTGCAGCGGATTGGTCTGGCGCGTTGACGTCAAGCGCAGGTCAATGGTGGCGGTTTCACCCGGATTGATCGCGCGGGTGTAGCACGCGGCCGCTTTCGTGCCAACGTCGGCGGGGTTCACAGCCTCCCGCCGGCCCTTCACCAAATACTGATCAAATGCGTCCTTCACGTATGGCGTCGGAGATGGAACTCCCCACAGTCGTTCGCTATTGCTCTCATTCTCGCTGAACAGAACCTCGTCAGCGTCGGAACAGTACAAGGCGTACTCGCCGAGATACCAGTGCGTCGCAATTAGTGTGCTTACCCTGTCCTGACGCCGCTGGCCATTTGTCCGCAACTCAATCGTTGGACGACGAGTGTCGTAGCCCCATCTCCAGGTATTGCGAAACCATAGCGTCGGTAATACGTGAATCTCCGCAGATTCCGGCCCACGGTTACTGACATGGATGCGAATCAACAGATCTTCATCATCGGCCTTGGCATATTCCACCACCACGTCAAAATAGCGGCCCTGGTCAAAGATTCCGGTGTCTACAAGTTCATATTCGTCATCGAGCTTGGTTCGCAGCCGGTTCCCCTCAAGAAGCTGCGCGTAGGGGTAAGCGGCTTGAGGATACTTGTAGAGATACTTCATGTAGGAATGGGTCGGCGTGCTATCCAGGTAAGAATAGTATTCCTTGACGTCTTCTCCGTGGTTGCCCTCGGGACCGGTCAGGCCAAACAACCGTTCTTTTAGAAACGGATCACGACCGTTCCAAAGTGCCAGGGCAAAACATAGATACTGATGACGGTCGCAAATGCCAGCCAAACCGTCCTCGTTCCAGCGATAGGCACGTGACCGAGCGTGGTCATGAGGGAAGTAGCTCCAAGCCGTGCCGTCAGCGCTGTAATCCTCTCGCACTGTGCCCCAGGCACGCTCGGAGAGAAAAGGACCCCAACGATTCCAGTGACCTTTCTTGCCTTTGATCATCGCCAAGCGAGCGCCTTCGCGCGTCTCGAAGATGCTCATTTGGAGATCCTCGGAATAGCTTCGTGGTGAATTGTT
>Ga0210391_10002035_pt1 | contig 17817 bp, 16 predicted proteins | sample IncBWC12OmetaG_FD_160573 | JGI IMG/M metagenome (GOLD analysis project Ga0210391, IMG submission 160573) | Forest soil microbial communities from Barre Woods Harvard Forest LTER site, Petersham, Massachusetts, United States - Inc-BW-C-12-O ... | reverse complement strand
GCGACCAGGCCTTCAGTCTTTGGAACACCGATGCGTACCGTTTCCAGGAATCGACCGACCCGATTTACAAAAGCATTCCCTTCTTTGTGACCTTCCGCGCAGGCCACTCCACGGGTGTGTTGTTCGACAACACCTGGCGCAGCAGCTTCGATTTCGGTAAGACTGAGCCCGGCGTCTACTCCTTTGGCGCCGTTGACGGACCCTTGAACTATTACTTCATTTACGGGCCCTCGCCGCGACAGGTGGTCGGGTCTTACGCGTGGCTTACAGGGAAACCGCCGCTGCCGCCCGTCTGGACATTCGGCTTCCAGCAGTCCCGTTACACTTACTATCCGCAGTCGAGAGTGCTTGAGATTGCCGATCGTCTACGCGATGACAAAATACCTGCTGATGCTATCTATCTCGACATCGAGTTTCAGGACAAGAATTATCCCTTCACCATCGACTGTACGAAGTTCCCGGATTTCTCCGGAATGGTGGCTCAGCTCAAAGCCAAAAACATCCACTTAGTAACCATCACGGATTTGCATATCGCGGCTGCTCCCAACCAGAAATACTCGCCCTACGATAGCGGAATCGCAGCCGATCGTTTCGTCAAAAGTCCCAACGGGTCCGTCTACGTGGGTGATGTCTGGCCTGGCCCCAGCGTCTTCCCTGACTTTACCCAGCAGCAAACACGCGCCTGGTTCGGCACTTTGTACCGTGATCTTTACCAGCAGGGCGTTGCGGGGTTTTGGGATGATATGAACGAGCCTTCTGTCTTCCACACGCCGACGGGGACGATGCCACTGGATGTCGTTCACCGGATCGACGAACCGGGATTCGTCAAACGCCTGGCGACTCATGCTGAGATCCACAACGTCTACGGCACGCAAAACGCGCGCGCCACCTTCGAGGGCCTGAAGCAACTGAATCCGGATCAGCGGCCCATGGTGTTGACCCGCGCCGCCTATGCGGGCGGCCAGCGCTACGGCGAGACGTGGACCGGTGACAATAGCAGCACCTGGAACCATCTGCGCCTAACCACGCCGATGCTGAAAAACCTGGGCCTGAGCGGCTTTGCCTTCAGTGGCGCCGATGTTGGCGGCTTTGCCGGAACAGCTTCGCCCGAGCTGCTCACCAAGTGGCTGCAGGTAGCGGCATTCCAGCCCTTCGACCGCGACCACACGGAGAAGGGCACTGGGGATCAGGAGCCATGGGTTGGAGGTCCGGAGCAGGAGGCGATCCGTCGCCGCTACATCGAGGAGCGCTATCGTCTGATGCCTTACCTCTACCAGCTCGCCGACGAGAGTTCGCGCACTGGTCTACCCATGTTGCGGCCCCTCTTTCTCGACTTCCCCAACGCAACGCCGGATGGGCATCCCATCGACGTTGATCCCGCTGCGGCAGCGGAGTTCATGTTAGGCCCGGATCTCCTCATTGCGCCCTCTCCTTATCCTGATGAGCCGGACACCTACACCATCGAATTTCCGTCCGCTGGCTGGTACAACTACTGGACTGGCGCACAGGTGACGCAATCGTCCATCCAGGCTCAGCCCGAACTAGCCACACTCCCGGTGTTCGTACGCGCCGGGTCAATCCTGCCTCTTGAACCGCTGATACAAAGCACCAGCGAAACACCAGACGGTCCGCTCACTCTGCGCGTCTACGCAGGAGACGCCTGCAGCGGAGACCTGTATTTGGATGATGGCAAATCCTACGCCTTCGAACGAGGCGATTCTTTGCGCATGCACTTCACCTGCAAAGTCACACCCGATGGTCTGCAGCTCTCCATAGGCGAGCACGAAGGCCCGTATCCCGCTTGGTGGAAGCACATCCGAGCCGAGATCATAGGCTGGACGCCAAAGCAAAACAAAATCCAGATAAACAATCAAAACGTGGAGCTTCCGCTCGAGAAGCTGCCCCAGGGCTTTTCTGTCAATTTAAACGACGACGGAAAAGGCATCCAACTACAACTCCAATAACCAACACACGGGGACGAGAAGAACCCCCCTTTTGAAAAAACATTTCCAAGAAGGGACCGCTGAACCGCAGATCTCTCCACTGCGCTCCCCCGGATTTCCTGTCGTTTGATTTACATCATGCGGTTTTCTTAAGGAAAACCGCACATGTGGTTGTGGCCAGCAGCGCGAAGTAGGAAATCCGGGTACGCTTCGGTCGAGATGACAAAGGGAAGGGCGGAGCTCTTCCTAAAGACTGGTTGCCGTGAAGAACTGCAGATCGCTCCATTGCGCTCCTGCGGAGCTCCGGCCGGGATGACAAGGGGGAGGTAGTGGCTTACCTGGAAAGCTGCGATTCGGATGTGTGGAGTTCAGGTGGGAGAGCAGGTTTATCCCCACCCTGCGACGCATGCTAGACTTGCGCGCATGAAAGTCCCCCCTCTCCTTGCAGCGCTACTAATCTGCGCAACCGTCTCTGCGCAATCCAACCCTCGCGCCCGGGCGCTAGGAGTGCCCTTCGACGGCACGCCGGGACCGCTGGATGCAATCACTGACGTAAAAGGAGTAGAGGTAGGCGATACAACCCTGATCAGCGGCGAAGGCAAACTAATCGTCGGCCAAGGTCCAGTCCGCACCGGTGTCACCGTGATCTTCCCCCGAGGCCGGGCAGATGGCGACCCTGTCTACGCCGGTTGGTACTCGCAAAACGGAAACGGCGAAATGACCGGCACCACCTGGGTGGAAGAATCCGGTTTTCTCGAGGGGCCTGTCGCCATCACCAATACCCATTCGGTTGGTCTCGTGCGCGACTCCATCATTGCCTGGTTTGTAGAAAACGGGCGCTTCACCCAGCAGCCCTGGTCGCTCCCTGTCGTAGCTGAAACCTGGGACGGCTACCTGAATGACATCAACGGCTTTCACGTCCAGAAAGCAGACGTCTTCTCCGCCCTCAACACTGCAAAACCCGGTCCTGTTCCAGAAGGCAACGTAGGTGGAGGAACCGGCATGGTCTGCTACGGATTCAAGGGCGGAGACGGCACTGCCTCCCGCGTGCTACCGGCCGACGCCGGCGGCTACACCGTCGGGGTGCTGGTGCAATGCAACTGCGGCCGGCGCCCCCAACTGACCATCGCCGGCGTCCCCGTCGGTAAGCTCATTCCCGCCGATCCTGCCAAGGCGATGCTCGAACCGGAATGGAAAGGAGATGTCGGCTCCATCATCATCCTGGTGGCCACAGACGCGCCGCTGTTGCCGGACCAGCTGAAACGACTCGCGCGCCGCGCAACCATGGGACTTGCCCGCACCGGTTCCAGTTCAGGAAACTCCTCCGGCGACATTTTCCTCGCCTTCTCCACTGCCAATCGCGGCGCCAACAAGGAGCCCGGACCAAATTCTGTCCTGACCGTTTCCAACGAGCGCATCAGTCCTTTATTTCAAGCCACCGTCGAAGCGACAGAAGAAGCGATCGTCAACGCCATGGTAGCCGCCCAAACCATGACAGGCGTGGATGGCCACACCATTCAAGCCCTGCCCCACGAGAAGCTGTCAGAATACATGAAGCGCTCACCACAGGCTCTGCCCAAATAGCTATGCAACGAGCAGCCTTCGGCGTCCAAATGCATTCCGGCTGGGGAGTGCTGGTCGCGGTTTCCCTGGACCCGTTGGAACTCTTAGCCCGTAGACGGATTGTCACCGCAGACCCGGAAATGCCCGGAGCCATCCAGCCCTACCACTTCGCCGCGCAACTCGAGCCCGCGGAGCAACAGAAGCACCTCTCCCACTGCGCAGCTTCCTCCTGTGGTCTGGCTGTCTCTTCGATCGGGGAAGTCTTAAGCGAACTCAACCAACGCCACTACCGAATCGTAGGCGCTGCGGTTTTATTCGCCGCCGGCCGCCCTCTTCCGGCGCTCGAAAAAATTCTCTCCGCGCATCCCCTCATTCACACCGCAGAAGGCGAATTCTTCCGCCAAAACGCAGCCAAAGCTTTCGAGAGTTTACAAATTCCGGTTACGTCAATTCGAGAGCGAGAGCTCGATGAGCGAGCAAAAGCAGTGTTTGAAAAAAGGGCAAGCCGCGTGCAAGCCACTATCTCAAACCTCGGAACCTCCGTAGGCCCACCCTGGACCAGGGATCACAAGACGGCTGCACTTGCCGCCGCGTTGATACTGACCGCCAGCGAGCAGAAGGTCTGCCAATGACCATCACGACAACAGACGCAGAGAAACCTTGGCCAGATCTCGAAGTCTTTCCGGCCCTCCCCGAGCAACAGACGATCCTCGCCAATTTACTTGAGTTGTACATACATGACTTCAGCGAGTTTCGAAAGATGGAAATGGGTCCGGACGGAAGATTCGGCTACCCAAAGTTGCCGCTCTACTGGCGTGAGCCAGGCCGTCACCCGCTGCTTGTCAGGATGGATGGGGGACTCATAGGGTTCGCCCTGGTAAAGAGAGGGTCGGAAATCTCCGGCAGTGGATCGGTGTGGGATATGGCGGAGTTCTTTGTCCTCCGTGGCTACCGGGGTCGTGGAATTGGAACCCAAATCGCGCACAAAATTTGGAGGCAGTTTCCAGGGTCCTGGGAGGTTCGCGTCATGCAGTCGAATCGTTCGGCTCACAGGTTTTGGCAACGTGCCATCACCAGGTTCAAGGGCAAGGTCGCCCATTCCCGGCGTGTTGAAACACCTGGTGAGTCCTGGCGTCTATTCTCATTTACCGCATAGCGGAGAACGTACTCGGGGAAACAGACCCCCTCTACAAATGAGCAAATCTCACCGGCTAATCAATGACTGGCTCGCATCTCACCGGAAAATTTACCGACCGGGCGATAAAGCACTTGGTATGGGCTTCATGATGCAGTGACTGTATCTTATCCTGATCGCTGCCCGATGCCACCCTTACCCTGGGCCGCAGAACCACTTCAACAAACTGTCCACCACCGTCCGCAGCCTCCTCCATGACACCGACTGCTTCATCTACGTATGCCTCAAACCAAAGCTCGTGGCAGGCGGAGAGTGAGGCGACCAGAAGATCCTCCGGGTTCCAGCAGGCGCGGTCGCCTCGAAACGCCGGGTCCGACGAGCCGGCGATACCCGATTTTCCGGCAGCAGAAATCTCATGGGAACGTTGATAGTCCCGATATCCGCTCGTGCCAGTGCCCTGATTCCCTGTCCATGTCACGGTCACCGTATAAGAGTGTCGTCGGCCCATACCTCATTCTAGCGGAGGAGGCCGCATGGAACCTGCTTGTGAAGGCCTGCGGCTAACCAAAGTATTTCTTGAGTGGTTCCCAATAGTGCGTGTGCCACCCCCATTCCAAGTGATCGAAGTCGCCTTCAGGAAATCCTTTGTGCTCCAATACCACCAGCGTTCCGGACCCCTCTGGTTTAAGCTCAAACTCAACAATCGAGTAAACGCCCGGGTCCCAATGCGTGGGGCGCCACGCCTGCACGATCCGCTGGTTTGGTACCAACTCGACGTTTCTGCCAACGATCTGTCCTCCGAACATGGAAAAGGCTCCGCCCGGTTTCGGATCGATCTCTGCGGGCGCACCCGTGAATGCTTTGAACTGTTTTGCATCCAGAAGAACCTCGTAGATGTGTTGAGGGTCAGACTTCAAGTCGATCTCCTCATGCAGAGAAGTGCGTGTTCGATTGGCGGCATTTGCCGGTTTCTCTTCCATCGTTTGTGGCGCTGCCCGCGCAAATGCACTGCAGTCCGAAGCCAGGCCGCAAAACACCATAGCAATACACGTACCTGCCTGCCGCCGCGTCAACGTGGTCAGCAGCGCAGCAGGATTCGTTTTTCCATTCATCGCGTCCTCCTGATATTTGGGCGTCAATGCATAGAAGCACGCAGCTACGTTATGTTCAAGATCATATTTTGCTGGACGAGAGAACATACCCCGCGCCATACTTCGGCTCACGAAAACGAGGAGAACGTATGCCCTATCCCAGTGGTCATCGCGACGAGATAAAGGGAAAGATCATTCAAAGCGCGCGCAAGCTGTTCAACCGGCACGGCTTTGAAAGCGTCTCTCTGGATCAGATCATGTCCGGCGCCGGCCTCACGCGCGGTGGTTTCTACAACTACTTTGAGAGCAAGAGCGAACTATATGTCCAGGTCCTGGGCTGCTTTTTCACCGACCCTGAATGGGAGAGTTGTTGGGAAGGTGTGGAAGTCGATCTGTCCTCGAAGGACGTAGGTCCCCAGGTCGTGCGCGCCTATCTGTCTCGCCAGCACTTTGAGGATATCGACAATTCCTGTCCCATGATTGCGTTACCCACCGATGTGACGCGCAGCGACGAAACCGCAAAGCAGGCCTTCGAGACGGTGTTCAGCGCGATGGTGAGCGTTCTTGAGCGCAGTCTGAAGCAGAGTGACCAGAGCCGGTGCACCAGGGCACAGGCGATCGCCGCGTTGTGCGTGGGCGGAATGGTGGTAGCGCGAGCCTTCGAAAATCGCGCCCACGCCGACAAATTGCGCGACGCATGCATGTCAGTGGCCTTGGAGCTTGGGGGCTGGGATGCATGAACACCATCGGCGTCTGCCGCTCACAACGCCCTAAGAAGCATTTCCGTAACGCGCCCGCAGGTAGTCGAAAAGATCCACCGGCTGTATCGATACTGCAACCAGACTCATGCGCAGCCAGAACCTACCGTTCCGGATGCAGGTGCATTTTCAAAAATTCGATATAGATGTCCCAATCGGACGCCACCATGCCGTGGCCGCCATCATGCATGTAGTAGCCAAGGTCGTGCAGAATGGGCTGCTTCGCGGCCGGCCATGCATTCGTGTCCAGTCCGTCCTTGCCCAGCAAGGCGTACACGGGTCCTGCCGCTACCGCGGACAAAAACTCTCCCTTCGGATCAGACCAGTAGTCGGTATTTCCTGTCTGCAGCAGTACGGGCCGCGGAGCAATCAGGGCCACAAGCATGTGCGCATCCATCGGCAACTGGTCCACATGCTGCGCATATTTCTGGTAGTTGATGGCGAACTGATACGGATATCGGGTCGGAGCCACCAGGTGCGCGACGGTCTCCCCATAATCACGACGGCTCAGCGCCGCTCCTCCCTCGCCCGAGCAACTTGCGATCACCGCCGCAAAGCGCTGATCGTGGGCCCCCGCCCAGAGCACGGTCTTGCCCAAGCGCGAAACACCGTGGATCGCGACCCGCTGCGCATCGACGCTCTTGTCCGTCTCAAAATAATCCTGCACGCGGCTCATCCCCCACGCCCACGCCGCGATCGAGCCCCACTCATCCGCTGCCGGTTGTGTCTCTCCCGGCTTCAGATACCGGGCGCGAATTCCATTTGAAAATCCAGTTGGATAGTCAGGCTCGACATCGCCGTAGTAAAACGTGGCCACCCCAAAACCCGCATCCAGTAGGGGCTCCACATCCAATCGTCCGAAGCCTTTCCCTTTTACTGCAGGAATTCTGGTGTTTGTTTTAGGATCCCAGACCTCTCCCGGCTTGACCCCCGGATCATCGACCGCGTTAGAGACCGCGCCAAAGTTGATACTCAGCAGCACAGGCACAGGCTTCCTGGCCGCTGCCGGTAAATACATCAGCAGGTCGATCTTTGGCCAGGTCTTGTCCTTCGACAGATAGATCGTTATCTGCTTGCGAATGGCCTTGCCATTCAGAGCAGGCGTCCCCTGCTCGACGACCTCAAAGCTCTCATCCACCGGCCGTCCTGGAGCCCGCCCAAACTGTTGTGTTTCGAACATCTGCACAATCTCAGCCCGCCGTTTCTGGTTCCAGGTCTTCGCATCGTGAACGGGCTTACCGTTGTTGAGCTTCAGCGGATCGGGCAGAGTGTAGGTCCCAACCTTCGACTCATCGTAGTTGACGGGAATTCCCGCTACTTCGGCCGGCAATGCTTTCGGTGTTGCGGGAGGCGCCTGGGCACTCAACACCCGGAAGGCGGAGACAAGAAGACAAATCGACAATGCACGTTTCAGGGACATACCAGCGTTAACCCTCAAAACACAGTTCGAATAGTAACCGCTACTTGCCGGCTGTAGCGAACCCGGAAAGAACATGATCGATGATTTCGCCACGTAGAGTAATGCGCAGATCGGTGCCCGCTTCAGGCTCAGTATTGGACTGAGGATGCAAGGCATTGGCCGGCGCGGGGGCTCCGGTATCGGTCGTATTCACCACCAGAATGCTGCCTGCGTGGCGCGCCGGATCGAGGAGCATCTCCGACGAAAAGCCACCCTGGTCGCCATCGTGATACACGTAGCCGTGACCGCCAAGGTTCAACACAAAGAAGCCAAGGCCCATCAGCGGCGCTCCTTTCGTATAGGGTGTGGCAGGTTTACCCGGCTCCGCGACCGGCAGAATCCCTGTCCATGCTTCCTCAAGGGTGCTGCGCCGAAGGACGAAGTCATATACGGAATTCGCCGGATCGCCGATCAGAAAGCGCAAATATTTCGCCATGTCGGTGACGGGAGCTTTGAGTCCGCTGTTGGAGGTCGTGATTCCGGTATCGAAGTTAAAAGGCTGCTCGGTGAGCTTATCGCCGGCGCGCAGATAACTGGCGGAGACATGCGACTCGAGAAAATATGGCGAGCGATCGAAGTAGCTGTTGGTCATGCCGAGTGGCTTCAGGATGTTCTTGTCTACGTACACCTCGAAGTCATCGCCCGTGAGCCGCTGTATGATCTGGCCGAGAAAAACGTATCCGAGATTGGAATAGCTCCACTGCGTACCTGGACTGAAGGCAATATGCGTATACGGCAGCATTGCTGAGACCTGCACCCATTGTGTTGGTTCGAATGGTTGCCAGTCGCAGTTGGACGCATCGTCGCAATCCCACGGCCATGTCGGATTGCGAAATCCCGCACTATGCGTCAGCAGTTCGCGAATCGTAATCGCATCGATGGGGCCAAAATCGTCGTGTACCTGCCGCAGCTCAGGCACGTAGCGAACCGCAGGGTCACTCAGCGAGAGCTTACCGCGGTCACGCAGCTGCAGAATGGCGATGGCGGTCATCGTCTTGGTGATCGAAGCCCAGTTGTAGGACGTTTCGCTGTTGACGGGCTGATGCGTGGCCTTGCGAGCCTCGCCAAAGAATAGATTCCTTGCCGGTTCTTGTGAATGGACGATGGCAACCGCTCCGCCCACCACCCCATGCTGCGACAGAACCGCGTTGAATCGCTGGGAAAGCGCGTCTCCCTGCGCGAAGCCGGATCCTGAACCAAGCACCAGGCCGGCCAGCAACGCTGGGCACATGATTGAGATGCTGCTTGACATGAGGCTCATCATAATACGTCGCGTCGTCGTATCCTGTCTCAGTATTCGTGAGCTCATGCGCGCTGCACCGTTTCTTCTTCCTCTTCTTCTGCTGCTGGCACAGGTTGGCCGGGCACAATCCTCAGCCCCTCCACAGACCATCCGTGTGGACACCCAACTCGTCCTGCTGGATGCGCTGGTGCAGATCAAGAAGACAGGACTTACAGTGGACACACTGTCGGCAAAAGATTTTCTTCTCACCGAAGACGGCGTCCCGCAAACCATCACCTATTTCAGCCGCGATCAACTGCCTCTTTCCGTGGTGCTGCTCTTCGACATGACCGAGACCGTGCATGCCGCGCTCGGGCCCCTGGCGAAAGCCGGGCTTGAAGTTCTTGGCCATCTGAAGCCCGAAGATGAAGTGGCGGTGATGATTTTTTCCTCCCGCACCGAGTTGCTGCAGGGGTTCACAACCAACCGTCCGGATGCGGCGTACGCCATCAAAACTGCCTCGTGGATGGCCGACGTGGAAGGGACCTTCCTCGATGAAGATATGTTCGAGGGCGTGGAACAGGTGCTGAAAGCAAAGCCAGGCAGTCGCCGCGTTCTGCTGTGGCTCACGGACGGCACCGCCAACCAGGAAAACGCCTTTACCAAGGCTACGATCGGTCAGCATGCCGCGGCACGACTCCATTCGCAGCCGGAAGCGATGATGAGGCTGCTTCAGTCAGGAGCGGTTGTTTCGGCGCTCATCGACAGAACTGCGGAGACTAACCGGGCAATCATGGACTCGGGGATCAACGGAACACGACTCGGCGATGTCGATCATTATTCCAGGGCTACCGGAGGCCCCGTCCTGAGCACCAGCTCGAAAGAGGCCGCAGACCGTCTCTCCCTCTTAATCGATCAACTCCGGTCTCGTTACACACTCGGATACAAGCCAACTGCCGCCGCACCCCAGGGCAAGTTTTGCAAGATTGGCCTGCAACTCACCCCGGAGTTCCTCCGCGAACATCCTGAGCTGCGTAAGCAGGGAGTTTCTGTTCTCACCAGGTCCGGCTACTATCGCTAGTACCTGGACTATCTTTAAATGGTATGCCGTTGCGCGTGCAGCTACTCATGGGCCTGACAGCACCCCTGGGTCTGACGGTCCTTTGCTGGCTAGTGGGCCGGCGATGGGCAGGTTCGCAGCGGCGCGCCGGCTTCAGGATGTGGAACGACGCAGGCTTTTGGGCCATGCTCCTCGCCGCTTATGTCATTTTCGCCCTAGCGCTCGCCGGCAGCCGTTTCTTCAACAGAATTGACCGCGAAGATCCGTCCCCGCAATTGGTCCAATAGGCCGGGGCTTTGGCCTAAAGCTTCCCATCCTCGATTGCGGGACCAAGCCAACGTTGGCGAAGTGCGTTGCCGTGTCTGGCAAACCAAAGCAGCGCTACTTGCGCCATGACGTTGACAACGGCGCCATGGTCCGCGGCTGCAAGAGCCTCATCGACGTTGAAAACAATGGTGCGAATGTCTTCTCCTTCATCTACAAGCCCATGAACGCCACCGGCCAGCACAGCGTCCACCTCGCCCACGTAGATGGTGACCATTTCATCGCTAATGCCAGGGCTGCTGAGATAAGCACCGACGTACTCCATCCTTCCCACCTCGCAGCCGGTCTCCTCTTTTACCTCTCTGCGTGCAGCCGCTTCGCTCGTTTCCCCCTGATCCACCATTCCAGCGACACACTCCAGAATCCAGGCAGACGGAAGATGGTTTAGGTAGGCGGCGATCCGGAACTGCTCAATCATGACCAGCCGATCCGCGGCAGGATCGTAAAGCAGCACGGCGACAGCAGGGCCAGTGCGGACCGCTTCGCGCTTGAATGGCTGAGACAACTTGCCGGCGAAAGTGTCCGTGCGAAGCGTCAGCAATTCATACCGGAAATGACGTTCGGCCAGTACCTCGGTGTTCAGCAGCTCAACCTCGCTTGGCTTCGATCCCTCGGTGGCCAAGTCCGCCCCCCTTTTGCATTCGCGGGTGATTGTTATTCCCTGTCAACATTCCTCCAAAAACGTCCTGATCGCCATCCTATGGTGACATATGTCTACTTCTGCCAAAGCGGAGATCAGCGGATTCCTCACAGCGATGTGGCACACTACGCAATCTTCACCGGTAGCTACGTCTCAAACTGGAACAATCAGGCGTTTCGCCGCGCCGGGATTATCTCGGATTCGTGAATCCGCATTGCTTCCATAGTCTTTCCCAACTCCACATCGCAGACGTGGCTTTGCTGGGCAAGGGAAATCCGAGCTGATGCGCCAGCATGCATACCTGGCCGCGATGATGTGCGTCATGCGAAATCATGTAGGCCAGCATCGCTGCGCCGGCCGGCCACGGTTTGGCCCAACCGTCCCGGTGAAAGGTTTTCACCCGGCTCTGCGGCTCGCAGAGAGCGTCGGCAAGCATCTCTGAGCAGAGCGCAGCGCTTTTAGTCAGGGCCGCCTTGGCCTGCTCCTGCGTGCATCGTGCGTGATCGAGAGGAGCAGGGAGCCTGAGATGAGGGGCCGATAGCCTTAGCCATTTGCGGCGGATGTTATGCACGTGCGCGACGACGGCGGCGATCGTTCGTCCCTTACTCCCGGGCAGTTTGGCGCGCCATGCAGCGGGATCGAGATGCTCCAGGACGATCTGATTCATCCGCTCATTTACTGCGTAGCTTTCCACCATCACCTGGCAAGAATCGAAGCGACCGTCAACCTGTGACCGAGTCATGGCACCACCCATCTACATAGTTTCAGCACCCTTTCATGCTCGCCCCGCATCCAAGGCCAGTTAGCATGATCAACGATCTATGGTACAAAAACGCCGTGGTTTACTGCTTGTCGGTCGGTACCTACCTGGACTCCGACGGCGACGGCATTGGCGACTTCCGCGGTCTCATGGGCCGGCTTGACTATCTGCAGGGGCTGGGAGTGACGGCTATCTGGCTGATGCCATTCCAGCCCTCTCCCGGCAGAGATGACGGCTATGATGTCGCAGATTACTACGGTGTAAATCCTCACTACGGCACACTGGGGGACTTCGTGGAGTTTACCCAGGGTTGCAGACAACGCGGATTGCGGGTGCTGATCGACTTGGTTGTGAATCACACCTCCGATCAACATCCCTGGTTTCAGGAGGCGCGCCGCGACCCTGATTCCAAATATCGCGATTGGTACGTGTGGTCGAAGAAGAAGCCAAAGAATGCTGCCTCGGGGGTGGTCTTTCCAGGAGTCCAGAAGTCTACGTGGACCCGCGACGATGTCGCCAGGGAGTATTACTTCCATCGCTTCTACGACTTTCAGCCCGACCTGAACACTGCCAATCCTGAGGTACAGGCAGAGATCCTCAAGATCATGGGCTTCTGGCTCCAACTTGGAGTTTCGGGCTTTCGCATGGATGCCGTTCCCTTCGTGATCTCCTCCAAGGGAGCGACGGTCACGAAGCCCAAAGAGGATTACGAGATGTTGCGAACCTTTAGCCAGTTTCTAGGTTGGCGGGAAGGGAACGCGATTATTTTGGGCGAAGCCAATGTGCTGCCTTCTACGGATATGCATTACTTCGGCAGCGCGGGTGAGCGCATCCAGATGGTGTTCAACTTTGAAGTGAATCAGCATCTCTTTCTGGCCCTGGCCACCTCAGACTGCCGCAAGCTGAAGAAGGCCATGATGGAGACCAAGCGCCGTCCCGCTACAGCGCAATGGGGGCAATTCCTCCGCAATCACGACGAGCTAGACTTGGGCCGCCTGGAAGATAAGGAGCGTCAGGCAGTGTTCGCGGCCTTCGGACCAGAGAAGGAAATGCAGCTATACGATCGCGGCATTCGACGCCGTCTGGCGCCCATGCTCGAGGGCGATCGCAGGCGATTGGAGCTTGCTTACAGTCTGATGATGACTTTGCCGGGCACGCCTGTCATTCGGTACGGGGACGAGATTGCCATGGGCGACAATCTAAAGTTGCCGGAACGCAACTGCGCCCGCACTCCCATGCAGTGGTCCACCGAACCGAATGCAGGCTTCACCAAGAGCGATAAGCCCGTCATGCCCGTGATCAGTGCCGGCCCTTACGGCTTCGAGCATGTCAACGTGGCCGCGCAGCGCCGCGATCCAAATTCCTTGATGAACTGGATGGAGCGCATCATCCGCATGCGTAAGGAAACTCCGGAGATTGGTTGGGGCGATTTCTCCTTCATCTCCTCGCGCACGACCGACATCCTGATCATGCGCTACGAGTGGCGCGACAACTCAGTCATTTGTGTTCATAACCTGAGTCCATTGCCGCGCGAGGTCAGTTTCTCCGTAGGCACCGGTCAGGAACAGGTATGTTCGCTTATTAACCTTCTATCTGACGATCACAGCCAACCAACAGAGGGTAATACGCATCAAATTTTGCTTGAGCCATATGGATACCGCTGGTACCGTGTATGCGGCCTCGATTACCTGCTAAGACGAAGCCCGGCATAACTCTCGCTCTAATTCTTCCAGCTCATTCTCCCCAAAGTTGCATCCTAGTTGTAGCAGAGGCCTTGAGACGGTTAAGCCTCTCTATATATGAAAGTCGAGATTGTTATATGAAGAAAATGATAGCTGCTTCGCTGGTTGGTATCGGTCTTACCCTTGCTACCGCTGCTCATGCTGCTGATGTTGACAAACTGGATCAACGCATAGAGGCTGCACATGACGTCCTTCACGAACTGATGGCCACTCCTGATAAGGGAGTTCCTCTGGATATCGCCGCCAAGGCTCACTGTGTAGCTGTGATCCCAGGTTATAAAAAGGGAGCATTTTTGGTCGGTGCACAATATGGCCAGGGTGTGGCGACATGCCGAACCAGCACAGGTTGGAGCGCTCCCGTATTCATCCAGCTGGTCGGGGCAAGCTTTGGCTTGCAGGCCGGTGCCCAGTCCACGGACCTCGTCCTCGTCGGCGTGAACACCAAGAGCCTGGATGACTTGCTTAAGGATAAGGTAAAGCTTGGCGGAGATGCTGCTGCTTCGGCAGGGCCTGTCGGCCGTGACTCGCAAGCATCGACCACGGAATTGGCGAATGCTGAGTTTCTAACTTATTCCCGCAGCCAAGGTTTGTTTGCTGGTGTCGATCTGACCGGAGACGAAGTGCACCAAAACTCGGCTGATACGACTGCCTTCTACGGTAAGGACATCCCCTACAAGGTAATACTGAGTGGCCAAGTCAAGACGCCGCCATCTGCTGCCCACTTCGTAGCAACCGTGAACGAGATGTTCCGTAGAGGAAGAGCCCGTAAACAGTAGGCGTCCCCATTAAGCGGTAGGGTGGTCCAATTCGCTGTCTTTCTGATGCCCAGATCTGGCGCAAACCGCGCAAGCTCTGGGCATCTTCTTTTCCCCTGAACTATCGCCGCCGGTAACAAGATAAGGGTTGAGGGACAGCTGTTAGCTCTCTATCCTCACAGCAATCAAAGGTACCTAGTGTTGTGGGAGTGGAAGAGTGAGACTTACGTGGATTGGTGGCGGGGATAGAGCCTTGAACTTGCTACCGGCAAATTGCTTGCACCCGGCATTGTCGGGGAGATAGAACCCCGAAGACACGTTCCTCAACGGATGTGAAGAACAAACCGTTAAACGGGAACGGCCCTCAAAGGAACCCCCGCAGCCAAACCAGCCTGCAGCGTTGTCTGCGCCAGGCTAGTGCAGATGAGGTTCTGTTCTCCGCCGCTAACCTCGGCCGCGGCCTTAACCGGATCCTCCGTATAGTTCCACAACCCAACGACAATTTTTATCTTCGGGTACTGCGCACGCAATCTTCGATATATGCCCCGTGCGTGGGAGATCGCGTACGGCGGCAATGCAGACAGGCAGACAACTCCAGGATCAGTTCTACCCACTTCGGCCAGCATCCCCTCCACGCTGCCAATCGGCACGGCGATCGCGGAGTACCCCGCTCGCTCCAGCAGTTGAGCCAACATGATGCCCACAATTTCATCCGCCTCATCCCGCACCGGGAGGCACATAATCTTCTCTGCTGTGGCCCGTTCTATGGAAAGCTCTGCCGGCTTGGAATCGTCCTGCCTGAGTCCCAATTCTTCCACCAGGTCCTTGGTGGTTTGAGTAATAAAGCTCACCGTTGTGTCATCGAGTTCGTTCCTGTGGCGATCCTGTTCAGCCAGATGGAGTGCGGGGACTAGCACGGTGTCGTAGAGGGTTTCAAGCGAAGTGACCTTTAGATTTGTCTCCAGCACCTGGCTCGCTTCGCGCTGGTCGTTAGCCAAGAGCCGCTGATAATAGTGCGCATCTGGCTGCATCACGGGCTGGTCTCCGAGAAGAACGGTGAGAAACTGCAGGCTCGGCACATGTGCGCCGACAACGACCAGGCAAACCGTTAGCGGCACAGAAAGAATCAGTCCGATCGGTCCCCAAATCAATGCCCAGAAAATGGCCGCCACCAGTATGGCGAGCGAAGACAGGCCGGTATGCTTGCCATAGACGTGAGGTTCCAGCAAATTAGCAGTCATCAACTCCATACAAAAGAAGATCGCCAAAATGAGCAGCGTTTTGGTCCAGCCGTCGAACACCGCTACAGACAGCGCAGCGGGCATGAGAGCGCCAATAGGGGCGCCAATGTAGGGAATGAAACGCAGCAGCCCAGCGAGCGCTCCGAACAACAAGGCGTGAGGCAGGCCCATGACGTGGAGAACAACAAAGGCAATCAAGCCAAAGCCAATATTCACCAGCCACTGCAAGGAAAGATAACGGCTAATGCGTTGGCTGGTCTCGTCCATCGCTTGCGTCATGAGGTTGAGGTGCCCATGTCCGGTGAGTTGAATGAGCCGGTTGCGCAGATCCTCCCGCTTCAGAAGCATGAAAAAAGTAAACACTGCGACCAGGGCAATCGAAACAACCACACCCAGCAACCCGCTGACCGCATCCAACCGGCCCGGACTGGCCGACACTTCCCGCACCGCCACGGGACGATTAGGGGAGGTTCCTGTTTCCCTGGAAGCACGGTCCCCAGTCAGGTTCTCACTCAGATCGCTGATCTGTTCGCTGAGTGTTTTTAACTCATCTTGTGCGCGGGCGAAGCTCGTCGTCTTTGATTGGTTTAACGACTGAATCTTGTTCTGGATGTTGGTCGTATACGCGGGCAAATCGTTGGTAACTTCGACCAACTGGACGAACACTGTCCAGCCGACGGCCCCCACGATGGCGCCGGTGGCGAGAAGTACGATTGGGATGGCCACAAATCTTGGCAGCCGAATCCGTTCCAGACAGGTAACTGCCGGTGCCAGGACGAACGTAAGAAGAATAGCCAGCGCGAGAGGCAGAATTACGGTTTTCGCGAGGTAGAGCAGGGTGACCACGACGATGGTCACAATCACGGCTAGCAACTGCGAAAGTGTGCGGGATGCGCCTGTACGGACCATGACAAGACTTACAGTCGAAGTATCCTGCTCCCTTCCTCAATGCTCCTGCCCCGTGCGGGGTGATGGCACGAGGATGGATGCGGTAGTGAACGAGCGTGTTGCCCCACGGGGCAAACGTTTCTCGCCGCCTGCCAGAAAGTGACGCTCGGCCGAAAAGTGCACGCGCGACCACGCTCTGATGCAGCTTCTCGCATCTATGCAACGGAAGGCAGAACGTAATCGCCTGGAGGGGCAACACATGAGTGTAGAAAGTTTGGAAGAATTATTTCTGGATGAGTTGAAAGATCTCTATTCCGCAGAAAAGCAGATCACGAAGGCACTCCCTAAAATGGTGAAGGCAGCAACCTCACCTGGCCTTAAGGAAGCTCTTCAGAGTCACCTCGAAGAAACGAACAACCAGATCCAGCGCCTGGAGACCATCTTCGAGAAGCTGGGGAAAAAAGGGACCGGCAAGACCTGCGAAGGGATGAAGGGCGTCCTCGCGGAAGGCTCTGAAGTTATGCAGGAGTTGAAGAAGGGTGAAGTTCGCGACTCCGGCATGATCACGGCCGCTCAGCGCGTAGAGCATTACGAAATGGCCGGTTATGGTGGCGTCCGGGAGTTTGCCAGATTGCTTGGTCAAAAAGAGATCATGGCCCTTTTGGACGAAACCTTAAAAGAAGAAGAAGCCGCTGACAAAAAGCTGACGCAGGTTGCGAAAGGCGTTAATTCAGCCGCGTTGGATGCTGCTCCCGCCCGCAAAGCTAGCTAGTTTTCGCTCAAGCCCGGCTGCTCCGCCGGGCTTGAGCAACTCGTTAAGGAGCTGGCAGGGAGAGCCACCATGGTAGCTACGGAGTCAGCAGCATTTGGTATTTTCGTCGATCGCTCGTACGCCGAGGCAGCTGTTGACCAGCTGACACTGGCAGGATTTTCTAACCAGGACATCTCGGCCTTGCTTGCCGACAAGGTCGAATCACAGGAGTTCGCGACAGAAAACCAGACCAAGGCCGCCCAGGGTGCAACTGCCGGCGCAGGGGTTGGCGGCATTCTCGGTGGGGCTCTCGGCCTGCTCGCGGGAATCGGCGCCTTGGCGATCCCCGGGGTGGGTCCGATCATTGTTGCCGGACCGTTGATGGCGAGTCTCGCCGGCTTAGGCGTTGGCGGAGCGGTGGGGGGCCTGGTTGGAGCGTTGGTCGGGATGGGGATCCCCGAGTTCGAAGCAAAATGCTACGACAG
>Ga0210391_10002034_pt1 | contig 17821 bp, 14 predicted proteins | sample IncBWC12OmetaG_FD_160573 | JGI IMG/M metagenome (GOLD analysis project Ga0210391, IMG submission 160573) | Forest soil microbial communities from Barre Woods Harvard Forest LTER site, Petersham, Massachusetts, United States - Inc-BW-C-12-O ... | reverse complement strand
GATCCCCTTAACTGCGCTGGCCGCATGGAAGCGCCCAGTGCCTGGCTGGCTGTCGCGCGCCTGGAATGTTTTCGGAGCACTCGATCTGGTCACGGCGGTTACGCTCGGTGCCCTCTCGGCGCCCGGAACTCCGTTTCGCGTGTTCACCGAGGCGCCCGGCACCGCTGCAATGGGAACATTGCCGTGGGTGGGTATTCCCGCGCTGCTCGTACCGGTTTACCTGATGACGCATCTTGCGATTGGGGCGAAGCTGCGGGCGACGGAGACGACGGAAGCAAACACTCAGGCGGGAATTAACCGTCAGACGACTTACGCAACGGCCGACAAAGTAGCGTGATGCGCCCTTAATCTCCTCATCGACGAAGCGCATGCAGCGATGTGCCGCCGGTAGCGCCAATCAGCGCGGCATATTTCTTCATGCGCTTCGATTTCTCTTGCCAAATTGCTGAATAGTACTACTATCCCTGAACAGAGCTTTGCTTTGCGATAGAGCGTCGCAGCAGTCTCGGCCCGAGCCTTTTCCCTTCCAGTTCACAACTCAGGAGTGAAATACGATGACGACTTCCGTTATTCGTTGCTTCGGATCCGCCGCACTTGCGAAGTGGAGTGCGTTTCTTGGCGTGTCACAACCGGCCACTTCGATCTCTCGCTCAAAACGTAGTCTGCTCCCATCATTTCTTACCGTCGTCCTTGGCATTGGTGCGTGGCTTTCGGCGGCCGCCCCGGCACACGCCACCGATCGGTTGATCATCAACGGTAGCGGTTGCCAGGTCACCGAGGAAGATGCCATCGGAATCCAATTGCACCAGGACCTTTACCTGCGGATCGACTATCCCAACACGCATTGGCGCTTCGGCTTGCGGAACATGGGCTTGAAGGGCACGCAGGTTCTCGACATCGCGGTTCAAGGTGCGCAATACACTTCGCCGCAATACATCGTGAAGCGGGCAGGGCTGGCGGAGATGTTCGTTCCTTATGACGATCGCAGCCACACCTATTACGACATGTCGTTTGGCGACGATCGCATGGACCAGATGGATGAGGCCGATCTGCCGGCGACCAACAGCGCTCTGGTTTACTTCCGCAACCAAGTCGGCAATCTATACGTCCGCGACAGCGTGCCCAAGGTAGGCGTAGAGTGTCGCGACGAAGGCGTGGGTTGGCTGTGCAAAGAGCCGAACAGCCACGTGCGCCGGCGAATCCAGGAAGTTGTCGTGTGGTCGGTCTACGACGCCTATAACTACGACTACATCATCGAGTACACGTTCCATGAAGACGGTCGCATCACCTTCCGCAGCGGCGCTACCGGTTACAACCTCCCAGGTGACACCTCGGAGCCGCACGTGCACAATGCATTCTGGCGAGTGAGTACAAAGCTGTTGGGACGCGACGACAACGAATCGGTAGAGTTCGTTCACGTCGAAGACTCCAACGGCTATATCGCGACCGATTCCTTTCTGCCCATTCCGACGGAAGAGACCGCCGACTGGAATCCACTGCAATTCAGCAATCTGCTGGTCCAGAGTCAGACGCAAACCAACGATTACGGACACTTGGTCGGATATCAGTTTTACCCCTACAACCGCCAGGGCACAGGGCACTTCCAGGAAACCTGGACGCAGCACGACCAGGACCTGACCAACGATAATCCGGGTGAGGACGGCACTGGCACGGGCATCAACAATTGGCTGTACACCTGGTACAACCCGAATAGCTATCTGCTGACGTATCTTAACGGCCAGCCCCTCGGCGGGACCGGCGACGGCATCGTGTTGTGGTACTTCGGCTCAGCTCACCACGAGCCCACCGACGCTGACAATCAAATGGGCAACGACGGGCGCACCGGCATCACGCTGGTTCACTGGAGCGGCTTCGAGATGATGCCGCACAACTTTTTCGACTACAACCCGCTCGGCGGTCCGGCGCGATGTGGGACCGGCTACGACCTAAACGATGCAAGTCTGCTGGTTGGCATGCATCATCACCACTAGTCTTGAAGACATATACGAACTCACGGCCCAGGCTCGGTCCTGGGCCGATTTATGTCAGCGCCTTCGTACACAGCGGCGCGTAAAGCTAGTCGGCCGCGCTCGTTCGTGAAACTACACCATGGACCGTTGGCGCCGACGAGAACAGCCCTATCAGTCCCTCTACCAGCGTGGGATGAGTCAGAACGGCATCCCGCAACACGGTGTAGGGTAATCCACCGATCATCGCGATCTGCACCGAGGCCATAATCTCACCGGCGCCGACGCCGAAACCCGTGAAGCCGAGGATGCGATCGCTGTCGGCCTCCACCAGGGCCTTGAGAAATCCCCGTGTTTCCAAAAGCGTTCGCGCGCGCAGATCTGCTGCCATGGGAATCTTGAACAGGCGGTACGGGATGTTCCGTGCTTTGGCTTCCATTTCATGCAATCCGATGTGGGCCAGTTCCGGATCCGTGAACAAACAATACGGAACCTGCCTGCCCGTGGTCACACGATGACCGCCGGTAAGGTTTGCATGAACCACGCGAAAATCGTCGATGCTGATATGAGTGAACTGCGGGCTGCCCGCGACCTCGCCGATCGCCCAGACTCCATCCGCAGTGGTCTGCAATCGCTCGTTGACCTTGATGTATCCCCGGTCGGTAAGCTCAACTCCAGCCGATTCCAAACCGAGACCTTCTGTATTAGGAGTACGGCCAGCCGCCACCAGGATGTGACTGCCCTTCACGGTCTTCTCATTGCCGTTCTGCTCGATAACGATGCTCGCTGAGTCGCCGGACGTTCCTGATACCCCTTTGACCAGCGCGCCCAGTAGAACGTCGATACCTTCATCCTGAAGAAGCGTGCGGAGGCCGTCGCAGACGTCTTCATCTTCTCGCGACATCAACCGCTGGTTGCGATCGATCACCGTTACCTTGCTGCCGAAGCGTCGCATCGCCTGCGCCAGTTCGACTCCGACATAGCCACCGCCGATGACAATCAGATGTTCGGGCACCTGGTCGAGTTCGAGCGCCTCGATGTGGGTGAGCGGCTTCGCCTCCGCAAGGCCAGGGATCGCCTCAAGCGCCGCTCGCGTACCGGTGCTGACGATCACGTTTGCACCGCGCAACAGACGCGTGGTCCCGTCGGGGAGCGAGACCTCGACGGTTTTTGCAGCGATGAAGCGTCCAGTCCCTCCCAGAATCAGCGTCGCTCCCGTGGCCCGGTAATTTTCGAGGTACATTTCGTTGAGACCCGCCACCATCTTTCGCTTGCGTTCGCGCACTCCCGCCATGTCGATCTTGAAGCCGTTGTGCGTGATGCCGTACTCCGCGCTGTGAAGAACGTAGGAAGCGACCTTCGCACTGTGAATGACGTTCTTGCTGGGCAGGCAAGCGATATTCGGGCAGGATCCGCCGATGTATTTGCGATCGACGACTGCGACCCGTTTCCCTTCACCGGCAAACGTCCACGCAGCTACGGTGGAACCCGTGCCACCGCCGAGAATGACGATATCGAATTCTTCCGGTTGCGTGTTCCTTGATGGCTGAGCAGACTGCTTTGTGCTTTCCATACGACTTTTCCCTTCTAAGTGGCAAGGTTGCGCTTGATCGGCATTGTTCGTGGCAATGGGGCAAGCGCGCCTCCCATAATTCGCGCCAAGTGTTCGGCCCTCGCCAAGAAATTCTCGGCGCCTAGCTAAAGATCAAGAATGACATCCGCGCTGGGTTGCGAGCAGCACACCAGCACATTTCCCGAAGCCGGTCTCTCCAGCGGTTCGGGTTGATACGCAACGGCTCCGCCGATCAGGCCGGTCATGCAGGTGTGGCATACGCCGGTGCGGCACGACCATCGGACCGGCACATCGCACGCCTCAGCCAACTCAAGCAGGCTCGCGAACCTGGGGTCCCAGGCGACCGTGATGCCGCTGCGCGCAAACGATATGGATGGCCCTGGTCCGGGCGCCCCCGGCGGAAGATGCGGCGTATGAGCCGCCGATGCCACTCCAGGCGTAATTGTCTCCAGTGTGCCGAAGATCTCCGTGTGCACGTTATCTACTTGCACACCCCAGTCCGGAAGGCTTTTGCGCATGCTTTGCAGGAACGCTGATGGACCACACAGATAGAAGTCGGCTTCGCGGGGCACGCCGATCTTCTCAAACACCTCTATGTCGATGTGCCCGGAAGCGTCGAAGTCGATCTGCAGCTGGTCGGTCGGAGCCGGCTGGCTGTACACGACGTAGCTGCGTCCTTCGGGCAGCTGCCTCACCAGGTCACGTGCTTCTTCCGCGAAGGCATGACTGGCGCGATTGCGGGTTCCATGGATCCACCAGACTGGCCGTTGCGATTTGTTCGCGGCGAGGGCGTGCAGCATGGCCAGCACCGGAGTTGCGCCGACGCCGGCGCTCAGCAGAACAACCGGGCCTTCACTGGGACGTAAAGTAAAGACTCCCCGCGGCGCGCTGACCTCCAGCACATCGCCTTCGCGCGCGCGGTTGCACAGATAGCCACTACCAATGCCGTCCACTTCACTCTTCACGCCGATGCGGAAGTGATCGACTGCCGGCAGATCAGACAACGAGTAGCTGCGTAGAACGGGCGCCTTGTTCGGATCGACCTGCAATCGCAAAACAATGAATTGCCCGGGCTGGGCTGGCTGCATGGCCTGTCCATCGGCCGGCGTTAGAGTGAAGGAGGTGACGCTGTCGCTTTCCTTACGAATGCACCTGACCCGCATCGGCTTGAAACCGGGCCATGCTGGAGGCTGCTCCTCGCTGGCGAGGCCGGGATTACCGTTGGCGGTTTTCCCATTCGACTCCTGCTGAAGGATGGCGCGGAAAGAAGCCTGCCAGCCTGGGCTGAGAGCTGGGACCTGGAGGGCGCGTTCCAACTGCTCGCGAGAGTGTCCTGGCAAATACAGAAGAGCGTCCGTGTCCGCGACCGTGATGCGCTCTGGACCATCGCTGACTTTTGCGATTTCATCGCCCTGCCCAACCTTGCCTTCCTGCAGCACACGAAAGTAAAACCCAGGGCGATGGTGAGCGACCAGCAAAGCCGGCATGCGAGGCTCGTTCATGCGGATGCCGACGCGGTAGCAGGTGACGCGCGGTTGCGTCACTTCGAATAGCCCATCGCCGATGCGGTATCGATCGCCAATGCAGACTTCGTTATCGAGCAACCCATCGATCGTGAAATTTTCTCCGAACTGACCGTAGGTGAAGTCGTTGCGACTCAGGAAATGCTCCCAGTAATGGTAGGAGCCCATCTGATAGACGAACACGGCACGGTGCTCTCCGCCATGTCCGGCAAGGTCGCCTTGCCCGTCGCCATCGATGTTGAGCTTGCGCACCATGCGCCGCTCTCTAATCGGCAATTTCCAGACTGCTGTGCGAACCGTCTGGCCGTTCCACGCCACTTCGCGCGGCAGACCGACGTTCACCGAGAGCAACCGGGCCATCCCCTACCCTCCTGTCGAAATTCAGTCGCGGGCGGTCCGTCGCCTAAATGCCCTTGATTTCGCCACCATCCATCCGTACAGATGTGCCAGTCATCCACTTCGCTGCAGGCGATACCATGAATGCCAGCAGGTCGGCGATCTCTTCCGGTTGTCCGTAGCGGCTGATACCGATTTTCTCGGGAAATTCCTTCGTCGCTTCTTCGACGCTCAGGTTGTGGGCGGGCGCCCATTTCTCCATGAAGGAGCGGCGCCGTCCCGTCATCACCGGACCTGGAACGATGCTGTTGACCTGTACGCCGTCCTTGATGCCCTGCTCAGCGAATGCCTTGGCCAGCGCTGTGATAGCAGCGTTGATAGCGGCTACTGCGGCAAAGCCCGGCTTCGGGTCTAGCGAAGCGCTACCCGACATAAAAACGACAGAGCCCTTCGATTTTTTTAGCGCATCCCAGGCGAGGATTGTCAGACGCCTCGCGCCGTGCAGCTTCAACTCAGCACCGGCATTCCATTGCTCGTCCGTCATCTCGAACAAATCGATTTGCGGCACCGCACCGGCGATGTTCAGCAGTGCGTCGATCCTTCCGAAGCGATCGAGCGTGCTCTTCACCAGAGTTTGCCCGGACTCGACCTTGCTCAAATCGAGATCGAGAGCCAGCGGCTCCGCTCCTGCGGACTTTACAGCCTCCGCCGTCTCCTGCAGGGCATCAGCGTTTCGCGCAGCCAGCACAACTGCCGAGAAATCGCGGGCCAGTCGGATCGCGGTTGATCGGCCGATTCCCTGGCTTGCTCCGGTAACAATTGCGACAGAACTCACTATGCCTCCTCTTTTACTCTGGGTTCATGAATTGATCCCAGCGTGCCGGCGCTGTGCATGCTGTTCCAGACCTTCGCTGGGATTTGCGGCCACAAGTAGATAAGTAGTACACAGCAGAACAAGACCAAAACCAGACAGCGGGGACGAATCGCGACGGAGCGGCACTGCGTTAAATTGATTTTGCTTCAGGCGATAAAAACTGCTCTGCGGACCGGCAAGCCATTGCTATCCGTCGCCATTCCACCTAAAGATTCACGACACCGTTCAAAGTTTCGTTATTGGTGTTGATTTTGGGAATATATTTGTGGAAGAGAAGGTCTAATGGCAGTGGGATCGCAACAACCGGAAGATTGGGTGGATGGCTTTCTGTTTGTGGGCAATCACTTAACGCTTGATTTCCTGAATACAAAGCCCATTTTGGAAGGCACGCCTCGCGAACTTCTGCCGAATGCGTCGGCACTGGTGCGGTGGCTGGCCGCATCCGGGATTGTCAAAACTGAAAAAGACAGAGAGTTGGTTCGCGCCTGGAGTCACACTGCGCGGGCCGAGAGATTCGTTCGCAAGCTTGTGGCTTTTCGGGAACGCTTACGAGCAGCGGTACTCCGACTGGAGTCAGGGTTAGCACCCGGAGACTCATTCCTGGCAGAGATGAACATGCTGCTGGGAATCTATCCGCAACGATCAATTCTCACGAAGCGCGGCTCCAAGGTATCGCTCAACCGGTCCTTCGAGCCACGAAAATCCGAAGATACCTGGATTCCGATTCTTGCCGCAACAACTGAATTGCTCTCTACGCTCGAACCATCCCGGATCCGCAAGTGCGAATCGGAATCGTGCGTCATTCACTTCTACGACACCAGCAAGAGAGGATCTCGCCGCTGGTGCAGCATGAATATCTGCGGGAACAGATTGAAGGTCGCGGCCTATCAGAGACGCCAGCGCTTGGCTGACTGATCGAAACTGGCGGATGGCTTTATACGGTTTTCATACGCTAGTCAGCGTGGGTGGCACAAACAACTTCGGTGACGCCGGTCAGTCGATCGGAATCTTGGGTGCAGTTTTCGCGAAAGCAAGCGATCCAGCCGGCGCCGAGGAAGTCAGGAGTTCGGGTTTGGCAGGCGGCTTTGCGGTTGCTTGCAGCTGAGTTCGCGTGAACGCCGCGCCGCAAACGCCACAGCTCCATAGAACCTGTGATGTGGTATGGCCATTCGCGCCAAACGGCGACTGCCACTTTCTTGACAACTCGCTCTCGCATGCCGGGCAGTTCTTCTTCACGCTGTTCCTCTGTGCCTGGGCTGCTCGTCTGAAGTCCCGTTCTTCCTGACAGCAACGATGGATACCTTTGACTCGAGGCCGCTCTGATCAGCCAGACCCAGAACCCGCATTGCGTGTTTCCTTGCGCTTTCCGTCGTCCGAAACCTCTTGGCTCGCACAGTAGTCTCTGGCGCAGCCGTGAACTCAACGCGATAGTAAGTCACTTGATGTCCTCTCTGTCTTGCGCAGTTTTGATCCGATCAGCCGATGACCTTATTTGCCCGGTTCTTCCGGGCGGCGAGATACGATTCTGCTGCCAGCCAGTCCTCAATCGCACGATCTTCGGTGCCACCCCGACGTTCGTAAAGCTCGTGAGCGTAGACGCGGATCTCATCGTCCGAAACAGTGTTAATCGCTACCGATATCGCCGACTGCTTCTCTTGAGAAGCAGGATTTCGCTGTTTTGAAGGTGAGCGAGGAAGTTGGACCTGAAATCTCGGGTCGATCATCAGGCTCCTCTATTCTGTTGACTAAGAAGGGGAAGCTTCAGAAGAACTGACTTAGTTTCAGAGGTCTGAATGAAGATGGGATGATCCTCAATAATCATCGTATGCTGATGGTGTCGTCGTGTCAATGAACGGGACATTGAGCGTGCGCTATGATCTTCAATGTTGGCTGGGCTTGTAGGCACGCGTCGCTCGGTTCGAACGCCAACGACCGCCGTCAGCGGTGCAGACGACACGGGCGTGAGTTTCGAGAAGGTCCGGCCGTCAGGGTACCGGCAATTGACATTCGAGCTGGATGAGCCTACTGTCCAGATAGTGTGCGTAGTTCCTAATCCTTTACCCTGGCGATCGCAAATCTTGCCCTCGTCCTGAATGACAGGCGGTCGCCTCACAAGAGAGTTGCGACATTACTTACCCCGAGAGAACGCGAGGATTTCGTAGCGTCCTATTCTCTTGCAAGCGCCCGGAAGGACAACGATGAAAAGCATATATGTCGGTAATTTGGATTCCTCTACCACGGAGCAGGAACTCCGCAGCGCTTTTGCAATATACGGCAACGTGCAGACAGTGAGCGTGGTCAAAGATCGGGAAACCGGCCACCCACGCGGATTCGCATTTGTCGAGATGGAGAATGACAAAGAAGCGCAGGAAGCGCTGTTGGGCCTAAATGGCTCGACTCTAAGTGGCGCTACACTGACGGTGAACGAGGCCCGGCCAAAGCCGGTTCGCACCCCGCGTTGAAAGCATTATGAGATCGGCCTGTGCTGGTCGCGGCCCAAACCAGGTAATGTGAAATGAAACAAGCCCTTCACAGCTACGTCGTATCGTTTCAGACTGAGCCATTTCACCAAGGTACTCGGCATCACTGGATGATCTGCCGAGAGCACAACCCCGATGAACTGGTATCTTGGGGCTACGCGCCGACGCTTGAATTGGCTCAGAGTGCAGCTCAGAAAGAGATTCAGGATCTGTCTTCCGGGGAAAGTCAAGGTGGTCAGGCCTGCAAAGGTCCCACGAATTGCCTTTCACGAAGGAACTACTGAGCGGTTGCCCCCGCAACATTCCATAGGTAAGCCGGCACTCTGGGTAGGTACAGCTTCTAAGAATCAGACAAGATGCCGAATCCGGCGTCTTAAACCTCAAAATCTGATCCTAATAAACGACTAATATCTGTGATCGCGATGGCGGCGCATCCCCTCGTGAACGATGTTCCCGTTGATCTCCTTGGGACGTGCCTCATTCACGTTAACCTGTCGCCCGTCGATGACGGTTCCATTCACACCCTTGATAGCGGCTTGAGCCTCGGCGTCGCTGCTCATCTCGATGAAGGCAAACCCGCGCGGAACTGTTGTATCCCGGTCCGGGACCATCTTCACGCTCAGCACCTCTCCGAACGCCTCGAAGAGGGTTCGTAACGTCTGCTCAGTCGTGTCTGTTGCCAGGTTCCCGACAAAGATATTCTGCATGCAACCTCACTTGGACAATACGCCGAGCCGTCGCTTTTAGCTTCTACTCATCGCCAGTGTGAGCCCCTGGCTGCACCGTAAGTGTCAGAGCAAGCACATGGTTCACAGACTGAATGCGCAGCCAGCGTGACTTCGCGGCCTGATATACAAACGCTCAGACGGCCAGCCGTCGTCCCGATGGTTCAAGGCGGATTATTACGGCCTAGCCCGTCGCACGCTGCTGAGAGGCTAGGTTTAGGAACGTGCCGCCACCTGTAATCTTTGCAGGGAAGATCGAGCCTCGCCCGAGCTGATATCAGGGTTTATGCTCAGCTCCAGCGCTGCGGCCGAGGGAAGGTCGAGCTTGTACTCTTCGCACTCTTCTATCGTATTTGGTGGGCTGAAATTCCACTGCTGACGGACAATATCTTCCCACGATCCAGCGCCAGAGGGCAGCCATCGCAGTACGAACTCCTGAGTACGGGGAAAGGTCTCTTCTTTAAAAACCAGCCGAACGAGATGAATGGATTGGGGCCGATCGAACAACAGTCGAATGGTTTGGATACCGGACACGTCTGCCCGCCAGCCTCGACCATCTCCCAATAAGGCTTCCTCCACCGGATAGCCTTCTGCTTCGGAAGTGACTTCGACCAGGGCGGCTTGATCCAGATCCAGCCAGCCACTCTCCCGCACGACGGCAGTGCTGCGAATCGGAGAAATCAGCCTCTTTCGCACGTGTGAGATTCCTTTTCCTGTTGCTGCCGAATGGCGAATGCCGGTACCCGCTAACTTTCCAGCTTTTCCTGGCTCTTTCTTAGACGATCTTTCTCTACCGCCAGCCGTCGCTGTGCTTCCTTTAGTTTGACCTTGAGCTTTTCCAGCTCTTCGGTTGCCTTTTTCACCCGCTGCTGCGCGGATTTGATTTCGGCGATCGCATCTTTGTGCAGTTTTAGCATCTTCGACGCGCGTGTCCAGCAGTATGCAGGTGGCTTGCAAAACTGCTAATGTCCCTCGGCTCCGTCCCAGTGAATTACTGTAGACCTGCGAAGGTCTCGCTGACCTGCAACGTGGCATCGCTAGTCTGCTGCAATGTCGGGACGCCAATCTCAACAATTCCGTTGGTATTTGGATTACGGCGATGAGTGAACAAGTCCTGATTCATCAGAATCGACTGCAATAACCGGCCGAGTCGACGCGAGTGATAGCCATTGGCGAAGCGTGGCCCATCGGCCCAACCGGCGTTGGGCTCATATTCGCAGATGAGGCTCCAGTACTCCCCAGAGCAAGCCCAAACTTTCAAAGAGTCAACGGAGCCTTCGCTCCCGACGTGATATTCGATTGTGACCGCGCCCACGGCCGCTCCCAATCCCAAGGAACACCAGTTGAGAACTACAGAGCTGCCCAGGATCTGGTCGAGCGGAACTGCAGTGCAGGCTTTAAGTGCTGTCGCGAGTTTCATCCATTCTCCGTTTCTCTTGCAACGTCATCTCGAAAGCTAACTTGCGGCAGCGCCGCGGTCGCTGACAAAGTGCATTGGTCGTCATTTGACTTGTAGATGCCTTCGTCCGGCGTATCGTTTGCCGACTCCGCAGCTCTTACGTCTCCATCAGGATCCTTTTGCGTAACGCCCGCCACCCGGAATTGCTATCCATCAAGAGAGTGCTCAGCCCGGCGGTCATTTCCCTCGCGAATGGCCGATGTTCGATGTTCCATATTGGGGGTCCTTGAGTGGACCGCAGCTTGCGAAGACGGGGCGCCGTCGAACAGAAACTCTCGTGATTGCCGGCAAAACGGCATGGGTAAAGGGCTAAAGAGTGTGCCTTTTTCCCAATCGGCGGGAAGGCAAAGGAGCCATCTCGAAGGAGGCGAGATACCCTGATTATACTCCCCGGCGCAACCCGAAGCGCCATCCAGAGAAACATTTCGTCCGCCAGGTGGAACAGAGTAGGGTTCGGCAGCGTGTTATGTGAGGCCCGTGGCAGCTCACTCATCCAAGATCAAATGTAAATAGCGATAGTTCGAGAGCTCTCTATGCGTTTGCTGGGTTGGCTAAAAAGTTAACGAGCTGAAACCCTCCGGCGGAGAGGGAATCAAGCCGCTGCATAGTCGCAAGGGCAACTTTCTGATTGCCCTTGGAATAATCGTGGCAGGCCGCAACCAAATCAAGAAGGAACTGTGCCTGCTGAGAAACGGTACCAGGCCGGCCTGAGATGGCGTCCTGCAGTTGGGTGCGAAGTCTCCACAATCCATCGCGAGACTCCTGCCAGCCAGTTTTCTTGATGCGATTAAGAACGGTGTGCACCATGAAGGTGCAAACACTAATGCGGTCGGATTGCTCCAGGGCCGGGAGAACTATGGTCGCCAGCAACGCTATGTCGGCCAGGGCTTCCCATGAATCCAGCTGCGCGAGCAGCTCCCCCGATTTTGTCAACACCTGCTTGATGCGCTCGGCCGTCCCCACGGCGGCGAGACAATCGCCTGCCTCACGCAGACTGGCGAGAGCAGCCTGAAGATCGCCCGACTGCCGCTCGATATCAGACAGGTCCACCTGGAACGAGGCAAGCTGTTCGGGGATGTCTCGTTCGAGGGCCAGGTCACGACCTGCGAGAGCGTTTTCCTTTGCTCTCTCCAGATCACCGGAAAAAATAAGAGCTCGTGTCAGCGTGCCGTAGGCGCCTACTTTGAGAGCTTCATCACGAGACCAGAGCGCCTTCTTTAGAGCCTCCTCCGCCGAAGCGACGGCAGACTTGTAGTCCCCGCGCAACATGTAAATGCGGCTTTCATCCGCCTTGAAGGTCGACTGTTCTTGCACATCATCGGCGTCCACGGCAGCGAGATATCCGTCACGGGCAGCGCTTGAGGCGTCGTCGAGCTTGTTGGCGCGAAGCCACAGTTGGTCGAGCCGACCATAAGCCAACATCAAGCCGCGCGTAGCTTCGGCCCGCTCTTCTGCCTCTGCTTGCGGCTTCTCAAACGCCTCTTTTGCGCGCAAGGCTGACTCTAACGCATAGTCATTTTTGCCCGTTTCCCGGTACATATCACATAGATCGAGATACTCAGGGCCAGCGGTCATTCCCTCCTGCTCTATTTCATTCGCGCTCATCCTGAGAAGATTGATGGCCGGCTCAGTCTGCCCTATCTTGTGGGCGATATGCGAACAGGCCTGGCGAAAATGGAACTTAGCGTGTAAGTCGTCGCGCGTCTTCCAAGCGACCGCGTCCAGCATCTTTAATCCGCGCATCGAGAGCTTGGCGTAGAAGTCAATGTTGGCCTGGTTTAAGGGCAACAGGTTGCCGAGGGCCAGTTGATCGGAGATTAAGTTGATGCGGGCGATGGTGGGCTCAGGCCAACGTTGATCCAATTCATCGCAGAGGCTCTGCGCATTTTGCATGAGACAGGCGATCGTGGGCCAGGTCATCGGCGAGTCGGGCGGCGGACCGCTGGTCGCCACGGACGTGGCGAGTTGCAGAAGCGCGCTCGCCACCGCGCACATGCTCTCCTGCTCGCCGGCCGCTACATTTCCACGTTCACGTAAGCGCGTCTCCACTGGCCCCACGAAGACGTAGGCTTTCTCGGTGACCGGGTCGGCTCCTGTGTCGTGCATGGAGGCCGCTACCGTATTTTTATCCTGAATGATCCGATCAGTGACCGCGATTGCGAACGTCGCTGCTTGATCGGCGTTTACGCTCCATAGAGTGCCGATGTACGACCGTGCGCCGGCAGCGACAAAGTCGCGGCCCACGCCAGTCCACGATAAGCATGCGTTGTTGAAGACGAGAGGGTGATTACGGAGGGTGATTCGCTGCAGAAGTTTGTAGCCGGGTAGCGGCATGTCCTTCAACTGCATGGCACTTGCCGAGCCATGCGTATTGAAATACATCAGATCGACTGGAGCGCCACCGAGCGCGATCAATGCGGTGTTTGACGCCGCGGCCCGCTGCAACACTAACGGAAATTCGGGTATCGATTTCAACTCTTGTAGGACGCCATCGGTTTCGCGCGGATTGAAATACCCGGGATCGAACAGAATATTGAAGTGAGGTCCGCTTTCACTTGGACGGCGGTACAACTCAATGGACGCGAGAAGCAGTTCATCGCCCGTCATCAAACCGATTGGTTTGTGCGACCAATCCACCAAGTTCGTGCGAAGAAAGTGATAGGGAACGCCTGCAGTAAAAGCCGTCAGCGGCAAGTCGCCAATCTCCGTGACAATCCCATCAGGTACCACAGCCGAGACGGACTCTTCGAGCGCCCGGAGCAGCGCTGACGGATCCTCGGTCTTCAGTCTTCCTTCTTGCCAATCCTCGATGCTCTGTCGCGCTTTCTCGATCAAGTCGAGTTGTGGAGCGGCGTACACGCAAAGCCGCGCGTCCTGCCGGACAGCGTACTGCACGGCAACCAGCTTCACCGCATCATGTGCGGCTTCAACTAGCACAGCCTCGGAAGGCTCAGGGCGGTCCGCTGCGGCCTGCGGCGACGGCGGACCGCTATCATCGACCACCAGAGGCGCGCCAACACGCAACGCCGTATGAAAGCCGCTGATGAGTGCGACACAATCGCCCGCCGCCCGTAGAGGCTCGCCGGGGAACGTTTCTTTGCCCCGCACCAGCTCCCAGGCTGTTTGAGTGAAGCCGAGGCCGTTCTTCTCGGCGGACAACGTAAGCCAAGGAATTCCGTCGGGAAGCAGAGGCGATCGATCATCATCGCGGATGCGGCCTATGGGCACCGTCTCAAACAGCGACATGTCCCGCTCGGTCGCTTCAAACAAAAACACGGCCCGTCGCAGAGGAAGTGCCTTAAACAGTTCACTAAGGAGACGGTTGCGCTTCGCCCACCTGCGAAATGGAGTGAGAGCTTCCACGCGCCGGTCGATCTCCTCGTTCGACCATTTGGCAGTTTTATTTCCATTCGGCACATTCAGGCGCGCTTTCCTCTGACCCAGCGCCTCGTCCCGCAGATTGCGCATGGTGCGGTAGTGCTCGTGCAAAGCCATGTACTCGGATTCGCTGCAGGGTGGTGGCTCCATCACAAATAGAGCAGGCTGACTCGCTGCAGGAAAACAGGAAAGGACGACGGCGGCTTCGCCGAGCTGGCTAGGGCGGCAAATGACCACCGTGTCAGGAGCATTCGCGTTCGCGGGCATTGGGTACCTCTATTCGGCAGCTACAAAATCTTCAACAGATTGAAGTCGGGAACTACTCCACGATCGAGATCGCCCTGCAATGCGCTGAGCTTTGTCGCATCAGGAGCAGAGAGCTGCCAATACCCCGGATCGTCGCCCGAAGCGCGGGCGCTGCCGTCAAGTTGTGGGGCCTCGCTGGAAGACGTCGCCCCAGCAAGGTGTCCGCCCAGTGCGTCTTCCGGAGTGTCAGCCAATTGCGTCAGCGGCTCACCCTTCAGCCAGCGGAAGACGTCGCTGTAAACCGCAGGAATATTGGTGAGACCACCATGAACCCCCGATACATACCGCATCCGCACGCGCGGCAGAGTGCCCGAGGCCAGCGGTACACGGCCATCACCATCGCGGTTTGGATCGCCGGGAATTCGGTCGGTGATCTTGTCCATGGACTCCCATAGCCCGCCGAGCTTCGAGGTGTACTGCAGGCGGAACAATGTCTTGTAGCCAACTCCGGCGACCATCAACATCCGATCGCAAGAATCCTGATCCAGTTCGGCAGGGTTGTTGTGCCAAGCATCCAGGTCACGGTAAAACACCGCAACGTTATCCAGCACGCGCTGCAAATTGGCCAGCTCTGCGGCGTTCAGCCCGAGGTCCCAGGCCGAAGCGTTGTAAAGGTCGAAGTTCACACAGGGGTGCGCATAGAACGTGTCACTGCTGCGCGAAGGTTGCCACTTCGGATTGTCTTCCGGACGGGTGCCGGGATATATGCCCTTGGGCGCAGGCAACAGGCTGAGCACTCCCCATAACGAGCGGAAGGTATCGCGCGAAAGATAAAGTCCCATAACCGCCATCAGGTCCCAGCCCCAGAGGTGGTTCTTCAAATATCCGGCAATCGAGGCCGAACCATAGTGCGGCGTGCCAATAAAGGCAATTCGTCCCAACACCGGCCAGAGGTCGTCTCCGAACTGGCGCAGCGTGGAGCGAACCATCAGGCCGCCCATGCTGTGAGCAACGATGTGCACCGGGTAACCGCCATTGGTTTCGTGCATCTTCAGTATCAAGTCCCGGAGAGCCTGCGTGTTCTGGCTATAGAGCTTGCGCCAGTCATAGGCGAAGTGACGATGCCCAAAGTCGTCTCGCGCTAAAACAGCGAGAGCGAACGGTTCATAACTGGTATCGACGGCAAAGGCGCTTACCTGATTATTCGCGTCGCTATCGCCAACTCCGTCGGGGGCCAGCCCAAGATCGTCCAAGTGTTGGCGGGTTCTCACGTCAAGCCACCACACACCGCCCTTTGTCTCGCTCTGCAAAAGGCTCCCCATAACGCCGGGAACGAAGACCAGATTAGGTGGCGACTTCACCCCGAGGTGATCCTGCACGCTGCCGCGATGGCTGATAGCCGTTAGCTCGGAAAACACGGCATCTCCCAGAAACTGGCGAACAGCCGCAGCCGTTTCCGGATGATCGAGAAGCTCTACCCGTCGCGCGCTATCGGCGCCGAGAAAATCAAGTATCGGATCGCTCATGGGTCATCCCTTCTTCTTCAACATGCTAATTTCGGCGTCGCTAGCCATAAACAAGTCGTACTGATTGAGGTAACTGTAGAGCAGGCCGCCGATATTGCGGTAATAGCACCACAGGAAGAGCCGGGTCTGCGCAATAGCTTCTCCGGCGGCCATCGGAAGCTGTTCCTTGTCTACCAGGCGTAGAAAGAAGTAGAAGAAAATCATGGCGAAGCGGCTGGCCATCTCCACCGGGACCAGGCAATCTGTGCCGATAAATGCCCGGCACCCGCGATCGAAAAAGGCCTTGGTCACAGTGTTGGCCGAATAAACGTCAGTGCCGGCTGTAGCACACGCGTTCGCGAATACCAGCGGACGCGAGGCAAACGGGCTGGTACCTAATTCTGGCTCGGTCAGAATCTCATCAGGACTATAGGTGTCGCCGAAAGTCAGAACTGGAGTGTCATTGGGGTCCTTGCCATAGTGGCAGAAGAGATAGAGGACGGCTGCGGACACTTTCTCTGGACTCGAGACGGAATCAGGATCGAGCAGCGCTTTCACGATCTCCGCTTTAGGATTCGTTGTTCCTGAAGGTACGAGACAACTCTTCGCTTGGCCGGACAAAGACTGCCAAACCTGCCTTTGCCACTGCACCTCCGCAACCTCTTTTGCAGCCTTACCGAAATACAACAGACTTGTGCAGCAGGATTCCTGGGGCCTTCCCAGCGAGGCCGATATATTTTTCGGAGGATTGTACGATGTGTACTGCAGGCGATAGCGCAACCCCCAGAACTGCGTCGGGTCTATCGGCGATCCCGGATTGGCATCTCCGCAATACAAAAGCTCCCACGGAAGGTGCGGGATCCAGCTTGCCCCGCTGTCTGGGCGCCACACAATGTGAACGAATTGCCCAGGCGGCAACGCATCCATCCACACCCGCGAATTCTGCTCGTTAGGAAATAACGTGTCGTAAAGTTTGCGGCCATAAAATGCCAGTATCTGAAGTTCACTGGACGTCGCCACGGTGTTCCAGGCTGCGAGGTGGGCTGCATCTGCAAAATTCGAGAGTTGTCCCCAGTCATACTGCGGCTGGAACTCGGTCAAATGAGCCAGCATTTCCGTTGGAGCAATGTCGTTAAGGTACGCGGTATATTTCTTGCGCAAATTTTCCTCGGCTTTACGCAGGGCATCAACCGTGTTGCTCAGCTCGGATTTTTCGGTTCCCACATAAACCTGTTCACCCGGCGGATAGGGAGCGCCATTGGCCGAGCCGAACATGGTGGCACGGCCCGGCGCACAGACATAGAGCGTGAGGTTGCCCGGCGGGGTCGTCCACTCGTGCGTGGTACGCAGGTCTGCTTCCCCTAGCCTGGCAAGCGCCAGATCCCGGGTCGTTTTCGCGACCGATCCACCTACGCCGAGATCGGCCTTGCCCGCGGTCAGTCGAAGCGAAACCGTCAGCTCACGGTAGAGTTTCTCTCCCACATAGATCTGCACGAGAAAACCTGCTTCTACAGCCAAAGGCGTAAGGGCTAAAGATATGGTGTTGCTGTTCCCGATTTTAGGAACAAGAAGATCAAACTGCGCCTCCCCCGAAGGACTGACAGTGACATCTTTGTCGTCGGTGGCAAACTGAAGATTGGTCGGAACAACTCGCCAGTGGGTCTTCAGGCCCGACTGTGGGATAGCAGAATCGGGAATTATGTCGGCACCGCCGAAAAGTGTAGCGGCAACCGGAAGACCAACGCGGAAGCGTCC
>Ga0210391_10002033_pt1 | contig 17822 bp, 14 predicted proteins | sample IncBWC12OmetaG_FD_160573 | JGI IMG/M metagenome (GOLD analysis project Ga0210391, IMG submission 160573) | Forest soil microbial communities from Barre Woods Harvard Forest LTER site, Petersham, Massachusetts, United States - Inc-BW-C-12-O ... | reverse complement strand
CTTTTGATTTGACTCGATGAGGATTACGCTCAAATCCTTAGAAACCATACGGATGGGTACGGCTGGGAAGCCGGCACCAGAGCCAACGTCGGCGAGCCGACCATGCCGTATGGGAACTGACGGAACGGCGAGCAGGCTTTCACCAAAGTGGAAGCGCGCAATATCCTCTGGTTGTGTGACCGTCGTAAGCGAAGTCTTTTGGTTCCAGCGCAATAGAAGATCGATGTAAACGCGAATCTGATCACAAAGCTGCGATGAGGCAGTTATGCCGTACGGTTGGATAGCGCGTATAATTGTCTCATTCGGGAGAAGTTTCACGGTTATTTACTATAAATGTAGTTGTATTTCAAATTTGTCTTTACGTATCAACTGTATTTTCAGCACCTTGCAGACTCTGACCCTCGAGTGCGGCATGCAATCGGCCTGGTGCCAGCATTCCCACCGTGATGTCCGCCACGAAATGCGCCACCACGCAAGGCAGTACGCTGCCCGTCCAGGCCCGTATGGTAGAAAACAGAAGCCCGATGGTGAGCGTCGAGACTAAGCCGCGACGTCCCTGATAAAGATGGGCGAGAGCGAAAAAAACCGCAGAGCCAATTACTGCGACGATGACGGAGCCTCGCGACCAATCCTGAAAAACGCGCTGTACGAAACCGCGGTAGATCAGTTCCTCGCAGAGCGCCACAGTGATGACCAGAGCGAAAAACGCGAGTCGTTCGACATCGTCCTGGGGGAACAACTTCAACGCCAGCTGCGGAAGAATACCCTGAATTTTTTCAGGCTGCGCGACGAGGCGACGCAAACCCATAATTTGATTGAGCAAAATTAGCGCGGCCAGGACGACTGAGGCAGTGACCGTGAGCGCTGGACTGGGTATCGCCAGACCAAGTTGAATAGCGTGAATGCCGTGTGCACTGCTGCGCCACAAAATCACGCCGGCGGCGATCCATTGAAATGCGAGAGTGGAAGCGTAGAGCGAAAGCCGATCCATCTTCGTGGTGCTTGGCATTTGCATGAGCTGGCGGACGCGGCGGCGTCCGAGAAGCGGGACAGCGATGCCGAGAAAAAGTAGAATGAGAGCGAAGTCCCAATGCATGACGGTAAATGAAAACATTTTTGCGGCGGTGGAAGCAAGCCGAACTGAGAATAAGCGGTACTGGAGTTGACACCACCAGAGGCGCCGCCGTATCGTTCTTGTTCCTGCAAACGGACAACATGAAAATTCTGATCATCGGCGGCGGGGGACGCGAGCACGCGATTGCGTGGAAATTGCGGCAGAGCGCGCGCGTGGAAAAAATCTGGTGCGCGCCGGGCAATGGCGGAATTTCGCGCGACGCGGAATGCGTTGCGCTGAACGTGGGCGATGTGAAAGCAGCGGCTGATTTAGCGATGAAGCTGGGAGTAGATCTAACGATCGTAGGGCCGGAATTGCCGCTGGTACAGGGAATCGCAGATGAATTCAAGCAGCGGGGCTTGGCGATTCTGGGCCCACCGAAACGCGCGGCGCAACTGGAAGGCAGCAAAATTTTCGCGAAAGAGTTCATGATCCGGCATGAAATTCCAACCGCGGGTGTGTATGGAACGTTCAATTCGTCGCGCGAAGCTGACGCTAAGTTGGATTCGGTTGCATGGCCGGTCGTGGTGAAGGCCGACGGACTTTGCGCGGGCAAGGGCGTGCTGGTGACTTCGTCTGCGAGCGCAGCGAAGAATTTTATTGAGCGGTTGACGAACGGCGATGAGTTTGGCGCCGCGGGCAAGCGCGTGCTGCTGGAGGAAGGACTCGATGGCAAGGAACTCTCGTACATCATTTTGACGGACGGGGCAAATTTCATTCCGCTGGCGCCGACGCGGGATCACAAACGCGCGTTTGATAATGATGAAGGACCGAACACCGGCGGGATGGGAACGTATTCGACGGACGGAATGTTGACGCGCGAGCTTGAGGAGCAAATTCTGGCGAAAATTGTCCGGCCGACGCTCGCTGGTTTGCGTAAAGAAGGAATGGAGTATCGCGGATTTATTTTTTTTGGACTGATGCTGACGAAAAATGGCCCGAAAGTTCTGGAGTACAACTGCCGGCTCGGCGATCCGGAAACGCAGGCAATTTTGCTGCGTGCTGATTTTGATTTTGCGGCAGCTTGCATGGATGCTGCGCAGGGGAAGCTCGACGGTTTTGATGCGAAGTGGACCCGGGGAGCGAGCGTTTGTGTTGTGATGGCGTCGGAGGGGTATCCGGCCAGCCCCATTTTGGGAACGCTAATCATCGGGCTGGAGCAAGCGGAGAGAGTCCCAAATGTAGCTGTGTTCCACGCGGGCACGCGGCGCGAAGGGGACAACTACTACACAAGTGGTGGGAGAATTCTGGGAGTCGCGGCTCTTGGCGACTCGCTAGAGGCGGCGCACGCAGTCGCGTACGACGCAGTTAGTAGAATCGAGATTTCCGGGGCGCACTATCGGAAGGATATCGGGATGACGGACATTAAAAAGGCGAAGATTGCGGAGGTTCGGGCGAATGGGTGAAGTGGCGACGAACAAAAAGCGGGAAGTGCGCGTAGGCGTGCTGATGGGATCCGACACCGATTTGCCGGTGATGAGCGAAGCCGGGAAAGTGCTGGATAAATTTGAGATTGGATACGAGATGGAAGTAATGTCCGCGCATCGCACGCCGGCGCGCGCGCACGAATATGCCACGACGGCGCAGAGCCGCGGATTGAAAGTGTTGATCGCGGCGGCGGGTGCGGCGGCGCACTTGGCGGGAGTGATCGCGGCGAACACGACTTTGCCAGTGATCGGCGTGCCGATGGGGACGAGTTCACTGAACGGGTTGGACGCGCTGCTTTCGACAGTGCAGATGCCGGGCGGGATTCCGGTGGCTACGATGGCGATAGATAAGGCTGGCGCGGTGAATGCGGCGATTTTCGCGGCGGAGATTTTGGGCTTGTCCGATCCGGAGATCGCGCGCAAGTTGGTGGAGCATAAGGAAGAGTTGGCGCGATCGGTGACGGAGAAGAATGCGCGTTTGCAGCAGCAGCTGGCGGAACGGAAGTAGCAACCAGCTGAGCTCCGTTTACTCCGGGGACGAGCCTTTCAAGAGCGATGGAGCGTCGGCGGGCCTTTCCTGATCTGCCTGCGCACTCGCTCGCTTCGGTTCGGGCGGCGGTCGGAGAATCCAGTCAAAACCCGTATCGATGCCGATTATAGCCATGGTTTGGCGAGCGTCTTGCGGAGCCAAAACCGCGAGAACGGCGCGAAGGAATTGCGTGGCGTCGGCTGCGATGATCTTGCCGCTTTGTCCTTGCAGAAAAAGATCCGCAACTTCCCGCATTTTGGCATCGGAAGCACAGATTTTTTCGATGCGCGGATCTTTTCGGCGCAATAAATCGAGCAACGTGGGTGTGGTGTTTTCGGGCGGGTACTGAAATTCGACGAGGGTGTGCGGCTGGCCTTTTTCGGGCGGCCAGCTTTGCAGGTAGGCGGGATGCGAAACATGCGTGTCGTAGTAGTCCAGCCGCTGCATTTCCTGTTTTAAGGTGAAAGTGAGCTGCCAGACCTCCGCGCCGTATCCCTGGATGTAGTCGGCGAGGATGAGCTCGGCGACGGGCTCGTCCTGTGGCCAATCGAGCTTGCCGTGCAGATTGCCGACGACAGCGTTCATGCGTTCGTAAAGATTTTGGCCAACGCTTTCGATGTCCGAGGCTTCCGGGCTGGCTTGTGCTTGATTTATGTGGGGACCCGACGCGGCGAAATGGCCGTGGAGGTGCGGCAATTCGGTGTCGAGGCGCGCGAGCTGAAGTTGAGAGGAGGGCGAAAACCAATCCACCGCGCCCAGGAGGATGCCGGCGCGCGTGCGGTTCATTGCCATGGGAATGGGAGGATGGGTTTGCGTCTCGATTTTGTTTTCGATGGTACCGATGAGGATCGCGTCTTTGACGACGGCGATGACGACGCGGCCGGCGGCGAAGTTTACGACGATTTCTTCGGTGGGCACATCCTGAACCTGCTGCGCGGCGGCTGGAACCGAGAAACACAGCGAGACGATTGCCAAAGCGAAGAGCGCCGCGATGCCCGTGTAAAAATTAGAAGCCGCGCGACGAAGTCTGCCGTGAAACGGCCCGGGGTCGAAAAGCAACAGCATTCTCTGACGGTATCACAGAATTATTGCTGCTGGGGATGGCGTAGGGAGCTCCGTGTGCACGCAGATGGGTGTTACAAAGGTGAGGGATTCTAGTAAAATTTGACGGTAAGCGACCATCCTGACGGAACTACGGTTCGTGGGAACTCGGGCGGCATCGAAAGGAGTGGTGTGAAATCCCCCAAGAGTATTAAGCACAAGGGCAAACGAGTATCGGAGATTATCGAGGCGCACCAGCGGTTTGTGCGTGGAGACGAGACAGGCGCGCGCGCGGACCTATCTGGCGCGGACCTGAAGGGTATAAATCTGGAGGCGATGAATCTGGATCTAGTGAATTTTCAGGGAGCGAATCTCGAAGGGGCGCGGCTTTACAACGCGCGGCTCTCATCGGTGAATTTGAGCAAAGCCAACCTGCAGCGTGCCGACTTGCGCAAGGCGGACCTGACCGAAGCGAATCTGGAGGGCGCGGATTTGACGGAAGCGCAGGTGGGAGGAGCGGAACTATTCCGCACGGATTTGCGGAATGCGATTTTGCGGCGCGCCAATTTTGGCGCGGCAAATTTTCGCAGCGCGGAGATTCGCGGAGCAGATTTCAGCGGCGCGGAAATGCGCACCGCAATTTTGCGCGAGACGAACCTGGAAGGCGTGGACCTTTCAGGGCTGGATTTGAGCACAACTTTGCTGCCTCCGGGGTACGTGGCGGCGGGAAGCGGCAAGAAGTAAGGCTATGGCAAACCTGCCGTGGATCATGGTGGAAGATTACAAGTACCCCACAGGCTGGGTTGGGACCGAGCAGCAGGAAGCACGCGCACGGGCCTACTGCGAGTTGGCGGAGCGGGGGCAGATACTTTTTTTCCGCGAATTGCCGTTTGATTTGCCGGCCGAGGACCAGCGATTTTTGCGCGAGCAGGAATGGACCGAGCTGCGGCTGCACAAAAATGTTTCCTACCGGCCGAGCGAAGATATTTTGCGCGGAGTTTCCGGGAACACGGAAACCGTGGCGCGGCTGCATACGATCATGCGGAATTACAGCGCGCAGATCATCCAATTCGTGGGGAACTTTCTTTCGCCGTACAGCGGCAAATGGAATCTGGATTTCGCGAGCTTTCGGCCGCTAGAGGAAGAAAACCGCGACCTGCCGGTGCACAAACGCAACGACCTGTTGCACGTGGACGCATTTCCCAGCCGGCCGACGCGTGGCGGGCGAATTTTGCGCGTATTCACGAATTTGAATACCACGCGGCCGCGGGTGTGGACCACCACTGAAAGTTTCGACGCGCTGGCGCAGCAATACGCGAAAGCCGCCGGCCTGCAGCAAATCGCCGAGGACGATTCTTTTTTTGGGCGCACGGTGCAGAGCCTGGGAGCGAAGCTGGGAATTGGCACGATGAGCCGCACGCCGTACGACATGTTCATGCTGCGATTCCACGATTATCTGAAGGAGAATGCGGCGTTCCAGGCGAATTGCCCGAAGATACGAATGGAATTTCCGCCGCTGGCAACGTGGGTGGTGTTTACAGATAGCGTGGCGCACGCGGCGCTGAGTGGGCAATACGCGGTAGAGCAGACGTTTTTGATTCCGCCGAAAGCGTTGGTGGCGCCGGAGGCGGCCCCGTTTCGCATCCTCGAAGGAATTGCCGGGCGGCCGCTGGTTTCCTAAATTTGTTGCGGACTTCGCGGCGCGAACTTGTTACGGAGTCATTTTTCCTTTGGTCAGATAGTCCTGCGACGGCACGCCGAACGCGTCGGCGACGCGATTGAAAAAAGCGAAGAGTGCGGTGATGTACACGGCTTCGGCGATCTGATCTTCTTTCCATCCGGCATCGCGCAAATTCTGCACGTCCGCGTGGGTGGAGCGCGCCGCGTCCTTCGTAATCTGCTCGACATAAACCATCAGAGCGCGCTCTGCGGGCGTCAGGCCGGCCTCATCGAGATTGCCCTCTAGAATTGCGGCTACGCATTGATCGGTGGCTCCCTGAACACGCAGGAAGTAAGTGTGGCTGTCGAGTCAATACGGGCAGCGGTTCAGAAAGGAAACGTAGCTCGCGATCATTTCCTTGTGACGGCGAGAGAGATGTCCTTCCGAGAAGTGAACCTTATTCGAGAACTCAACCACCTGGCGAAGAAAATCAGGCCGCGCGCCGAAACATTTGATGATGCCGGGAACTTGGTTGCGTCCGGAGCCAGCGCGCCAGAAATCGTAGGCGGCAGCGACTTCTCCGACGGCTTGGGCGTCTTCGGTGATGCGGATTTTTGTAGTGTATTTTTCGGGTGCGGAATCAGGAACCACACTGGCGTTCGGTGGTTTGTTTTTTTCGTCGGTTGACATCGGGGCCTCCCTACACGGCACGACGCCTGCGAATCCAACCAAGGAGCTTCGGGCTCAAGACAAAAACGGGCCAGCCTGCCAGCACCACAGCCGAGCCGAGCGCGGCTTCTCGTGGATTACGGGTCGCCAGGAGAATCAGCATAACAGTTTGGAGCGTCAAGAACGCAATAGGCGTGAACGGGTAGCCCACGGTGAGGATTATTGTTTCTGCTTGCCGCGGTTTGCGGCGAATTACGAAGAGGCCCACAACCGTAAGGCCGAGAAAAAGAACGGCGACGAAAAAGAAATACGCGATGATCTGTTCGAAGGAGCCCAATGCCACGAGAATGGATGCGATGACGCCCTGAATCGTGATGGCGCGCGCGGGCGTGCCGAAACGCGGGTGGAGGCGGGCCACGGATTTCAGAAACACGCCGTCGCGAGCCATCGCGTAGTACACGCGTGGCGCGGACATTATACACGCTGCCAAGCTACCGAGCACACACACGATGACGATCGCGGCAAACACAATGCCCCCAGCAGGGCCGAAAAGGACTTCTCCTGCCTGCGCGACGAACGTGCCGTCGGAGGAGACTTTTTCGATCGGGACGAGATAAATAAAAACGGCGCTGATGACGATATACACGGCAGTGACCGCAATCACGCCAATGGCCAGTGCGCGCGGAAGAGTGCGGCCAGGGTCGCGCATTTCGCCGGCGATTTTTGCGGCATCCCACCAGCCGCCGAAGCAGAAGAAGGCGCCGACCAAGGCACCTCCCAGGGCCGGCGCCAATGGCAACGCGCCAGAACGCTGTGCGACGAAAGGAACGAAATTTGACCAGGAGCCGAGGCGAAACGCGAGCGCCCAGACGGTGAGAGTGGCCAGCACGGCAAATTTTAGCCAGGTAATCCAGCGGAGAAAGCCTGCGCTGATTCGCGTACTGAAGATATTCAGCAGGCAGACCGCCCAGATGGCGGTGACAGCGGCGATTTTTACGACGAGCGGTGGCCAGTGAAAAATGTATGCCGCATATGCTGCGAATCCCACCGCGAATGCCGCGGTGAGCCCAGGATCAAGGACCAGCAAGCTCATCCATCCATAGAGGAAGGCAGTGAGAGGGCCAAATCCTTCACGCAGGTACACGTACGGGCCGCCAGCGCTGGGGAAACGTCCGGCGAGTTCGCCAAAGCAGAGAGCGCCGCAAAGCGTCATGGCGCCGACCGCGAGCCAGACAATCAGCAGCCAGAAGGGCGAGGCGAGAGATTTGGCCATGCTGGCGGGTGTGAGAAAGATCCCGACGGCGATCGCTTCGCCCGCGACGACTGCGGCGGCAGAGCCCAGGCCGAGTTGGCGGCGCAGGCCTTCGTCTGATCGAGGAGTGGTTTCCGTAACCGATGCCATTCGTCAGCGGAAAAGAACCGCTCCTTGTGCGTGCAATATGTTGGGCGCGCGTACGGCGTGCCCATCACGCGTCGTGCGTCGCCAGCGAGCGCGTGTGAAACAGCTGGTGCGCTCAGTACACCGCTCTGGCGACGAATGATATCACTGCGCGTGCTAGTAATAACGTGGCTTTCACGCGTTCGAAGTTATCGCGGATGCTGCGCAACAGCAGGCGATTCTGACGGGGCGGCGGCGCGGCCAGTCCGAAGTAATGGCGGTTCGTGCTTGGCGCGAGCGATTTTCGCGCAGCCCAGAAACACAAACGCGGCAATCGCGACGATCGCGCAGAGCCTGCGCGCGGGCACAGGTGTGGTGCGAACGGGTATAACCAAGCCGAGGATCATTCCGGCGAGCAGGCCGCCGAGGTGTGCTGCATTGAATGAATGAGCTTGGAGCCAGTCCGGCAATAATCCGAGGATGATGAAAAATCCGAGAAGGATCACGATGGTCCAGCGCCGGCTGATCGTGGATGGCACGCGTTCCAGGCAATACGCGGCCCAAAGTGCGCCGACCAGGCCGAAGGCTACGCCGCTCGCCCCGAATCCATAGTATTGGGGCGAAAGAGCGACCAATTGCGCCATGCTGCCCGCGATGCCTGCGAGAAACCAGAGCGCAAAGTAGCCGGCGCGCTGAAAGACGGACTCAGCGATCGTGCCGAAGAGCAGCAGGAAACAAAGATTCGAGAGCAAGTGATACAAATCAACGTGCACGAAAATAGCGCTGACGATGCGCCACCATTGGCCGGCGAAGACCGCTTCTCCCTTCATGCCGATTGCGAGCAACACAGGATCGAAGGGATGCTTGGGCTTGGAGTGATCCGCAAAAACTTGCAGGCAGTAAGTGGCGACGATTAGAGAAACGAGAAGCAACGTGAGCCATGGGACGCGCAAGCGCAAGTCGCGCGATTTGTTCCAGAAACCACCTGACTGTGATGCAGGTGTGGAATTGGTGCGAGCCTGCGCGGCACATTCCGGGCAGATATCAGTGGAAGGCACGGACGATTCGAATGGCTTTGCGCATTGCTGACATTGCGGCACTGGGTCTCTTGTTTCGAGCGGGTGAGATGTCTTCGTAGTCAGCTTAGGGTAGGAGTTTGCTCAAGTCAAAGACAGCGACGTGCGGACGTGCTTTAGTTGGCAACGAAAGATGATGGGCGTATTGCGCGCGAAGGCGAGCGCGAGACCGCACGCGGATGCCGCACTGACGTATGCTGCGCGGATGAAGAGATGCGTTACTTGCCGGCGGCGAATTCGCCCGGCTCTTCGCCGAAGCCGCCGGGGCCGCGTGGAGACATGCTGCGGCGGCGGGTTTCGATGCCCAGGCGTTTTATTTTTTGATTCAGCGTGGAGAGCGGCACCTGGAAACGCTCGGATGCTTCGGTCTGGTTCCAATTGGTGCGCTCGAGCATGTCCACGATGATGCGCCGCTCGACCTCTTCCAGTATTTCGAAGAGCGAAGGCGCGGTGCCTGCGCCGCCAACTTGTCCGGGAAGCGGTGGCAAAAATTCCGCGAGCTGCAAGCGGACGCCGCGAACAATTTCGCGGGTGCGAACGCTTTCCGGAAGAATATCGGCATCCATGGATTCTTGAGTGGACAAGACGACGGCGCGTTCGACGACGTTTTCGAGTTCGCGTACGTTGCCGGGCCAATCGTAATCCATCAGAAGTTTCATGGCGCCGTGAGTGAAGAGGCGCGGCGGTTTGCCATTGTCGGTGCAGAATTGGCCGAGGAAACGGTCGATCAAAAGCGGGATATCTTCCTTGCGATCGCGCAGCGGCGGAAGGTGCAGAGAGATGACGTTCAAGCGATGAAATAAATCCTCGCGGAACCGGCCTTCGCGCACCAGTTTGCTGAGATCTTCGTTGGAAGCGGCGAGGATGCGCACGTCAACTTTAATGGTTTCGGTGCCGCCCAGGCGCATGAATTCACGCTCTTGAATCACGCGCAGCAGCTTGGCCTGCGTTTCGGGGCCGATCGTGGAGATTTCGTCGAAGAAAATCGTGCCCTGGTCCGCTACTTCGAAGAGGCCCTTTTTCGAAGCGACGGCGCTGGTGAACGCGCCCTTCACGTGGCCGAAAAGCTGAGATTCGAGCAAGTCCACGGGAATCGAGCCGGTGTTGATGGGGATGAAAGCTTTGTCGGCACGCGTGGACGCGGAATGGATGGCTTTCGCGATGACTTCTTTTCCGGTGCCGCTTTCGCCGGAGATCAGCACGGTGGAGCGGGACGGCGCGACTTGAGTGACGAGATCGAAGACGGCCTGCATCTTGTCACTCTTGCCGACGATGTTCGGGAAATTGTAGCGCTGTTTCAGAGCGCGCTTCAGCTGGACGTTCTCATCGCGCAGGCGGCGGCCCTCGATCGCCAGAGAAATCTGGGCGATCAATTCGTCGTTGGACCACGGCTTGGTGATGAAATCCTGCGCGCCACCCTTGAAGGCCGCGCGAGCCATGTCAATCGAACCGAACGCGGTGATCAAAATGACGGAGAGCTGCGGATCGCGCCGGCGGATTTCGCGCAGCAATTCCAGGCCGTTGCGATCGGGCAGGCTCACGTCCAGCAGCATCAGATCGAAGGGCTGATCTTCGAGCTTCTGCAGTCCGGCCTCGCCGGTTTCAGCGAGAGTGACTTGAAAACTTTCGGAAGTGAGAAGAGCTTCGAGCCCTTCCCTGATTTCAATTTCATCATCAACAACGAGAATCGAACCTCTAGGCATGGACGGCTTTCCTGGCTACGGGAAATTCCAGGCGGAAGGAAGTGCCTTTGCCTGGAGTTGAGCGCACGTCAACTTTGCCGGCGTGCTCTTTAATGATGCCGTAGCTCACCGAAAGACCCAGCCCGGTGCCCCGTCCGGTGGCCTTGGTTGTAAAGAATGGATCGAAAATACGGTGGAGGTGCTCGGGAGGAATCCCCGAGCCCGTGTCAGTGACTTCGATTTCCACGGAGCCGTTCTGCGCTCCGGTGCGAACTTCGAGCAAGCCGCCTTGCGGCATGGCGTCGCGCGCGTTCATGAAGAGGTTGAGAAAGACTTGCTGCAGGCGAGTGATGGAACCCAGCACTGGCGGCAATTGTTCGTTGTAATTCTTGACGACATTCACTTGCGCCGTCTTGAAGGGATGCTGGACGAGCGTGAGGGTTTCTTCCAGCACGTTGTTGATATCTACTTCGATGAATTCCGCGGCGCCAGTGCGTGAGAAATTCAGGAGGTTGTTGACGATCTCGCTGGCGCGGAAAGTTTGCTTGACGATGCGTTCGATGGTTTTCTGGCGAGGATCGTCCGCGGGAATCTGCTTGGCGAGCATCTGAATATAATTGGAAATCACGGCGAGCGGCGTATTCACTTCGTGCGCGACGCCGGCGGCGAGCAAGCCCAGCGAAGTGAGTTTCTCGGTCTGGACCATCTGATCTTCCAGGCGCACGCGCTGGGTGATGTCGTCGAGAAGTATCAAGCGGCCCAGGCGCGCGCCATTTTTGCCGACCAGCGGCGCGATGGACGCGTTGATCACCAGGTGACGGCCGGCGCGCGTATTCAAGCGGAACTTGTAGATGCCCGATACATGATCGCTGGCGGCGCGCGAAGTGATTTCGGCCACCAGATCCTGCGGCAGCACTTCCGGCAAGCGGCGCTGCAGCGCTTCGGCGCGCGGAATGGCGAGCAAATCCTCGAGCTGCGGATTCCAGGATTCGATGCGATCTTCCAGATCCACAGTGACGACGCCAATCTTGAGTGATTCGACAATGTTCTCGCTGAAATCTTTCAGGCGCTCGATCTGCATCGCTTTCTGTTCGAGAGAATGATAGAGACCGGCGTTTTCGATGGCGATGGCGACGTATCCGGCGATGGTGAAAAGCAATTCGAGGTCGTCACTGGAGAGGTAATCGCCGTCCACGGTCTTGCCGAGGCCCAGAACCGCGACGGTGCGTTCGCGGAAACGACAAGGAATGAAATAATTCAGGTCGAGCTCTTCGAGAGTGCGACGAACGGATTCGGATTCCTGCAAGGCGGTGCGCGCCGATTCGAAAAACAGGCAGCCGCGCTCGAACGCCGGACGAGCGGGATCGAGGAAGGACAAATCCAGCGGCCCTTCGGGGCGCAAACCCATGGAGCGGGAAAGCACAAACTGTCCGGGCGACGCAGGATCTTCCAAAAACACGGCGAGGCGATCAACCAGCAGCGTTTGCGAAACACGATCGAGCACGGAGCCGACCAGTGGTTCCAGGCGCACTTCGTTGGTGAGCGCGCGGCCGAATTCGATCAGGGTGCGGCGGTAATCCAGGCGATCGCGGTAAAAGAAACGGTCCAGGCGCGTCTGCACCCACTCGCGCAGAGGCTCGATCAAGAATGCGGCGACGACGATCGCGATAATGCCGCCCGCGGGTCCGGTGGAAAGGCCTGGGCGGTGGAAAAGTTCGCCGATCACCGCGATCAACGCGAAATAAATGCCGACGACGGCGGCAGTGGCGAAGGTATAAGACAAGCCGCGCTTGAAAATGATGTCCACGTCCATCAGTCGGTAACGGATGATGGCGTAGCCGAAACATAGCGGAATCAGCGCGAGCGAATATACGGACAATTTCATCCAGGGCGGAGGAACGATGCCCAAGGCGTAAGGCACGATATAGAGGAAGACGAAGGGCAAGCTGCCGGCAAAGGCTCCGGCGGTCACCCACTTCAATTGTTGGCGCAACACGCCGCTGGGAGCGCGACGAAAACTGAAAAAGAAAATGAAGGCGGCCAGGACAAAATAGATTCCCAGGTTGACCTGTTCGATTTTATCGAGCCAGTAGCGCGTGCCAAACGCCGGAAGGAAATCCAGCGTACCAGTGGCGATGAACAGGTGGAGTATCAGGAGCGCCGTGGGAACGCTGTAAACGAGCGCTAGCTTGGGCCACAGAGTGCCGCGCCTCTCGGGAAATACCAGCGCGAAGTGCACCAGCATGGCGGGTTGCAGCAAGAGCGCCACAACGTTAGCCCAATAAATAATCCAGTCGAAGGAATTCAGCTTGCCGCTGTAATGAAAACTGTAAAGGACGAAAGAGACCAGGCAAAAAATGTAGAAATGAATCGCGCGCGGCGCGTTCCACCGGCGCACAAAAATGAACAGGCCGATGAACAGGTAAAGCAGGCCGAGGACACGGAGATAGTTTTCAATGGAAGAGGGATTCTCTTGCGGCGCGGTGACCAGCGGCGTTTCGAAGGTGCGCCCGTCGCGCAGCAGTTGGTAGCGAATTTCGGTCCAGGGACCTACGTGGAAAAGCACGCGCGTGACGTCCACGGCGCGGTGGATGGTCATGCCCCGAACGGTTTCGACTATGTCGCCCTGGCGGATGCCCGCCTTCGCGCCGGGTGAATCTGCGACCACGTGCCAGGCGGCGACGCCCTGCGGAGAATCCATCCAAGTGACGCCGTCATCGGGAAGAACGTACAGGGAGCGCTGCTGGAAGTTCAAAACGGCAAAAACAATAGCTGCCAATGTGAGGAGGGCCAAGATCACCGCTCCGAGTCGCATGCGCAGACTATCGTTCATCTGAGTACACCAATTTCCTTGGATTAGAATGGTAGCACGTCAACTTCCAGCGAATCACAGATTCCGAAATATGTAAGCGCTTGTTTGTCAGTATGTTACAGAAGCAGCCGGAGCCAGGAGTTTCTCTCATACCATTTGTGGAAGGTAGCTTCCCAATTACAATAGCGTGGCAGTACCTAAAACTGGAAGCTCAAGCCGCCGCGGAAGAAGCGATAGGCCGGCACGAGGACGATCCGGCCGTCGTTGGTGGCAAGAGTCACATAGCCTTGCGCGAGCAGGTTGCCGCAATCGGCCAGGATTTCGGCGTGACCGGGAATGAACCCGGGCAAGCGCTGACGAACCTGGACACTCAGGTAAGGATCGATGTGGTAAGTGGATTGGCCGTAGGCGTCCTGCGGGGAGACCGCGGGCCCACTGATCCATTTATAGCTGGAGACGATTTTTGTGCCAGTGCGGGGAATGGCGGCGGAAAAACGGGTGGACGCGCTGGAGCGGTATTGAGAATCCAACTGATTGCGCAGCGCGCCTTGGGCGGGATCTTCGGTTGGCGCCAGCGCTCCCGCATAGGCATAAATCAAAGTCATGTCCAGATTGCCGGCGAGTTTCTGCTGATAAACCAGGCGCGCGCCCAAGGAATTAAAGCTGCCAGCGTCATAGGCGAAAACGTTGGAAAAATAGTCGGGCAAATAATCCGGCCCCGAGAAATTGCCATGGCCGAAGATGGCGGTGTTGCCGGAGTGGTCATTAAACACAGCGGCGGTGACGCTGGATTTCTTGGTGAGGTCATGCTCGACGGCAAGTTCGGCGTGCAGATCATCTTCCAGGACAGGATGACCGGCGCGCAGCAGCAAAGTGGGAAATGCATCAAGCTGATTGATCGTAGATTGCAGATCCCCGGGAGCGCCGGCGGAATCCTGCCAGGTATTGGTGGTGACCAGCACGGAGGTTTGCCATGTGGGCGTGATCCGCACTGCCATTTCCGCGCGCGGACGCACGGATGTGGTTGTCAGTCCCAAGCTCGCCATCAGGAAATCGGCGCCATAGCGAATGCTGACGCGATCGCCCAATTGGAAGGAAGAATCGTGAGACATGCGCAAACCGTGGAACGTGGGACCGGCGTCGCCCAGCTGGGATTCGCGAATCAAGAAAGTGGTTACGGGGCCCGCGCTGGAATCGCCGGAAGGGAGCCACTGCGCGACGAAGCCGTTGGACTCCGAGCCCGCGTCGTAGCTGAACTGGCCTGCGATCAGCAGATTGCCAAGTCCGCCCAGCCCGTAATCATAAGCAAAAGCGCTGCCGGGAGTGTCCGCGAGATTGGAAATGGAACCGGGGTGATCGGAGCCCGAAGTAAATTCCAGGCGCGTGCGCGCGGACTGGTCTTGCCCTTTTTCGAAGGGATTGGCGCGGGCGCCGAGTACGACGTCGCCATCCTGCCAGCGCAGGACGGGCCGCGTGGCGGCGGAAGTACGAAGCACCCAACTCCAATCGTCAGACGAGACTTGTTGATCGGGCTGGCGGCGCAATCTTTCCAGGGAGCTGAAGACGGAGCCGAGAACGATTTCGAGCAGCGTGGTGTGCTCATCGCGCACCTGAATATCCTGCTCCACCGCCGGGAGGAAGCCCGCCAGAGTTACCTTAACCGAATAAATGCCGGCAGGCAGGGTGGCGCTGGAAAAGCGACCGTGCTCGTTGGTCAGCAACTGGAAGCCCATGCTGCTCAAGAGCCGATCGGAGGAAATAATCACGGTGGCGCCCATCTGAGGAGTTCCGGTGGAGTCCACGACCAATCCAGTTATCTTTCCAGAGGCCGGCGCGGCCAGCAGCGGAGTGGCGAGCGCGCACCAAGAGAGGCATAGGATCATGCCAAGGCCCATGGAGCGAATCGTCCGCAGCTTCATGATGTTCACTTCGCCTGAGGCGGTGGCGCACCGGTTGGCCGGACGGTAAATTCCGTAGCCGGAGTGATGGTTTTCTTAGTCAGATTGTCGGTGACAGCGACTTCCAGTTTGTACTTGCCGGGCTTCAGCGAACCGAGAGTGATGATGTTCTGCAGCGTCATCTCCTCGCCGTGCAGAGGCAGTTTGTCTCCGCCGAGATCGTATTTCAGGACCGGGTCGTTTTCCTTGTCCAGGGTCACGCGATATTGCACGGTGGCGTCGGCCTTGTGGGTCTTATCGTCCACCTTGAGGTTGTAGATCTGGAGGAAAACGCCCATTTCATCGCTGGCGGTGAAGGAAGAATCAATACGCGGCCGGACTTTCACGTCGCCCAGGACGAACTGGCCCAAGCCGATGTCGTGATTGGAGACGCGCTTAATTTCGTCGGCAAGGATCAGTGTGCTGGATGAAAGGCTGTCGTCTTCAAAGCGCGGGACGGCCAAGCGGGTATTGACGACGCCGACGTTGCCGTTGTTCGTGTCCTTCAACACGATGTCGAGGCGATAGAGCCCGGGGCTGAGCGGGATGGCTTTTTGGTAGATCGACGCGGTCGCGAGCGATTGCTGCAGCAACGAGGACGGAACGTCGCGACGGACTGTGTCTTCAAACGTGTTGACGATGCGCCCGCTAAGGCTGGTGACGCGGCAGAACAGATTGACGTTGGCGGACTCCACGCCGTTCTTCTGCTGAAAGCTGAGCTGGCGCGTGGGGATTTGAATGGTGATCGGCACCAGAACCGTGTCCGACGTAATGCGCAGGAAGTCAGTGCGGTACTGGAATTTCACCTGATCGCGAACCAAGCGGGATGAGACCACCGCTTCTAGGTCCTTAAACTTTACCGGAGGAGCCTGCTGGATCTTCGCATACAATTCCAGGCGCGAGAATTCCTGCATCGTTTCCGGAGTCATGCCCATGGATTGTGCGTCGTGGGTGCCGTCCGTGTTGTTGAAACGGGCGGTCTTGCTGGACATGCCCATGGCTTCCATTTGCGTAAGGCCGGCGCCAGGAACGTAAAGCAAAGCGTCCTTCTCGCTGGGGTCCATGGTGAGCTTGTACTCACCGCTCATGGTGGGATCCACGAATTCGATTTCAACGTTTTCGCCAATCCCTTCGAGATAGCGGTAGCGCCAATCTTCGAACGGGTATGTGGAGGTTTCGCCGCCGCCTTCGGACGCTGGGCGATCGTAGCTGCCACCCGACGGATGCGATTGAACTTCATCCGCGGGGCCCCACATGATGTAGATCCGGCCGCGATCGGTTTTCCAGCCGGGAATACCGGAAGAAAAATGCTCATTGGCGTAGGCGATGCGGCGATAGTGCTCTTCCTTGAAAGTATTTTCAGCGGAGTCTGGGTCAGGATTGCGGCGTTGCCAGAATGCTTCGATGAATTGCTCGCGCTCTTCGTTGGTAGAAAGATGAAGGAACGAACTACGCTCTTCGGGCGAAATGATGTAGACGACGTCTTCGTTTAACCATTTCTTATATTGAGAATCGAGTTCGTTGAATAGATCTTTGTCGCGCTTGGAGCGTTCCTTTGCCGCTTGCTTCGCAGTCTTCTTGTCGGCTTGCTCCGGCTGCTGGGTGGGAGACTCACCTTGAGCCGAGACCCTTGGTACATACACCACTGCGCAAGCTAAAACTCCGAAAAGAAACACCTTGACCATAGCACGCATAGTTAAGCCTTTGCCCCGAGGCACGGAATTCTATCCTGTCCAACGGTACAGGTCAATGCCGGAACCCCCTAACTGGCCTTGAACCATTGGAATCGGATGGTTGCTGCGGGGTTGCCTCGACCTTAGTGGTAAGGGGCGCGGAAGGGATAACTCAGGGTGGGGGGTGGATTGTGTGCCGTTGTCAAGGAGCATCCCCAATTGGGAACCAACGGCTGCCGGAATTCCTCGGAGGCCTCGGAGATCTCCGATGCCCTATTCTCTTGGTGCCTAATTAGCTCTACAATAGGGCAGCGATGAAAGGGATCCGCCTGCCGCGTCGCCGGTGCAAAGTTACGCCCGCTGAGCAGTGTGTGCAACGTGGCGTGTGTAGTGGCATGGCGTGTGCGTAGCGACCGTCTGGGGCCTGCAGAACAGTTATGCAGAGCGACGACCTCCGAAATGTCATATTCGCGCCTGTCTTTCTGTCCGCGCGGACGTCTAACGTTCACCGAGAAACATTTTGTGCCCCCGGAACGTAGTTAAGTCATGGTAATGCTGTCGCCTCTCGGGGCGAGTCCAAGGGTAAAGCAATGAAAACGTGGCAAAAAGCAACGATTGGTGCGGGTGTCGTCCTCGTGCTTGGGGGTATGGCCTGGTTCAGCGCCTACCAGGTGAATAAGGGCGTGGTGGCGGTGCAGACCGGACACGTGATGAAGGCGGACCTCACGTCCATCGTGACAGCATCCGGCGAAATTCGGCCGAAGAATTACACGAACGTCCTGGGCGAAGGCATTGGAAAGATTACCGAGATCGTGGTGAAGGAA
>Ga0210391_10002030_pt1 | contig 17837 bp, 13 predicted proteins | sample IncBWC12OmetaG_FD_160573 | JGI IMG/M metagenome (GOLD analysis project Ga0210391, IMG submission 160573) | Forest soil microbial communities from Barre Woods Harvard Forest LTER site, Petersham, Massachusetts, United States - Inc-BW-C-12-O ... | reverse complement strand
CTTCGCCGAAACTCTCAAGTACCTCTACCTGCTCCTCGGCGATCCCGACCGCGTCGACCTCAGCAAGACCGTCTTCAACACCGAGGCCCACCCGCTCACCATCATCCACTAGCCGCTGACGTCTGGCTTCCAGTGCTAAACTCGCCGCTATGGACGACCCCACCGGCCCGCAGCAACCCGATCCGCCCGCTCACCAGCCCGAGCCCCCTGCGCAGCAAACATCGGCCGCCGCCCCACCCCCGCCCGCCTATGCCGCGTATGCTCCCCCGCCTCAGCGCCGCCATCGCGTCTGGCCGTGGCTGCTGCTCGGTGGCGGACTCTTCCTCGGTTTCTGCGCCGTCGTTTGCGTTTTCATGGTTGTCATTGCCCACAGCCTCAACGATTCTTCCACCGGCTTCTCCGGCCTCAGCGACAGCATCGCCGTTGTCGACATCGACGGCGAAATCCTTTCCGCCGACACCATCGTCGATCAGCTTCGCAAATATGATCAGGACGACTCCGTCAAAGCCATCATTCTCCACATCGATTCGCCCGGCGGCGCTGCCGCGCCCTCCCAGGAGATCTATCACGAGGTCCTGCACATCCGCGACGCACACAGGAAACCCATCGTCGCCTCCATCGAAAGCGTCGGAGCCAGCGGCGCCTACTACGTCGCTTCCGCCACCAACAAGATCTACGCAAATCAAGCCAGCGTCGTGGGCTCCATCGGCGTCATCATGGAATGGACCAACTACGGTGACCTGCTCAAATGGGCCAAACTCAAGCCTGAGGTCATCCACGCCGGCTCTCTGAAAGATGCAGGCGACCCCAGCCACGAAATGACGCCCGAAGAGCGCGTCTACTTCCAGTCGCTGGTCGACAACATGTATGGCCAGTTCGTGGCCGACGTCTCCGTCGGCCGCCACATCGCCCCCGACCAGATCAAAACCCTCGCCACCGGCCAGGTATGGACCGGCGAGCAGGCTATCCCGCTGCATTTAATCGACGAAGCCGGCGGTTTCCGCCAAGCCCTGCTCGAAACCGCCAAATCCGTCGGCATCTCCGGCGAACCGAGCGTCGTCAAACCCACCGTCTACCACCGCACCCTGTGGGACGCGCTCACTTCCAACGCCGACAACCTCTTTCCCAACCCCGGCAAGATCATTGAGCAGCACCGCGGATTTTACTTTCTTTGGCAGTAACCTTTTCGGTGCCCCCTGAGTCATATGAGAATCGTGCAACTCCTTGACTTTGCAAGCCGAACGGATTGCATCTACTATGTTGAACAGGGGCTAAACCTACCCGAGGAGCGACGCCTGCCATGACCAAAGCCGACCTGGTGGAAGAAGTAACGAAGTTGGGCGACCTGACCCGGCGCGACAGCGAAGTGATCGTGGAGACCATCTTCGATTCCGTCATCGGAGCGCTCCGCTCCGGCGACAAGATCGAGATTCGTGGTTTCGGCAGCTTCCGCATTCGTCAGCGCAAGCCCCGCATCGGACGCAATCCCAAAACCGGGACCCGCGTCGAAGTCCCCGCGAAGAAGGTTCCCTACTTCAAGCCCAGCAAAGAGCTGCGCGACCTGGTGAATCCCGGCGCGAAAGCAACCGAGCCGCCGCCGTCTGCTGACGCCAGCAGCAACGCAGCCTAAACTCGCATCGCTTCTGGCTTTACGAGCTCGTTTACTTGTAAATGAGCTGAATCTCGACCTGCGTCTCCGGGCATCCCACGTTGACCGAAGCGTCTTTGAACGACGCTGCCGACAACCCAATCTTCGGATTGTTCGCGAACCCGAATCCTTCCTTCGGATAACCGAACAAGTTGCGGTCCAGCTTGTGGTTGCCGTTCTCATCGTGGATCACAACGATCCCGTACCGTCCTGCCGGGACCTGAAAAACTTCCATCGCCTGATGGCCGCTGATCGGGAACCCGCCGTGCACGATGGCCTTGCTGTTGTTCTCCGGCCACCCATTCGGCGAAGCGAACACGTTTCCTCCCGCTCTCCCGTTGTCATTGCGAAAGCCAGTCACGTGAACCTTCAGCGTGCACAGCGTCTTGCCCGGCGCATCGGCTGTATAGCGGGCCGTCGCCTCATCCTGCTGCGCCCCCGCCGGAGCCAGCACGAAAAGCATCCAACCACAGGCCAACCAGACTCCCCACCGTAAACTCGTCACCACCCAATCACGAAACATAGCAGTCATATTCTCAGGCTACCGTGATAAATGGGAAGAGCCCACCGCCGGTGGGCAGAAACTGCGCGAATCGGATAGGGTGATGGGTTGGCTCAGAATTCCCTCGGAGAGAAGTCCCTCATGCAAGCGGTAACCGAATCTGTCTCGAGCCCGGTCGCAACGGCTTATCCCATCCATCGCGTCGCCGTCCTGGGCGCAGGCACCATGGGCTCCCGCATCGCAGCCCACATCGCAAACGCGGGCTTTCCTGTGCTCCTGCTGGATATGGCCCAGCCCGGCGACCCCAATGCCCTCACCACCAAAGCTCTGGAAGACCTGAAGAAATCCAAACCCGCCGCGCTTGCGTCGCCCGACATCATGGCTCGCATCCAAATCGGCAATTTCGACGACGACCTCGCCAAACTGAAGGACTGCGACTGGGTCATCGAAGCCGTCGCCGAAAATCTTGAAATCAAGCGCGCCCTCCTCGCACGCGTCGTCCCAAATCTGCGCCCCGATGCCCTCCTCACCACCAACACCAGCGGCCTGCCCGTCGCCGCCATCGCGGAGTCGCTGCCCGCGGACGTCCGCCGCCGCTGGTTCGGCACGCACTTCTTCAATCCTCCCCGGTACATGCAGTTACTGGAAATCATCGCCACGCCCGACACCGATCCAGCGGCCATCGCCTCCGCCTCACGATTTGCGGAAGTGCAATTGGGCAAGAGCGTGGTTCCCGCCAACGATCGCCCCAACTTCATCGCGAATCGCATAGGCGCATTTTCCCTGCTCAACACGCTCGCCGTCATGCAAAGCCAGGGCCTTAGCATTGAAGAAATCGATCTGCTCACCGGCAAGCCGATGGGCTGGCCCAAAACCGGAACCTTTCGCCTCGCCGACATGATCGGCCTCGACGTTCTCGGCAGCGTCGTCCGCAATTTTTCGCAGAATGTTCAGGACGAGCGCTCCGACGTCCAGCTTCCCCCGTTCCTCGCGCAGATGCTCGAACGCAAATGGTTCGGCGACAAATCCGGCCAGGGTTTCTACAAGAAGCAGAAAGGTTCCGACGAGCGCCTCGTGCTCGACCTCGCCACCCTCGACTACCGCCCCGCGCAAAAAGCCAAACTCCCCGCGCTCGATGCCGCCAAACCCATCGAGTCCCTGCCTGAGCGTATCCGCGCCCTGCTCGGCGGCAATCCGGAGAAGGACAAAGCCGCTGCGTTCTACTGGCAGGTCCTCCCCGACCTCTGGCTCTACGCCGCCAACCGCATCGGCGAAATCAGCTCGAGCGTGGCCGACATCGATCGCGCCATGCGCACCGGCTTCAATTGGGAACTCGGCCCCTTCCAGATGTGGGACGCTGCCGGAATCCCCGATACCGTTGCGAAAATGCGCGCCGCCGGAAAAACCATCCCTTCCAGCGTTGAAAAACTCCTCTCCGCCGGTGGAACCACCTGGTATCGCAACAGCGGCGCGGAATATTTCGACCCGCAAACGTCAGATTACGTTCCAGTCGAGCCGCCATCCGCCGTCGTTACCCTCACCCGCGCGAAGCGGTCGAATGGCATCGTCTCCGAAAATCCCGGCGCTTCGCTCATCGACGTCGGCGACGGCATCGGCTGCATCGAGTTCCACACCAAAATGAACGCGCTCGGCGGCGACATCGTCAGCTTCGTGCGCCAAACCCTGCGCCCCGAGAGCACCGCGGTTCGCGATTTCCGCGGCTTCGTCATCACCAACGATGCCGCCAACTTCTCCGCCGGCGCCAACCTCGTGCAACTGCTCCTCGCCGCGCAGGACGAAGAGTGGGACGAAATCGAGTTGTACATCCGCGCCTTCCAGGACATGACGCAGGCCATCAAATTCTGCCCGCGCCCCGTCGTCGTCGCGCCCTTCGGCCTCACCCTCGGCGGCGGCTGCGAAGTCTCGCTGCACGGCGCCAAACGCCGCCCCCACCTCGAGCTCTACATGGGCCTCGTGGAAGCCGGCGTCGGCCTTATCCCCGCCGGCGGCGGCTGCAAGGAAATGACCCTCCGTGCCATCGGAATGGCCACTGCCGCGGCCCCGCCCGCCTCGCGCGGCGATTCCGTCGAGTTGCATCACACCCTGCGCACCATTTTCGAAAACCTGGCGCTCGCGAAAGTTTCCACCTCCGCTTTTGAAGCACAGAGTCTCCGCCTGCTCCGCGCCTCCGACGGCATCACCCTCAACCGCGACCGCCTCCTCCACGACGCAAAATCCGAGGCCCTCGCTCTCGCCGAATCCGGCTACCGCGCTCCGCTGCCCCTCACCGACATTCCCGCGCCCGGAGAAAGCGTCCTCGCCACCCTCAAGCTCGGCGTCTACATGCTGCGCCAGGGTGAATACGCCACCGACCACGACGTCACCGTCGCCAATCATCTCGCCGCCGTCCTCTGCGGCGGCAACGTCACACCCGGCACGCCGGTCAGCGAACAATACCTGCTCGATCTCGAACGCGAGCGCTTCCTCTCCCTCTGCGGCGAACGCAAGTCGCAGGAGCGCATCGCCCACACCCTCAAAACCGGCAAGCCGCTGCGCAACTAGGAAAAGGGTCCCATGAACGAAGCCGTCATCATCAGCTCCGTCCGCACCGCCGTCGGCAAGGCCCCGCGCGGAGCACTGCGTTTCACCCGTCCCGACGACCTGGGCGCTATCGCCGTGCGCGGCGCCCTCGATCGCGTCCCGCAACTCGACCCCCGCGCAATCGACGACGTCATCATCGGCTGCGCCATGCCGGAAGCCGAACAAGGCATGAACCTGGCCCGCGTCATCGCTCTGCGCGCCGGGCTGCCCGTCGAATCCTCTGCCATGACCATCAACCGCTTCTGCGCGTCGGGCCTGCAGGCCATCGCCCTGGCCGCCGAGCGCATTCTTTGCGGAGGCGCGGACACCATCCTCGCCGGCGGCGCTGAATCTATGTCCTTCGTCCCCATGGGCGGCAACAAGATCGCCGTCAACCCATGGCTCGTCGACAACCACCCCGGCTCCTACCTCTCCATGGGCCTCACCGCCGAGCGCGTCGCGCAGCACTACAGCATTACTCGCGAAGATGCCGACCAGTTCGCCCTCGAAAGCCATCGCAAAGCCGTCGCAGCAGCAGCGGCCGGAAACTTCCGCGACGAAATTGTGCCCATCCCGGTTACTTTCTCAACGGTGAACGGAAAAACCAGGCCAGTCGTCTCAACCACCGAGTTCGACGCCGACGAAGGCCCTCGCACCGACACCACCTACGAAGCGTTAGCCAAACTCCAGCCCGCCTTTCACGCCAAAGGCATCGTCACCGCGGGCAACAGCTCGCAAATGTCCGACGGAGCCGCCGCCTCCGTCGTCATGTCCGCCGAACGCGCCCAACAACTCGGCATCAAGCCGCTGGCCCGCTTCGTCGCCTTCGCCTACGCAGGATGCGATCCGGAAGAAATGGGCATCGGCCCCGTCTACGCCGTTCCCAAAGCGCTCAAACTCGCGGGACTCTCATTGGACGACATGGCTGTCATCGAGTTGAACGAAGCCTTCGCGTGTCAGGCCCTCGCCGTCATTCGCCAGCTCGGCCTCGATCCCGCCCGCGTCAACGTCAATGGCGGAGCCATCGCCCTCGGCCATCCTCTGGGCTGCACCGGCGCCAAACTCACCGCCACCCTCCTCGGCGAATTAACCCGCCGCAAAGCCCGCTACGGCCTCGTCACCATGTGCGTCGGCGGAGGCATGGGGGCTGCCGGTATTTTCGAAAATCTGGCATGACATAACCGGCCTCAAAACCACCTGCTTCTCCAGTTTGCCGTCCAATCAGCGTACGATTTCCTGTCGAGGTCCCCTCACCATGGCCACTGTTTCGCTTCCTAAAATCATCCCCGGCGGCACCTTCCTCATCTCCAACGCCGCTCCCGAAGACATCTTCACTCCCGAAGACTTCACCGAAGAGCAGCAGGAAATCGCCCGCACCACTGCCGGGTTCGCCGAGAAATCCATCCTGCCCCGCGCCTCTGAAATCGAAGCCAAAAACTTTTCCGTCACCCGCGAGCTCATGCTCGAAGCCGGACAACTAGGCCTCCTCGCCGTCGATGTTCCCGAAGCCTACGGCGGCCTCGCCCTCGACAAAGTCACCTCCGCCCTCGTCTCCGATCGCATCGCTGTTTCCGCCAGCTTCTCCGTCAGCTTCAGCGCGCACACCGGCATCGGCACGCTGCCCGTCATCTGGTACGGCACGCCCGCGCAAAAAGAAAAATACCTGCCCCGGCTCGCTTCCGGCGAATGGATCGCAGCCTACGCCCTCTCCGAATCCTCCTCCGGATCCGACGCGATGAACATCCGCGCCCAGGCAAAACTTTCCGCCGACGGCCAACACTACATCCTCAACGGCGAAAAGATGTGGATCTCCAACGCCGGATTCGCGGACCTCTTCATCATCTTTGCGAAAATCGACGGAGATAAATTCTCCGCCTTCCTCGTCGAACGCGACACCCCAGGCCTCACCATCGGCGCGGAAGAACACAAGCTCGGCATTCGCGGCTCTTCCACCTGCCCGCTTGTTCTTTCCGACTGCGCCATCCCCGTCGGCAACCTCCTCGGCGAATCCGGCAAGGGCCACCACATCGCCTTCAACATTCTCAACGTCGGCCGTTACAAATTAGGCGCAGCGACCCTCGGCGGCGCGCGTCACTCCCTGCGCAACGCTATCCGTTACGGAAAACAGCGCACTGCCTTCGGTAAGCCCATCCTCGCGTTCGGCCTGCTTCAGGAGAAAATCGCCCAGGCCGCGGCCGGCATCTTCGCCGGAGAAGCTCTCGTCTATCGCGTCGTCGGCGCCATTGATGCGGCTCTCGCCACGTTGCCCCCCGACGCGCCCGCCAGCGAAACGCAGAAGCGGATTGAGGACTACGCCGTCGAGTGCTCCATCGTGAAAGTGTGGTGTTCCGAGATGCTGGAGCGCGCCGTCGACGACTGCGTCCAGATTCATGGCGGCTATGGATACGTCGAAGAGTATCCGGCGGAGCGCAGCTACCGCGACGCCCGCATCAATCGCATCTTTGAAGGCACCAACGAAATCAACCGGCTCATCATCACCGGCTTCATGCTGAAACGGGCGATGCAGGGACGCCTCGCGCTGCTTCCCGCTATCGCCAAAGTGATGGACGAAGTCATGTCCGGCTCGACGCTCCGCTCCGGCAGCGAGGAGTCGTCCTCCCCGCTCGCCTCCGCAACAGCCCTGCTCGCCAGCGCGAAAAAGCTCGGCCTCTTCTGCTCCGGCGCCGCCAGCCAAAAACACCCCACCAACCTGCCCGATCAGCAGGAAATCATGGGCGCGCTCGCCGACATTCTCATCGAAATCCTTGTGATGGAATCGGCCATTTTGCGCGCAGAAAAATTCTCCGGCCGCAGCGCAACCGCGATCGGCCTGGCGCAACTTACAGCTGCCCGCTCGTTCCGCATCATTCAGAATTCCGCTGAGCGGATTCTCGGCGCTATCGCGGAAGGCGACATGCTCCGCACGCAAATGGCAATCTTCCGCCGCCTCGCCAAGCACGACCCCCTCAACACCGTTGCCATCGGTCGCACTATCGCCGAAAAAATGATCGCGGCCGAGCGCTACACAGTCTAACCCGAACTGCTCAGCAAGCCCTCCACCAGGGCCGCCCACTCCTCATCGAAGGCGGCGCGATGATATCCGCGCCCTGCCCTCTCGTACCAATATTCCGCGTTCGACGCCGCGCCCTCTTTGCGATGCAGATACGCATGCACCGCCATCCCATCTTTCGTCTCTAACTCATCCACCAGCCCATGCGCATGCGTCCAATCGCCTTTGGCATCCCACCAAAGCGCAGCCAGCGGCACGCTCAGATTCTGTGGAGGCGCTTCCGACGCGAGCGAAGACCGAAAATCTTCGAAATTCATAGCGACCCCTCCAATCGCAACGCTACTGCAGAATCATCTTCCCAATCGTCGCCAACTGCATATTCGACGTTCCCTCGTAAATCGAACCAATCTTGGCGTCCCGGTAAAACTTCTCCACCGGATAATCCTTCACAAACCCATACCCGCCATAAATCTCCACGGCCTTGCTCGCCACTTCCTCGGCCACGCGCGATGCGAACAGTTTCGCCATCGCCGCTTCCTTCACAAACGGAACGCCGGCGCCCTTCATCCGCGCCGCGTTGTAGATCAGCATTCGAGCCGCCTCAATCTGCGTCGCCATTTCCGCCAGCGAGAACTGCACCGCCTGAAACTCAGCAATCGCCTTGCCGAACTGCTTCCGCTCCTTGCTGTACTTCACCGCGAATCCCCACGCGCCTTCGGCCAGCCCCAGCATCTGCGCAGCAATCCCAATGCGCCCCTCGTTTAGCGTCTCAATCGCAATCTTGTAGCCCTTCCCCACCTCGCCCACCACGTTCGATGCCGGCACGCGGCAACCGTCAAACAGCAGCTCGCACGTCGACGACGCGCGAATCCCCATCTTGTCTTCTTTGTGCCCCACCGTGAAGCCGTCCGTCCCTCGCTCCACGATGAACGCCGTAATTCCCCGATATCCGGCCGAAGGATCTACCGTCGCGAACACCAGAAACAGATCCGCCTCCAGCGCGTTGCTGATCCACAATTTCCGCCCGCTCAGCACGTAGCTGTCACCGTCTTTGCGCGCCTGCGTCGTCAGCGAAAACGCATCCGATCCCGATCCCGCCTCGCTGAGCGCGTACGCGCATACCGTCTGCTGCGCCATCCGCGGCAGCCACATCCGCTGCTGATCCGGTGTTGCCCAGCGCAGCAGGGCGTTCACTGCCAGAGTGTTCTGCACGTCCACAATCACGGCCACCGCTGGATCGACGCGCGCAATCTCTTCCACCGCCAGCACCGCGCTGAAAAATGATGCGCCTGCGCCGCCCAGTTCCATCGGCGCTTCAATGGCCATCAATCCCAGTTCAAACAGCTGCCGGAGAACTTCAGGATCGAGCTTCTGCGCCTCATCCATCGCCCGCACCCGCGGAGCAATCTCTTGCTGCGCAAACTGCCGCACCGTGTCGCGCAGCATGGTCTCTTCTTCATTCAGCGAAGTCAGCGGCAGAGGTGTCTCTGCGGCGGCATCAGTTTCTGGCATTTTTGTCTCCTCATGGCCCGTCGCCCGAACGTCAGGCCCGAACCCAAGAGACTACCCTGGCGCTGCTCCTTTGCGCGAGTTTCTGCCGCTCGGCGTTACTCGGTGCCGTACAGCGCTGCGTCGAATTCCTTCCTCGCATCGGGCACCAGCTCGCCAATCTGCACCGCCGGACCCGCTCCGCTGTACCCTGGCATGACCTTCAGGCGTTTTAGAACCTTCAGCGTCAGTCCGGTCAGGGGTCGATCGAGCAAACTGCGCGACGGAACCCATTCCCGCTCTCCAGGCCCGTCCGCCAGCAGCTTCTGCTCGTTGGCGTTCAACCCATATACCGTCACGTAATAATTCGTGTTCGTAATGGAGTGCCGCAGCGTCAGCAGCAGCACATCCTCCATCGCCTTCCCTTCCTTCAACTGCGGCAGCTCCCACATCTCCGGCATTTGCGACGCGTCCGCGGGGCGCCGTTCCAGGAGCACTTCCGACTTCGGCCATTGCCGGCGCTGCACCAACGCCAGCGTCGACTTCCGGCTCAGCATCTTCTTGGTCTGGGGTGACGCATGCACTCCCTGCGTCGCGCAGCCGGCGCGCACCGGACACAACAGGCACTGCGGCCCGCGCGGCAAACACACCGTCGCTCCCAACTCCATCATGGCCTGATTGAAATCCCCCGGCCGCCCCGGATCCACCAAATCTGCCGCATCGCGCCGCAGTTGTCCGCTGCGTGCCGAACCTGCAATCGGCGCAAGGCCCATGTAGCGCATCAGCACCCGCTCCACGTTGCCATCCACAGCCACCACTGGCTCGCCAAACGCGATGCTCGCGACCGCTGCAGCGGTATACACGCCCACGCCGGGCAGCCGGGCTAGCCCCGTTGCCGTGCTGGGAATCACTCCGCCGTACTCTGCCACCACCGCTCGCGCCGATTCATGCAGCGCCCGTGCCCGCCGGTAGTAGCCCAGCCCGCTCCATTGCGCCAACACATCCGCTTCGCTCCCCGCCGCCAGCGACGCCAGATCCGGAAATTTCTTCAGGAAACGGGTGTAGTAATCCACTACCACCGCCACGCGCGTCTGCTGCAGCATCGTTTCCGATACCCAAATCGCATAAGGATCGCGTGTCTGCCGCCATGGCAAATCCCGCGCACATGTATCGAACCAGGCAAGCAGCGCACGGCGGAACTCAGCAACTCCCAGCATGGCCATTCCAGAATTGTACTGGCAGTCAGTCAACTGCAAATGCACAATTCGGGTCACAAAAAAATCGCAGCCGCAGAAGGAATCATGTTCGTTAAGAACTCGTTGCATCCTTCCGGCTTCGCGTTTCAGATACCCTGAACAGTTGGTGTCATGGATATTCCCGCGTACATTCGCCGACTCCCCAAAGCCGAGCTGCACCTCCATCTCGAAGGCACCGTCACGCCCGAAACCCTGGTCGAATTGAGCTTCCTCCACGATTCCGTCCCCCTCGACATCGATCAGGCGCGCGCACTGTTTCAATACACCGACTTCACCGGCTTCCTCCAGGCATTCAAAGCCATTACCGAACACCTGCGGACCGCCGAAGACTACGAGCTGGCCACCTGGCGCATGCTGGAGCGCCTGGGCCGCCAGGGCGTCGTCCACGCAGAAGTCTATGTCTCGGTCGGCGTCGTCTATTACTGGCGTCACTGCGAGTTTGAGCCCCTCTTCGCCGGCATGGAGCGCGCACGCTTCCGGGCCGAAGCCGAGCTTGGCATCACCGTCTACTGGATCTTCGACGCCGTTCGCCACTTCGGCCCGGAGGAAGCCGCGCGTGTCTTCCGCAAAGCCGCCGAGCTCCGCCCCCAGTTCCCATCCATCATCGGCATCGGCATTGGCGGCGACGAACGCCGCACCGGCTCCGAGCCCTTCCGCGACCTCTACACAGAAGCTCGCGACGCCGGCCTCCGCCTCACCGCCCATGCCGGAGAATCCGTCGGCCCCGAAGGCATCTGGGGCGCCCTCAACATCGGCGCGGAACGCGTTGGCCACGCCCTCACCGCCATCCACGACCACGAGCTCATGGAACTCCTGGCCCAGCGCCAGGTCCCACTCGAAATCTGCATCACGTCCAACCTGCGCACCAGTTGCTGCGCGCGCCTCGAAGACCACCCCGTCCGCCGCTACTTTGATTCCGGCCTCATGATCACCCTCAACTCCGACGACCCCGCCCTGTTCGGCAGCGACCTCCAGGACGAGTACCGGCTTGCCCACGATCGCTTCGCTTTTACCCCCGAACACCTCCGCGAACTGGCCGCTAACTCCATCGAAGCAAGTTTTTTACCGCCCGAACGCAAAGTTGCGCTCCTTCGCCGCATCGAATCCCTCGAATGATGTATAGACGGTCGCGTTTTTGACGATCTATACCAACATAGAAGCTGGATGTCCTGGAGCACCCGGTCCTCATTCCCCGTTCATCCGATTTTGGCAATTTCCGGGGTATTATGGACCCATGGCGCGTTGGGGCGAGTGCTTGAATTTTTTCTGCAGGAAGAGGAAGGCTGACGTGACTGAATTGGAATTCTCTGAACCCGCATCGTCCTCCTCCCGCGCTCTCCGCGCTGTGGGATGGACGTCGGTTGCCCTGGGCATTACCGCGCTCGGACTCTATATCGGCCACGAACTCCGCGTCCGCTATAAGTTCAAACACCGCACCCCGTCAGACTTCTACTCCCATGCAGGTGAAGAACTTAGCGCCGACTACGGCATGGGAATCTAGAGGAGCAGGTTTCAGGCGCCAGGTTCCAGATTGCTGGCATGTAGTGGCTGGTCCTGACTTTGTCTAGCCCCTGGATCCTGGTTCCTAGTGTGTCCTCTCCACCAGATACTTCGCCACGGCCTTGAGGCTGTCGACCGCCTCGCCGTACGGCGCCAGTACCGCAAAAGCCTCCGCAATCAGCCGGTCCGCATCGCGCCGCGATGCCTCAATGCCAAATACCGCGGGCCAGGTCGCCTTGTCGCTCGCCACATCCTTCCCCGCCGTCTTGCCCAGATGCGCCGAATCCTGCGTCATGTCCAGCACATCGTCAACAATTTGGAACGCCAGTCCCGCTTTGGTCCCAAACTCCGTCAGTCGCCCAACATCTTCGGCATTCGCCCCGGCGTAAATCCCGCCAGCCACGATGCTCACCCGAATCAGCGCTCCCGTCTTCGCGCGATGGATAGCCAGTACACTTTCCGCCGTCGGTTTGGTGTGCTCACCCTCCAGATCGAGCACCTGCCCGCCAATCATCCCTTCCACTGTGCCCGTCGCCTCGGCGATCAGGCGAACAATGTGCACTGCCCGTTCCGGCGCGCAGTGCAATCCGGCGAGTGTCTGGTAGGCGAGCGTCTGCAGCGCATCCCCTGCCAGAATCGCAATCGCCTCGCCGAACGCGACGTGGCAGGTCGGCTTCCCGCGCCGCAAATCGTCGTTGTCCAGCGCCGGTAAATCGTCGTGGATCAGCGAGTACGTGTGCAGCATCTCAATCGCCGCGCCCAGTTCCTCAATGCCTTCAGGAACGCCCGTTTCTCCGTGAGCTGCCCTCATCGCCCGGGCCGCTTCTCGGGCCAGCACCGGCCGGAGTCGCTTCCCGCCCGCAAACACACTGTGCCGCATGGCTCCGTGAATCGACGCCGGAACCTGCGTCACCGGCGGCAACAGCCGCTCCAGCGCGATGTCAGTCTTCTCGGCGCCCTCGTGGATCACGGCTTTTACATCCATTTGCATTCCCGTAGCTTGTATTGTTTCAGTCGCTTGCATTGTCCCAATTCTAATTGACTGGAACGGGCTGCACCGCTCCTGCCTCAGCAGGCCTCAGCCGCTGCTCCATCACCGCCAACCCTGCCAGCAGGAACAGCGACACCAGCGTCACCCAGCGTCCCACCACCACGTCTTCTGTCGTCTTCCAGTCCACATGCACATCCACATTGCCCTGCAGCACTGGCACAGCGACCAACCCATACCAATGCTCAGCAACCGCATCCACCGGATGCCCGTTCACCGTCACCGCCCACGCTGGAAAGCTTCGCAGCCGCAGCACCAGCGTACCGGCGCGATCCGCGACTCCTCTCCACTCCTTGTGTTCCGGCTGCAACATCACGGCCGCGATTTTGTCGCGGCACTCGACCGGGTTCCCATTCCACGCGGGAACGGCTAGCCCCGATTGAACAGCATCCGAATCGTCCTGCAGCAAGCACGCGCTCGGAATACTCCGTTCCACCATCAGAAAATTGGCGACCGGCGGCGCGTACTCAAACATCCCTTTCGTCCCTTCGCCGTCATAGAACGCCTGCATCATGTTGATCTCTGCGATCTTCCCATTCCTAAAACCGAAAACGGACGTCCCTACGCTGATCCCGACAAAAAGCGAGGCAAAGGCGGCGACCACGAGCTTCCTCCGGCGCGCATTATCGCTCCAAAACGCGAGAGCGGCGAGGATCGCCATCGGAGCTTCCAGCACCAGGTACCAGCGCCATGGAAACTGCAAAATCCGCAGCGCCGGCAAATGCGCCCACACCGGCTCCGTAATCGGCAACTGCAGCAGCAGAACCACGACCGGAATCAACACCAGCAGAACCCGCCAGTTCTTCGCCGCCGGCAGTCTGCCGTGCTTCCTTGCAATCAGCGCACCCACCAACGTCGCTGCCAGCATCGCCGCGCCAACCCACGATACCTGGCGCAGCATCACGTCATGCCCATACAGCTTCGGCTCCGAGTGATGGGCAAAAAACCAGCTGTTCTCGATCACATATTGCTCAGCGGTGATCGCGTAGTGCAGGTTCATCCATCCCCGTTCCCAAACCGCAGGAATCAGATAGATGGCCGCCGCGCCAAGTCCCAAAACCGTAGCCTTCCCAGCACGCAGAACCGGTGCCGCCGTCCGTTCCACCACCGACAACACCAACGCGATCGCAGCGAGCAGATAAAGCGCCATGATCAGCGCAGGCCCGTTGCTCAGAGCGGTCGCCGCTACCGCCAAAGCCAGCGGTGCCGCGGACCCATCAAACGCATCCCTGAGCCATCCACCCTCAGGATTCCGCCGGCGCAGCATCAAGAGCAAAATCAGCGGAATCCAAATTCCCGCCGCCAACTCGCCGTACGCGGCCCTCCGATAGGCGCAGAACAGCGCATAGCCGAAAAAAATCGCGACGCACCCCGCCAGCGTTGCCGGGCCCTCCTCCATCACCTCGCGCCCCAGCGCTCGATTCGCCAGGCCTGTCCCGGCAAGCATCAGGAACAACAGCACGATCGGCACCGCGGGCCACGGCAGAATGATCCCGAGAATCGCTCCTGCGGCCCACGTCAATGGCGGATAGAAAACAAACCGCGGCTCCCCCGCGCCCAGGTTCGGGCTATCCGCCCAGTGCGGATGGAGAGCCCCCATCGTAATGTCCCGTTCCGCATCGAGCCAGGAAGTGAAATGGAAATCGAAATCGCTGCCGCGTGGTGCGCCGCGCACCAGCAGCGGCCCCACCGCAATCAGCGCAGCCAGCAGAATGATCGCCGGCCCCCTCCATCTGCTCCGGTCCATCGTGCCTGTCCGGATCATTGTCTTATCCAACTCGCCCCTTCCCAATCCTCACGCCCGTCGCCGTGGGTCTCCCCGGCCAAAGGCAAGTGTAATCATCACCGCCAAAAATGAAATACCCAATCCGGCCCACGCATCCCACGTCGTCCGCCACTGCACGTCAATCTCATTCGAGCCTGCCTCAATCGGAATCGCCATCCACCCGTCGCTGCGCGGCGTCGTCGTCCCCTCCATCCCGTTCCGCGTCACGCCCCATGCCGGATAATCCATCAGCCGCAGAATGGCATAGCCCGGAGCCGGGCTCTTCACCTGGAATTCCATGTGCTCCGTCTTCCATCGCTCGATCTTCACTTCGGCCGGCAGCGCAATGTCTCCGAACGATCCGCTCTCCACACGCACCTGCGGCCCGGTCTCCGGCGGATCGCTGTCCGCACCCACCGGCGTGTATTCGTCCGTCCCCGCAAACCCCGTTTGCTGGAACGTCGTTCGCTGCGCCTGCACGTTGTCCTCGTCATCGCAAACCTGCCAGAACGCTTTCGATGCAAAAGCCGCCATCCCGCCCGCCAGCACCAGCAACACCAGCGCGCGCACTGCCAGCGTTCTCCGCGTCGGAAACCCTCTGGCCAGCGCCAGCCCCGCCAGCGCCGCGAAAATCATCCCCAGCACCAGCATCCACCGCCAGGGAAACTGCAAAAACTCAAGCTTCGGCGCTAACCGCCAAACCATCCCGCTCCAGCGAAATTGCAAAGCGCACACCGCCGCCCCCGCCACCACCAGCGGCAGCCATACCGGACTCTTCCGCCGCCGCGCAATCCACGCACAAATAAGCGACGCCACCATCAGCGCCACCACCACCCACGACGCCAGCCGCAGCACCTGATTGTGATAATTCAAATCGAACAGCTCGTCCGGCGACCCCGCCAGCCGCGCATACCCAAACAGAAAGCTGTCCTGAACCCGCATCAGCGGCCCAATCGCCCGGTCAATCTGCACCCACCGCTGCTCGTAGATCGCTGGCGCCAGCCAATATGCCGCCAGCCCCAGCCCCAGCGGCACCGCGCACGCCGCCCGCGCCACCAGCTTCCACGAACGCTGCTGCACCGCTGCCACCGCCACCAGCAGCGCCAGCAAATAGCACCCCATCACCCCCGCCGGCGCGTTCGTCAGCCACACCGCCGCCACCGTCAGCGTCAGCGGCAGCCACGACTTCGCCTGCCGCAGCCCATACAGCACCAGCAGCGGAATCCACACCGCCGCCAGCAACTCCGCCAGCGCGGCGCGTTCGTACACCAAAAACATCATGTAGGGATTCAGCACGTACAAACAAGCCGCCACCGCAGCGTTGTCGTCGCCCGCCCACTCCCGCGCCATCGCACGAAAGCTCCACGCCGCGCCCAGCAGCGCCACCAGCACAAATGCCAGCGGCGTCCACGCCCACGGCAGCACGCAGCCCAAAGCCGCTCCCAGAAACCGGCTCAGCGGCGGATAAAAAACAAAGCGCGGCTCCCCGGCCAAATAATTAGCCGAAGCCGCCCAGTGCGGATTCAGGACTCCCTGATGCCAGCTCCGCGCCGTCTCAAGCCAGTTCTGCAGATGAAAATCAAAATCCTGCCCGCACGACGTTCCCCGCCACGCCAGCGGCAGCACCGCAATCCCCACCACCGCCAGCATCAGCGAGCGTCGCCGGATCGCGCGCGTAGCCTCGCTCGCCACGATGGCCGGAAACTGAAACGAAATCCTCACGGCTCCAGCCGCAGCGTGTGCGCCGTGGCCGCCGCCACCGCCGCATCGCTGAATGGCAGCGCAAACGTCTTCCCCCCGTACCAGTACGGCCACTGGTCCCGGTAGTACGCGCTCATCGGATCGCCCGACTCGCCCATCACGATGTTCTCCGTCGCTCCATCCACCTGGCTCCAGTCAATCGTGAATCTCTGCGACGGCCCAAATGTCCGCGCCACACCCTTCACCGTCGTCCCATCGCCGGACTGCGGCTGCGGCCCCGTTCCCGTCCAGTCCTTGAACCACGGCAGCATCCCAAACAGCGGATGCTCCACATCCACCGGGTGGGCCACCCCATACTGCCAGTGCGTCAGATCCGCCGGCGCGTGCGCCTGGGCTAACCCTTGCCGAACCATGTCAGCCAGAAAATCGTCCCAGCTCGCGTACTGCTTCGGCAGCCACGCCGCCGGCTCTTTCATCAGGATTTGTTCGCCCGCGTACGTGCTCTCCGCCCAGTGATACAGCCTCCATTGATCGCCCAGTTTCGGCTTCAGGATCATCGGCCAAAACACGCTCTTCGCCGCCGCCACAATCGCTGCCGGCGCCGAATCCACTCCCATCGCTCCATCCCACGTCCGCAGCAGGTCCGCCGCCTGGCGCAGTTGCGCATCTGCGCGGCCCGCATGGTCGATCCCATACGCCAGCCGCTGCGCGATCTCCTGATTCACCTCGGAGTACACATCCGTTTGCAAAGTCAACATGTCCTGCTGTGTCAGCTTGTCCTTCGGAGCCAGCCATTTCCAGATGCGCTCGTTGCGATACGGGTCGGCCCACTCCAGGGTCAGCGGCGTCGGATCGTTGTCCGGCGTCACGCGCGCATTCGCCGTCGCCAAAATTCCGTCCGGAGGATCGAACGACGACGGCAGCTGGTCCAGCGTCAGAAATCCCTTCCACTCATGCAGGCTGTCATGAATCGGCACGCCCGCCAGTCCGCCCGGCCGGTTCGGGATGAACCCCACCGCCTGGTATCCGATATGCCCCTGATCGTCCGCGTACACCACATTCTGCGTCGGCGCGAACCACTGCCCCAGCGCCGCATGAAACTCCGTCCAGTTCTGCGCCTTGTTCATCCCCAGCAACGGAAACCCCGCAGACTTCGGGTCGTAGACCGACCAGTCCAGCGCCAGCGTCCGCGTCTCTCCAGGAATCAGCGGCGAAATCACCATGCCGTGCCCGGTCCGCTGCACATCCACTGTCACATCCCGGCCCCAGCGCACATGGATCGTCTCCGGGTCGTGCTCCACCGGATGCCACGCGCCATCCGCGCCCTGGTATTGATCCT
>Ga0210391_10002029_pt1 | contig 17841 bp, 12 predicted proteins | sample IncBWC12OmetaG_FD_160573 | JGI IMG/M metagenome (GOLD analysis project Ga0210391, IMG submission 160573) | Forest soil microbial communities from Barre Woods Harvard Forest LTER site, Petersham, Massachusetts, United States - Inc-BW-C-12-O ... | reverse complement strand
CGAAGTTGCTTCCCGTAAGTGTTAGCGTGACGGGCTGCCCGACGGTCCCCGTCGTCGGGGAAATGGAAGTCAGTATTGGCGTGGGATTGTTATTCGTGAGCGCGAAGTTCGCGGTTAAGTTTGTGCCCCCCAGCATGGCCGTCACGGTATAGCTTCCCGCGACATTGTTGGCGGTAAACACTCCCGAGGTGGCCACGCCGTTGGCATTGGTCGTCGCGGTGAAGAAGCCGGCACCACCGAATGTGCCATTGGGGGTACCGGAGTTGCTGTCTGGAATGGTGAAGGACACCATGGCGCCGCTTACCGGAGCGCCCGCGGCATTTTTGACGGTGACAACGAATGGCGCGGCAAACGCTGTGCCGATGGTTGCGCTTTGCGGCGTTCCGCTCGTCGCAGTGATGCTCGCGGGGGGAGCCGCATTATTGGTGAGTGCGAAATTCGCGGGCGCGGTCACACCCGCCACAGTGGCCGTCACCGTGTAACTTCCCGCCATAGCGTTGGCGGTGAAGACCGCCGAAGTGGCCAGACCATTGGCGTTGGTGGTCGCGGTGTTAACTCCTCCCGCGAACATCCCACTCGCGCCCGTGGCTGGAGCCGTGAAGGTAACCGTGGCACCGCTCACCGGGCCGCCCGCGGCATTCGAGACGAAGGCCACTAGCGGCGCGCCAAACGCTGCGCCCACGGTTGCGCTTTGCGGCGTCCCGCTACTCGCCGTGATGTTCGCCGCTGGAGCACCAGCACTATTCTCCGGCGCGAAATTCGCGGGCGCGGTCACACCCGCCACCGTGGCCGTCACCGTATAACTTCCCGCCGTAGCGTTGGCGGCGAACACCGCCGAGGTTGCCAGACCATTGGCGTTGGTCGTCGCGGTGTTAACTCCGCCCGCAAACGTGCCACTCGCGCCCGTCGCTGGAGCCGTGAATGTAACCGTGGCACCGCTCACCGGGCCGCCCGCGGCATTCGAGACGAAGGCCACTAGTGGCGCGCCAAACGCTGCGCCCACAGTTGCGCTTTGCGGCGTTCCGCTACTCGCCGCGATGCTCGTGGCTGGCGCGGCACCTATATTGGTTAGCGTAAAAAGCGCGACGGCGCTCAGACCAGGCACGCTGGCGTTTGCGGTGTAGGTTCCGGCCGTATTGTTGGCGGTGATAACCGCGGAAGTGGCCACGCCATTGGCATTGGTGGTCGCGGTGTTGACGCCGCCCACGAATGTGCAAGTCGCACCGGTCACCGGAACCAGGAACGAGACGACGACGCCGACGACGGGAGCGCCGGTTACATCCGTGACGGTGACAACTAACGGCGCAGCGAAGGCGCTGCCTTCATTCGCGCTTTGCGGCGTTCCGCTAGTGGCGGTGATGTTCGCGGGAGCGAGCGTGCCGGCGCCGCTGATGACCACTTGCTGCGTGCTGCCCGCGGTACCACCCGAGTTGTCAGTAAAGGTGAGCGTTGCCGGACGCGACCCGGTTGCGGCAGGCGTGAAGGTCACGTTGACGATGCACGTTCCGTTCGGCGCGATCGAAAGACTCGCGGTGCACGTCGTCCCAGCGGCGGCGGCATAATCTCCAGCTGCCACGCTGCCAAACGCAAACGGCGTTGCGGCGAGAACCAGATTAGCTCCACCGCCATTCGTCAACGTCACCGTCTGGAATGCGCTGGTCGTGCCGACGGTTCGCGCGGCAAACGTGAGTGTCGTGGGGTTCAACTGCGCGTTCGGCGGTGGCGCGGCTGGCACTCCGATGCCATTGAACACTACCAATTGCGGAGAGTCTGCAGCGTTGTCTACGTAAGTGAAGTTCGCGGAGCGGCTCCCAACGGCGGTCGGGATGAAGGCCACGGCCGTGATGCAAGTCTCGTTCGGAGACAAAGTGCCTACGGTGGCGCAGGTGTCTCCGATATCGAAATCGCCGGGATCGGCACCGCCCGGGACGGTGCTCGTAAAGACCAGATCGGAGAGGCCGATGTTGGTCACGTTCACCGTTTGCGCGTTGCCTACAGAGCCGACATTCACATTGCCGAAATCGATGGCGGTTTGACTGAACAGCGCCGTCGGCCCAGCCGGATTTGTAACGGTAAACGTATACGCGGCGACAGTTCCGATCAGCGGGCTGCTGCCACCGTTCGATGTGGTCATAACGGATGTGGCATCCTGGCCATCGGTGGCGAAGGCGTAGAGGGTGTGAGCGCCCGGACCAAGCGTCGAGGGCATCCCGGTGTAACCAACACCGGGGACAAACGTTGCCACCGTCCACGGTCCTTGCACGGTATCGAACTGGAAGTACACGGCGTCCGGCGGCGGAGCGGTGGGAGCAAAGGTGCTGGCGGGAGAGAAATGGAAGTTCTGTGTTGGATTGTTGGTGGTGTTGCCGGTCAAAGGATTGATCGTGGTTATCAGCGGGACGGACTGCACCTGCTCTTCGGTGATGACGGTGACATTGCTGGTTGCGAAGTTGTCAACGTAGACCTTGCCAGTGAGAGGATTGACCGCCAGGGCGAACTGCTCGCCCCCTGCCGCCACATTCGTAGTGGTATTGGTGGCTCCATCGATCACCGTAACGTTGGGGCCTGAAAACTTGCCAACGTAGATCTTGTTGGTCACCGGATTCACCGCTATGGCATTGGGCGCACCTGTCGCCGTCACCGACGTCGTGTTATTCGTAATCCCGTCGATCACGGTGACGAAGCTGCTGCCCATATTGGCCACGTAAATCTGGTTGGTCAGCGGATTCACTGCCACCGCGATAGGCGAGGAGCCGGCCGCAACCGTGCCGGCATAGGCATCAACGTAGATGACGGTCACGTTCGCGCTTCCATTATTCGCCACGTAAATATTGCCGGTGAGGTCGCTCACCGCGATAGCGTAGGGGCCCATCGCGTTTGGATCCGTCACCGTAATGGTGTTGTTGGTGGCGCCGTCAATCACCGTCACGTTGTTGCTGTCCTGATTGGCGACGTAAATCTGGTTCCTTACTGTGCTCACCGCTATCCCGCGAAGGAACGTACCGGCGGCTACCGTGGTCGTGTTGTTCGTAGCTCCGTCAATGACGGTCACGTTGCCGCCGGTGGAGAGACCTTCATTGGCTACATAAATCTGGTTAGTTACCGGGTTCACCGCCACGGCTTCGGGGCTAAAGGCATTGGGATCGGTGATCGTGGTTACGGCGTTGGTGGCGCCGTCAATCACCGTCACGTTGTTGCTGGTGAAATTGGCCACGTAAATTTGGTTCGTCACCGGATTCACGGCCACAGAAGCAGGACCTTTCGCGTTCGGATCCGTCACCGTGGTCGTCGTGTTGCTGGCCCCGTCGATCACGGTTACATTATTGCTGCCGAAGTTGGCCAAATAAATCTTGTTCGTGGTCGGGTTCACCGCTACGGATTCGGGTCCGACCCCATTCGGATCTGTTACGGTCGCGGTGATATTGGTGGCTCCGTCGATCACCGTCACGTTGGCGCTGTTGGCATTCCCTATGTAAATTTTGTTCGTCACCGGGTTCACCGCCACCGCCTCCGGGCCAGTTCCGGCTGTCAGCGTCGCGGTAGCGTTCGTAGCTCCGTCTATGACGGTGACGTCGTTATCGTTGAAATTGTCGACGTAAATCTGGTTGGTCATGGTGTTCACGGCGAGTGCGTCGGGACTCGACCCGACCGCCACGGTAACGGTGCTGTTCGTGGCGCCATCAATGACTGTCACAGTTGTGCCGTTCACATCGGTGACGTAAATTTTGTTGGTCACCGGATTCACGGCCGCGATGAAGGGTCCATTCGCGCTTGGATCCACCACCGTGGTGGTGGCGTTCGTGGCTCCGTCGATGACCGTCACATTGTTGCTGCCGAAGTTGGGCACGTAAATCTTGTTTGTCACCACGTTCACCGCCACCGCTGAAGGCTGCGTCCCGGTCGTGACCGTGGCCGTGTTGTTCGTCGCCCCGTCAATCACCGTAACGTTGGCGCCGTGCGCGTTGGCCACGTAGATTTTGTTCGTCACCGGGTTCACCGCCATGGCAAGTGGGAAGTTTCCCGCCCCCACCGTGCTGAACGTGTTCGTCGCCCCATCAATCACCGTGACGTTGCCGCTGGTCTGATTGGCCACGTAAATCTTGTTGGTGACTGGGTTCACGGCCACGATAAAAGGTCCGATGCCGTTCCCATTCGTCACCGTGGTGGTGGTGTTCGTGGCGCCATCAATCACCGTCACGTTGTTACTCGTGAAGTTGGCTATGTAAATTTTGTTGGTGAGCGGGTTCACCGCCTCGGCAGCGGGGCCCATCGCGTTTGCATCTGTTACCGTGGTCGTGGTGTTTGTGGCGCCGTCAATCACGGTCACGTTGTTACTATTAAAATTGGCAACGTACGTCTGATTCGTCACCGGGTTCACCGCCACCGTCGCCGGATTCATCCCGACCCCCACCGTGGCGGTCACGGTTTGCGCGTGCAGCGGCGAGGCCGCGAAAAGTAATGCGGCAATCACCGCAGCGCCAGCTATGCTCAAGGGTTTATTCGCGTTCACCGCATTCCTCCCACACAGCATCTCGAGTCATCGCGACGGTGTGCAATCCACAAAAACACGGCCGGAAGTTGAACTGGCCAACTAGAGCGCGCATCCGCGCCGCGCGTCTCAGTTCATTGAGCTTTGCCCATGGTCGGCCAGCTCGCAAAAGTGCCCCTTGGGCACACTATCTCTTATCTCAAACGAGGTGCTCCCGCCACAAAATTCGCTGAGCTTGCGGAGGTCAGACTGCTGTAGCGAAATTTACTGGAGCGGTCGCTTGGGAGGATCGGTTAGGTCACCAGCAACGGCGCTCTGACTATCTGGAAAATTTACGGAGAGAAATCGCGGAGAAGTTTGAACGCGCGCGTGCAAGATGCCAAGGTGAAAGTTGGGCTGAGTCTGGACGAGAAGGCGGAGATTCTGTTTAACGTGGCGTTGAGGAAGATGGGGTAGACGAGGCCGTTGCGCCCTTCGCCAGTTGTCGTTGAAAATCTGCCTTATCCCAATTAACTTGCGCCTCCGCGATTAGCGCATCCTTGCCCATTCGCCACTCATCGAAGCCCTTTATGCACACACGCTGCCCGGTACCGCCCGGTCCGGAATTGACGCCAGTCAGCGTCCAATGAACGTCCACAGCGTCGCCTACGATGAGTACGTCGCCCAAAGTTACATGCAAATCGGGAAACGCGGCCATAAATTGCTGCACTGCCACTTCAATTGCGCCCCGCCCGACGCTTGGAGTGGTACCAAGAACCGCACCACGTGTGCCTCTTGGAGAGTAGTGCGCAGCGACGCTCGCCGCATTATGACTACACCACGCGGCGGCGTAACGTTCCGCGAATTCACGCAATGACTTCAAGTCAACTCCGCGAGCACGGGCATCGTTTCCAGCAGGCATTGTTTCAACTCCTAAGAACCGAAGCATTCTACCTAATTCAACGAGTGAGCGGGGCATTTCTCGCGCCGGACAAGTGGCATAATGCCCTTCAGGAACCCGGTCAATGCTGCCTAAAAACTGGAGATTCATATGAAGAGAGAAATTATTCGCGTCGAACCGTTCTCGACGTATTTGGAGAACTGGAAAGCTCCCGCCTCCGTAGCGTCACGCTGCGGCGATACTGTTTATGTTTCAGGTTTGCCGCCTTTTGATTCGAAGACCGGGAAAATTTTGGAACACGCTCCAATTGAAAAGCAGACGGAAGTGGTTCTCGAACAGTTGAAACTGTGCTTGGATGCGGCAGGTTCATCACTGGAGCATGTTTTGAAATGTAATGTCTACTGCACTTCTGTCGAGAAATTCGCTGCGGTAAATGCGGTTTATACGCGCTATTTCCCAGGTGTACCGCCGTCGCGCATATTTATATGCGTCGTTGCATGGCCGGGTCCGTTTGATATTGAGATTGATTGCGTAGCGACAGTCAAAGAATAGTGGACAACACCTCCGGGCCGGGAACTAAACGCGGGACATGCAGGAAATAGTGAGCAGACCCTCAGAACGGCTGGCGGGGCCGGGTCGTCCTTGGCTATGTGGCCAACCAGACCAGCAACAACGTCACGGTGATTGACGGGGTTCACGGCCACGGCAAAGCGCCCGATCGCGTTCGCATCCGTGACCGTGACGGTGGTGTTTGTGGCGCCATCAATCACGGTCACGTTGTTACTCGCGAAGTTGGCCACCCGAGCCCTCCAAGGTGATGATGCTCGCCGTCGGTCTCATCGGCTTGGCGGGTCTCACGTTGAGGAGGTCGCTAAATTAAAATTCAAATCGGGGTGGGACGGGACGGTGAAGTTGCCGTCCTTTTCTTTTGGTGGAAGACTCGAATATGAACTCCGCAACCCGCCGCATCGCCCTCGAAACCCACCAGAGCTATCTGGGCGCCATCGTGAACGGCGAAACCGAAGGGAGCAGAATTTCTCGTGTGGTGGGAACGGTTGACTGGACTAAATCAGAGGATGCAGCAGGGACCGCAGACGTGGAAGCGGCTGAAAGAAGGCAGGTGCTCAGGTGCTGAGGACGTGGACCCGGCAGCGTATGAGGAGTAGTGCCGTAAATGGCGTGTGTGCACTAGCGGAGAACCGAATGCATCTTTCTCTGGAGCCATGCCATTTACGGCGATTAAAAGGTTATTGGGTCGAGGTTTTGCTGCCAACGTTCGTTTTAGTACCTATATCGAAGAATTGTCCTATGAAGAATGACTAGCCGCTGACGTTAAGCGGTTGAAAGAGAGAATCGCGAAAAACCCGGCCCGGGACGGCAAAGGTGGCGACTGAGGAGTACTCAACTAGGAGCGACCGGACGCGCTGTGGGAATAAAAAAGTTCGTCAGTTCGGTGCGTGTTTCGGTGTCCGCAGCGTGGGCAGTCAACATCTAGACCAGCTTCGGAGAATTTAGCCTTCTGCGGGTCAAGAAAATCAGCAAGCGTTCGAGTATCTGTTTCCGCATGGTGGAAGGCGGTCTTGCAGTTCGCGCACGTTAAAATCCAAGTCGGCATGACGGGACACCTACATTAGGTTCACACAAGCCCGGACCGACCGGAATACGGGATTGCCCTGATATTCTTGAGGCTGTTATGGGTTATTTTTGCGGCAGTGAGATTCGCGAAAGCCCGGGCCGGGAACTAAACGCGGGACATGCAGGAAATAGTGAGCAGACCCTCAGAACGGCTGGCGGGGCCGGGTCGTCCTTGGCTAGGGAACTCGGCCTCTCAGCCTATTGCGGATTCTTATCACATGCAGTGTGGCGGAGGCGTGTGGGAGTCGAACCCACCATTCGATCCGCGAAGGAACGAATCGCCGGCTTTGAAGGCCGGGAAAGTCACCGGACCCTTTTCGCCTCCGGAGCAAGTATAACTGAGAGGCGAGTTTGGATTTTTCGGGTGGGGCGGGGTGCGGGGTGCCATCGGCAGTTTGGGTGGAAGGCGTTCGCGTTGCTAGACGAGTTCGCGCAAGGTAACGACAACCTCTCGGACTGTGGCCCAGACTGTACTTTCAATTGCATCTTTTTACCGGCTGGATCATTTCTAAACTCTTCGCGAACTTCCACCAGTTCGAGGGTCGCGGCGGGTTTGCCATCGACGGCCAGGATTTTGTCACCCACTTTGATTCCGGCGATGTCCGCCGGACTGCCGGAAATTACGTCGATGACGGTGAAGCCGGCGCTATCCTGGCCCAGCCAGAGGCCTACACGGTCGAAGTTCGAGCGCGCGCCATAGTGATTGTTCTTCTCGAAGGTGATGGTCTGGCTGGCGTAATCGAAGGTGATGTTGAACTGGCGCAAAATGTCGCTGCCAATCACCCCGGCGGTGTCCGAGGCGGTGGTTCCTCCGCTGGTTTGCAGTGGCAGGCGAACCAAGGGATCGCGGATGGTCAGGTTGTCTATCGTAAATTGCTGGCCGCGAGCCAGCTGAGAGCGAATTGGACCTCCGAGTCCCCAGCCGGTGACGCCGCTGACCGCGGAATGATACTTCTCGCGAAGATTGTTTTGCTTAACGAACGGACCGTAGAGCAGCAGCGACAGGCGCGCGCCGGTATCTACGCCAAACTTTCCGAGGACGCCATCGAGCGAGGCATCGATCAAGGGAACCCACCGCGCGCGCGTGAAGTGCACGGTGGTGCCGGATTTTCGCGGCGTGTACGCGGACGGCAACGTCATCTTTAAGCTTTTCGACTGGTAATCGACCTCGACGATCAGTTGCTCAAGAATCGGAAAGCCGATGATGCCATCCACGGGTTGTCTGCCGAAAACCGCGGGAGTATCGTCCATGGCGATGGCATGGAACGCCAGGTTGGAGAGGCGCAGGTCGCCAATCTGCACTTCGCGCACAGTGGTGTCGACGGCGGTTACGGGCTTCTCTCCCATGCCGGTGCCGGTCTCGGTGCTGCCGGAGGATAGATGCAAACGCTCCGCCACTTTTGCACTGATGACCGCGTTGCCGCCGGTATCGAAGAGGAATGCGAACGGACCTTCTCCGTTCAATCTGACGTTTACGAAGATGCGTCCATCCACCAGAGTGAACGGGACCGAAGTCGAAGTGCGGTGCGAATCGAAGGCGATAACGGTTTGGCTGGCTTCGGAGGCACCCGGCGCGCCTTTGAGAAAGTGTGGCGGCTGAGACGCCGCAGTTGATGCGATCAAAACCGCGAACAAAAAGGAAGCAATGAAATCTTAGCCGCATAAGGCACCAACGAGTGAAAGTATATCTCACTGGATGATTGGACGGAGAAGGAGCGATTTAGGCGCGGCTTGGCACAGCTTGGTGCGTGCGCATGAGCGCGGCCACCAGATCGTGCAACGCGGGGCTGGTGCAAACTTCGTAGTAGGGATGCGAGGATTCGGCGCCGATTTTGCCGTCGGGGAGAAGTTCACGAGCCATGGCTTTACGCAACACAAGCAGCTCGACGGAGTCGCCCATGGGAACTTCGCCGTAATGGAGAGTGACGTTGACTTTGCCCCACGGCAATTCGAGTTTGGCATCGACGGTATCGAGCGAAATCTCTTCGCTAAGTTTTAGAAAACCCTCTTCATTGAGCTCGATGCCGTTCATGTTGAAGCGCACCAGGAATTCATCAAGCTCTTCGGCGGACGCGCCTTCGAGCGCGGTGAGAAATTGAAAGACGGAAAAGTGGGACTTTTGTCCGGCGAGCATCCGTTTGGCGAGCTTGGCGCAACCGGACAAGCGGTCCGAGAGGTTGAGGGCTTTGGAAATCATGATGCGCGAATCGCCGTCGGTCCAATACGTTGGCGCGGAGCCTTGGAAGGCGACGCCCAGGCCGAGCTCCAGCGCGGGCAGGTTGCTGGTAGCGGCGCGGTCGTTGTAGGAGTTGCAGACAACCAAAATCTGGCGAGACAAAATACATGCCTTGGCCACGGCGCGCGCGAAAGACCGCGTACTTTCCGTTTCAAAAATGGCCAGGATAATCGCGTCGCCTTCGATGAAGACCTTTTTGGCGTCGTAGCGATCCAATAGTTTTTTCACCGGCTCGTGGAGATTCAGGCTGAAGTGGGAAGCCGGGCTGAGGCCGCGCGACAGCAAATCCTGGGTCATTCTGGTGGAGCCGCGCACGTCGGCTTTGATGATCACGTGTGAGACGACGTGGTCGTGCTCCGGCTTGGCTTCATCCTGCAACACACATTCGTACAAACGGTTGTTCAGGCGGGAAAGCTCGCGGGACTTTTCCGCGGTGACCAAATTGATGCGTTCCATACAAGTAGCTACGTGTTCGGCATCGCGCAGATCGCGGTGCAAGCGCAGAAAATCACTCGCGAAACGCAGCACGAAGGCCTGCATCTCTTCGCGCGACCAGCGGCGAATCTTTTTTGATAACTCTTCGATGGGCCTCAGCGACAGACGCCGCGCGGGAACCTGGCGGAGGAGTTGCTCGACGGTTTTCAGTTCTTCCTTGGAAACCACCGCCTTGCGCAATTGCTGCAAGTGGACCGGGGGACTGTAGTGAGAAGCGATGGAACGAATCTCGTAGCTGGCCAGCACCGGATAAAGGATTTCGCGCTGCTCAAGGCGCTCGAGTAGTTGCGCCAACAATCGCGCGCGCACCGGGCCGTGGCCGTCCAGAACAATGGAGGCATCGAACAGCCGTTTGGCGTTTTCGGGATCGTTGAGATAGTCTCCCAGCTTCCCGCTATAGTCCTTGGCGAAGAAATCCACCTGCTGCTTGGCGGCGTCCAGTTGGGGACCAAGCTCTTCGAGCGTGCGCGAAGAAAGTTTGAGCTTTTCCTCGAGACCATCCAGCTCGGATTTTAGTACCGCCGGATCGCTGGAGTTAAGGAATTTGGTTAGGAAGCTGTCGCCGCGATCGAGCTTCTTGCGGGTATTCTCCCGTTGCTCTTCAAGCGCGGCAATTTCATTGCGAAGCGTTTGGGCTGCGCTCAGCAGCTTGTTGTGGGTGTCGGTGGCTTCGGAGGAAGCCGGGTCGCGTCCGATGGCCACACCTGCTTCGCGCAAAAATTCCTGGAAGACTTCGTCCACGGCTTCGAAGCGGTCCGGGTCGCGCACGTAATTGCCGAGCAGGACGTAGTGCTCGAGGAAGTAGACGTCGTCCTTGCCACCATCAAGAAAGACCAAACGGGTTTTCAGAATGTCATAGAGCGCGGCAAACTCCTCTCCAAAAAGCGCGCGGCGCGCCTTGGAGATGACATTGTCTTCGATGTCTGCCAGTACCTGCGCGATCTGCTGCCCCACGGCGCGAATCACCACGCGCCGCGCCGCTTGCAACTCCGCCAAGCGGGCTTTGATTACGTGGGCTTGTTGGCTGCGCTCGAACTGCTCGCCGCGCTGGCGCACCCACTCCTTGCCCTCTTGCACCAACGAGGAAAACTGGTTGCCAATCTCCTGGCTCAAAAATTTCAGCAAGGCCAGCCGGAACAGCAGATCCACTTCGATATTTTTCTGGAATTTTGCCTGCGTCAGCGCGCTTTGCATCAGGTCGGTGAGAATCTTGCGGAAACCGGAGGCGTCGAGGCCCTGCGTTTCTCGCAGTTCGATGCCGGAAAAAAAGTTGGCGCTGGTGCTCTGGCGAATCAGGTCAAAAAGGTAATCGCGGGCGGCCTGCAAAAATCGCGGGCTCAGGAAAACGTCGTGATGAATGTTATCGACCCCGATGGAGAGGGTGCCCATGGGGATGGTCTGGTTGTAGCTCTTCAGCGCGATCAGTGCCGCATCGGTGGAGCCCGTCGTCACCTGTGGATTAGCCATGGACGTACCCTGAAAAGGGGTAGATTCACGCTAACAGCCGGGGTGGGGCGGGGCAAGAAGCGCGCTGGCGGGCGTAGCCAGTAAGTTAGGAGCAATCTGGGTACGCGAGGGCTGGCGGGCCGCACTTCAGCGGCTAAAGCCGGTTGGATGGGGCGGCGCGTATATCATGGCTAAAGCCACGACCCACAAAGACTCTCAGGCTGAGGCCACCACTCACAAAGACCTTCGGCATAAAGCCGCGACCCGCTAGGCCTCTCAGGCTAAAGTCACAACCCAACAAGGCCTTCAGGCTAGAACACAGTGATGCGGCGCTGGTCTCGTCCGAGGTGTTCGAGGCGGATGCGGACCTGGGGCCAGGGGGCTTCTAGGGGGAAGCGCTCCGACCATTCGAGGATGGCGATGCCCGGTTGGGCGAACATGTCTTCCATGCCGAGGGTCTCGAAGTCGTGAAAGCTCTCGATTCGGTAGAGGTCGGCGTGGAAGACCTTTTTTTCTTTGCCGTAGACGTGGACCAAGGTGAAGGTTGGGCTGGTTACGTCTTCTTCGTTGGCGGCGCCCAGGCCTGCGACGATACCTTTCGTCAGCGTGGTCTTGCCGCTGCCGAGGTCGCCGGTGAGTAGGACGAGAACGGGAGCGGCGAGGCGTTTGGCGAATTCCCTGCCCCACGCGGTGGTCTCTTCCGCGGAGTTGGTGACCGAAGTGGCGATGACGTTTTCAGGCACCTTTCTGCAACTCCTGGAGGAGGGCGCGGCGAGCCAGCGGAAGGGCGTTTACGAGTTCGCTGGATAGCAGGCCGGAGATGTCGGTTTGCGCGGTCGCGATTTCGGCGGCTTTTCCGTGCAAATAGACGCCCAGCGCTAGGATGCGCAGCCAGTCCGCGGTGCCGAATTGCGCGGTAAGCGCGGTGAGGAAGCCGGTGAGAACGTCGCCGGAACCGCCTTTGGAGAGGCCGGCGTTGCCGCTGGTGTTGACGAAGACGGCGCCATCCGGCGACGCGACGATGGTGTGAAAGCCTTTCAAAATTACATGGGCGTTCCAGCGGCGCGCGGTGTCGAGTGCTGTTTTCAGACGATTGGCTTGCACGTCTTTGATGCTTTTCCAGGAGAGTCTAGCCATTTCGCCCGGATGGGGAGTGACGGCTAGGAACTTGCTTTTTCTATCGCCGAGAGTCTCGGCATGGCCGGCGAAAGCGTTGAGGCCGTCGGCGTCGAGCACGATTGGAATCTCCGCGTTCTGCACCACGTCGCGAATAAAACCCTGCGTGTCGGGCTCGGTGCCCAAACCGGGGCCCATTCCTAGCACGGATCTTTTTTCGAGGAGACTCGCAAAATGCCGGTTCGTCCAATTGGTTAGCGCGACGGTTCCGGCGCTGGTGGCTTCGAGCGGTTCGGTCATGTATTCCGGATGGGCGCTGGCGACGATCGGGAGAACCGGCTGAGGAGTTGCGATGGTCACGAGGCCCGCTCCGCCGCGCAGCGCGGCGCTGCCGCTGAGGATTGCCGCGCCGCTTTTTCCGGTCGAGCCGGCCACGAGCAAGGCGTTGCCGTAGACACCCTTGTTGGAATCCCACGGGCGGACTAGAGGCAGTTGCGCAAATTCGTGCGGCTCGATCCAACGCAAATTTCCTTTGCCTACTTCTTCGACGAGAGAGCGGGGCGAGCCGATCTGCGCTACATCGAGCGCGCCGGCTTGCGCGGCGTTGTGCGACTCGAGCTGGCCGATTTTTGGCGCGGTGAACGTTACGGTGCGGTGCGCGGTGAGGACTGGACCATTTGCAGCTTCGCCGTCTGACGGTAAACCGGATGGTGTATCGACAGCCAGGATTAAGACGGGATTTGCGGCCGTGGCGTTTTTGGAAATGAGATTTACGTCCTCGATGGCTCGCGCGATTAAACCGTCGGCGGCGCCTCGGAGACCTGTGCCGAGGAGGGCATCGATTATTATTTGGGAGCGACCGAGGACTTCGCGCTTTTGTTCCCAGGAAGCGGGAGTCTCTATGAAGCTGGTGCGCTCGCTGACTTGGCGCCAGCGCTGGAAATTATCGCCGGCGTCGGTGCCGGGTTTTGGTTCGGAGCCGAAAAACCAGACCCGCGGGTCGAGGCCTGCGAGCTTCAGGTGCCTGGCACAGACCAAGCCGTCGCCACCGTTGTTGCCTTTGCCGCAGAGGATGACGATGCGCTTGCTGGCTTCAGGGGGGCAGACGCGTAGCAAGGTGTCAGCAACGTGTTTGCCGGCCGCTTCCATGAGTTGCGCGCCGGAGATTTTTTGGCGCTCCGTGGTGAGGCGATCGACTTCGCGCATTTCGGCAGCGGTAAGGGCTTTCATGGCAAAGGATAGTGTAACCGGAGATGGGCTGGCGGAGATGCGCCGAGAGTCCGGTAAAACCTAGGTACGTCCTACGTGACCAGCCCCATGGGGGCCCTTGGGGATTCCCGAAAGGATGTGAAAACAAAGGAACTTTAAGTGGCTTTGTTTTCACAACCTTTCGTAAGTGTTCATTCTAATCGGCTTAGGAGTTAAATTTAGTAACTAGATGGTTATGGGTACTGGAACTGAATTCAACACGAATGCGTGACGCCCGAGCGAGGTAGAGTCGGGTTGATTTGGCACGGATTGTTTGGGATTTGGAGACAGTTCTGAACGGGAGAAGAATACGCGAGGTGGGAGTTGTTGTCAAGCACAATTATCGATAGGGGTAATGGAAGGTGAATTGCGCGCGGGCTTTCGAATTCGAACGCGGCCGGTTTCCCGACCGGCTCGAGGAGGGCGTACGGAAGCAGGAGGCAAAAGCACGGGTCTGAAGACCCGCCGCTACAACCCCAGCACAACGGCCGCTACAACGGCGAATGCTAGAGCATCCAGCCGCCGCTTACGTTGACTACCTGGCCGGTGACGTATTCGGCTTCTTCGGAGGCGAAGAAGGCTACGGCGGCGGCTACGTCTTCGGTGGTGGGCGGGCGGCCGATGGGAAAGCGGGCGTCGCGGATTTTGCGGGCTTCGTCGATGGTTAATTCGTTTTCGTCGATGCTGGAAGGATTTACGACGTTGACGGTGATACCGTTTTTCGCTTCTTCTAACGCGAGCGAACGGGATAGCGCGACGACCGCAGCTTTGGCTGCCGCGTAGGCCGAAATTTTTGCCTGACCGAAAGCGCGCTCCGCGCCTACGGCACCCATATTAATGATGCGGCCCCAGCGGCCTTTGCGCATGTGTGGGAGGGCGGCGCGGCTGACGTAGACAACGGTCATCAAGTTGGAGACAAAGATGCTTTTCCAATCGTCGAGAGAAGATTCGCTGAGCGTGCCCCAGCGAAAATCGCCCACGTTGTTTACCAGCAAATCCAGCCGACCGAAACGGTCTACTACGGTTTGAACTAGTTGATCCGCGCGGCCGACGTCGGAGATGTCGGTTTCGACGGCTACGCAGTCGGCTCCGGCGGTCTGCATGAGACGGAGGGTTTGTTGCGCGGCGGCTTTATTGGAGCGATACGCGATCGCGACGCGCGCGCCGTCTTTAGCTAATCGCGTGGCGATGCCGCGGCCAATTCCGCGGCTGCCACCCGTCACCAACGCCACTCGATTCCGCAGCGACATGCTGGTCCTCACCCTTACGCAGTTCTAAGCGCGGTGCTTTGCGCGGTGCGATACTCTGAACACCGCGCTTGAAAATCCCATCGGAAGCGGTTTATTCAGACGCCAGTATAGCCCAGGGTTGCCGAATTGCGCGGGCGGCAACGACGCGTATTGCGCAACGATCCATACTTATCGCAAATTCGCTTATCGCAAACGCGCTACGATCACCGTCATGTCGTCGGCTTGTTCGGGAGTTCCCGCCCACTCTTCCACGCTGGCCATGAGGGACTCGCAAACTTCACGGGGGGCTGAGCCCTGCACGCGGACCGCGGCTTGTTCGAGACGCGGGATGCCGAACTCTTCGCCGTAGACGTTCTCAGGCTCGATCAAACCGTCGCTATATCCGATGAGCAGCGCATCGCAGGGGACATTCACGACGCCTTCTTCGTAAGAATAGTCCTCAATGACGCCCAGAACCATGCCGCCCTTATCAAGGTGGAGAGTTTCCGCGGGACAGAGCAAAAAGGTCGGGAGATGACCGGCGTTGCAGTAACGCAGCGAGCGCGTGGCGCTGTCGTAGACGGCGATGAAAAATGTGGCGAAGCGATCGTCACCGGTGTTGCGGACGAGATGCTTGTTGAGGCGTGAGACGAGTTCGGATGCGCTTAGCGTTTCGCTTCCCGGTGCCAGCATTTGGCTGCGCAAAGCGGCCTGCAAGCTGGCCATCAGGAGCGCGGCCGAAATTCCCTTGCCGGAAATATCCGCAATGGCGATGGCCACTTGCGTGGGACTCAGCTGAATAAAGTCATAGTAATCGCCGCTTACGGCACGCGCGGCCTTGCAGATGGCTTCGATTTCTACTCCGGGCACCGAAGGAATTTGCCAGGGAAACAACTGATTTTGCACTTCCCTGGCGATGGAGATTTCATTTTCGAGGCGCTGACGGCGGGATTTTTCGTCGATCAAATTACTGACCGAACCGGTCATTTCGTTGAATGATTCGCCGAGAACACCGAGCTGATCCTGGCGATCCACGCGGACACGATGCGTGAAATCGCCGGACTGCACGTAGCGCGTAGCGGCGTAAAGGTCGTCGACGGCGGTGGTGATGCGGCGGGTCATGACAACGCCGGTGAAGAGCGCGGCGGCTTCAATCACCAGCAACGCAACCACGACCAAAATAAACGGCAACAGGTAGATGATGCCAAGTTCCCCGATCGAAGAAAAAATGCGGGCGTTCAGGCTGGAAGGCCGGGCGTTGAACGAAGCCACCACTGGCCAGGTCTTCTGGACCGTTGCGCCTTCGCGTGCGAAAGGGCGATCTCCGTTCTGCTCGCGCGCGCCTTCCACTTCTTCGAGATAAACGGCTTCGAACTTGGAAACGCCGGTGATGATGGGGTCGAGCCACATGCGTTTGGGCTGCAGGGCGCGGTTGCTCGCGGTGATGCGACGGACGGAGGAATACTTGGTGTCGCCGAAAGGATAGAGCACGCTGGCGGACCGGCTGGAGTCATAACGTTCCAGAATGTCGACGTGGAGTACGCCGAGATCAGGAGCCAGCGAGGCCAGAAACTCCGCCTTTACCGGGACGCGCAGGGTAACCACACGCAAACCGCGAGGCGTCTCCACGCCGCGCAATCCCACCAGAGACAGGCGCCCGCCCTGCTGAACCAGGCCTGCAAAGCGCCGAGCTCCCACGCCCGCGACGGCGTGGAGCAATCTCGGATCGTCGGCATATTCGACCACGAGGCCTGGGAGTTCGCGGTCGTACACGGTATGTTCTTGCGCCGCGACGATCTGTTCCGCCATCGCCGGCGATACGCCTGCCGAGGAAGTACCCAAGGCCGTAGCAATTTGCTCGGCGCCTTCCGAGACCATCTCGATGCGGTGCTGCAGGTCGACATATAAGAGGTAGCCACCAAGCTGGGTGTACAAAATCATTAGCGAGAAAATCGCAAGAGTCGCAACCAGGACGACGGGGACCAGCGCGACGAACAAATAGGCGACGATCAAGCGGTCGCGCAGGCGCCAGAGGAGTTTGGTGCGCCACCAACCGATCATGCGGACGATTAGATAAACGGCGCAGACGGCGCCGAGGAATTTGACGAAGCTGAGGGCGCCGCCACTAACGCCGAGGACGTAAACGGTCAGCCCTACAAAAAAGAGGACCAGGGCGACCAAGTCCAGGCGAGACAGGCGGCGCCAGAACGCGTCTAGTTTTGGGCGGAAGGAGGTCATCACCTGATGGGTAAGATTCTAGCTTACCTGAGAGGTTGCGGGGCCGGACTAACGCAAGAGGGCTTCGAACCCGCCTGGACAAAATGGCGGTCGTGGGTGACGGCGGAGGTGAGTTGCTGCTCTTCCATGATTACGAAGCTGGCGCAATCGGTGAGGCTCCAGCTTTTGTCGGAGCGTTCTTGATAACGCTTGAAGGCGCTGGCAAATAGCTGACTGGTTTGCGGGTAAATTGTAACTTCGCCCCGATCACGAAGCGAGGCCACGGCTCGTGCTGCCGCTAATCGCTGGTGGGTTCCAGCTTTACATAAAGTATTCAACACCTCGACCAGCACCATTTCGCTCGTCACGATTCGATCGGCTTTGTAGGCGTTGCCGGTTTTGGTAGCTTTCTGGTGCAAGGCATCGCGAGGATTCAGGAGTGCAATCCAATACACAGTGTCAGCAAATACTCGAACCATTAGGAGTCTTTGGGAGTGCCATACAGATAGTGATCGTGATTCTGGGCGAGGTCCCGGGGCAACTTGTCCCACTCCGAATCCGGGACATCTTTGGCGATCTCGGCGAAAATTGCGGCCAAGTCATCGGATTGATTCGTAGGCGCGGCGTGTGTGCCATTTTCGCCTTTGCCACTTTCGTGTTCCTGGAGGAGCTTTAAGCCGGCGAGGAGGACTTCGTCGGCAGAGGTGTAGCGGCCGGTGTTTAGCCAGGGCTGTCCCAATTAGACGGAGTTTGCCCTTGCGAAGGTCGAAAGCGTTGGGTTTGTGGCGGTTTTTGTAGCATGCGGCGATGCAGGTTGGGTTGCTGCTGTCCCAACCAGGAACTAAAATTC
>Ga0210391_10002027_pt1 | contig 17850 bp, 17 predicted proteins | sample IncBWC12OmetaG_FD_160573 | JGI IMG/M metagenome (GOLD analysis project Ga0210391, IMG submission 160573) | Forest soil microbial communities from Barre Woods Harvard Forest LTER site, Petersham, Massachusetts, United States - Inc-BW-C-12-O ... | reverse complement strand
AGTGCCGGTAACGCACCTTTCAGACACTACCCCTGGCCGCTTTTTAACCGATTTGTAACACGCCTCTGTTAGCTTCGAAGGGAATGTCCAACCAAGCCCTGCCCCGGCCGCGTTTCAGCGCTCCCGAACCGGAGCGGGGCCCCAAGGCCGCGCGAAAGGTCGAAGCAAGAACCGCTCCCCTGTTGCAAGGCAAGGTCAGCGAAGGCCCCGATGCTTTTTTTGGCTGGGTGATGCGCCTCTGCGGCTTGGCGGTCGTCGCCCTTCTCGGGCTGATCGTTTACCAGTTGATTGTCGGCTCCGAGCTCTCCTGGCACGCCTTTGGCTGGAAGTTCTTTTGGCAATCCGACTGGAATCCCGTCGAAGATCAATACGGCGCGTTGCCCTTCGTGTTCGGGACCATTGTCTCGTCCCTTTTGGCGCTCGTCATCGCCGTGCCTTTATCTCTAGGCGTGGCCGTTTTCACGACCGAGATGTGTCCGATCAACCTTCGCGGAATCCTGTCTTTCACCACGGAGCTATTGGCGGCCATCCCCAGTGTCGTCTATGGACTCTGGGCGATCTTCGTTCTCGTGCCCCTGCTGCGCGCGTACGTACAGCCATTTCTCGCCGCTACGCTCGGCTGGACGGGTTTGTTCAGCGGGCCGCCTTACGGTATCGGCATGCTGGCCGCGGGCGTGATCCTGGCCATCATGATCATTCCCATCATTTCGTCGATCGCCCGCGAAGTGCTCACCGTCGTCCCCCAACATCAGCGTGAAGCGGTGCTGGCGCTCGGCGCAACTCGTTGGGAGATGATTCGCATGGGTGTCTTGCGCAATGCGCGCGCGGGAATCGTTGGTGCAATCATTCTCGGTCTCGGCCGCGCCCTCGGCGAAACCATGGCCGTCACCATGGTCATCGGCAATCGTCCCGAGATTGCGAAGTCACTGTTCGCTCCCGGATACACCATGGCCAGCGTTCTCGCCAACGAATTCACCGAAGCGACCGGCGATCTCTATCTTTCCGCATTGATCGAGATCGGCCTGGCATTATTTTTTGTGACGATTGTGGTCAACGCCCTGGCGCGCCTTTTGGTATGGAGTGTGACGCGAGGCCAACCGGCGAGAAGTCTCGCATAAGCTGAGATGCCCGATACGAACTCCAATTCGGCCGCGCTAGTGATTCCGCAAGTGAGCATTCCGCCCATCAGTTGGCGGCGACGTGTGACGGATCGCGCCATGACCGGCGTCGCCATCCTCACCGTCGTGCTCGTCCTTTTACCGCTCTTCGCCATCTTTGCTTATCTGGTGTACAAAGGCATCGGCTCAATCAATCTGGCCTTCCTCACTCAGACCCCAAAGCCGGTCGGCGAACCGGGCGGCGGCATGGCGAACGCCATTGTCGGCTCCATGGTCATTCTCGCCATTGCGAGTGTGCTCGGCGTGCCCTTCGGAATCGGCGCCGGAATCTTTCTCTCCGAATACGGCCGCAATCGCTACGGCGATATCGTGCGCTTCGTCTCTGACGTCCTCAATGGCGTGCCCTCGATCGTGATCGGCATCGTAGCCTATGGCCTCGTCGTGATGCGCCAGAAACATTTCTCGGCTCTCGCGGGTGGCGTAGCGCTGGCGATCATGATGGTCCCGACCATCGCCCGCACCACCGAGCAAATGCTGCTGCTCGTGCCGCAAGCTATCCGCGAGGCAGCTTACGGCCTGGGGGTTTCGCGCTGGCGCACCACGCTCTCCATCACCCTGCGCACGGCTGCCTCCGGCGTCATCACCGGAGTCATGCTGGCCTTCGCGCGCGTTGCCGGAGAAACCGCGCCACTCCTCTTCACTGCCTTTGGCAATCAATTTTGGAATTGGAAAACGGATCAGCCGACAGCCGCCTTGTCGTTGCAGATTTTTACCTACGCCATCTCGCCTTTCGATGAATGGCATCGACAGGCATGGGCGGGCGCGTTAGTGTTGATTATCCTGATCGTCGGCGCGGTCGCCGCCGTGCGCATCGCGGTACGGCATGGAACTTTGGCGGGGGCATAACCCGCTCTAGCGAAAGATTCAATGCATTCTAATCCTGAGCGGAATGGATGATCCGCAAAGCGAATCGTCTGCGGAGTGGAAGGACCCCGACCGCCGCCACGATGTGGGAACGAGGGCAGGAACTGAGCCACTTATGGGCGTAGGAATCACCGTCGAGCACTTGAATGCCTTCTACGGCAGGACGCAGGCTTTGTTCGACATCAACATCGCGGTGCTCGCCAATCACGCGACCGCCTTGATCGGTCCGTCGGGCTGCGGGAAGTCCACTTTCATTCGCTGCTTGAATCGCATGCACGAAACCATCCCCGAGGCGCGCGTCGACGGCGCGGTGCGCATCGGCGACCTCAGCGTGTACAACGGAACATCAGCCACCCAACTGCGCCGCCGCGTCGGCATGGTATTCCAGAAGCCGAACCCGTTCCCGACCATGTCCATCTACGACAACGTGGCCGCCGGCCTGAAACTGAATGGTTTTCGCAAGCGCAAGCAGCTCGATGAGGTTGTGCACAAATCCCTTCACGCTTCGGCGTTGTGGGACGAAGTCAAAGATCACCTTCACAAAAAATCCGGCGCCAGCCTCTCCGGCGGTCAGCAGCAGCGCCTCTGTATTGCCCGCGCTCTTGCCGTCCAGCCGGAGGTTCTCCTCATGGATGAACCCTGCTCGGCGCTCGATCCCATCTCCACCGGCAAGATCGAAGAACTTATTTTTCAATTAAAAGAGCAATACACCATCGTGATTGTGACGCATAATATGCAACAGGCAGCTCGTGTCGCCGAATTCACGGGCTTTTTTCTTCTCGGCAAGATGATCGAATTTGATAAGACGGAAAAGATTTTCACCAATCCCTCCGACAAACGGACGGAAGATTACGTCACCGGCAGATTCGGATAAGAGCTTCGGATAGAGGTAGGCATAATGCGCACGCGCTTTCAACAGCAGATGGAGGATCTCCGCGAAAAACTGCTTCGTATGGGCGGTCTCGCGGAATTGGCAGTCGATCGCGCTACCCAGGCCTACACCCAGCGCGATCTCACGCGCTGTCAGCTGGTCCTCGAAAACGAGAGCCTCATCAACGCCGCCGAACGTGAAATCGACGAACTCGCCTTCGACATCCTAGCTACGCAGCAACCGGCGGCCACGGATCTTCGCTTCATCCTTGCGGTCACCAAAATCAACGCCGACCTCGAGCGCGTGGGCGACCAGGCCGTCAATATCGCCGAGCGCGTCATGGACATGATCGAACTGCCCGCCGTCGATCTGCCGGTTGACATCGCCCGCATGGCGACCGCCGTCAGCGCCATGGTGCGCCGCGCCCTCGAATCGTTTGTCGAAGGCAAAGCCGAACTCGCCCAAGCCGTGCTCGAAATGGATCACGTCGTCGATCGCATGCGCGATGAGGCTTTCATAATGCTCGTGCATAAGATGAATGAAGAGCCGCAAGTCACTCAGCAGGCGCTCGATGCTCTCCTGGTGGCCCGCAATTTGGAGCGCGTGGCCGACCACGCTACGAACATTTCAGAAGACGTTATTTTCTGGGTCTTAGGAGCCGATGTCCGTCATCACGCGCAGGCCGCCTCGGTAGCTCCACGCCCGGAAAGACGCGAGCAATAAGGCGGTCATCGCCGGAGTTGAGGGTGGGAGCGAGAGCAAAAGGTGGACCGCCTCCATCTCCCCTGCGTTACACTGTTCGGACCCATGACCGAGAGAATCCGCGTTTTCGCCACCTGCGACATCGGAGACGCCCTCAACATTCTTCGCCAGAAGGGATACGACCTTGAAGTCTATTCCCAGCCCGAAGCTCCGCCGAAGAGTGTGATCGTTGAAAAGGTGAAGTCGGGCATCAATGGCCTGATCACCACACTGCGCGATCCAATTGATGCCGAGATTTTCGCCGCCGGAAAAGGCACGCTTAGAGTAGTCGCTCAATACGCCGTTGGATTCGACAACATCAATCGCGCCGACGCCAACCAATACAAAATCCCATTCACGAACACCGCAGACGTGTTGACCGAAGCGACCGCCGAGTTCGCCTTCTTGCTGATGGGCGCTCTAGCCCGCAAACTCTGGCCCGCCGAACATCTCACTCGCGAAAATCGCTGGGGCTACTGGCATCCTTACCTGCCCTTTCTCGGCGATGAAGTCACTGGAAAAACCGTAGCCGTCATCGGAACCGGACGCATCGGCCAGGCCTTCATCAAAAAGTGCGCCGGATTCGACATGAACATCCTCTGCTTCGATCCAGCCTACGAAAATCACGACTACATCAATGCGATTCAAGAAGTGTTGGATCTCCGTTTTCAGCGTGGCATCAGCCGCGAGCCAGTCACCATTCGCTACGCCCCATTGAACGAAGCCTTGAGCAGCGCCGATTTCATTAGCCTGCACGCTCCGCTGCTGCGCCAAGGCGAGAGCCCGACGCCGACCTATCACCTGATCAACGAAGCCACGCTGCGCATGATGAAACCGACCGCGATGCTCATTAACACCTCGCGTGGTCCAGTGGTAGATGAGTTCGCGCTGGCGCGCGCCCTGCGCGAGAACTGGATCGCCGGCGCCGCCCTGGATGTTTACGAGAAAGAACCTCTGCCCCGTGACTCGCCGCTTCGCGATCCCGCCATCGCCGACCGCTGCCGCCTGCTGCCCCATTTCGCGAGCGCCGCCCGCATCACCCGCCTGTCGTCCGACCCCGATCAAGGCATGGCCGGGCGCTGCGTTCAAGGGTTGATCGACGTGCTGGAAGGGAACTACTCCGGCAACCTCACGAAGATGCCTTATGTGGTGAACAAAGAAGCATTTCAGAAGTAGAGCGTGTTCAAAGCTTGTCGCCTGCCAATCTCACCTGCTACTCTCGCAATTCACCCCGCCATGAAGATGATTAAAGGGATTTTCGCCTGCTTAGCCCTTCTGCCTCTCGCCGCTCACGCTCAATACAACGACGCCGGTCGCGCCAAGCTCTTGCCCGCGCCCAAGGAAATTCGCGGCGCCGAGGGCCGCCTTTTGATCAAGCCCTCGACCATCATTCTCATCAGCAACAATGAAGACCGCGTCGCCGCCGAAACCCTGCAGAAAGAAATCCACGACCGCACCGGCATGAGGCTATCCATCGAATCCGTGACCTCCGCCCCAAAGACGACAGGGCACATCTCGCTCGGACGCCTGACCGATCGCGGCTTGCGCTCCTATCTCGAATCGCAGGGAGTGAAAGTCGACGACCTTGGAAACCATGATGTTAGTAACCAAGCTTATATAGTCCGCGCATCCGACTCCGGAGTTGTTGTTGCTGGCAACACCGCGCAGGCACTGTTCTATGGCGTGCAGACCCTCCGCCAGTTGTTGCGCCCGGAAAGCCCTGGATCAAAGACGCTAGCCATCCCGGCGCTGGTCATGCGCGATTGGCCCAGCATGGAATGGCGCGGCGTCTCTGACGACATCAGCCGCGGTCCCATCCCGACGCTCGATTATTTGAAGACGCAGATTCGCACCCTGGCCGAGTACAAGATCAATCTCATCGGCTTCAACATGGAAAATGTTTTCGACTTCCAGGCTCAGTCATTGGTTGCACCTAAAGGAGCGGCGCTCACACCCGCCGAGATCAAGGAACTTGTCGATTACGCCGCCCGCTACTACGTCACCATCCTGCCCGAGCAGCAGGCCTTTGGCCATCTTCACCAATTCCTGAAATATGAAATCTATTCCGACCTCGCGGAAACTCCGCACGGGCACGTACTCACTCCCACCAATCCCCAAACCTACGACTTCATTCGCCAGGTCTACGGCGAGGTGGTGCCGTTGTTTCCCGGCCCCTTGTTCCACATCGGTGCCGACGAAACCTTCGAGCTCGGCCTCGGACAGACGAAAGCTCTCGCCGCGCAACAGGGCCTCGGCCGCGTCTATCTCGAACACCTGCAGAAAATGTTCGAAATCATGCAGCCGTTTCACAAGCAACTCATGTTCTGGGGAGACATTGCGGTCAAGTATCCGGAACTGCTCCCCATCCTTCCGAAAGATATGATCGCCGTTCCCTGGGACTACGATCCGAAGCCGAGCTATGAAAGCATCATTACCCCCTATACCAACGCTGGGCTGCGCGTCGTCGTGTCGCCCGGAGTGGGCAACTGGGGCGTGATCTGGCCCGACCTCGACAGCGCCTTCATCAACATTAGAAATTTTGTGCGCGACGGGCAGAAGCATCAGGCAACGGGTGTCCTCAACACTACCTGGAACGACGACGGCGAATCTTTGGTGGACATGGACTGGCCGGCGTTGATCTTCGGCGCGGCCGCTGGTTGGCAACCCGGCGAGTCCAGCATCGACGATTTCAAGAGCAGCTACGATTGGGCCTTCTACCGCAATGATGAAGGGGACGGCCGCACGTTTGTTGACACGATCGAAAATCTCGATCGCTCGCACGCGCTGCTGGTCGCCATGAAACTGCACGGAGCGAGCAACGAACTCTTCTGGTCCGATCCATTCAGCGAATCCGGCGCCCAGATGTCCGCCCGGGCGTTGCCCGCCACTCACGATCTCCGCCTCGCCGCTGAACGCGCCGCCGAATCGCTAATGCACAACCGCAGTCGGGCCCATCTTCACGTCGACACTTTAGATGACATGTTGCTCGCCGCTTTGCATTTGGACACGCTGGGTATGAAGATCCAGTTCACATCCGAAATCAGCCACTATTATTGGGACGCGTATCAGAATCAGACCGACCCCGCCCGCGTGCAAAATGACCTCGATGAAATCGTCGACATTAACGGAAGACTCGAGAGCCTGCGCGACGCGATCACCGAGATGCGGAAGATGTACAAGGAAGGGTGGGCGCGCGAAAACAATCCTTACTGGCTCGACAATGTTTTAGTTCGCTACGATAACCTGGCTTCGGAGGTGCAAGCAAAAATTGTCGCCGTACAAGCCGCCGCACGTCAATTTGAGAGCACGAAAATAATGCTTCCCCCGGATCAGCTCGGGTTTTTCTTGAGGTAGTTTCCGGCTTTCCTTGGTGATACTCATTCGTGATACTCATTGCCCCGAGGCTTAAACTTTTCGCCGATTAACCAAGTGGTTCGCGAACCTCAAAACCATGTTCTCGCGCCGGACAAATTGGCAGCTCAGCCCAAACGCGCTCACTCGCGCGATCCAAGAGGCCCGCGCCTCGGGCCAAAAAATCTTCGATCTCACCGTCTCGAACCCTACCGTAGCCGGCCTTCGCCCCCAGCCGGAAGCAGTGCTAGCCGCGCTCGCCAACCCGAAAGCGATGGACTACGACCCGCAGCCTCGCGGACTCCTCGAGGCGCGCCAGGCCATTTGCCGGTACTACGGCGAGTCGCACCAAGTCGAGCTTGATCCTGAGCGCCTGCTTCTGACCACCAGCACCAGCGAAGCCTATGCCTATGTCTTCCGCCTGCTCTGCAACCCTGGCGACGAGATTCTTGTTCCCAAACCGAGCTATCCATTGTTCGAATTCTTAGCCGACCTGTCCGACGTCAGGCTCATTCCCTATCCGCTGCTCTATGATCACGGCTGGCAAATCGATTTCGATTCGCTCAACCAAGCGGCGACTGCAAACACGCGGGCAGTAATCCTCGTCCATCCCAACAATCCCACCGGCTCCTACGTCTCTGCGTCCGAGACCGCGGCGGTCAACGCCTTCTGCCGCAGCCACAACTCGGCGCTGATCGTCGACGAGGTTTTTCTCGACTATGCCCACGATCGCAAGCCCCGCCAAAGTTTCATCGTCAACCAGGACGCGCTGACGTTTACCCTCAGCGGAATTTCCAAAATCTCCGCGCTCCCGCAAATGAAACTAGCGTGGATCGCGACCGGCGGCCCGCCGGAAATGGTCGAAGAAGCTGGTGCCCGTCTCGAAATCATCGCTGACACCTATCTCTCTATGAACGCTCCCATCCAGCTAGCAGCGCCCGTTCTGCTGGATCAGCGTAACAAAATTCAGCCTGTCCTTCTCGATCGCCTGCGCAGAAATCTCGCTGAGCTCGACGCCCAACTCGCCGCCCACGCTTCATGCACGCGCCTTGAAGTCTACGGCGGATGGTATGGGATCCTGCGTGTTCCCGTCATCGGGACCGACGAAGAACTTGCCATCCGCTCGTTACGTGAGGCGGCGGTTAGCGTACACCCTGGCCACTTCTATGATTTTCCCAACGAAGGTCACCTGGTATTGAGCCTGATCACCGAGCCCGCCGATTTTAGCGATGGCGTCAGACGAGTCTTGCGACTGATTGAGGCCTGAGCGCGAAATTCTTGCTAAGTTGCGAGTGGACCGGGACTCAGCGGTATAAGCTTCACAAAATGATTTCTTGAGACTATAAATCTCCTGCATTTGTCATGTGAATCTTCGGCCCCCCTTTACGGAGGCATATGAAGCTCGCGCACAATACCGCCTGCTTGACGCGAAAGATGAGGACCGGTCGCGGCAGTACCGATTCGAGGGCTTTAAGGCTGCAGCACAACTAGAGGCCACAATTCGCGTGCCGTCAATCGATTTCACCTTCAAGACTGACGAACTTGAGATGTCGTCATCAGACTTCGCCGTCATGGGGACTGAAGTCAACGGAAAGTACTACGAAGCCGCGAAGGCCTGAGACGCGCAACCGCCCTGCTGTCTCATCCTCGTGCTATCCTTTTGCCCGTTCCTGATAACGGAGATCTCATGTCCATTAGTCGTCGTGGGTTCCTAGGTTCCGCGATCGCAGCCTCCGTCGCCACCGGCCTGAATGGGTCCGATCTCCATGCCCAAGAGAAAGCTAAAGACAATTCGTCAAGCCCTGCCAATCCTTTTGGCACCGGCAAGCGCCCGATTATTATCTCGGCTCACAACGGCGCAGCTTATCTCGACGATGCATTCGCCTTCCTGAAAAACGGCGGCGACACGCTGGATACTGCCCTTCGCGTAGTAAAAGGACCGGAAGATGATCCCAACGACGATTCTGTCGGCCTCGGCGGCCTTCCCAACGAAGAAGGAGTCGTCGAACTCGACGCCTGCTGCATGCACGGGCCCACCCGACGCGCAGGTTCCGTCGGCGGCGTCCGCAACATCAAAAATGTCTCGCTCGTCTCGAAAGCTGTGATGGAGCACACTGGCCACGTCATGCTTGTCGGCGAGGGCGCAGAACGTTTCGCCGTCGCCGTAGGCCTCCCCCGCGAAAATCTCCTCACGGAACGGTCGCGCAAAATCTGGCTGCTGTGGAAAGAAAACAACTCCACCGACGACTGGTGGGGACCGGGAATCTCCGACCCGCACTGGAAGGCGCCGTCCTTGCCGGGCGCGCCACAGGCCGAATTGTGGAACGAACGCATCCAGCGCCTCGAAGCCCATGCCGCCGACCTCGGGATCGAACCCGAATTCCGCGAGGCCGCCATCCGCCGCGTGCTCTCGCCGCCCACCGGCACCATCCACTGCTCCGCACTCAATGACAAAAGCGAAATCTCCGGCTGCACCACCACCAGCGGACTCGCCTTCAAACTTCCCGGCCGCGTAGGCGACTCGCCCATCATCGGCGCCGGTTGCTACACCGATCAGGATGTGGGCTCAGCGGGAGCGACCGGCAGCGGGGAGGAAAATATCAAAGTCGCCGGCGCGCACACCATCGTCGAAAACATGCGCCGCGGCATGTCTCCGCTCGAAGCTGGAATGGATACTCTGAAACGCATCGTGCGCAATTACAACAATGACATGAGCAAGCTTCAGTTCATCGACGTGACCTACTACATCCTCCGCAAAGACGGCGCCTACGCCGGCGTCTCGCTATGGCAAGGTTATTCTGAGAAGGAGCCGCACACGATCGCCGTCCACGACGGCACCCGCCGCTCCGAGGCTACCGTTTCTCTTTTCCAAGGCGCCTCGCACTCATTTCCGCCCTTTCCGGTCAAGATTCCAGACGAACTGAAAAAGGACTCGGTGTATGTGAAATAGTGTTCGAAATCAAGATAGCTGAACGGGGCTAATGGTTATTTCACCCGTTCCGAGCGGGTGTACAATTGTTTTTGTTGGGACCACGTTTCACTCGGTTCTTTCCTACGTTCGAGGCTTTCAAATGAACGTTCACGTAAGCTACAAGGTCCACAAAACTCCCGACATCGAAAAAGAAGTCAACCACCAGATCGAAAAAATTCAAAAGCGCCTTCAAGTCTTCCGCCCCGAGCTCGTCCATCTCAAGGCCGTCATCGATCAAAATTCAGCGCGCGAGGGAACACTGGTGTCTTTGAATCTGCGCCTACCCTCCGGCCAGCTCGCCGCCCAGGAAAAAGCAAACAGCCCAACCTCGGCTGTGAAGGCCGCCTTTGACGAACTCGTCCAACAGGTCGGGCGCCACAAAGAAATGCTCCGCTCCAGCCACAAGTGGCGGCACTGGCGAGGGGGCTCGCAGGAATCTCCAGAGCCTGGCGTTCCTTTCGAAGAGACGCTGGCTGCGGTCATGCCACCCACGATCTCGGCCGACGACATCGGCTCTTACGTGAATGCCAATCTCGCGCGCCTCGAGCGCTTCGTCGACCGCGAGCTTCATTTCCGCCGCACCGACGAAGATCTTCCCCTCTCCGATGACGGTCTTTCCACCTTCGAGGTCGTCGACGAAGTCATCGCCCGCGCGCTCGGCGATCAGGACCGTCCGGAAAAATTATCCCTGGAACCGTGGCTTTACCGCCTCGCCCTCGATGCCATGAACGAGATGACCACGCGGCTTCACGAACTCGATTCTCCGGTTCATCTCGAAGATAGTCGCCGGCGTCAGAATGTCGAAGCCTCCGACGAAGCCGGCTTGCAATTCCATCAACCCGACGAAAGCTGGACCCGCGAAAGCACCATCCCCGACCGCCGCGTCTCGACTCCCGAACAGGCCGCCTATTCGGACGAAGTCATTGCCCTGGTGCAAGCCGCTCTCCGCGGTGCGGATCGCACCGATCGCGAAGCTTTTCTCCTCTATGGCATCGAGGGTTTTTCTCTCGGCGAAATTGCCGCCATCACCGGGCGGCATCTGGATGCGGTGCGCGAGTCCGTTGAACGCGCCCGCGACTGCGTGCGTAGCGCGCCTTCGATTGCCAGCGAGTTCCACCACGAACTCCTGGTCAAACATCGAAGCTAAGCATCGCAACTGAATCCGAATCTAAACATCTTAGTCAATATCCGCATCGTAAATTCACTAAGGAGCGTCGAGATGATGACCCGGGACGAAATCCGTGAGTTGGCGGCTTTTCAGGCAGACGAAAAAAAGGGCGCGTGCGCCCTCAGTTTTTATTTTCAACCCGACCCTCCGCAGGATCGTTCTCATCGTCGTGAGACCATCGTCGCCAAAGATCTAGTGAAGCAGGCGCTGAAAAGCGCCGCTGCCACCGGCAAGAACGGATCGCTTCACGCCGACCTTGATCGCGTGCTCGATGTAGCGACCAACCTGCGCGGCCATGTCCGCGGCAAAGCCGTTTTCGCCTGCTCCGCGCAAAATTTCTGGAAAGAGTACGAACTGCCTCCGCATATCGGGACGACGCAGATTTACCTTCAGCCTCGCTTCCAGCTGAAACCACTCGCAGCCGTGCTTGGAGCCCAACCCGCGCTCGGCGTTGCCGTCGTCGATCGCCAGCGCGCGCGCATCTTCGATCTCCGCCTCGACGACCTCCGCGAACGCGGAGCCATCGTTCATATGCTCTCGCGGAGCGCCTCCAGTTACGGCTACAACGGCTACGAGGCCGGCCACGCCGAACGACGGGTAGCGGAAGAAGCGCTCCAGCACTTCAAGTCGGTGTCAGCGCGGTTGCGAACCGATCAGGAAAAAGGCATCTGGGAGAGGCTTATCGTCGGCTGCCTCGATGTCAACTGGCCCGAATTCGAGCCCCATCTTCATCCTTACGTCAAGCAGCGCCTCATTGGCCGATTTTCAGCCGACGTAGCCAGCGTTACAGATGAAGAGATTCGCGATCACGCTGCCTCAATCATGAATAAATGGCTCACCGAACGCGCAGCGACGAAAGCCAGCGAGGCGGTAAGCTTCGCCAAGGCCCACGGCCGAGGCGTCACGGGCCTCCGTCGCGTCTTGCAAGCGCTCGAAGCCGGCGAGGTGCAAAGCCTTTTTCTCGGCGAAAATTATTCCGCGCGAGCCGTGGAGTGCCCGCACTGCGGTCATCTCGACGCCCACCTCGTTCAGTCGTGCGTAGCCTGCGGTCACCGCACCCACGAACTCGCCGATGTTTGCGATGCCTTAATCCCCATCGCCATCCGACGCGATATCGAATTGTTCTATCTGAAAGATAACGACAACCTCGACCGCGCGGGCAATATCGCCGCGTTGCTGCGCTTTCGCTCCGACCAGAATAAGAGCGGCCAAACCGCCGCCGCGTCGTAACTTAGCTCAGAGGTGAGAGGTCAGATTGCAGAGGTAGGAACCCATAAGCTTTCGATCGAACGGTTTTTACCTCCGCAATCCGACCCCTGACCTTAGCCATGGCAGATTTTCTCCCGCTGAGCGAAAATCAGAACGCATGATTCATAAAATCCTCCCCGTCGGTCCGCTGCAATGCAACTGCTCGATCATCGGCGATGAAACCACGCGCGAAGCCATGGTCATCGATCCCGGCGACAACATCGAAGACGTCCTCGCCATCATCCGCGATCAAAAGTTGCAAGTGAAGCAGATCGTCATCACCCACGCCCATATCGACCACATTGGCGGAGCGATGAAGCTGCGCGCGGCGACGGGCGCGCCTATTCTGCTCAATCAGAATGATTACGCCCTGCTCAAAATGCTGGATGTGCAGGCGTCGTGGCTGGGCATGACCGCGCCCGAGGAAGTGACGATCGAGGCCGATATCGCGGACGGACAATCGCTGCAGGCAGGAAGTCTCAAGGCCCACGTCCTTCACACTCCCGGCCACACCGAGGGCAGCGTGTGCCTCTATTTTCCTGCGGAGAAATTGCTGATCGCCGGCGACACCTTATTCGCCCGCAGCATAGGCCGCACCGATCTTCCCGGAGGATCCTATGAGAAAATCATGCGCTCTCTCAACGACCGCGTCTTAACTCTCCCGGATGAGACGATTGTCATCCCGGGCCACGGCCAGCGAACAACCATAGGAGAAGAGAGGGAAGAGAATCCTTTTCTTGTGGGGTGAATTAAAAATTGTCATCCCTCGCGAGGCGAGGGATCTGGAGTTCGCCAGTGGCCCGGCACTAATAGCGGCGTGCCTTATTTCTGCGTCGGTGCCTGATTCTGCGGAACCGTCGGCGGCGTAGTCGGAGACGGAGTCGCTGGTTGCGATTTCGTCGGCGTAGTTTTCACGCCCGAAAAAACAGACGTAGGCCCGGTGTGCCGCGCCGCGGAAATCGACAGCAGAATCGATGTGATCATGAAAATAACCGCCGACCAGGTCGTCGCGCGAGAAAGAGCCGAAGCCGCGCCTCGAGGCCCGAATGCCGTCTGGCTGCCCTGGCCGCCAAAAGCCGCCGCCAGATCGCCGCTCTTGCCGCTCTGCAGCAACACGACCCCAATCAGAAAAAAACAAACGACAACGTGAATCACGATGATCAAAATAGTCATTGCAAAAAAACTCCGTCCGGGCAGCGCCCGATTCAGATTTCAATATCCCTAAGCGAGGTGCGCGACCAGTTCGCAGGAATCAAAACGATGGTGCGGAAGGGGGATTCGAACTGCTCCATCACATTGATAGTACGTAACTTATTGATTTTGCATTCGGCGTAAAGGCCCAAATGCCCCCACAATCCCGCTTCCATTGTACGTTTATTGTACGGCGAACGTGTCGCAGAAGAGAAAACCGCGCCGAAGCGCTTTCTCTCGATCCTGCCAGCAACAGTTTGACATCCGCCCCTCCCATCGGTCAAGGCTACGGGCCACCGGCCACCGTTCGAGAATGCGGAATGGTGAGCGTGCTTCGTAGCCTGCGTCCGGATCGCGCAGTTGACCTGGTGCCCCGCGAGATCGTGGCTCGATCGATTGCTTCCTGTCGGCCGACGATACGAAACTTAGGACTCAGAAATTAGGACTCACAACACCAATTTGGTGTTCTGCCGTTCGGTACGAACGCAACATCTCAACAGATCGCACTAGCGACGCCAGGCGCTTCTCTGAAATCTTAGGGGAAGGCTATAACCGAATCATCCGCGGGCAACGTTCGAGATCTCGGAAGATCAGGATGATGGTCTTCTTCAAAATCTTTACCAAAGCCTAAGAACCTGAACTTATCGAAGATGAAGGGGATGCCTTCGGCAGCGAAGACGGAATTGCCATTGGTCACCTGGAAGTGCAGGTGTGCGCCGGTTGTATTGCCTGAGTTGCCGACTTGGGCGAACTGGGCTCCGCGCTTGATTTTCTGATGCAAGCGCACACGAATGCTTCCCTGCTTCAAATGGGCGAACATCACGTAAGTATCAGCCGCAATACGCACAATGACGTGGTTGCCGGCTATCGTCTGCACCGTAACCAGAGGGAGCTTTCCGGGGGCGTTGTCTGGAATGCCATCGACAACCTCGGTCACCTCTCCGTCGGCGACCGCAAGCACGGGCTGACCAAAACCCCAGAAATTCTCGTTACGCTCGCGTGAGTCGTGGAAAGTATTGCCGTTGTTGCCGACCAAATCCCAATCGATTGCGAAGCGTTGGGAGATGTAGGCCCGGCCATCAATGGCGGTGACCGAGCGGCGGTGGACAGAGGAATTGGACGGACCGTTGCCCGCGAGCCATACGCCATCTTTAAAAGGCGGCGACAACACCAACGGAGACCGCTCGAGAACGGGAACTATGATGCCATCCAGCGCAGACTCGTCGTTTGGCGTCCCTTTGGAACGCGAAGGATCGGCTACGTCAAACGAAAATCGATGGCGTAGAGCAGACATCCGCAGATCTCCTGGAACGTTAACATACATAAACGCAATCACCCGGCGGCCGATATCGAGTTTTTCCGGATTGTTCTTTGAAGCCATGTCTGACGATTCACCCATTTGTGAAGCTCCATCCACGGGACGTAGCAGTTCGGACAGAGACGAGCCGTTGTAGTCAGCTAATTTGTCGCCACCCATGTTTTCGCCTGGCGAACTCTGGCTGCCTGACGCAAACACCTGGATTCGCGTGAGCGTCAGCGAAGAAGGCCCGAAGTTGGTGATATGCAGTTCATAGACGAGCACCCTCTCGCCCTCGATGATCACGGGCGTTGGCGGCTTCGGAACCACCACCTCTACCGGAGACGGACGTGCAGAGGACTGCGCGAGAGCTGGCGATGCTACGCAAAGAACAAAAACGGCAAAAAGCAGGAATGCCCCAAGAACATATCTGGAACCCGATTTAGTAGCCATGTCGCTCTCCGCTATGTTAGTAGTAGTAAAATATACTAGTATGACGAAGCTATCGGGAATTTGTCACCCACGCTAAGGCACAATTGCGCATCATGAGAAACAGCCGATCGGACGGACCGCTATCTCTTTTGGGCTTCAATGCGCTGGAAGAGCAGGCGTATGCGGCTCTGTTGCAAGCTCCTGGGCAAACCGGGTACAAGCTGGCGCAAGCTCTTAACAAGCCGGTCGCAAATATCTACAAAGCGTTGGAGTTTCTGCTGGAGAAAGGTGCCGTTCTGGTGGAGGACGGTGACCCGGCGTTCTACCGGGCGACGCCGATTGCGGAGCTATTCGACAAACTGGAGACCGAGCTGCGCCAACAGCGCAAAGCAGCCCTGCGGCAATTAGGCCCTCGAACCTCTCCCCCCGATGAGCGCGTGTACCGGCTCGGCTCGCGCGAGCAGACCATTCAGCGGGCGCGAGGAATGATCGCGTCGTCCAAACGGGTGCTGCTCCTGGACGTTTTCCCGAACTTGGTCTCGGAACTTTCCGTAGAAATCTCGGCAGCCGCGGCGCGGGGCGTAAGAATCGCGGGCCAGATCTATTCTCCAGCTCGGTTCTCGGGGGCGATGTTGACCCTGCGAACTGAACGAGATCAAGTCTTACAGCGCTGGACCGGCGACTGGATGAACCTGGTTGCCGACGGCCAGGAGCTTCTCATCTCCATGCTCGAACGCTCGGGAAAGGGCTTACATCAGGCGATCTGGACCCGAAGTCCTTATCTTGTGTGGAGCTTTCACAGCGCGTTATACGCCGAAATCCTGTTCAGCCGGTTGCGCGTTGAGATCGAGAACGGTGCTAGCAGACGCAAGCTCCTGCGACTGATAGCGGACTATCACGATCGGATCGCAACCGATGCGCCGGGCTATAAACGCCTTAGATCCCAACCATAAATTTATCCAACTCGTGAAGCCGTCCATCGTCGGGGCCGCAGTACCTTCGCTTCGTCCAAGACTACAGCGCGACCCAAACGGGCGGTTGTATTTTAATTTATAAATAGTGCACACAAGTCTGATGCGCCGCGAAACTGACCGACTTTGAGCCCTACGGCCAGCCCACGCGATTGACAGCAAGCGATTGCTCCGGGGAGTGCAATTGGTTCCACACGTTGAGCGGAGCCTAGATTGGAGTGTTTGATGGTATCGTGGGGTTGCTATGCCTCTGTTCTTCACAGACTCCGTCACACTCGCCTACGCAGACGTAGAGGGTGCCAAACGTTGGTGGATCGAGGCGTTCGATTGCAAGGTGGCAGCGGTTCCGCCGAACTGGGATTGTCAGCTACCGTCCGATGTTACCCTTCAGCTTCCGGGTCACGACGCTCCCACAATCCTTTTGAATGCCGAAGCGGAAGTCGAGCAAGCGGGCTTCGATAGACCCTCACCAGTCGCTCTGTGATTTTCTGCAACAAGCTGAAGAAAGGGCACGAGCACCTCACAAATCGAGGCATTCTCCCCGGACCGATTCGGGACGGTGGCGATACGCAATTTTTTGAAATCCGTGACAGCGAGGGACACCTCATTCAAGTCTGCAAGGAACCCTAGAACGGCAACTCACACTCCGGGTTCGGTTGGCAGCAAAGCCTCGCCGAGTTCGATTATGATTTCCGGATGCCGGGCTTCGGGACGAAATACCAGCAAACCATTAATGGTGGTGATTGTCCTCCTCTTCCTGCTGGTCTTCGCCCTTTGGCGGGTTGGTTTACTCCGCTAGGAACGTAACTGGCGAAAAAGTCCCCAGTGTGCTGGCAACGCAAGCGGGTTCAGTCATCATGACCAATCCTCGAGTCACGTTTGGAGACAAAGTTCGAATCCGATCCACTGACGCCACCGAAGCCCGTGGGGTCGCTGGCCAAACCGGGATTGCCTACGGCTACACCACTCCCTCGGTCACCGGGGTCGAAGTAATCGGGAATCCTTCCGAGGACTATGCCGTCTCAGTCGGGATTGAAGGGCTGAATGAGCAGTTTTGGTTCGCCGAAGACCTTCTGGAATTTGTGAACCACGGGACAGGCACGACGATGGAGGTCGGGGGGCGGCGTTTCCTTCGTGATGAGCATGGCGAATGGCGCGAGGTGAAGCCACAATGAATCGGGTTGCAAAATCATCACGGGGATTAGCTCGTGGGAGGGTTAACGTTTTCGAACCACACTTTGAAGCCTTGGCCATAAGCGATTTTGTAATAGCCTAGCAATTCCTGCGCTCTCTGTTGGCTGCTGGCACGGCCCACTTCCTGTTTTTCCTCGCGCCATTTGGCATCAGGGTACGTCTGTTCGTCCTGTGCGTAAATTACAAATGGTTCATTTTCTTCGGTGGAACCGAGGCTCTCCGGAAGACAACTGGCGGCGGAGATTGTACGGGTGTTGGAGATATACACCCCCCATTTGTTGATTGGTTTATCCACCCTTCCAGTTCACCACCGAACCAACATGCGACCTAATTACCAGAGGTTCCATTTCGGATGCCTAAAGTTTGAAGGAAG
>Ga0210391_10002025_pt1 | contig 17865 bp, 17 predicted proteins | sample IncBWC12OmetaG_FD_160573 | JGI IMG/M metagenome (GOLD analysis project Ga0210391, IMG submission 160573) | Forest soil microbial communities from Barre Woods Harvard Forest LTER site, Petersham, Massachusetts, United States - Inc-BW-C-12-O ... | reverse complement strand
GGTCTACGATTCGGTGGGCAAGGATACCTGGCGCGGGTCGCTGAAATCATTGAAGCTGCGCGGCAGCTTCGTTCACTTCGGCCAGTCGTCCGGAATGATCGCGGATTTCAAGTTCTCCGATCTCGCCTCCGGCGGCTCGCTATTTGCGACGCGTCCGATGCTGTTCGACTACATCAAGAGCCGCGAGGATCTTTCGGCGCGCGCGGCCGACCTGTTCGCGAAGCTCGAGTCCGGCGCCGTCAAGGCGCATGTGGGTCAGCGGGTGGCGCTGCGCGATGCCGCCGCCGCGCACCGCGACTTGGAGGGGAGACGAACCGTCGGCGCGACGGTGTTGCTGCCCTAGCCGGCCCCGGTGCGCCAGCCGGCGCCGCTCACAAATTCGCGTCGATGAACGCGGCGAGCTGTGCCTTGGAGACGGCGCCGATCTTGGTGGCCACCACTTCTCCGCCCTTGAAGATCATCAGTGTCGGAATTCCGCGCACGTGATACCGGGAAGCCAAGGATTGGTTTTCGTCGACATTGACCTTGGCGACCGTTACGCGGCCCGCGTAATTGTCGGCCGAGTCGTCCAGCGCCGGCGCAATCATCTTGCAGGGTCCGCACCACTCCGCCCAGTAGTCGACCAGCACGGGGAGCTGGGATTTCAGAACTTCGCTGTCGAAGGTGTCGGTGTTGACGTGCGTGATCTTGTTGCTCATGAACCTGCCTTTGGGAGTGATTTTCGGGTCTACAGCATGATATTGTTCGCTTATGGGCAGTTAAATAGAGAGATACTGAATTGAGTATTCGTGATTTATGAATAATCAATGAACAAATTACAGGCCATGCAGGTGTTCATGCGGGTGGTCGAGACCGGCGCCATGACCCGCGCGGCCGACAGCCTGCAGATACCCAAGGCCACGGCCACCACGCTCATTCAGCAATTGGAAGCCGACCTCGGCGTGAAGCTGCTCAATCGCACCACGCGCAGCGTCAGCGTGACCACGGACGGCGCCGCGTACTACCCGCGCTGCGTAGCCATACTCGCGCAAATCCGTGACACCGAGGAGTCGCTCGCGCACCGGCATGCCGCACCCGGCGGGCGTCTGCGCGTCGATGTGCCCACCCTGCTGGCGCGGTGGGTCTTGGTGCCCGCGCTGCCGGCTTTCTTTACGCGCTATCCGGACATCGACTTGCAGCTGGGCTGCAGCGAACGGCGCGCCGACCTCATCGAAGAGGGAATCGACTGCGCGGTGTGGAGCGGCGAACTCGAGGACTCAACCTTGATCGCGCGCCGCGTCGGACTGCTGTACTTCGGCACCTGCGCGTCACCCTCGTATCTCGCGGCGCACGGACAGCCGCGTCATCCGGACGATCTTGCATCGCATCGCTGCATCAACCATTTCTCACCGCGCACGGGAAAGATCTTCGACTGGGTGTTTGCCAAGAACGGCGCGCGCCTTCAGACTTCGCTTCGCGGCCACGTCGCCCTCGACGATGAGAACAGCTATCTGGCCGCCGCCGAGGCGGGCTTGGGGGTGGCGCAGATTCCCGCCTTCGTGCTCAAGGAGGCGTTGGAGCGCGGGACCCTGGAGCTCGTGCTCGGGGATTGGTTTCCAGAGCCCGCGCCGCTGCACGTCGTATATCCGCAGAACCGGCACTTGTCGAGCAAGATCCGCGTGTTCGTCGACTGGGTTGCCGAGCTCTTCGCCGAACACGACGGCATTCAGCTCCGTTCCACTCTGCGTCTTCACGCCTGAGGTGAGTGATGAAAACAATGTGGGGACTCGCGTTCTGGTTCATCGGCGTGTCCGCCGGGGCGCAACCGCTGCCCCAGTCGATCGATCAGACTCGTTACTTCGCGACCCCCGAGATCGAACGCTCGGAACTCGAGCAATGCATCGGCGAGGTCGCTGATTTTCCGGCCGCGGCGCCCGCCAACCCTCTGGCGCTGGGCGACTATTTGCAGCGTGCGGAAAGGCTTCTGGCCCGATTGCAGCGTCATGCGGCGTACCTTTGGCTGCGAGCGTCGCGCGATATCGACGATCAAGCCGATTCCGATGCAGCCAATCGCGCCGATGACACCGCAACCCGGCTGCTCGCGGACGTCGAAGCGGCGCTGCGTGCGCTCGGCAGCGACGCTTTTGCCAAGGACGTCAGGGATTCTCCCTCGTTGAATCGGTATGCCTATCTCTTGGTCCAGGCAGAGCGCGAGCTGGGGCATGAATTGCCCGCCGACCAGCAACACATTCTCGACGAGGTCGCGGACCCGGCCGGCTCGAACCTGTGGACTCTGTACCAGCAAACGGTGCGCAGCACGCCGTTCGCGAAGATCGATGCTGCGGGCGGCCCCCTCGACGCAAAAAAGGACGCGGCGTTGCTCGCGGAGAATCCGGATCGCGCCGTCCGTCAGGCGGCCTGGCAGGGACGCTGGGAGGGGTATGCCTCGCGGTCGGACATCTATGCCACCATTCTCCTGGGGGTGGTGCGTCTGAACGATCGCGTGGCGCGCCTCAGGCATTTCCCCGACGCGCCGAGCGCGGTGTACTTCAAGCGGAATTTGGATCGAAAAAGCGTGTCCGAGGCGCTCGACGCCCTGGAGAACCACGTTAATCTCTTCAAAATGTACCAGCGGCTGCGGGCGGAGCGTGCCGCCGCCATGAACGGTATCGCCGATGTGCGCTCCTGGGACTTGATTTTGCCCACGCCCGGCTTCGTCACGCCGCGAATGAGCCTGGATGAGACCCATGCCGCTGCGCTGGCGGCGTTGGCGCCGCTCGGAGAGGACTATGTCGAGCATTTCCGGCAGCTGCTCGATCCGGCCAACCGGCGCCTGGACATCGCCGCGGAACGCGGCAAGCGCACCAACGGCGGCTTCTCTGTCGATGCGCCGGGCGTGGCCACCGGGTTGTTCGTCGAAAGCTACCAGCGGGGGCTCCTCGGCGAGAGCCGTGTGATCATTCACGAAGGAGGGCACGCCGTCCATAACCAGTTGATGTATGACAGCGGCGTGTCGCCGTTCTACACGCGAGGCCCGAATTGGATGTTCGAGGCATTCGCCACTCTCAACGAATTTCTGCTCTACGATCATCTGTACCGCAGCAGCACGGACCTCAAGGCTCGGGCGTACTACCTGCAGGCACTGATCGACGACATCAACTTCAGCCTGTTCGGCTCGGCCGAAGAGGGCACTCTCGAGCAGTCGATCTACGATGGCGTGATCGCGGGCCACATCAAGAACGCCGCGGACCTCGATGCGCTCACCTTGTCCATCTGGAACAAGTTCGAAATCTGGCCGGCGTTGGAGCCGCAACTCGCCCATACCTGGGCGGCCAAGAGCCTGATGTTCCAGGACCCGCTTTATCTCGTGAATTACCTCTATGCGGGCCTGCTGGCCACCAAAATGCTCGACATGATCGAGCATGATCCGGCCGGGTTCAAAAAGCGCTACGCGGATCTGCTGCGCAACGGTTTTTACGCCCCGCCGCAACAGTTGCTGCGCACATTCTTCGGCCGCGACCTGTCGCAACGCGATCTGGTCGAGGATGACATGAATATTCTTGCGCAGCGGATTCGGGCGCTCGGCGACACTTACAAGAAGATGGGCGCGGCGCCGCGATGACGGGGACGCCTAAATCCCGAGCGGCAGCGCAGTCGATTCCTTAATGACGGTGACGGCCACCGATGAATTCACCGCGCGCACGCAGGGGATGCGCGATAGATAATCGAGATAGAAGGCTTCGTAGGCCTTGATGTTCTTGGTGACGATTTTCAAGAGAAAATCCCATTCGCCGGTGAGCGTGTAGCACTCCAGCACCTCGGCCCGGTCGCGGATCGCCGCTTCGAATTCGGCGAGTGCGCCGCGGCCGGTGGTCGCGAGCTTCACGTGCGCGAATATGGTCACATCCAACCCTAAGGCATTGCGATCGAGCAGCGCCACCCGCGCCTTGATCACGCCGTTCTGCTCGAGCGCCTGAATGCGCCGCCAGCAGGTGGTGGTGGAGAGCCGGGTCCGCGCAGCGACTTCGGCAACCGAGAGAGCGCCGTGCCTCTGAAGAATGTCGAGCAGGCGCAGATCCAGACGATCGATGGGCGGGAGAGATGTATCTTCCATAATTATCAACTATTCGGAATGAACATTCCGAATTATCCAGCGCCCCCCTAATGAATGCAACATTGCGGGTCGGGTGGACGTAAATTATGCGGATGAACAGAAAGTCGCGCCTGCACCTGCCGCGTGCGCCCGCCCGGCCCGGAGAAGTTCCGGATTTCAGCTATGTCCAGCTCTCTCCCGCCGGCGCCGTAGCGCGGCCCGACGTCAACGCGCGTGCCCGCGACATCGTCTCCTTGTCGCTCGATCTGGTGCGTGTGCTTGACGATTCCGGGGATGCCGTGGGGCCGTGGCATCCGCATCTCGATCCCGCGGATTTGCAGGTCGGGCTGCGCCACATGCTGCTCACGCGCCTGTTCGATGATCGAATGCAGCGCAATCAGCGTGCCGGCAAGATCTCGTTCTACATCCGCTCGTTGGGAGAGGAGGCGGTGTCGGTCGCGCAGTGCATGGCGCTGCGCCCGGGAGACATGCTGTTCCCGTCGTACCGCAATCAGGGGCTGCAGATCGCGCGCGGCATCGCGCTCGTGGATCTCATGTGTCAGTGCCTGTCGAACACTCGGGATATGTGCAGAGGGCGCCAGCTGCCGGTGATGTACCACTCCAAGTCCGGCAACATCTTCTCCATCTCGGGCAACCTGGCCACGCAATTTCCGCAGGCCGTGGGTTGGGCGATGGCCGCAGCGATCAAGGGCGAAGATCATCTGGCGGCGAGCTGGATCGGGGAGGGCAGCAGCGCCGAAGCCGATTTCCATCATGCTCTGCTGTTCGCCTCTGTGTATCAGGCACCCGTGATTCTGAATGTGGTGAACAATCAGTGGGCCATTTCGACGTTTCAGGGGTATGCCGGCGGCGAACAACGCTCGTTCGCGGCGCGCGGCCCGGGCTATGGAATCGCAGGCATTCGCGTCGACGGCAACGATTTCCTGGCGGTGTATGCCGTGACGCAGTGGGCCGCCGAGCGAGCGCGCACCGGGGCTGGTCCCACGCTCATAGAATTGGTCACTTATCGCGCGGCCGCGCATTCCACCAGCGACGATCCGGCCCGCTATCGGGCGAAGAATGACCAGGAGCACTGGCCCCTGGGCGATCCCATCCTGCGGCTCAAGCAGCACTTGATTAACCTGGGCGAATGGTCGGAGGCGCGCCACCAGGCCATGGCGGAGGAGCTCGAGGCGCTGGTTCAGGCGAGCTGGAAGCAGGCAGCGAGCTTCGGCACCATGACCGAGGGTCCGCGGCTCGATGCGGATCTCATGTTCGAGGATGTATTCAAGGAAATGCCCGAACACCTGCAGAAGCAGCGCGCCCTAATGCGCGCGGAACGCAGCCGCTCGGGCGGGAAATAAACGCCATGGCCGGCATGAACATGATTCAGGCCTTGAATTCCGCCATGGACATCATGCTCATGAAGGACCCGTCGGTGGTCATCATGGGCGAGGACGTGGGTTATTTCGGCGGCGTGTTTCGCGCGACGGAAGGGTTGCAGCGCAAGTACGGCGAGCATCGCGTCATCGATACGCCCATCGCCGAGGGCGGCATCGTCGGCACGGCCATCGGCATGAGCGTGAACGGGCTGCGCCCCGTCGCCGAAATTCAATTCGCGGATTACATCTATCCGGGTTTCGATCAAATCGTGAGCGAGCTCGCGCGCATCCGCTATCGCAGCGCCGGGGAGTTCTACGCGCCGGTGACCATTCGCACTCCCTGCGGCGGCGGCATTCGCGGTGGCCAGACGCACTCGCAGAGTCCGGAGGGAATATTCACTCACGTCAGCGGCCTCAAAGTCGTCATGCCGTCGAACCCATACGACGCCAAGGGCCTGCTGATCACGTGCATCGAAGACGACGATCCGGTGATCTTCTTCGAGCCGAAGCGGCTGTACAACGGACCCTTCGACGGCGATCCGGGCAAGCCGGCGGTTCCCTGGAGCTCGCATCCCAAGGGTCAGGTGGACGAGGGTTATTACACGGTGCCGTTGGCGAAGGCGGACATCGTTCGCGCCGGTGCGGATGTCACCGTCATTACCTACGGCACCATGGTGTACGTTGCCTTGGCGGCGGCGGCAGCCCTGAACCTGGATGCCGAGATCATCGATCTGCGATCGCTGGTGCCGCTCGATGTCGACACCATTTGCACCTCGGTGCGCAAGACCGGCCGCTGCGTCGTGGCGCACGAGGCCACCCGCTTCTCGGGATTTGGCGCCGAGATTCTGTCCGTCGTTCAGGAAGAATGCTTCTGGGACTTGGAGGCACCGATACAGCGAGTCGCCGGCTGGGACACTCCCTACCCGCATGCCTTTGAATGGGAGTACTTTCCCGGGCAGGCGCGGGTTGCGACGGCGCTTCGGGCTGTCATGGAGTTTGCGTGAGCGAGTTCGTATTCAAGATGCCGGACTTGGGCGAAGGGACGGTGGATGCGGAGATCGTCGCCTGGCATACCAAGCCCGGCGATGTGGTCAACGAAGATCAGCTCATCGTCGAGGTAATGACCGACAAGGCGGCGGTGGAAGTGCCCGCTCCCGTGAGTGGCCGCGTGGTGTCGATCAGCGGGGCGCCGGGCGACAAGGTGGCGGTCGGTGCGCCGCTCATAGTGTTCGACCTTGACGGGTCCGCGACCCCGGCTGCGACCACGGCGCCGGCTGCAACCGCGGCACCGACTGCAACTGCCGCGCTCGCCACCCCACAGACAGCGGCTGCGCCGGTCTTGGTCAGGGCCGCCGCGCAAGCCGCACCGGCGCGCCAAGGACGGGTCATGGCGTCTCCGGCCAACCGGCGGCGGGCACGCGAGGCCGGCATCGATCTGACGACGGTGGCGGGGTCCGGTCCCGGCGGCCGCATCCTGCGCGAGGACCTGGCCGCGGCCGGAACCGCCGCGGCGTCACGACTGGCGCCTGCCCAGCCGGCTGAGTCCCAAGTTTCCGCGGAAACGTCCGAGATCAAGGTCATCGGCCTGCGCCGCTTGATCGCCGAACGCATGAGCGAGGCCAAGCGCACCATTCCCCACTTCTCCTATGTGGAGGAAGTGGACGTGACCGAACTCGAATCGCTGCGACAGCACTTGAACGGGTCGCGTCCGGCGGATGCCGCTGGTTTGAGCTACCTGCCGCTCATCGTCATGGCGCTCATCCGGGTGCTGGAATCGTTTCCGCAATGCAATGTGCTGCATGATGCCGCACGCGGGGTGTTGGTGCGACATCGCTCGGTACACGTCGGCATCGCGACGCAGACTCCCGACGGTCTCAAAGTCCCGGTGGTGCGCAATGCGCAGTCCCTGGGGCTGTGGCAGGTCGCTGCCGAGATCCGGCGTCTGGCGGAGCGCGCGCGCACCAACAAGGCGACGCGGGAGGAACTCGTCGGGTCCACCATCACCGTGACCAGTCTCGGCAAGCTGGGCGGCATCGCCTCGACGCCCATCATCAACGCGCCCGAGGTGGCCATCATCGGACTCAACAAGGCGATCGACCGTCCCGTGGTGCATCAGGGCGCCGTGGTGGTCCGCCGTATGATGAATTTGTCGTCCTCATTCGATCATCGCTTCGTGGACGGTTATGATGCGGCTGCGATGATTCAGGCGTTAAAAGAGCTCCTCGAGCATCCGGCGATGATTTTCATACCCAGGGCAAGATCCTCATGACTTCACAACCCCAACGACCCGCCTTCGGCACGGTGCTCACCTCCCACATGGCCGTAGCCACCTATCAAAACGGCCGCTGGACTGCGAGCGAGATCAAACCGGTCGCGCCGATCGAACTCAGCCCGGCAGCCCATGTGCTGCACTATGCAAGCACCTGCTTCGAGGGTTTCAAGGCATTCCGCCGTGCCGACGGATCCATTCACATCTTCCGCATGGATCGGCACATTCAACGCATGCGGCAGAGCGCGCGGCAGTTGGTGCTGCCCGAACCGGATGCGGCGCAGCTCGCCGACATGGTGCGCGCCGTCATCAAGCGCTGCCACGACGCGGTACCCGAGGCTCCGGGCGCGCTGTACCTGCGGCCCATTCTATTCGGGACCACCGCGAATATCGGCGCGGCAGCGACGCCCACGGCGGAGGCCTCGTTGATCGTGCTGGCGAGCCCGGTGTGGGATTATTTTTCCGGGGGAGCGAAGCCGCTGCGCATTCTGGTCGACGATGAGAACACGCGTTCGGCTGCGCAAATGGGCATGGTCAAGACGGGCGGAAACTATGCCGCCGCTTTGGGCCCCACCTTGAGCGCGCGCGCCAAGCATCAAGTCGATCAGGTTCTATTCTGCCCGCAAGGCCAGGTCCAGGAGACGGGCGCCTCGAACTTCGTGCTGATTCGCGACGGCGAGCTGCTGACCCGCAGCCTCGACACCACGTTCCTGCACGGCGTTACCCGGGACTCGCTGCTCACCCTGGCACGCGACTTAGGGTACAAGGTGTCGGAGCGCCGATTCGATGTGGGCGAAATGCTCCAATGGGTAGAAAGCGGCGAAGCGGCGCTGTCGGGCACCGCTGCGGTGTTGGCGGGGGTGGGTACCTTGATTTATCGCGGCGCCGAGCATCGGGTGGCAAGCGGCGAGGTCGGCCCGCTCACGCGCGCCCTACGCGCGCAGTTGGTGGCGATTCAACAGGGTGATGCGCCCGATCGGCATGGCTGGCTGGAGCGCGTCTAGTACTCTTCGCGGTCCTCATCGTCATCGTCTAGATCGTCGTCGTCATCCTCGTCGTCTTCGTCGTCGTCCCAGTCCTCATCCTCATCTTCGTCCTCTTCCGCGTCCTTTTCCGCCTTGGAGCCCGACCAACCCTCGGGCTCCTCGGTGAGCTCGAGGTCGAGCTCCGCCCAGCCGTCGACGTCAAACTCTTCGATGTCGCCGTCGAGATGCTGAATCTCGACGATTTCGCGGTCTTCATCCACCTTGAGCACCTGGAACGTTTCCTCGTTCTCCAGGTCCTCATACCACTGCCCGACGGTCGGTTCGTACTCTCTTCCCACGGTGCGTCCTTATCTGATCTGCCGGTGCTAGGCCCACGCGAATATTAGGGGAGGCTGCTTGCCCAAGTAAATGGCAATATTGTCTCCCATGACCATCGCCGACCGGAAACTCGTTGCCCGCCACCTGACCGAAGCGAAACGCGTGGTCGTCAAGGTGGGGTCGGCGCTGTTGGTGGACGCCGACAAGGGCCGCCTGAATCGCGCCTGGCTTGAAGCCTTCGCGGCGGACGTCTCTCGCATCAAGAAACGCGGTCAGGAAGTCATTGTGGTGTCTTCCGGCGCCATCGCTCTGGGGCGCCGCCATCTGGGACTGAACTCGGGCAAGCTCAAACTCGAGGAAAGTCAGGCGGCGGCGGCCGTCGGACAGATTCGCCTCGCACACGCCTACAAAGACTTGCTGGATGCGCACGAGATCACGGTGGCTCAGATTCTACTGACCCTGGGCGACACCGAGCAGCGCCGCCGGTATCTCAATGCACGCGGCACCTTGAATACTCTGTTGTCGCTCGGCGCCGTGCCGGTAATCAATGAGAATGACACCGTGGCGACGACCGAAATCCGCTACGGCGACAATGACCGGCTCGCGGCACGCGTGGCACAAATGGTGGGCGCGGACTGCCTGGTACTCTTGTCCGATATCGACGGCCTGTACACCGCCAACCCCAATCTGGATCCGGACGCGGAATTCATTGCCCGAGTGCTCGAGATCACGCCGGCCATCGAGGCCATGGCGGGCGGGGCGGGCAGCGAGATGGGATCGGGAGGGATGCAAACCAAGATTGCGGCGGCCAAGATCGCGGTCGGGGCCGGGTGCCATTTGTGCATCGCCAAAGGGGCGCACCCGCATCCGTTGCAGCGCATCGAGGAGGGAGCGCGCTGCACCTGGTTCGTTCCGTCCTCGACGCCGGTGGCGACGCGCAAGCAGTGGATCGCCGGCACTTTGAAGCCGGCCGGTGCCATCGTCGTCGACGACGGCGCGGTGCGTGCACTCATGGGAGGCAAGAGCCTGCTGCCGGCCGGCGTGACCCGCGCCGTGGGGCGATTCGATCGCGGCGATACCGTCAGCATCTTGGGTCCCGACGGCTCGGAGGTGGCGCGGGGCATCTGCGCGTATTCGGATTCCGATGCGGCGCGGATCATCGGCCGAAAGTCCGCCGACATCGAGGCCGTGCTTGGATTTCGCGGCCGGGATGAAATCGTGCACCGGGACGACCTGGTATTGATCAAAGCGCATGTGACGGGCTCGATATGATGGCGCAGACCGTACCGGATCTCATGCGCGGCATCGGCAGGGCCGCCAGGGTCGCCGCGACGGTGCTGGAGACGGCCTCCGCCGAGCAAAGGAACCACGCCTTGAGGGCGGCCGCCGCGGCGCTGCGAGGCCGGCGCGCTGAGCTTTTGGCGGCCAATGAGAGCGACATGCGCCATGCCGCCCATCAGGACCTGTCGCGCGCGCTGCTCGATCGGCTGCTGCTCGACGATCAGCGCATCGAGGCCATGGCCCTCGGGCTCGAGGACATTGCGAAACTCGCGGATCCCGTCGGCAGACGCTTGGCGGAATGGTCCCGGCCGAACGGCATGGTGATTCAGCGCGTATCCGTTCCCCTGGGCGTAATCGGCATCATTTACGAGAGCCGGCCCAACGTCACCGCGGATGCCGGGGCGCTGTGCTTGAAGTCCAGCAATGCGGCCATTCTGCGCGGCGGCTCGGAAAGCGCCCGTTCGAGCGCGGCAATCCATGCGTGCTTGGAAGAAGGACTCGAGGCCGCGGGTCTGCCGCGAACCTGTATTCAGCTGGTGCCCACCACCGATCGGGCGGCCGTCGGCGAAATGCTGGCCGAGATGGCCGACAGCATCGACGTGATCGTGCCGCGCGGCGGCAAGAGCCTGATCGCACGTGTACGCCGCGAAGCGCGGGTGCCGGTCATCGGGCACCTCGAGGGCGTGTGTCACGTCTACGTCGACCGCGACGCGAATCTCGAGATGGCGACGAGCATCGTGCTCAATGCCAAGATGCGGCGCACGGGAGTCTGCGGATCGGCCGAAACCCTGTTGGTGGACCGGGCCTGCGCCGCAACGCATTTGGCGCCGCTGATCAAGGCGTTGCTGGATGCCGGCTGCGAGGTGCGCGGCGACCACCTAAGCGCGGGGGTGGATGCGCGAGTCAAACCGGCAACCGAGCAGGATTGGTACACGGAGTATCTCGACGCCATCATCGCGGTGCGCGTGGTGGACGGCGTCGATGCCGCCATCGCCCACATCCGCCAGTATGGCTCCCAGCATACCGAGTGCATCGTGACGCAGAACGCCGCGGCGGCCGAGCGATTTTTGGAGCGGGTCGACAGCGCCATCGTGCTGCACAACGCGTCGACACAATTTGCCGACGGCGGCGAGTTCGGCATGGGCGCCGAAATCGGCATCAGCACGGACAAATTTCACGCGCGCGGACCCGTCGGCGTTGAGCAGCTGACCAGCTACAAGTATGTGGTGCGGGGCAGCGGGCAGATTCGCGGTTAGATTGCGCTCACTCGCGGTGTGAATCGTACAGCGCGGCGATGCCCCGCAGCCACGTGCGCACGTCCGAGGCGCTCTCGACGCGAAATTGCCCATGCACCCGTTCGCCGACGGCGATGGAGATGCCGCCTTCATCCTCGACCGTACGCAGCGCATCCTGATCGGTCAGGTCGTCGCCGACGAACACCGGCGTGCGGCCCGAAAACGGCGGCTCGCTCATGAACGCCTTGACGGCGGTGGCCTTGGTGAATCCCCGCGGCTTGATCTCGAGCGTCATGGTGCCTTCTTGGATGTGGTAGTTGCTGCCCAAGGGAGCGGCGATGGCCGTCAGCGCTTCGCGCGCCGCGGATTCGTACTGGGGCGCCATTCGAAAATGCACGGCGAGGGTTCGGCCCTTGTCCTCTGCAAATGTTCCCGGGTGAGCAGCCACGAAGGAATTCAGCGCCGAACGCGCCTGGTCGAGCTGCGCGTCGACGAAGCTCGCGCCATGAATGGCGCCGGACGCCTTGCGACGCTCGACGCCGTGCAGCCCCGCCGCCGGCAGGCACAGGGGCGCGAACAATGTATCGAGATAGTGAATGCTGCGGCCGCTCACCAACGCGACCGCTCCTCCCAGACGTTCGGCCACGCGGCCCAACAGGCTCTTGAGATCGGCGTCCGCAAATGTCTCCAATGGAGAGTCGGTGAACTCGATCAGGGTTCCATCGACGTCCAAGAACAAACACCATTCGAGCGATGGCGGCGGCAGTGCTTGCATCGGCATAGCCTACAGCATCGTCGCCGCGCAGTTCGCGATGTAGATTTGGTATGTAATATTTACACGCATTTCGCTGAAAAAAATCAAACGAGACTGAGCCCGGAAAATTCTGTATTTTGCGGAGGATGTTTCGCTCCATCATTTTGCGGTTCGTATTGCCGGTGACGTTCGCGTCCTGCGTCGTGGCGTACGCCGGACTGCCCTACATCGAGCGGCTGCTGGCCGAGTGGTTTCGCTCGGATGTGGAATTGCGTGCGCAGTCGGTGATGCATTCCATGGAAGAGCCGATCACAAGCCTGGTCGAAAAAGGCAACGAGTCGAAGCTGCGTTCGTATATGGACAAGATCACCGCCGACGAGCGGCTGCTCGCGGTTCTGGTGTGCCGCAAGGACGGAACATCGATATTCGAAACCGGACTCGCGCCCTCGGCCATCAACTGCCAGACGGCGGCGAGTCCCGACGGCGCCTCGACGCGCATCGTACTGCTGCCGTCCGGATCGGTGCAGATATCACGTTTCAATTTCGATTCCGCGACACCGACGCCGTTTCGCGTGCTGATGGTGCACGATTTGAGTTTCGTCGACCGCCGCCAAAGGCGTGCGCGGGATTTCGTGCTGGTGTTCATCGGCATCTCGGTGATCTTGCTGGCGCTGTCGATCGTACTCGCGGCCTGGCTGCAATTGCGCCGCTGGGTCGAGGTGCTGGTCGGCGACATTCGCGGCAAGCGTTTTCTCGACGACGCCCGGTCGCCGCGCGCGTCCTTGCCCATACTGTCGCAGGTGCGCCAGGTGCTGGCCGAGGCCGAGGAAAAGCAGCGCCTGGAGATCGACTTTCGCGAGAACTGGACGCCACAGGCGCTGCAACAGGTGGTGCGCGATCATCTGCACTCCCCTCAGGTCATCGTCGTGTCGAACCGTGAACCCTACATCCACAATTTCGACGCGGATCATCATCCCGTGGTGCAGATACCGGCGAGCGGCATGGTGACCGCCCTGGAGCCCGTCATGCGCGCCTGTTCGGGCGTTTGGGTGGCGCACGGTGCGGGAACGGCGGACCGCGCGACGGTGGATCGATACGATCAAGTCCGGGTGCCTCCGGACGATCCGGCCTACACCTTGCGCCGCGTATGGCTCACGCCGGAGGAGGAGCAGGGGTACTACTTCGGGTTCTCCAACGAAGGACTGTGGCCGCTGTGCCTGTTGGCCTACGTTCGCCCGCAATTTCGTTCCAGCGACTGGCGTACCTACGAAGAAGTGAACGCGAAGTTCGCCGAGGTCGTGGCCGCTGAATCCAACACCGACAGTCCCGTGATTCTGATCCAGGATTTTCACTTCGCGCTGCTGCCGCGGCTCATTCGCGAGAAGATACCCAAGGCGACCATCGTGCTGTTCTGGCACATCCCCTGGCCCAATGCCGAGACCTTCGGCGTGTGTCCTTGGAAGCGCGAAATCCTGCTGCATATGCTGTCGAGCGACATCCTGGGGTTTCACACCCTCTATCACTGTCAGAATTTTCTGGACGCCTTGGATCGCTTCGTGGAATGCCAGATTGACCGCGAACACATGACCATCACCCTGCAGGGACACGTGTGCCGGGTCGCTCCCTATCCGATCTCGATCGAATGGCCGCCGCGCTGGCTGCGGTTTTTGCCGGATGTCGCCACGTGCCGGGCGGCGGTTCATGCGCGGTATGGAATCGGCACCGACGTGCGGTTGGGATTGGGGGTCGAGCGTTGGGATTTCACGAAGGGGATCATCGAACGCTTCCAGTCGCTGGAAGCCTTGCTCGACCGGAATCCTCGGCATCGCGGGCGGGTCTGCCTGCTGCAGATCGCGGCGCCTTCGCGCAGTCAACTACCCGCGTATCAGGCGCTGCAGCAGCAGACCTATAGCGAAGTGGAGCGCATCAACGCCAAATTCGCGGAAGGCGAATGGCGCCCCATCGTGCTGATAGACGAACACCAAGAGCCGCTGCGAGTGTTCGAGCTGTACCGCGCCGCGGATTTTTGCATAGTCAACAGTCTGCATGACGGCATGAACCTCGTGGCCAAGGAGTTCGTCGCCGCGCGCGACGACGAGGACGGCGTACTGATACTCAGCACTTTTGCGGGTGCATCGCGGGAGCTGGCGGAAGCCGTTCTGATCAATCCCTTCGACGTGACCGAAACGGCGAATGCGATGGAAGTCGCCATGCGAATGGGCCGGGATGAGCGGCGCAATCGCATGCGCCTGATGCGCAGGACGGTGAAGGAGAACAATGTGTACCGCTGGGCCGGCCGCATGCTCATGGACGCGGCGCGCATACGCCAGCGTCAAAGCCTGCCGCCAGCCTCACTCCCGCGCCGCTATGGAACCTAGGACCGGAGGTGTCAGCGCGAGCGGTGCGCGGCGAACGCGCACAGCCTCTCGGCCGCGGCCTCGAGCGTGACATCGCTCTTCGCAATGCACAGCCGCAGCAGCGTCATTGCCGGAGGTGCCGCGTAGAAGGGCGAGAGGGGAATGGTCGCGATTTTCGCCTCGCGAATCAGGCGGTCGGCGAAATCCATGTCGGCATCGCCGCTGAGCGCGCCATAATCGACCAGCTGAAAATAGGTGCCGGCCGCCGGGATGGGTTCGAAGCCCGAGCCGCGCAGCCGTCCCGCGAGCAGATCGCGTTTGGCTTGGAAGAACGCCGACAGCCCGCTCCACACATCGGGGCAGGCCGACAGGTAGCGCGCGATGGCGTATTGCAGGGGCGCCGCGATGCTGAAGGTATTGAACTGGTGCACCCTGCGCAGCTCGCGGGTCAATTGCGCCGGCGCGACGCAATAGCCCACCCGCCACCCGGTGGCGTGCAGCGTTTTCCCGAAGGAAAACACCGCAAAGCTATGCTGCCGCAATTCCGGGTGCGCCAGCACCGAGGCATGGCGGCGGCCGTCATAGAGCACGTGCTCGTACACCTCGTCGGCCAGAACCGTGATCGGGCGATCGCGAATCAGCTCGGCGAGCGAGTCCAAGTCCCGCGCCTCGGCCACTGTGCAACTGGGGTTCTGGGGGCTGTTGATGATGATCAATCGCGTGCGTTTGCTCAAACTCCGCCGCACCTCATCCCAATCGAAACGGAAGGCCGGGGGCGCGAGCGCGATGCGCACACAACGCCCACCCGCGAGCCTCACGGCGGGTTCGTAGGCGTCGTAGGCAGGATCGAAAATGATGGCTTCGTCGCCGGGTCCCACCACCGCTTGGATGGCATCGTAAAGCGCCTCGGTGCCGCCGCAGGTCACGGTGATCTCGCTCTGCGGATCGAAGCTTCGCCCATAGCTCGACTCGAGCTTCGCGGAAATGCGCTCGCGCAGCTCCACCACGCCCTCCATGGGGGCGTACTGATTGTGTCCTTCGCCGATCACCTGCACCAGCGCTGAGCCTAAGCGGGGATCGATGGGGTAGTCGGGAAATCCCTGGCCGATGTTGAGCGCCCCTTCCTCCAGCGCGCGGCGCGACATCACGGTGAAAATGGTGGTGCCGACGTCCGGCAATTTGGAGTCGAAGCGCAAGTATCAGCCCTTCAAGTGTTGCAGCCCGCCGGCGAGCGAGCGCACGGCGATCCCGCGCTTGCGCAGCTCGCGGGCCGCCGCCAAGCTGCGCTTGCCCGAGGCGCACAGTAATAGGTACTGCCGTCCTGCCCGAAGCTGGCTGGGATCCGCCAAGAGAGCGGCCATGGGGATGTGCCTTCCTTGAGTCGGGCGAGCCGCGATTTCCTCGGCCGTGCGGATATCGATGACCTCCAGCCTAAGGGACTCCGCATCGGCCAAGGAGGGAAGTGCAATCTCGATGCCCAAGTCCTCCTGCTCGAGCCCTAGAATGTGCGCGCACCCGGGGGCACGACACTCCGCGCGGCGCGCCGCCTTGAGCTTGAGGCTGGAGAAATTCATGAAATCCAGCAGCATGAGCTCGCCCTCGAGCTGACCGGACAACCCTAAGAGAATCTTGATTGCGAGCAGGGCTTGCAATGTGCCGAAGGCGCCGGGCACGGGGCCGAGCACTCCCGCCTCGGCACAGTTGCCGACCACGCCATCAGGCGTAGCCTCGGGCCATAGACAGCGCAGGCAGGCGTGCTGCGGCTGCGGCTTGTACACCTGCAGCTGACCCTCGAACTGGTAGACGCTGGCGAAAACCGCGGGTCGCTGCGCAAGCACGGCGGCGTCGTTGATCAGGAACTTGGTGCGAAAGTTGTCGCTGCAGTCGACTACGACGTCGTAACCGCGGACGAGATCCAGGGCATTGTCCGCGCTCAGCCGCTCGGCATGAATGTCGACGCGCACGGTCGGGTTGATTCGTTGGACTGCGGCGGCGGCCAAGCCGGCCTTTCGTCCGCCGACCTCCGCGAGGGCGTATATAGGCTGACGATGCAAGTTGCTGGCATCCAGCGTGTCGCCATCGATGATCCCGAGACAACCCACCCCCGCGCCGGCCAGGTACTGCAGCACGGGGCTGCCGAGACCGCCGGCACCGACGACGAGAACGCGGCCGCGCGCCAGAGCCGCCTGGCCCTGGGCGCCGATTTCCTTGAGCAATTGCTGCCGTGAATAGTCGGGCTGCATCGCGCCCCAGTCACGCGTGTTCGTGGATGTGATTCGGTGCGGCGGCACAGCGCTCGCAGTTCACCCAACCGGAATCGCCGCTTCGATAATGCTCCTTCTTCCAGATGGGCACGCGATGCTTCACTTCGTCGATGATGAAGCGGCAGGCGTCGAAGGCTTCGCCGCGGTGCGCGGAACAGATCCCCACCCACACGGCCATGTCGCCGAGATCGAGACTGCCGATACGATGAATGCACAGCGCGTGCTTCACGGGAAAACGCCGTAGGGCTTCGGCGATGATGCGCTCGCCTTCCTTGACCGCCAGTTCCTGGAATGCTTCGTATTCCAAACGAGTGACCTCCTGTCCCTCGTTGTGGTCGCGCACCCAACCCTCGAAGCTGACGTAGCCGCCCGCGCCCAAGTCCAGGAGCTCGCGGCGCGCCCCGACGGTGTCGATGGGGCTTTCAGTGAAACGAAAGCGCATCAGCCGCCCGCCACCGGTGGGATGAACACGACCGCGTCGCCCGCCGCGAGCGCGCGGCCCCAGTCGCTGAACTCGCTATTGACTGCGACTTTCAATTGTTCGCGCATGAGAGTGAATCCGTACCGATCGACCAATTCTCCGTACAGGGCGGCGGGCGTGTCGGCGGAGGTCTCGAGAGTCTCCTCGGAGCGTCCGGCCTGCTCGCGCATCAAGGCATAGTAGTGAATTTTCAATTGCATGGAATATCAGCCCGTGGCGTCGAGGGCGGCGCGGGCGTGGGCGTATTCCTCTGGCGTATTGACGTTGTCGAGAGCGCGCTTGTCCACAGGTTCGAGCAGAGGCACCGCGTGCCGAATGAGAAATTTCCGAGGGCAGGTGCCTCCGCCCGAGTCGTAGGCGGCGAGGGCGGCCGCGGCCGCCGGCTCCCAAATGGCGCACAGGGGTTCGGGCAGGCCATCGTGCGCGCTCCGATAGGCCGTCGCCAAAGCGGTTGCGTCACGCTCCC
>Ga0210391_10002021_pt1 | contig 17872 bp, 13 predicted proteins | sample IncBWC12OmetaG_FD_160573 | JGI IMG/M metagenome (GOLD analysis project Ga0210391, IMG submission 160573) | Forest soil microbial communities from Barre Woods Harvard Forest LTER site, Petersham, Massachusetts, United States - Inc-BW-C-12-O ... | reverse complement strand
CGTTTGCGGCTCGATGATTGGCTCCGGCATCTTCATCGTCTCGGCCGACATCGCGCACCAGGTCCAAGGCCCCGCGTTGCTGCTACTCGTATGGATCTTCACCGGAGTGATGACGATCATCGGCGCGCTCACCTACGGCGAACTTGCCGCAGCGATGCCTGACGCCGGAGGCCAGTACGTTTTCCTTCGTGAGTCGCTTTCTCCGCTGTGGGGTTTCCTCTACGGCTGGACAATGCTGCTCGTGATTCAAACCGCCACCATCGCTGCCGTTGCCATCGCCTTCGCGAAATTCACGGCTGTCATGATTCCGTGGTTTTCGGGATCCGCGTGGATTGGAAATCACCTTGTGGCCGGCCCGTGGCATTTCTGGTTCGGCACGCTCGGCCCGTACAACGTCGGCCTGAACCGCCAGAACTTGCTCGCCATCGCTTCGATCGTATTTATCACCTGGCTCAACACGCGCGGCTTGCGCATCGGCAAAGTCGTCCAGAACGTTTTCACTGTCGCGAAAGTGGGTTCACTCGCCGCACTCGTTCTTTTGGGACTTTTCTACTCAACGGCCATTGCTCGCGCTGCCAACTTTACTGACTTCTGGCGCGGCGCGGGACTAAGTATGCTGCATCCCTATCCGCCAGACGGATCGATTTGGAGCATTGGAACGCTCACGCTGATCGGCGTGGCGATGGTCGGCGCGCTTTTCTCCGCCGATGCTTGGAACAACGTCACCTTCACCGCCGCCGAAGTGCGCAATCCGAGCCGCAACCTGCCGCTGTCGCTCGCGCTCGGCACAGGGATCGTCATCACGCTTTATGTTCTCGCGAACGTCGCCTATTTGCGTGTGCTGCCAATCAGCGGAGATCCGCACGGCGCCACTGTGCTCGCTCGTGGCATCGAGTTCGCTACCGATGGCCGCGTCGGCACCGCCGTCACCGAAGTTGCATTCGGTCCGGCGGGCGCCATCATCGTGGCGATCGCCATCATGATTTCCGGATTCGGATGCAACAACGGCTTGATCTTGAGCGGCGCGCGGATTTACTACGCGATGTCAAAAGACGGTCTCTTCTTCAAGTCCGTTGGCACGGTCAACAAGCACCACTGTCCCTCTGTCGCGCTCATCGTTCAGTGCATCTGGGCGGCGATTCTTTGCCTCTCCGGCACGTACAGCCAGCTCCTCGATTTTCTGATTTTCGCCGTCCTGATTTTCTACATCCTCACGTTCTGCGGACTGTTCATCCTCCGCTGGAAGCGGCCGGACATGCCGCGTCCCTATCGCGCTTTTGGCTACCCCGTTCTGCCGATCCTGTACCTCGTGATGGCCGTGTTTATCGAGATTCAGCTTTTGCGTTACAAGCCCCAGTACACCTGGCCGGGCCTGATCATCGTGCTGCTCGGCGTGCCGGTTTATCTGCTCTGGAAGCAGGCAGGGAAGTCCGCAGCCGTTGACCATTGATGTAAAAAGCGCGCCGTAGCGATACGTTCCGCGCGCGTTTTCGTGTAGATTCGTGCCGGACCAATTTGGCGGCGGCCGGGGTCCGCTGCCTTGGTCTGGCGTTCCTCGGGAGGAAATTGCGAATGAGTAATTCGCTGTTCAGGAAAAAGCCGATCGAGCTTCTGCTGCGCGAAGCCTCGGAAACCGGCGAGCACACTCTGAAACGCTCGCTCGGCGCGCTGTCGCTCACGGCGCTCGGCGTCGGAGCGGTGATCGGCGCGGGAATTTTCGTGATGACGGGACTCGGCGCCACCTACGCCGGCCCGGCGCTTACGCTCTCGTTCGTACTCTCAGGCTTCGGATGCGTTCTCGCCGGCCTGTGTTACGCCGAGTTCGCGGCGATGATTCCGCTCGCAGGCAGCGCTTACACCTACGCTTACGCCGCGCTCGGTGAATTGCTCGCCTGGATCATTGGCTGGGACCTGACGCTCGAATACGCCATGGGCGCCAGCACCGTATCGTCCGGCTGGTCGAATCACTTCGTCGAAATTCTAGCCGCTTTTAGGATGCGCATGCCGCTGTGGCTCGCCTACGACCACTGGACCGCGCTCACGACCGCCGAGAACGTGGTCGCGCGCAACATGGCACACACATCGGACCCCTCTCTGATTAACGGCAGCAAGGCGTTTCTCGATCGGGTCGCCCAGATTATCTCCGCGCAGTCACCCGAACTGCTGCAGCGCGCGCACGACATGGTTGGCGCGCCGCACATTTTCGGCATCGACATAGGCTTCAACCTTCCGGCGTTCGTCATCGCGTTGATCATCACCGCCGTACTCGTCGTTGGCATCAAGGAAAGCGCCAACTTCAACGCCACGATCGTCGTGATCAAAGTGGGCGTGGTTCTCTTCGTAATTCTCCTCGGCATGAAGTACGTCGAGCACGCCAACATCGGCTACAATTGGGCCGAATTTGCCCCCATGGGAATCGGGGGCATAGGGAAGGCGGCGGCTTACATCTTCTTCGCTTACATCGGATTTGACGCCGTTTCGACCACGGCGCAAGAAGCCAAAAATCCCCAACGCGACCTGCCGATCGGCATCATCGCGTCGCTTGTTTCCTGTACGATCCTTTACATTCTCGTCGCGTTCGTTCTTACCGGCATGGTGCCCTGGAAGGCGATCAACATCGAAGCGCCGCTGGCCGTCGCGTTTCTGGATCGCGGACTGAAGACGGCTTCCACCGTGATCACCCTCGGCGCTCTTGCCGGTCTCACCAGCGTCATGCTGGTCATGCTTCTTGGCCAGACCCGCGTGCTCTATTCGATGGCTAAGGACGGCCTGCTGCCGAGCAATTTCTTCGCCGCGATTCACCCGAAGTTCCGTACGCCCTACAAGACGACAATTCTGGTCGGGCTGCTCGCGGCCATTTTTGGCAGCCTCACTCCAATCGACCAACTCGGGAAAATGGTCAATATCGGCACGCTGCTTGCGTTCGTCATCGTGTGCATCGCGGTCATCGTCCTTCGCTACACGAATCCCAATCAGGCGCGGCCGTTCCGCACGCCGCTGGTTCCGTTGATCCCGGGTCTTGGAGTGGTGATTAACCTCTACATGATGGCTAATCTCGGCTATTTGAACTGGGTTCGCTTAATCGGTTGGCTGATCGTCGGCCTGTTCGTGTACTTTTTGTACAGCCGCCATCACAGCCGCGTGCAGCACTACCGCGGATAGCGATTGCCGAGCCGCGCGAGAAGCCTGGATTCGCGCATTTCATTTCACGCTAAAATGTATATGTTCTGAACGCCGTCGCGTGCCCGGATGGGCGAGCGTGCGGCTTCGCGGCGGGCAGCGGGTGCCGCAAACTTGCTTCCCGGACTCCGATTCGCGTGGGCACATTTACATTTCGTCGTATTGCTATCTTTTTTCGTCGAGCCACCGCGCTCGATAAGGTCGCGGCAGCGCTCGTCTTGATCGGCGCGATTGAGCGCATCCTTCATGTCTTCAAGGTCGACTTGCCGTACACCGGCGGCATTCTCTTCGCCGCGTTTTTCGCCGTCATCTACCTGCTGATCCGGATCGTCCCTATCGTCAGGATGCAGATGTTGTGGCGGCTCCGGAACCGCCTGATCATCGCCTACGTCTTCATCGCTCTTGTTCCGTTGATTCTGCTTCTCGGCATGGCTGGTATCGCCGCTTACGGCCTTTACCTTCAACTCGGCGCTCACATGCTCCACGACGATCTGCAGGAACGCGTCGGCACAATCCAGGCCGAAACGGAAGCCATCGCCGGCGCGATCGAGATGGAAGCGCTGCAGGGAACCTCGCCCGCTGACGAAGCAGTTCTTCAGCGCCCCAATGTGGTTCGCGTTGTTTCGCTCGCTCGCAATGAGTGGCCCGAACTCAAGGTCTTCCCAAACCGCGGTGAATATCTCGTACAGGCTCACGGTGGAAAAGAATTCGGCGGTATCGTCGAATTCGAAAACAAAATCTGGATTGCAGCTGCCGTCTGCAAGAGCGAACGCACCGCGCCGTTCTGCATCCTCTCGGGAACACCGCTGAATTCCGCATTCCTCGACGGCCTCTCGCCTGACATCGGCCCCATCGAAATCATTCCGCTCCGTCCTGATGCAAAATCGAACGGCGTCGCCGACCCAGCCGGCGCGAGCGACTCGACATTCAGGGGGCGCGTATTCGTCGCCAGCGAACAGATCAGCAGCCGGCGCCGTACGCTCAGCCCGGCCGCCAACCTGTTCGACATCCAGGTGAACGGCGCCTCCACGATCGAGCTGCACCATACCGGTCCGGACCAGGTTTCCCATCCCTCAGCACTCCTTGCCTCGTTCAGCGTTCGCCCCTCGACGATGAACTCTCATCTGTTCCAGTCCGTCGGCGACGTGGGGCCTTTGCTCGTGATCGCTCTCGCTGTCGCTGCGATCATCTTCCTGCTTCTCGAGATCGCTGCACTCGCCACTGGCATCGTGCTTACGCGCACCATCACCACTGCCATCGGCGACCTCTACGAAGCCACGCTTTTTGTTCGGCGCGGCGATTTCAGCAAACGCGTCCGCGTCCACCAACGAGACCAGCTCGGCGCTCTCGGTGAATCGTTCAACGAAATGACCAGCTCCATCTCCGAGCTGATCGACGAGCAAGGCAAGCGACAGAAACTCGAAAATGAAATCGAGATCGCTCGTCAGGTCCAGTCCCAACTCTTCCCGCAGACGCTGCCAAAAGTGCCGGGTCTCGAACTCGCCGCGATCTGCCGCCCCGCGCGTAGCGTGAGCGGCGACTATTACGACTTCATCGCCACCGAAAACAATTGCGTGGGCATCGCTCTCGCCGACATCAGCGGCAAAGGCATCTTTGCGTCGTTGCTCATGGCCAGTCTTCAGGCTGCGCTGCGTAGTCAGGCCGCCTTCGACGGCAATTGCGGCACGGCCGAGCTCGTCAGGCGCCTGAACCGCCATCTTTTCCGCAACACATCCGATGACCGCTACGCGACCTTCTTCTACGGCGTGTACGATGCGGACGCGAAAACTTTTACTTACACGAACGCGGGCCACCTTGCGCCGTTCTTCATTCACGGCTCCAAAGTAGACGAGCTGAGCGACGGCGGCACCGTTGTTGGCCTATTCGAAGATTTCCCCTATACCCAGCGGACGATTCAGGTCGAGCCTGGCAGCCTCTTCGTTCTCTTTAGCGACGGGCTTACCGAACCCGAAAATGTTTACGGCGAGGAATTCGGCAACAATCGCCTGCGCGAGGAAGTCTTGCGCAACCGCACCATGCCGGCCCAGCGCCTTGCTGAAAATCTGATCGGTGCCGCTGAACTCTGGGCCGGTTCGCCCGAGCAGGCTGACGACATGACCGTCGTCATCGCGCGAATGGGCTAAATCGAGTGCCGGCGCCGCCTCGCACGGCGCGCCAACTGTGCGCCGCGCGTCTCGAAAACTCGGCCCTGGCACGCTATAGTGATGCACGCAAATCGTTAAGGAGCGACCGTCTTGCCTCTACGCGGAAGAGTGGCACTGATCACGGGCGGCAGCCGAGGCATCGGACGCGGCATCGCAGAGGGCCTCGCGCGCGAGGGCGTGCGCATCGCAATTTCCTATCGCAGCAACAAATCTGCCGCGCACACCACGCTGAAGCACTTGCAGGAAGCGGGCGTCGAAAGCCTCGCCGTCGAAGCCGACGCAACCGAGGAAGCGCAAGTCAACTCCATGGTCGCGAAAGTGATAGAGCGCTTTGGCCGGCTCGACATCCTCATCAACAACGTCGGCGAGTTCAATTGGAAGCCCGTCCTCGAATCCTCGCGCACCGAATGGGAAGACATCATCGCCTCGAATCTCTACAGCGTCTTCTACGCCAGCAAAGCCGTGCTGCCGGTGATGCGCCGCCAGCGTTGGGGCCGCATCGTCAATCTCGGCGCAGTTGGCGCCGAACGCGCCTTCGGCCAGGGCACCATCTCCGCTTACGCCGCCGCGAAAGCCGCGGTCGTGTCCTTCACGCGTTCACTCGCAATTGAAGAAGCTAAACACGGCATCACTGTGAACGTGGTGAATCCCTCGAACGTCGACGAGCGCGGCCTCACCGCCGACGAAGCTCGCCGCATCCGCGACGCCCGCGCGCCCATCGGCCGCCCTCCCTCCACCGACGACGTTACATGCGCCGTAAGCTTTTTCGCTTCCGACGCGGCCGATTACATCACCGGCCAGGTCCTCAACGTCACCGGCGGCTGGATGATCTAGCCCCGCGGCGCATCAAACACGTGCCATGAAAATTCTCACCGCAGCGGAAATGAATCAGGTCGATCGGCTCACTACCGAGCGCTACAACATTTCCGCGGCCACGCTGATGGAGAACGCGGGGAAAGGCGTCGCGGACTTCATCGCGCAGCGCTTCTCCCATTCAACGCAGAAAAACATCGTCGTCCTGTGCGGGAAGGGAAATAACGGCGGCGACGGATTCGTTGTCGCTCGCCATCTGCTTCGCCGCGGCTCGAATCCGAATGTGTTTCTCTTCGCCGCTCTCGAGGAAATGCGTGGTGAGGCCGCCGACAACGCCGTTACGTGGCGAGACGGAGGCGGCCGTTTCCAGATGGTTCGCACCAGCCAGGGTTGGTCCGCCGTAAAATCCGCCATACTTTCGGCGGATCTGATCGTCGACGCGTTGCTCGGCACCGGCGTTCGCGGTGTCGTGGAAGGCCTCTATGCCGAGGTTATCGGTGACGTAAACGCGGCCTCCGCCGCGAGCGTCGGCGCGGTCGTTGTCGCCGTCGATATTCCCTCCGGCTTGCCCGCCGATACTGGCGTTCCGCTCGGTCCCGCGATCAAAGCCGGTTACACGGTGACGTTCACCGCGCCGAAGCTCGGCCTAGTCGAAGCCAAAGCCGCTGATTACGTCGGCGAACTTCTCCTCCACAAAATCGGTTCGCCATACGAATTGATCGAAGAAGTCGGCACGCAAAACTTGCACTGGGTTGACGCTGAGGAAGTGAAAATCTACGCATCGGCTCGCAAGCCCGGCGGCAACAAAGGTGACTACGGCCACGCACTCCTGATCGCCGGATCCTACGGGAAAGGTGGCGCAGCAGTTCTCGCCTCGTGGGCCGCGTTGCGCGCCGGCGCCGGCCTCGCCACCGTCGCGATGCCCGATCCGATTCTCCCGATGGTCGCCGTGCACACACCCGAAGTGATGACCGAGCCTCTTCCTGCCACCACGGCAGGTACGCTTTCGCTCGCCGCCTTCGACAGCGGCCGCCTTCCGAAGCTAATTGAGAAAAAACGCGCGCTCGCCATCGGTCCCGGCCTGTCAACGAACGACGAAACCCAGAAAGTTGTCCACAAACTTCTCGCCAGCCGCGACGTTCCCATCATTCTCGACGCCGATGGCCTGAATGCCTATGCCGGACACGCCTCCGATCTCAAATACGACGCCGGCAATCTCGCTCTCACTCCGCACCCGGGCGAAATGTCCCGTCTGGCAAACTGCTCCATCGCTGACGTGCAATCGCGCCGCCTTCCGCTCGCGCTCGATTGCGCTAAGGCTTGGAACGCTCACGTCGTTTTGAAAGGGCAGGGGACCGTCATTGCCTCGCCCGATGGCCACGCTTTCATCAATTCCACTGGCAATCCCGGCATGGGCACCGCGGGCACCGGCGACGTCCTCACCGGGATTCTCGCCGGTCTCACCGCGCAGTTTGGGCCCAAGTCGAAGTTGTACGACTGGTCTCGCACTCTTGCCTTCGGCGTCTACCTCCACGGCCTCGCCGGCGACATCGCCTATGAAGATTTTTCCCGCGCTCCGCTCCTCGCATCCGATCTCATCCGCGCGCTCCCTCGCGCCTATCAGCGCTTCTACGAGGAATGCGCGCGTGGGTAAGCTCGAACTTGAAACTCACTCGAGCGGCGAAACCATTGCCCGCGGCCGCGAAATTGGCGCTCAACTCACACAGCCCCTCTTGATTCTGCTCTCCGGCGATCTCGGCGCGGGCAAGACCACTTTCACCAAAGGACTGGCCAGCGGCTTCGGAGCCGCGTCCGAAGAAGAAATCACCAGCCCCACGTTCACTCTCGTCCACCGCTACTCCGGGGCACGCGTCCCGGTGTATCACGTCGATCTCTACCGCATCGAAGGCGCGCGCGACCTGCACACTCTTGGCCTCGAAGACGTGTTCGCCGAGAACGCCATCGTCATCGTCGAGTGGCCCGACCGCCTCAAAATGCACCACGACTGGCCCGTCGTGCGCGTCCACATCGAGCACGTTGCCGACGATGACCGCAAGATCATCATCGACGCTCCGTTCGAACTGCACACAACCGCGCATCCGTAGCGTTCGCACGCAATCCACTTCAAATTGTCAGAGCGAATTTATTGCTTGGGGCTCGGAGGTTCGGTGGGTTTCCCTTCCGGCGCAGCTGCCGCCGGAGCATCCTGCGCCGCCGCTGGTATCTTCGGGTTTTCGATCACTGACTGTGTCCCCACCGAGAATAATTTGAAGTCCGAGTAGGTGTGTTTCTTCACGATCGTGTATTTGTCGTATTGCGAGTAGGCGATCGCCATTATCGGCAGCCACAATTTCACGTTCGCGGAATGGAACTGCACCGGCGCGTAGTCGATCGAAACAGCGTTCGACATCAATCCAATCAGCCCGATCGGCTCGATCAGATTTGTCTCGAGATGAATAACTTGTCCGGAATCTTGCGCGATCCAAGCCCGGCCCTTTAGCTTCGCGCCAAAATTCCCAGTCGGCGTGCGAAATGCCATCAGTCGCGACCGTTTTCCTTTCATCTGGTGGAACGCGACAACCCACGCCGGTTGTCCTTCCCACGCTGCCGCACCCAGGCACTGATAGGTGAAATCGTCCGTGTAGTCCGGATGGAAAACCAGGACCAGCGCCGGAACCCCGGTGTCTTCCAAGTTCGCGGCGTTCGCGTCGTTGTGGTCGAGTTCCTGCCGCGACTCCTTCAGCGAAAGGTTCCCGTTAACCGTCGAAAACTCCACCATGAAATCGAATCGCGCGTCCTCGGAGCTGAAGGTCTGCGCGTCGGGATTCGATTCCGCAGATTGGGAGTGCTCGATCGCGTCGAACTTCTGGAGGTCGTCGACGAATTCGGTCGCGCGCTCGGACGCTTGCTTCATCACGTCGTGCAGAGAGCATGGTGGTGTGTCGGAAAGGTCAGCGATTTTGCTATCGGTGTTTGGTGGCGTCCAGGTGAGCCCCGGATTGCGATTCTTCGGAACTTGTGCGCTTGCGGAACTTGCAAACGCAAGCAGCGCTACTGCGACAACAATCGCACTCCGTTGCCCTCGCGGGATAAGGAAGGGAACTCGCATCACAAAGCCGCCGGCGCCGCGGCTACAAACCCATGATTTGGAAGCCGGCGTCCACGTAAATCACATTGCCAGTCACACCGCGCCCCAGATCGCTTCCAAGAAAAACAGCCGTGTCGGCCACTTCGGCGATATCCGTATTCCGGCGCAGCGGCGCGTGCTGCTGCACGAAATCCAGCACCTTCGAAAAATCCTTGATGCCGCGCGCCGAGATCGTCTTGATCGGACCCGCCGAAATCGCATTCACGCGAATTTTTTGCGATCCCAGTTCGCTCGCCAGGTATCGCATCTCGGCTTCGAGCGCCGCCTTCGCCACGCCCATCACATTGTAATTCGTCACCACGCGCGTTGAGCCCAGATACGTCATCGTCATGATCGCGCCGCCCTCGGTCATCAACGGCGCCAGCGCCTTCGAAAGCGAAATCAAGGAGTACGCGCTGATTTCCAGCGCCGTGCGGAATCCGTCGCGCGACGTATTCACAAACGGTTGGTTCAAGTCTTCGTGATTCGCGCCAGCCAGACTGTGCACCATCACGTCCAGCTTATGTTTGTGGCCTCGCAGCAACTCCGTCAGGTTCGCGATGTCGCCTTCTACTTGCACGTCGCACGGATAGAACCCCGTCGCGCCGAGCTCCTTTCCCAATTCTTCCACCGTCGGCTTCGCGCGTTCATTTTGGTAAGTCAGTAGCAGGTTCGCGCCTTCGCGTGCGAATGCCTGCGCGATCGCGTACGCGATGCTCCACTTGTTCCACACGCCAAGGACGATCGCTGTCTTGCCTTCAAGTAGTTTGGACATAGCCGGTAATGTTAACGAATTCCCGAACGCGTCGCCAGCGCGCCATGAGCCGCGGCGTGAGATTCAGTGGCCGCGGAGCAACGCCAAAATCGCGCGGATCGCATCAGCAATGATAGGCCAAAGTACCGCCGCGAATCCGAGCAACGAAAACACCACCTTCACGAACCGCCTCTTTTGGACTTCGAAGTCCTGCTCGGCTTGAGCCACCGAAGAAACCAGCCCAGCTCCTGCGTGCGCCCCTGTGCCTTTGGCCCTATGTCTGGAGCAAAACCCCGACGCCAGTGCACGGCGCGTACACCGTTCTCCGCGCGGGCCAAAATACAGGCAAGCGCCGTAACTGCCTTGGGCGCCTGCGAGAGCCCCTGAAATGGCCTCCGCAGGGCCTTCCGAGCCCTTAAAATCGGGCGGTCGCAGGTCGACTGTCCCAACTGGGTGCATTGTGCCCTGACCGCCGTTGACGGTTTGGAATCGGTCCATTGCGCCTTCAATTCTAGACCTTTACAGTGAAAATTCGACGCGTCTCGACCATTCATGCCAGACATCCGCACGGTCAGCTCCTCCGCCCATCCCGCCCGGATGAAGCTGGAGCCGTACTCCGCCGAAATTCGACTCACGACGCTGAATGTCGGCGTCGACAACATTCATTACGACGTCTTTCTCAGCCAGCGCTTTTCCGAATTCAGCAAAAAGTACGTTGGCGATCTCATCCGCCAGGCGGTCAACATCAATTTGTTCTACGGTAAGGACCGCAAGCAGTCCGGCGCGCCCGAACACGCGGCCTTCCGCAAGTTGATCAGCGAAATTTTGCAGGAGTCGCTGACGCGCGCGAAGTTCGGCCAATCCATCGAGCCGGACATCCTGAATCAACTCGCGTTGCTCAAGCACCTCACCCTCGAAACGAACAGTCAGTTCGCGAGCTTGATTGTTGAGTGCAAGGACTGGATTCGCGCTCGGGGCCAGCATTTCGAACACAGCGAACAGGCCCACGTGATGCGCGCCAAGATCGCCGACATCCAGGCCGACAAGAAGGCCACGTTCCGCCAGGTCGGAGAAACGCTCTGCAAGGTCTGGCGCGAGGTCGAAGAGGGAATTCTCGCCAAGTCTCGTCGCGCATTGTTCGGCGACGAGTATCGCGACGTCTACGATCTTCTCCAGAACCGGCTGCTCTTTGTCGAGAACGGCAATGACGAGTATCTTTTCCTCGAGCACTACATTCTGCTCGGCAATTTCGTCAACGATCCTGACCGCTTCGATATTTTCGATTCGATGCTGCTCGAGTTCATTCGCGAGTTTGTGCTGATGGGCACGGACAACGATGACCTTGGCAAAGCCCGTAAGCAGCACGAGCGTCTCGTCGAACAGGGCCGTCTGCTGCGTTCAAACCTCGCCCGTCTCGAAGAGGAAATCGACGAAGCCTCAGGTCGGGGCGGTGACGACAGCTTGTTTCCCACTTTCTTCAAGCGCAAAGGCCCTTCGACGCCGCTAAGTCCCGTCGAACTCGGCGACCTGAGGCGCAAGTACTCCGCGATTGAAAAAAGCCTCGAGGATCTGAGCCCGCAGATCGAATCGGCCAAGCGCCGGATGGATTTCCTGAACGAAGAAACGCAAGGCCGCCTCGGGGACTACCTCAATCAACCGTCTAACGCGCGCCGCCTCTTCGATCCCGAAGCTCCGACGACCGAAGGCGAAGCCAGCCCGCAAGTTCGCGCCGAGCTGCTCGAAGAGTTCGTTCACCGCCTCGAGGAGCGCGAACTGTTGCTCCACGTCATCGCCGGCTACGAGTTGCGCAAAATTCACGCGGACTATTGCCCGCCGATTCACTTGCAGGCGCTCAAGAAGGCTCTCGTCAATAAGGACGACGCCCGACGCGTTGAACAGCTCCTCGAAAAAGTTCCCGCGCGCAAACTGTCCGCGAAGCGCATGCTCGACACTTCTCGCAACATGCGCCGCAAGACCCGCGAAGAGCAGCGCGTCGTCGGTCTCCGCTTTGTCGAGGATTTCATGCGCCTCCGCCGCGACCGCCGCAACTACCAGCAGGTCGCCGCATGGATGGAGCGCATCAACCTGGTCCGCTCCGAACAAGCGCGAACCCTTTCGCGCGTAAACAAAAGCCTCTACGAATTGCTCATGCCGGAGGAGAGTCGACCGGTCGAAGATGTCGTCATCAACCACACCGTCATCAAAGCCGACGTTCGTGGCTCGACCGGCATCACCAAAGATCTGCTCGCCAAGGGCCTCAATCCCGCCTCGCACTTCAGCATGAACCTGCACGAACCGGTGAAGCGCATGCTTGAGCGCTACGGCGCCGCCACCGTTTTTATCGAAGGCGACGCGATCATTCTCGCGATCGATGAAACCGAAGCCACGCGTACTACGATGCGCGGTGTGGCCCGTGCCTGCGTCCTTGCACGCGAAATTCTCGCCGTTACGCAGGCCTACAATGGCCGCGCCAAGACCACCGACCTGCCCCCGCTCGAAATCGGTGTCGGTGTCGCCTTCCAGGATTCCGCACCGTCGCTCTGGATGGACGGCAGTTCGAAAATCATGATCTCGAAAGCGCTCAATCTCTCCGACCGCCTTTCGAGCTGCACCAAAATCTCAAAGCGCATCTTCAAGGACAACGTCTCGCCCTTCAACGTCTTCCTCCTGCAGCCGCTCATGGAGGACGCCGAGGCCGAAGAGGGCGAAGAACTGCTGGTGCGCTTCAATTTGAATGGAATCGAATTGAACGAGGAAGGCTTTCAGAAACTCAGCGCCGAAATTGCTCTCTCGCCTTTCGCCGGCACCTTTCCGATGCCGTGGGGGAAAGAACGCGCCGAAGTTTTCGTCGGGGAGGTGCCGCTCGGCGAATCCATCGAGCCCATCGTCGTCCGCAAAGGCTACGTTCGTCAGTTGCTGCCCGGCGCGAAAATCGGTGCGCAGGGAACTCGCTCTTACTACGAAGTCTGCACCGACCCCAAGCTCATCGAAATCGCGCGCAAGCAGTTCGCCGCCGGCTCTCCCAAGCCCTGATCCAGAGACGTCAGAAATAATGAGCGCGCACGATTACTTTCAGGCGCCGCCGTGGTGCTTGCAGTTGTGAATGTTCTTCGTCTTAAACGACGCCCAATCCGGTAGCGAGTGCGTCGGCCCATTTTCCTCGCGGCCCTTTGGCAGAAGATCGAAAAAGCCGTAGATCCCAAGAAATTGCTCGCCGCCTCGCCCAAAAGTTGAATAGGTGTGGAAGACCTGGCCGTCCTTGTCTTTGTAGAAAATGCTGTTGCCGGAAAGATCCTCCATTCCGCCGGGATCGAACTCACTGAAGTTGTAAGTCGCGCGATGTTTCGCCGGCACTTCCGGCCGGAAGGAAACGTTGAAGTCGTAATTGAAGTCGGACTTAAATGACGACACCCATTTGAATTTCCAACCCATCTTGCGCCGTACCGCTTCGATCTGATCGATCGGCGCGCGGCCTACGGCTAGGTAGCTCATGTCGTGGTGTTCAAAATAATCGAGCAGGCCATCCACATGTTGCACTTCCAAAGTGCAGCCCGGGCACTGCCAATCCTGGTCCGGGCCCATCATGAAATGCTTGATGAAGAGTTGACTCCGCCCCTCGAACAAGTCGCTCAGTGAAACGTCGCTGGCAGTCGTCGAAAAAATGTAATTCTTCTCGACCTTCCTCCACGGAAGTGCCCTTTGCCGTTTTGCAAGCTCGTCCTTGCGTTTCGTTGCTTCCTTTTCTTCGAGCAGTAATGCGCGTCGCGCTTCGAGCCATTCCTTGTCCGATACAACACGATGACCGGAAAGCACTGCGTCGTTGTCTTTCATGTTTCACTTTCCCTTTTTCGAATTAGCCACTAGGAATAAGACGTGGTGTCCGACTGATAGTAAGTGCAATCGCTAAGGGATCAGGAAGGTTTTTCGAGGCACCTGAAGCGGCGTCGCCCAATGCCGCTGGTGTCGTCGTCCCGGCCTAGGCCGTGGGCTCGTATGTGAAGACGCAGTCGTTCAGCGGGGAGTGGACCTACACTCCTGGAGCTCGCCGGCGTCGTAAGCCCGCGTTTGGCGTAGCCCCTGATGGTCGTCAATGTGTTGTTCGAAGGAAGATGTTGCCTGGGTGCAACTCAGCCGCGCGACACCGCGCTTTTCCGGTCGCGGAAGTAAACATCCAGAAAGCTTCGCAGTTGAAGTCGTGCCCGCGTCAATCGGGCCTTCACCGCACTAACCGAAAGATTGAGAGTCCGTGCCGTTTCTTCGCTCGAAAACTCTTCAATGTCGCGAAGGTGGAAAACGATGCGGTTGCTGGCGCTAAGTTTGTTGATGCCCCGATCGAGGATGCGACGAAGCTCTTCTTGCGAGTAACGCTCCTCAGGATTGGGCCCCCAGTCTTCGATCCCCTCCACAATTGAATTGAAGCCCCCTTCGCCATCGTCGTTGGCGGAGACGAACGTGATGCGGTGCCGTCGGATTTTCATCAATGCTTCATTCACGGCGATGCGCACAATCCAGGTGTAAAAGCGGGAATTCCCGCGAAATGTATCCAGATTCCGGAAAGCCTTTAGGAAGGCGTTCTGCACCGCCTCTTCGGCATCTTCATGATTGTTGGTGACGTTCAGCGCCAGGCGGAAAAGTCTCCGCTCGTATCGATCCATCAACTGCTCGAGTGCGATTGAGGAGCCGTTTCTCGCTTGCGCGACGATTTCCGATTCACTTCTGCTATTCGAGTTGTGCAGCGGAGAATCGTGAACCGCCGCTGTAGAACTCGCCGAGCTATTGCCGCTTGCCATATATCACCTGCATTTCCCCATGGATCGTCTGCGCTAACGCACTTTTCTCATTGGCATTGAAAACACTTCGCGTACCTGCGTTTGCTTGGAGGCACTCTGGACGGGTAACGGCTCGACCGGCTTCGACAGCGCACTGTCCGGATACACCACGCGCACTGTGCCTTCGAAGACGATCTGGACCTCAAACGCTCGGGTGCCCGGCGGGGCTTCGAGAGTACGCTTTACAATCTCTTGAGCGAACAGGTCGCCCACCGTCCGAGTTCTCGAAGTACTGTCGTCGGCTCGGCAACTCTGCCCTTGGAATCTGGGTATGTAGCTACCAGGCTGGTAATAGATCCATACGGGATCATTCTTGCCTAACGACTGGTAATACTCCCTCAGCTTCACGCGGAGCCTGCGTGCCTCGCTTCGAACGATAGAGTCCATATTTGGACGGTACGGAGGCTTTCGATCGTAGACCTCCGTGCCGATCAGGTATTCCTTTAGCGTGCCCGCATCTCCTGCCAATGTTTTTTCGACTGTGAATTTAAGAAATCGCCCAAGGCGCTCAGACTGAGCAAATATTGCGCTGGCTAAAATGCGATAGAGCTCTTCCCGGATCAATCTCTCGGGAAGTTTCTTCCCGTTTTCACATTCTTTCATCAGCACGTTTTTTATCATTTCGACTCCATTTGCCTGACGCTATTGCTTCCTCGTAAATCCGGCCGCGAAAAATCCCCGCTGAGACTGACGATCGGTCGAACAGAGGTCTCCTTCTTAATCTCGTGCCATCACCACGATTTTTTGGCGCTCCGGGCGTGAATCAACGCTTCGCGCGATACCCAGCTTCTTCATTCGGAAATAGAGGGTCGAACGGTTCAACCCCAGGCGAGCTGCAGCGCCGCCGGGTCCGGAGAGCACCCAGCTGGTTTCTCGCAACGTTTTGAGGATATGGTTGCGCTCGACCTCTTCCAGCGTTTGATGACGGTCCGTGCTATGGCCGGGCATGATTTGGGATTTCAAATCTCGTGGCGAAAGCCGCAAGACAGGGCCGGGACTCAAAATCACCGCGCGTTCGATTACGTTTTCCAGCTCCCGGATGTTGCCGGGCCACCGGTAACAAATCAGCGCATCGACTGTCTCCGACGGAATTGCATCAATCGTCTTGCCCATCCGTTGTGTGGCTTGTTTTACAAAATGCTCCACCAGCAGCGGAATGTCCTCCGGGCGCTCCCGCAAGGGCGGTACTTGGATGGGAAAAACATTCACTCGATAGTAGAGGTCGCTCCGAAATTGCTTCTCGAGGATCATTCCTTCCAGGTCGCGGTGTGTGGCGGCCACAATGCGCACGTCGACCTTCTGCGTCCGAGTGCTCCCCAGGCGCTCAAATTCACGCTCCTGCAAAACACGAAGGAGTTTCGGCTGCAGCTCCAGAGGGATGTCCCCCATTTCGTCCAGAAACAACGAACCCTGGTGCGCCAGCTCGAGCCGGCCGATCTTCTGCGCGATCGCGCCCGTGAACGACCCGCGCTCATGTCCAAACAGTTCGCTCTCGAGTAGCCCGGTCGGAATCGCGGCGCAGTTGAGTTTGACGAATGGTCGCGCCCTCCGGGGACTGTGACCGTGAATCGCGCGCGCGACAAGCTCTTTGCCTGTGCCGGTCTCTCCCAGCAGCAGCACCGTCGCATCTCCTCGCGCGACGGTTTCGACCATTTGCAGCACGCGGCGAAGCCCCGAACTCCTCCCAATGATTCCCTCGAAGGCAGCTTCGGGTTTTGCCGGTTCGTCGATTCGGTCGATACCAAGGGTGATCTGATTCGTCCCGGACCTTAGCTCGTCGTACTGAAGGGGATAGGTGAGACTATTCAAGCCCATGGAGTAGCTCCCTGGTTTGCAGTTTGTAAGTGCCAGCGTTCATTTGTCTTTTCGCCTCGGCCGCCCACTTTCCCTTTCAATCCACTCACGGATGTAAGGCGGGCAATTCTCGAGCTTGATGCCGCCCGCTTTGCAATCGATCAGAAACTTGATTGCATCGCGGTCTACGAGCGTTACGTCTTTCAAATCCAAGGCGATCGGGCTGCCGGCGCTTTCTAATTCAAGGAGCCTTCGCAATTCGTCGGTGTCTGCCGTTTCGATCCGGCCGCTGAGCGTAAAAAGGATGCTGCCGTTGACTTTCCTCTGAATTTTGAGCATCCCAACCCCGCATGAAACGGCAGTCCGCTCGAAACTAGCAGTTAGCTGTCCATTCGTAAGCTGCTGAAAACGAGGCATGTAATTCCGGCGGCGACTGATGAAAACTCGCCAATTGTCGAAATTTCAGGAAACAATCCGTCGCCTCCGAATGCGATCGATGCCACTAACATGGTCGTCCCCGTCTCGATCATCTGCCTCCGAGTCTGCATAAACCCAAGCCCGCTATAACGTTCGGGCTCCAGCAATTCGCTTCGCTGCATTCACGACGAACGGAAGCGGTCCATTTTGGTTCGGGCATCCAACTTGCACGGCTACCCCGGGCACTCTACAATCCGTCGGCTCAGTTCGAAGCTAAACCGAAGCGACCTCTCGGTGGCGAGGAGGTCGTAGCTGTGCCGGTCTTTCTTTTTCGAGGCAGATCGTGGCCTTGAAAGGCGCATTCTGAGGAAACTCTTTTGGGAAGTCCTTCAGGAAACCCTGAAAAAGTATGAAAAACTCGGAATTCTCGCCTTGTGGCAAGCCGTCGGCCTTCCAGGACGGCTTCGGCGACCAGAGCCCAATGATTCGCAATAGCTCTCAGAATGGGAAATGTCAGTAGAGAAAACGTGACGAACCTAGGCGACGGTGCTCTATACCGTTTCGGGGCCTTTTCTTTGGACTCCTGCAAGCGCACCCTCTCCCGCGCCGGTTCACCGGTCTCTCTCACCCCCAAGGCCTTCGACGTCCTTCACTTCCTGGTGCAGAACCCCAGTCGCCTGGTGACGAAGGAAGAATTGCTACAAGCGGTTTGGGGCAACGCCTTTGTAGAAGAGGGGAACCTCACGCAATACATCTCCCACTTGCGCAAGGCGCTCGGGGACAACTCAGAAGA
>Ga0210391_10002020_pt1 | contig 17878 bp, 10 predicted proteins | sample IncBWC12OmetaG_FD_160573 | JGI IMG/M metagenome (GOLD analysis project Ga0210391, IMG submission 160573) | Forest soil microbial communities from Barre Woods Harvard Forest LTER site, Petersham, Massachusetts, United States - Inc-BW-C-12-O ... | reverse complement strand
GAGCAACCACGCCAGCCGCACCCGTTCCAAAAGCCACTGCTACCGCTTCGTCCTGCCCCGGCGATGCATCGCTGAATTCGATCACGACCGGCCGCGCTTCTGCGACGTTGTGCAGGGCGACGACGAAATCGCGAATCTCGACCGGCGCGAGTGCGGGAATTTCCGCGTAGAGAAAATCTTCTTCGAGGATTGAGAGTGCGCGCGTTTCGGGACGGACCTTGATGCCGACGATCGCCTCAGGTGCGCGTTCTTTGATGATCTTGACGACGCTGCGCACGCGACGCCGCGCGTTCTCGAGTCCGCCCGCGCGGAGCGCATCCTGTTCGATTTCGCAATCGAGGATGTAACCGGCCAGTGCAGAATGCATTCCGAAAATGTGCGCCGTGTGCGCGATGCGCGAGAGGACTGATTTCCATCCGCGGCGGCTCGTCAGTTCGTCCGCCGTGATTCGCAACTCGACCATCGCGACCAAGCCCGACTGCGCTGCGATGTCGAGGCATGGCTGCGACTGCGCCTCCGTCAGCACGAGGCCAGTGGTGTGCGCGGCGCGAAGGTCGTCGAGGCGCTGGCGCAGTTTGAGCTTCTGTCCGAAGTCGAGAGTGCCGCTCACGTCGGCCAGGCGCATCGCCTTGAAAAAGAATTTTTGTCCTGTGCGTGAGAAAAACTTACCGTGTGGAGTGATGCGATGGGTGGGTTCGGATTTGGTAAGCATGGATGTCGGCGTCCTCTCGATGAGGGGGTAATTGCCAGAGCCATGCCACGCAGAAAATTGAGCCGTTCATTAGGGTTTTTTGCAGTCACCGAGATAGTGCAAACCAATTGGGATGGGGGCTGTACGATTTGCGCGTCGGGACTTTGAAGGGGCATATTTCGCGCGACGCAAAATCGAGCATGATGCTGCCTCGACGCGCAAGTAGGCTGGTCATTTCGTGTGCTGTTGAGTCGTGGCGATGCAGCGACTCGCGAACCATCAACAGCTGTGCGTTCAGCTCGTCGAGCAGCGCCTTCGCATCTTTCAGGTCGGCGGTGTCGAAACCTTCGGTGACCCAGTTGTAAATTTCGGCGAGCATCGTACGCACTTCGTCGCGGCAGTTGTTGTCGCGCAGTGGGCCTGCGATGGTCGCCGATACGCGCGCTCCCCATTGTCGACGTATCCCCGCTCGAGTGTTAAGCCTGAGGGCTGAGCGCCCTGCCGCGCACTTCTCAAAAACCCCTTCGATCAAAACTGAACTGCGGGACCGGAAGTAATGAGTCCTGAGAGCACATTCGATCGCCAGTCGTCTTCGCACAGCGCTTTTGTCGGCCGGGAGCGCGAGCTGGCGGAACTGCGTGCCGGTTTGGACGAAGCCAGCGCTGGTCACGGCAGGATGTTTCTGCTGAGCGGCGAACCGGGCATCGGCAAGACTCGTCTCGCCGAGGAGCTCTCCAACGATGCGTCAGCGCGTGGTATGCGCGTGCTATGGGGCCGATGCTGGGAGGGTGGTGGTGCGCCCGCTTACTGGCCGTTCATTCAGACACTCCGAGCATGCTTTGAAGGTCTCGATGCCGAGCATCTGAAGGCTCTTGTCGGTTCCGGCGCGAGTGAAATCGCGCGACTGATCCCGGAGATCAAGCTTTCACTCCCGTCGCTCGAAGGGGCCAAGGCGGCGACAGATTCGGAGTCGGCCCGCTTTCGGCTGTTCGATGCCGTTGCGACGGTGCTCAAGAATGTCGCTCGCAGCGAGCAGTTGTTGATTGTGGTCGATGACCTTCACGACGCAGACCAGCCGTCGCTACAAATGCTCCGGCTTGTCGCACGGCAGACCACGTACGCGCGCATACTGATTGTTGGCACCTTTCGCGACGCGGAAGTCAGGCAGTCACCCGAGCTTGGCAAGCTGATCGGCGACCTGACTCGCGAAGGCCAGACGGTTTCAATCGCAGGGCTCAGTCAGGCCGAGGTCGGCGAGTTCATCGAACGTGGCTCGGCGAAAAAAGCGGATGACAAGCTGATTTCAGATTTGTATCACGCGACCGATGGCAATCCCCTGTTCGTTGACGGCGTCGTGCGGCTGCTGGCCGCGGAAGGAAAGCTTGAGCGAACAGGGGTCGACGGTAGCGCGTTCAAGATTCCTGAAGGAGTGCGGGAATCGATCCGGCGGCGGTTGGCCGCGCTTTCGGACGAAGCGAATTGGCTGTTGTCGATCGCGTCGGCGATCGGAAACGAGTTCGATACGCTATTGCTGGAGCGGGTCTCCACGCGCTCGGCCGAGCAGATCATCGAGCAGACAGATGAAGGATTGCGGATCGGAGTTCTCAAAACTGGAGGGCCTGGGTTCGCGCGCCAGCAGTTCGCCCACGCACTCATCCGTGATGTGCTCTACGATGACATGGCAGCGAATCGGCGCATCGAGCTGCATCGCGATATCGCGGCGGTGATCGAGCAAATTTATGAGGGCGACCTGAAGCCGCACTGGGCCGCGCTCGCGCGTCATCTGACAGAGGCGGGCATCGCGGCGAAGGCAATCGATTGTTGGATCAAGGCGGGCGAAGCAGCGTATTCGGTCTTTGGTTTCGAGGAAGCGGCCTCCTGTTGGCGCACCGCACTGGCGATGACAGAGAACCAAAGAACTGACCCACTCGTCCGTGCACGGCTTCTGGAGCGTCTTGGCGATTCGACAACAGTGGGCGATTTTGACCCGGCCAAATGCGTTGAGCACCTCGAAGCCGCACTCAGAATTTATCAAGATCTTGGCGATGTGGAACGCACGGCCCGCGTGCACACCCGTTTTGGACACTGGATGTCCAGCAATCTAGCTACAATGGATATTCCGGGAGCCTTGGTACATTACCGAAAGGCGGAAGCTGGCATGAAGAAGCTCCCAGAACGTGTGTCACTTGGCTCCCTGTACATTGGTTTCGGGGCTGCTGCCAGAGAGGCAATGCAAACCAAGGAGGGCTTGCGAACCTCGCGTCGTGCGATGCAAATCGCCGAGCGGCTTGGGGCCGAAGTGCTGTGGATTAATGCCACCTGCGTGCACAGTGACCTGCTACTCAATGCTGGGCGGATACAAGAGGCGTTCGCTTTGAACGACGAAGCCTACGCGAAGGCAGATACCCTCAATGATGCGGGGGCCGCCTTTGTTGCGGCCTCGTCAGGTTGTGGAAGTTACTCGCAGTTGTGGGACCCGTGCCAAGCCGAGAGCTATATTTCACGCGAACTCGGCAAGGCACGCCTCGCGCAAGCGCCCCAGCTTCAGGAACGGCTGCTTATCTGGCTGGATACAGCCCATCTGCAGAAAGGCGAATTAAAACGCAAGAACCGAATGGGAACTGCCAAGCAATGGGACGCTTTTGTTAAAGGAAAGGAGAAGATCTACTCAGGTGAATGGGAATCAGCTCGCTCCATGGAAGCGCACAGTCTTGCGTATTGCCGACGGATAGGGAGCCGCGATGGTACCGCGCGGAGCATGCTCTATGCTGCGAGGCTTTGCCGCCTCAACGGACAGCTTGAGGAAGGCGTGGCGCTGCTCCGCGAAATCCTTTCGACGTGTGGCGACGATTTGAACTCGCTCTGTGAGATGGAAGCGCGTCCGGAATTGGCTCTAATTCTGGTCGAAACGGGTCGCCTCGGAGATGCACAATTATGTCTCAAGAGCTGCCGCGAAATCATGGCGGCGGGTGAGGACTGGCGCGGGCTGGCGGGCGCCACCGTGCGAGCGGAGGCAGTCGCCGCATCTGCTCAAGGAAAATACGAAGATGCCGACCCGCAGTTCGAAAAAGCGGTAGAGATTTTTCGCAGATATCATATGCCATTCGAGGAAGCCGACGCGCTCTACTACTGGGGAGGGGCTCTGAGTACGGCGGGCGAGCACGTTCGGGCGAATGAAAAACTGGATGCGGCAATAGAGATCTATCGACGATGCGGTGCTGGTGAACGATGGGTTCAGCGGGTCGAAGCGGACAGACCATCTTCGCCATTGCAAGCAGATAGGGGAGAGCATCCAGCAGACGCGCAGAGCCAAGCGGTTTTCCAGATCGAGGGCGACTATTGGACGATCACCTATGATGGCAAGACCGCGCGGCTTAAGGATGCGAAAGGATTTCACTACATCGCGCACTTGCTCGGACATCCTGGTCAAGAGATTCGCGCGCTCGAGCTTGTGACCCGTATAGGGGGAGGCGGCGAGGAAGCTTCAGATAAGGCAGGTGCAGAAGACCTTGCTCGATCCGACAAGGTCGCCGGGGACTTGGGGCATGCGGGCGAAATGCTCGATGCTCAAGCGAAGGCCGCCTATCAGCGCCGATTGACCGAACTTGAAGACGAACTGGAAGAAGCCCACGAACTCGGTAACAAAGCGCGCGCAGAGAAAGCGGAAGACGAGATCGAAGCGCTTGGCCGAGAACTCAAGGGCGCGATCGGACTCGCTGGACGAGACCGGCGCGCAGCTTCGTCCACCGAGCGCGCCCGGATCGCCGTGACCAAGGCGATTCGTCTTTCGCTCAACAAGATCGCCGAGAATGACGCGTCGCTCGGTAAACTGCTTTCGACGACGATCAAGACCGGAACCGTCTGCGCGTATGTCCCCGATGACCGTTTCCCCATCGCCTGGCGACTGTGAGCCACTTGCCTTCATTTCACCGTCACATCGTTACTTAGCGCGAAACCGGTCCGTTCCCTCATAAGTTACGCCTCTCCTTTGCAAGCCCCTGGAGGGCTAAAGGAGGAAACGGTCATGGATACGAAATCTTTCGGACGAGTGATCGGTCGAGTCGCGATGGCGGCCGGATTTGCGATGGCGTTGAGCGCCTGCGGTATGGCGGTCGAGGATCCGCCGCGGGCGATGTACGGGACCACCGCGTGGAGCGACGGATGGCAAAGAACCTGCAAGGACCTCGATCCCGTCGCCGAGCCGACACACCCTGGCTATGAGCATCTGAATGACGACTGCGGCCAGTACGAAGTGGCGCTGCAGATGCGCAACCGGCAGCCGGCACTCGCAGCCAACGAGACGCGCTGATTGAACTGACACGTTGGACTCGACCTTCCACTCCAACCGAACGGCTGCGGCGGACGAGACCGCCGCAGCCGTTCAATCCACTGATTACAGATCGAGCTCGTCGAGCAGTGTCTTGGCGGCTTTCAGGTCGGGGTGTCGAAGCCTTCGGTGAACCAGTCGTGGATGTTGCAGAGCGTCGAACAAGCCTCATCTATCGCGCGGTGTAGCCGCCGTCCACGACAAGTTCGGATCCGGTCACGAACGAAGCCTCGTCGCTCGCAAGGAAAACAGCGCACCATCCGACCTCTTCAGGCTGAGCGAGGCGTTTGAGCGGAGTCGCATCGATGAGCGGTCGCAACTGTTCGGGCGAAGCCATGTCGAGCATCGGGGTGAGGATGACTCCAGGATGGATAGAGTTGACCCGGATTTTCTCGGCGGCGTACTGGATCGCCGCGGTCTTAGTGAGGAGGCGAACGGCGCCCTTGGTGCCATGATAGGCGGCGGAACCGCCAGAGCCAATCAGACCGTAGATTGACGAGATATTGATGATCGAGCCGGCGCCCCGCTGGCGCATCGCCGGGACCGCATACTTCATCCCGAGCCATACGCCCTTCTGGTTGATGTTGACGACAGAATCCCATTCCTCTTCGGTGGTTTCCTCTATTCCGCCGCCGGTAATAATGCCGGCGTTGTTGACCAGGACGTCGAGACCGCCGAATTCGCGCTGGCAACTCTCGACTGCGGCGCGCCAGTCGGCGGCGCGAGTGACGTCGAGATGAAGGGAGATGACAGATTTCGCGCTGCCCCCGCCGTTGATGTCGGCGGCGGTCTTGCTGCATTGGTCGTCGAGCACGTCTCCGATCACGACCTTGGCGCCTTCGCTAACGAAAAGGCGGGCTTCAGCAGCGCCTTGTCCTCGCGCGCCGCCCGAAATCAGAGCAACTTTGCCTTTGAGCCGATCCATCTGATTTGCCTCGTTGATTCTCTGTTCAACCAGATTAAAAAGTTATCCGCGTTCGATTGAATCTAAATTACTCCCGCGTTTTTCAAGCGCGTGCGCAAGCGTGAGTGGATGCCGATCTCGGCCAGGATCTGGTCGTTGTGTTCGCCGAGCGCGGGTGCGCCCGTGCGAACGCGCGTCGGTGTACGCGAAAATTTAGCCACCGGTCCGTACACCGGAATCGTCGAGCCACCCTCGCTTTTGGTTGGCTGCAAACTGTCGCGCTCGAGCACGTGAGGATCGTGCGCCGCGTCGCCGTAGCTGTTTACCGGCCCGACTGGAATTCCTACACGATTGAGAATCTCGACTACTTCGGCCCGTCCATGTTCAGCCGTCCACGCAGCGACTATCGCGTTGCACACGTCGCGGTTCTGAGAGCGTCCGGCGATCGTCGCGAAGCCCGGATCGTCGGCAAGTTCCGGGTGACCGACGGTGCGCGCCAATACCTTCCAATGGGCGTCGAGCAGTACCGCGATATAGACGGGGCCATCCGCACAAGCGAAAACATTTGCCGGCACCGCAAACCCGAACTCGTTGCCGTTGCGCTGTGCGGTGACGCCCATCGCTGCCAGCGTCAAGGACGCGTTATTCGTCAACGTGTCCAGCAGCGCCACGTCGACATGCTGGCCTTCGCCAGTGATATCGCGATGGCGCAGCGCGGCCATCGCACCGATCGCACCATGCAGCCCACCGAGTTGGTCAGCGATCGCCGTCGGATCCTTGGTCGGCGGCCCATCCACCGAGCCGTTCAGCGACATGAAGCCGGATACTGCTTGCGCGATAGGGTCGTAGCCGGGCCGGCTGGAATACGGACCGAATTGGCCCCATCCGGTAATCGACACGTAAACGATGTCCGGCTTGACCGCGCGTACTGCATGATAGCCGACACCCCATTTGTCCATCGTCCCGGCCTTGAAATTTTCGACCACGATATCGGCTTCGGCGGCCAGCTTGAGGAAGATGTCGCGTCCTTCACGATTTCTCAGATCGAGGCTCAGGCTGCGCTTGTTACGATTGATTGTTCCGTGCACGAAACTGATGTTCGTGCCCGGAAGCATCGGCGGCAGCCGGCGACTCACTTCGCCATCGGGAGTTTCGACTTTGATCACGTCAGCTCCGAGGTCGGCCAGCGTTGCGCCGCATATTGGTCCGGCGGCAGTCGTCGTTGCTTCGACCACGCGCACGCCTGCCAGCGGTCCCGATAGATCGCTCCGGGCATCGCGAAAAAATTCTGCCTTCGTCATCGTTGAGTCCTCCCCACGAAAGGCATGGGACGAGCCTCCGTCTTTACTGTCAGTCCGCAAGCGGAATGAAAAGTGAGATGCGCTCTTCGCCGCCGAGCCCTCGCGAGGTGTGCCCCTTGCCGGTAAGGTCGTCCGCCAGCAGGACGCTGCCGGGCCCGAGGCGTCGCTTCTCTCCATCGCTGGCGACGATTTCGACCGTGCCGGTGAGGTTGACGACGAACTGGCGGCGTGGCGCGTTGTGCCAGTTTATGAAGTACTCACCCGACTGCCGGAACATCACGCCTTTTGTCGCGATCATCTCCGAGATCGTGCCGGTGTTGGCGGGCGCCGGCTTCATGCCGATTTCGATGTCTTCAAAGTGCGACTCTCCATTCCCGTCTGCGTAGATGCGCGTATATTTCATAAGCTTCCTTTCACCTTATTCTCCAGGTTTTTATTTTCCGATTTCAGAATCGATCAGCCGGCAGCGAACCGAGTTCGTTACGAACCAAGTTCGTCGAGTAGCGCCTTCGCCTCTTTCAAATCGGCGGTGTCGAAGCCCTCGGTGAACCAATTGTAGATTTCGGCGAGCATCGCAAGTGCTTCGGCGCGCTTGCCCTGCTTCGCGAGTAATCGCGCGAGGCTAACGGTCGCGCGCAGCTCCAGCGACTTGGCGCTCCGCGTTCGCGCAATCTCAACTGCCCGTTCAAAGCAGGTTTGCGCTTGCGAAGCGCTAGAACCATCTCGCGCCAGTAGCAGTTCACCCTCGAGTCGATGAATATCGGGCTCATGATTGCGGTCTTCATTTTTGTCGGCGGCGGCCAGCGCCTCCTGTAATGCACTCAGGCCCTGGTCGTAGTGATTGGCGCCCAAGCAGGCGTCGGCGAGCAAGCACAGAAAATACGGCTTCCTCAATTCCGCGCCCGACTCGTGAAGCGCAGCCAGGCCTTGTTGAATCTGTTCAGTACCCTCCTGGTTGTGTCCGTGAAGAACCATCACCCAACCGCTCATGATGGTCGAATAATCGAAAAAATTGGGTAACCCGTTCTCGAAACACAGGGTAGTCGTAGTCTCTGCATGCCTTTGAGCCTCACGTGCTTCTCCGCGATATTGACGGAGAGAACCGGCGAAAAACTGGGCAAGAGCCAGACTCATCGGATCGGAGAGCGTTTGAGCAATTGCGAGGGCCTCGTGGCTCCTTTTCAAGGCTTGGTCCGGGTAGCCGAGATGCCACAAAGTCCACGATATGCCGCAGAGAGAATAGAGATACTGAAAGCCGTACGGCCGATGACGGTCCGGGTTATAGATCGAGATCGCGATTTCTTCATGTTCGCGAGCGCGAAGGAACTCGCCTAAGCCGTACGACGTGTGCCCCACCGTGAGGTGTGCGTACAAAAGTTGCGCCGGATCTTGCGAGCTTTGTGCCTGCCGCAAAAGCTGTAGGGCAAGTTCACGGGCCCGCTGTAAATCGGCGCGCAGGAAATACAGGGACCACAAACCAAACAGTGTGGGAATCAGCTCCGGCGTATCGCCCAGTCCCTCACAAAGCTGCTGCGCGCGAGTATAGATTCGCTCGACTTCCGGTGCGGTGCGGCCTTTGACGATCGTTACAGCGGGGCCAAGGGCCAACTGGAGGAGCAACTCCTGCTGAACGCGCTTTGGGCTGTCGGAAAGCTTCTGCAGCAGATCTATCGCAGCGGTAAGCCGGCTGATCGCGTCGGCATAGGCAGATCGCTGCGCCGCTTGTTGGCCCGCCTGCCCTAAATACTCAATCGCTTTCTCGAGGTTATCGGTGCGGCGGTAATGATGCGCCAACGCCTCCAGATGATCGTCCAACTGCGCCGCGAACATTGTCTCCAGCGCCACTGCGGCACGTTCGTGCAACAGCTTTCGGCGTTCGATCAGGACTGAGTTGTAGGCGACCTCCTGGGTCAGAGCGTGCTTGAAACTGTACTCGATGTCCCCGAGCGCGGGTTGCTCGTAGATGAACTCCGCCAGCTGCAGGTCGCCAAGCATCCGGTTGAGTTCGTCGTCGGACTTCGCGGTGACCGCGCGGATTAGGCCTAGCTGGAATTCTTTGCCGATCACGGCCAGCGCCTGCAGTAGATCCTTTTCATCGGAGGGCAAGCGATCGATACGCGACGCAAGGATCGATTGCACCGTTGGCGGGATCTTAAGATCGCTCAGATCCCTGGTGAGTTTGGCTGTCGCGCCGTCGCGCACCAGCCCACCCTCATCGAGGAGCACCTGCACCGTCTCCTCCATAAAAAAGGGATTGCCGCCGGTGCGCTCGATGATCATGCTCTTGAGCGACCGCACTTCAGCACTGTCTCCGACCAGCGCGGTCAGCATGTCCTCGGCACTTTGCTTGCCAAGTGGATCGAGCCGCAGTTGCGTGTAGTAAGTCTTGTTGCCCCAACTATGCGTGTACTCGGGTCGGTAGTTCACCAGCAGCATCAGCTTGGCGGTACCAATCGAGTCGGCGAGGAGATTCAGCAGCGCCTGCGTCTCCTCATCGATCCAATGGAGGTCCTCGAAGATCACCATCAGCGGATGGTTGAGGCTCTCGCGCAGCAGGATGCGTTTGATCGCCTCCAACGTTCGCCGCTTCTTGATCTGCCCATCCATCTGCGCGAGCGGATCGTCGCCGTCGACGATAGCGAGCAGACTGAACAGATACGGCAAGGTGTCTTCCAGGCCTCGATCGAGTGCGACCACGCGCCCGGTTACTTTCTCGCGCCGGGTGCGCTCGTCGTCGGCGGAGTTGATCCTGAAATAGTTCCAGAGCAGCTCGATCACCGGCAGATACGCCGACGCCTTACCGTGCGAAACCGAGAATGTCTCAAGCACCATCCAGTCCGATAGGGAGATCGCTTTGAACTCGAAAAACAGTCGGGACTTGCCCGTGCCTGCTTCTGCCATCGCAGCAGCGATCTGCCCGCGTCCCTGCCGCGCCAGTTCTCCGGCGTGTTTGAGCGCTTCCATCTCGTGCTCGCGCCCGACGAACCTGGTCAGTCCGCGGCCCGCCGAACGCTGCAGACGCGTGCGCAACGGTCCAAGGCCGATGACCTCGTAGACGTTGACGTGCTCGCTCACTCCTTTGATGCGGGTCGGTCCACGCGCCTTGAGCGCAAAATATCCTTCCACCAGTCGACGGGTATCCTCAGTGATCGCGATCGATCCGGTTGGAGCGACCGTCTCCATCCGCGAGGCGAGATTCGTGGTGTGCCCGATCGGCGTGTATTCGACGTGTCCGCCACTGGTTGAAATCGAACGCACCACAACTTCGCCGGTGTTCACGCCAACCCGAATCTCGAGCGGCGCTCTGCCGTCGGCGAGCAACTTGTCACTGTATCGACGCAGCTCTTCCTGCATCCGGAGCGCCGCGTATAGTGCTCGCTGCGGATGATCCTCGTGCGCGACCGGCGCGCCGAAGATCGCGAAGATGCCGTCGCCGGTGCTCTGCACTACGTAGCCGTCGTAGCGGCGGACCGCGTCGATCATCAGGCGAAGTGCAGGATCGACAATCGCGCGCGCTTCTTCGGGATCGAGGTCCTGCTCCAGCTCCGTCGATCCCTTGATGTCGGCAAACAATGCCGTGACGGTCTTGCGCTCACCTTCAATGTTTTCGGGAGCGGGCGTCTCGGCTACTCGAACTTGATGCCCAGGGGATTTCTTTGGCGCGATTTCGGCAGCGGGAGTAGTCAGCGACTCGCCGCAGGAATCGCAGAATCGCGCGTCGATGCGACTTTCCGCTCCGCATGACGGACATCTGGGAGAAAACTTTGTGCCGCACTTGTCACAAAAACGAGCGCCTTCTCGATTCTCAGCGGAGCACTTGGAGCAGCGCATATTATCGTCCCAATTCCTCGAGCAGCGCCTTCGCGCCTTTCAGGTCGGTGGTGTCGCAGCCTTCGGTGAACCAGTTGTAGATATCGGTGAGCATCGCGCGCGCTTCTTCGCGCTTGCCTTGCTTGTCGAGCAATCGCGCGAGGCTGGTCGTCGCCCGCAGCTCCCACCATCGCGCCTGTTGCTCGCGCGCCACCTCGATCCCCGTTCGAAACGCAGCTGCTGCCGCTTCGCGCTCATTGTCCAAAATTAGCAGTTCGCCTTTGAGCCGGTTCAGCTCACACAAACAGTATCGTTCGCCGGTGCGTTGTGCATGCGCGACGGCGTGCGACGCTGCTGCGAGGCCCTCGCGGATCTCGTTTTGCCTCAGCAGGCACTCGATCAAAAGCGCGTCCTGCAGGGTGTGAATTCGGCAGCCGACAAACTCAACCTGTTCCATCGCACGCCGGATTTCTTTGATTCCGGTTGCAGGGTCGCCGTGCAACGCCTCGACCCATCCCATAAATGCCGCAGCATAGCCGGACAACTGCGCGCTTCCGAACTGATTCGCTAGTCGGCTGGCAACCTCGCCGTGCTCGCGGACTTTTCGAGCGTCGCGCGTGAAGTAGTAGAGCTGCGCGGACAAGTACTCTGCGCCCGCAACTGCAAAGGACACGGGCTGCTCCCGCGCATATGCGAGCGCCTCGCGCTCTTCCTGCGCCGCCCTATCTGGATAGCCGAGGAGGCCCAGGATCAGGGCGTTGCGCGACCGGGGTTCGGCGATCATCATCCGTCGCCGAACCTGCGATGCCTTGGGCTGCGTGGCGCCGGCCGCCGTTTGGCGTAGCTGCTCGAGGTGCTGGCTAGCCGCGCTGAATTCGCCGAGAAAGTACAGTGTCTGCGCCGCACTCACGTGCGCGCTCAGTTGCTGGCTCGGTTCGGCGTCGCGCGCGATTTTCAACATTTCCTCGCAGAGTTCCATAGCCCGGCTGAACTTCGCCTGGTAACTGTAGGCCCGACGCAGCCCGAAGAGCGTGCTGAAGAGCCCTTCGCTATCGCCGCTGCGCGCGCATAGTTCGCGCGCGCGCAGGTACACATCCTCGATGCCCGCGTCCGCCGGATTCCCCATCGAGAGCACGCCGCCGAGCCCGACCTGAAGCGCCGCCTCGCGGCGATCACGTTCCGCCTGATCCGCGATTCCGCTGAGCCGGGCCAGCCCATCCTTGTACCCGACGACCGCCTGATTAAACGCGTTCCGGGCGACCGCTTGTTCGGCGGCACGTGATATGTACTGGATCGCCTTGGCCGCATTGACGCTGCGGCGGTAGTGGTGCGCGAGCTGATCGACGTGATCGTCGAGCGAGTCCGAGTAGAGCGTTTCAATCACAGCGCCAACACGCTCGTGCAGCGTCTTGCGGCGTTCGGTCAGCAGTGAGTTGTAAGCCACCTCCTGAGTCAGTGCGTGCTTGAAGGTGTACTCGATGTCGCCGACCGCTGGCTGCTCGTAGATGAACTCGGCGAGCTGCAGGTCGTTGAGCATATGGTTCAGCTCATCCTCAGGCTGCTTGACGACCTCGCGGGCGAGCGCGAGCGAAAACGCCGTTCCGAGCACCGCCAAAGTCTGCAGCAGCTCCTTTCCCGCGCCAGGCAGGCGGTCTATGCGCGATACGAGGATCGCCTGCACAGTCGCTGGGATTTTCAACGCGTCGAGCGCGCGGGTTAGATGTACTGCGCCGTTGCGCGTCAGCGCGCCCTCCTCATGGAGCGCCTGCACGATCTCTTCCATGAAGAACGGGTTGCCTTCGGTCTTGTCGACGATGAGGTCTTTGAGCGGTGCCAGCTCCGGCGCATCGCCGATCAGCGACTGCAGCATCTCCCCGGCGCTCTTCGTGGCTAGCGGATCGAGGCGCAACTGGGTGTAGTAGGTCTTGCTATTCCACTGATGGGAGTATTCCGGCCGATAGTTCACCAACAGCAAAAGCCTGGCGGTGCCGATGGAATCGGCCAGCAGGTTCAGGAAGGCCTGCGTCTCGTCGTCGATCCAGTGCAGGTCCTCGAAAAACACCATCAAAGGTTGGTTGAGCGATTCGCGCAGCAGCAATCGCTTGATCGAGTCGAGCGTCCGTCGCCTCTTAACCTGCCCATCCGTCTGCGCCAGCGGGTCGTCACCTTCAACGATTCCGAGCAGGGCGAAGAGATATGGCAAAGCATCTTCGAGCGCGCGATCCAGAGCGAGAACGGAACCAATTACCTTGGCTCGACGCGATCGCTCGTCGTCGTCACCGACAATCTTGAAATAGTTGTGTAGCAGTTCAATCACCGGGAAGTACGCCGACGCTTTTCCATGCGACACTGAGAAGGTCTCCAGCACAGTCCAGCCGGACTGGTTCTCGGCCTTGAACTCGAAGAACAGGCGCGATTTGCCGGTGCCCGCTTCCGCCATCGCGGCGACAATCTGCCCGTGCCCGGCGCGCGCGAGCTGGGCCGCGTTACGCATCGCCTCCATCTCGCGCTCGCGCCCAACGAACTTGGTCAGCCCCCGGCCGGCCGCACGTTGCAGGCGTGTGCGCAGCGGCCCGAGCCCCGTCACCTCGTATACACTGACCGGCTCGGTGACGCCTTTAACTTTGGTCGGGCCCATCGGCCCGAGCTGGAAATATCCCTCGACGAACTTGCGCGTCTGCTCGCTGATTGCGATCGAGCCGGTCGGCGCGACCGCCTGCATCCGTGACGCCAGGTTGGCGGTATGCCCAATCGGCGTGTATTCGACGTGGCCACCGCCGGTTGAGATCGAACGGACGACCACTTCGCCGGTGTTGACGCCGACGCGCGCTTCAATCGGCATACCGCCATCGGCGACCAGCTTCGCCGAGTAGCGTTTCAGTTCTTCTTGCATCCTGAGCGCGGCATAGAGTGCGCGCTGCGGATGGTCTTCGTGCGCGACGGGAGCGCCAAAGATCGCGAAGATGCCGTCGCCGGTGCTTTGCACGACGTAGCCGTCGTAGCGGCGGACGCTGTCGATCATCAGGCGCAGTGCGGGGTCGACGATTGCGCGGGCTTCCTCGGGGTCGAGATCCTGCTCCAGTTCGGTCGAGCCCTTGATATCGGCGAACAGTGCAGTGACGGTCTTGCGCTCGCCTTCGAGGTTTTCCGAGACGGGTGCGCCGGCTATTCGAATCAGCGAATCATTCGATCTCGATGCTGGAGCGGCTAATCCGAGGGCGGTGCCGCAATCACCACAGAAACGTTTGCCGGCGGGATTGTCGGCACCACATTTCGGACAAAGATTTGCCAGCGGGGCACCGCAATCACCGCAGAATTTCTTGCCGGGTGGATTTTCGGTTTTGCAATTCGAGCATTGCATCGGCGTTACAGAAAGATAAGCGACCGTGCTCTTCAGGGGAATCGTTCGCAAGGTGCAAAATCGGGCAGTTGCGGGATCAATTTGCATGCCTAGATTGGTTATTTTGCGAATGTTATACGTCAGTTTAAGATAATCTCTGAAAAATCCTCCCACCGGGTTGTATCGCATATGAAACTATCGCTCGCCTGTGGATGCTGCCGACCATCGAAATCGAAGTTACATCGTGAAACTAACGACGCGCCGATTGAGGCGACGCCTGAGGAAGTTCAGGCGATAAGAGACCAGCTCGCGGAAATCGAGCAATCCTTATCGCGCCTGTGGGGTCCGACCATCTGGAGCCGCACGCCCGAATGCATCCGGATTCGCGGCGAGGCGGCGGACCTGATCGACAAGCACTTCGACGGAATCGTCGAGCAGTGGGGCGAGTCGATCGCGTACATCATTCACGGTCACCAGAAGTTCGACAAAGAAGGGCGCCAGGACAACATGGTCAATTCGCTCATCCGCTTCGTCGACCATCTGCGGGATCCCGACGATATTTGTACCTACGTTTATCTGCGCCGGCATTGCCAGGAGGGAATGCTTGCGCGGGCCAAGCCGTCCCAGTTCAACGTCATCCATATCGCGCTCAAGCAAATCGTTCTCAATCACGTCAAATTGAGTCTGAGCGGTCCGGTGATGGAGCGGGTGCGCGATTTGATGGTCGCGGCAATCGACGAGCGGCGCCTGATGGTCTCGCAGTTCTATATCGAATCGCGCGAACGGTTGATGCGCGAATCGGAAGAGAAATATCGCAACACGATCGACCACGCGCCCGATCCGATGTACGAGATCGAGCCGCACACCTGGGTCGTTACCGGGCTGAATGCGGCCGCGCTGCGGTTCCATCAAATGGAAACCGAACACGACCACGACCATGACAAGACGGAGATCATCGGACGGTCCCTACCGGAGCTGGTGCCGGAGGAGCTGAGGCAAGGCGTAATCGACAGCCTCGAGACGGTTTTGCGCGAGGGCGTATCGCAGACCTCGGAATTTCCGATCGGGCCGTTCTTCTTCGACGTGAACTCTGCGCTCATCACCTACGGAAAAAAGCAATTCGTCCAGATGATCCTGCGCGACGTTACGCAGCGGCGCGAGATGCTCGATTCGCTGATCAAGGCAGAGCGGCTGGCAGCGGCGGGCACCTTCGCGGCGGGCGTCGCGCACGAGGTGAACAATCCGCTCGCATCGATCTCGTCGCTGGTGCAATCGATCCTCACCGGTGAGAACGACCCCGAGCGGCGCACGATGATGCACACCATCCTTTCGCAGATCACGCGCATCTCGAGCACGCTCAAGGACCTGGTCAATTTCGCGCGGCCCACCACGGCGCAACGCAAGCAGGTCGACGTCAACGGGCTAATTGCCGAGACGCTGCGGCTGATCACCTACAACAAACGCTTCAGCGGCATCCGCATCGAACCGATCCTCGCTCCCGACCTGCGGCGCGCATTTGCCGACGACAACGAAATTCAACAAGTGCTGCTCAACCTGCTGTTCAACGCCGCCGACGCCGCGCCGGCCGAGGGCGCCGTCATCAAGGTGATCACGGAGAATCAGCGGCCCGGACAAGGCGCCGACAAATCGCGGCGGGTTTTTATCAAGGTCGTGGACAACGGCATCGGAATTCCGCGCGAGCATCTCGAGCGGGTGTTCGACCCATTCTTCACCACCAAGCCGGCAGGCGCGGGCGTAGGACTCGGGCTGTCGCTATGCCAGCGGATGATCCTGTCGAACCAGGGCACGATTCGCGTCGACAGCGAGGTCGGGCGCGGCACCGCGGTCACGATTACGCTGTCGGCGTCCGAAGAAACGGTGCGCGCGCAGCAGGCTGCGGAAATGGCGGCATCCTGAAGACGGTCCGATGAACGACGTCGCTAACAATGACGCTTCATGGACCGCACAACAACGCGGGCCTTACCGGCTGCTGATCGTCGAAGACGAACCGCTGATGCGCTCGATCATCGTGCAACTCGCTCGCAGCGAGGGGTACGAGGTGATGGAGGCGCCGGCGGCAGAAATCGCGCTGCACATTTTCGAAAAAGAAAAAATCGATCTCGCGATGCTCGACCTTAACCTGACCAGCGGCGGCAGCGGACTCGACCTGCTGCGCAAGATGCGCGAGCTCGATCCCGAAGTGATGGGAATCATCGTGACCGCCTACGCCAGCGTCGAGTCGGCGGTCGAAGCGCTGCACCAGGGCGCGTACGACTACATCACCAAGCCGTTCGCCAACGATCATCTGAAAAAGGTGATGCGCAATGCGCTCGAGGGCAAGGCGCTGTTCAGGGAGAACCGTTTCCTGCGCCAGGAACTGCGCGAGAAATATCGCTTCGAGAGCATCATCGGCAAAAGCGACGCGATCGAGAGCACCTTCCGCGTGATGGAAAAAGTCGCGCGCACCGATTCGAGCGTGTTGATCACGGGCGAATCGGGCACCGGCAAGGAGCTGGTCGCGCGTGCGATTCATTTCAGCTCCGAACGCGCCAACAACCGCTTCCTACCGATCAATTGCGGCGCACTGCCCGAGAACCTGCTCGAGAGCGAGCTGTTCGGCTACAAACGCGGCGCATTCACGGGCGCCGGGCAGGACAAAGTCGGGCTGCTCAAGGCCGCAGACAAGGGCACTATCCTGCTCGATGAGATTGGCGAGCTGCCGCTGGCGCTGCAGGTCAAGCTGCTGCGCGCGCTGCAGGAACGCGAGGCCTACCCGCTCGGCGCGAACGATCCGGTGGCGTTCGACGTGCGGGTGCTATGCGCCACCAACAAGAATCTCGAAGCCGAGGTCAAGGCCGGCCGCTTCCGCGAGGAACTGCTCTACCGAATCAACGTCATCAACATTAATTTGCCGGCGCTGCGCGAGCGCCAGGACGACATCCCGCTGCTCGCCAACCATTTTTTGCGCAAGTATGAGAAGTCACTGTCGCGCACGGCGATGCGGTTTTCCAAGGGCGCGATGCGCCTGCTGATCAACTACGCTTGGCCGGGCAACGTCCGCGAGCTCGAAAACTCTATCGAACGGGCTGCCATCCTGGCCGAGACCGACGTGATCCATTCGCACGACCTCCCGGACAAACTGCGCAGCACGTCGCCGGTCATCGCGAGTATCGAGAATACGGGGCTGACGCTGGAGGAGCTCGAGCGCGAACATATCAAGCGGGTGCTCGACAAGGTCGAGAACGACAAGGTAAAAGCCGCGCAAGTGCTGGGGATTCACCTCTCGACGCTCTATCGCAAGGTTCAGCGCTACCACCTGGATGACGGTGCGCCGCCGGTGCATCAGGAGCCCGCGCGCTCGGCGTGAAGCGGCGGGAATAGACTTGGCAATCCGGTAGTCCAAGATATAGACTTCTAGAGAGGGTTGGCGAACGGCAGCCGGCCCGGAGAAAAATATGGATCTCTTCGCGCCAACTCACCTGATAATCATTCTGTTGATCATCCT
>Ga0210391_10002015_pt1 | contig 17902 bp, 9 predicted proteins | sample IncBWC12OmetaG_FD_160573 | JGI IMG/M metagenome (GOLD analysis project Ga0210391, IMG submission 160573) | Forest soil microbial communities from Barre Woods Harvard Forest LTER site, Petersham, Massachusetts, United States - Inc-BW-C-12-O ... | reverse complement strand
TGCCGGTTCGCAGGGCCATGGGGCCACCCTCTTCGCAGGGTGATGGGGCCAGGGAACGTGTCGAGCAACCGGAGCCGAGAGTGCCTCAAAAGGGGTTCGGCGTCGACGGTTCGAGATCGGGGTTCCGAACAACCCCGGGTTTGAGATTTTCGCAGGAGGAAGGGGCCAGTCGGACGCCGGCGTCGATCAAGGAGCCGGCGCCCGGGTGGCGAGACGTCAGCGCTTGCGGCGAGCCCGAGCGCGCGGATGCAATCGTGCTTTCGTTGCCGGGCTCTCGGGCGGCGGGTCGGCGGTGTCGAGCGTGGGCTTCTGGCGCGGTCGGTACGATTCGCCTTCGATGACGAAGTCGTAAGCGGCGTTCTTGAAACGGTCGACGGCGCTCTGGGCGAGCAGGACGTCGTCGAACATCGCCAGCCACTCGGAGGTGTCGCGATTGCTCGAGATGATCATCGAGCCACGCCCGGTGCGTTCCAAGAAGAGCTGATAGACGTCTTTACTCTCTTCCTTGGTCATGGGCTCGAGGGCGAAGTCATCGAGGATGAGCAAGTCGACGGACGTGAGCGCGATCATCTGCGCGTCACGCGAATTGTCGAAGCGACTCTGCTTGAGCGTGCGGAGCATTTCGTCGGCCCGTGTAAAGTGCACGTGATAGCCGTGTCGACAAGCGATGTGCCCGAGGGCTTGTGCGATGAAGGTTTTGCCCACGCCCACGGGCCCGAGGACGACCGCGTGCCGATGCGCCTCCAGAAAACGCAAACTCACGAGCTCCGCGAGGAGGCGCTTGTCGAAAGCAACCTTGGCGCTCTTGTCCCAGAGCTCCAGGCGCATCGAAGGATCGAGTCTCGCCTCGGCGGCGCGATTGTCGGCGGCGGTGTTGTCTCGCCGCGAGATCTCGTCGGTGAGGATCATCAGAAGGAGATCGTCGAAGGCCATGTCTTGCTTGTCGGCGAGCACGAGTCTCTCGGGGAGCGAGAGCGCGATGCGTCCGAGGCGGAGACGTTTGAGCGCGTCGACGAGCTCCGGATTGAGCTCACGCGTCTGCGTTTGCGTCGTCATCAGCGCCCCTCCTTCTTGGTCGAGCGCGGGAGGGTCTCGAAGTGCGCCGTGGGTCGTGCGAAGCGGGGCAACGAGAGCTGGACGACCTTGCCTTGCGCGTCGGCGGGCGAGATCGGCTTGGCCGCCGACTTGAGCATCGCGGCGATGCGCGGAACGCTCACGACGTCGAACGCCAGGGCGCTCTGGCAAATCGCTTCGACGCGTCCGTCTCCGTACTTCTGGCAAAGGCCGAGAAGCGCGTACGCTTGGCGCATCTTGGTCCAGGGCAGCGCTCCCCCGAGCAAGCGCTCGGCGTAGAGGCCGATGTGCACGCCTCTCTCTTTGCTCTTCATGAGGAGCGCGTCGACGTCGCGTAGAGCGTAGATCGCCTTACCGACGGGATAGTCGCTCGCGTCCGTCGAACGACCGCCCGGCCCCTGACGTGGGTGTACTTTGATCAGCTCCGTGCCGAAGTAGATCTTCACCTGCGTCTTGTCGGCGCGAACTCGCACGTGCTTGCGCAAGTACCGATTGGGCACCGAGTAGAGCGCGTGCGCGACTTGAACATGATGATCCGGATGCACCTTCGCTTTGTCGACCCACATGGGCACGTCGAACGGCGCGGCGGGAGCGGCGAGCATCGCCGGTTTCTCGATCGTCTCGAAGACCTCGCGGGGGACGCGCCGCGTGGTGCCGTGCACCCGCGCGCCGGCGACCTCTCGGCACCAGTGCTCGGCGCTGCGCCGGGTGTCGTCGAGGTCGACGAATCTCTCGCCGTCGAACCAGCTCTCGCGGACGTAGGGAACCTGATTCTCGACGCGCGGCTTATCTTTCGGAGAGCGAACGCGCGCCGGGTCGACGAAGATTCCGCGCGTCTGCGCGTAATCGAGGAACGCGTCGACGAGCGTCGGGTTGAGCGCGTCCGGGTCTTTGATGATCGCCTTCGTGTTGTCGGGGACGAGCGATCGACTCATCGCGCCGAAGAATCTCCACGCGCGATCGAGTCCCTCGCACACCTCTTCGGTTGTCTGGTGAAAGGTCGGCCAGACGAACTGGTAGCGGCTGAAGCACAGCGTGACGATGAGAACCCAGAGCTTGCGCAGCTTGCCCGTCGCGGTGTCGACGAGCCGACCCACCTCGCCGAAATCGATCTGCGCTTCCTGCCCCGGCGGCGCGTCGTCCACGCGCACCGTCTCTGTCTTCTTGCGCCATCCCAACTGCTGCGTCGCAAAGCGCCAGAGTGTGTCGTAGCTCACGCGTAGACCGTGATCGCGAACGAGCAGCGCGTGAACTTTGGTCAGCCGCAGCGGGCGTGGCTCGCCGTCGCCAGCGAGCCATCGCTCGATGCGCTCGCGGTGCTGGGCGACGTCGTTCCACTCCGCGCTCGGCCCGACGAGGGGCCGCGATTGCACGCACTGCGCGACCGCGTGCGCGTCGTCGTCCGTCATCGCGTGGCCGCGAACCAGCCCGAGTCTCTCCGCGGACGCGATGTACCGCGCTGCCGTCTTGCGATCGATCCCCGTCTCGCGGCCGATCCTTCTTTCACCGTGCCCAGCCGACCAGCGGCGAAGCACTTCCTTTACGTCGATCATTGTCAGCTCCCTGTAGGGCATCGAGTCCTCCCGACGGCGGCCCGCGCCGTCTTCGGGATGAACCCTGGCTCACATCAGGTCGCTCTTCCGGGCTGGTCCCATGCGGCTGCGAAAGTCGCCTCGGACCTGGCCCCATGACCCTGCGAAAATCCGGTCATGGCTCCCTTGCGGGTGGCCCCATCATGCTGCGAAAGGGCTGGCCCCATGACCCTGCGAAAATCGCCGCCAGGTGGCCCCATGATCCTGCGAACCGGCAAGTGATTCGCCGATCCGCGCGAGGTCGGCATTCGCGAACGGCGCCGCAGACATCGTGACCGGCTTCACCCAGAGGAAGTCGACCGCTTCCGCGCGCCCGGTCTCCGCGCGTGTAGGCCTTCACAGAAACGATGTCGACGCCGTGAGCGACCAGCGACGCCGTCACGAGCGAAAGAAGTCCGGGCCGATCGTCGGCCACCACGCACAGGACGGCAGCGCCATCGGCCAGTCGTTGCCAGATCTCGAGGTGGACCAGCCGACCCTTACAGTTACGAGGCCGAGGGCGACATGTACTTCGACGAAGAGCGGGACCGCCTGATCGGCGATCTCGGGCAAACCCATCGGAAAGCCCATCGCCTGGCGAGGACCCATCGTGATGAACACCAGGCCGAGCTTCGGACCGCGTTCGAGGAGCTCGATCGTGGCACCTTCATCAAGCCGCAGGTGGACGGCGGGTCGAAGCTCTGATGGGCTGAGGGCGAACCCACCTCGACAATGCCGCGCGGACACGCCTATCCACCCGATCTCGCCCGCTACGTGAGCGCGCACGGGCCCGCCGCCACGCCATTGCGTGTCAGCCAGGAGCTCCTTTGCGAGGCGCTGTCGGTGGCGTTCCAGGCGTCGCTGACGACGGAAGAAGGCCGACCGATCCGGTTCCGACTCCTGCTTACGCCGTTCGCCGAGCTGCCGGAGGCCGGCGTACCCAACGAGGGCGTCCTCCGTCTGCGCTTCGACCCGAGTCGTCCGTTCCTCGCCGACGAGCTGCGGCGCCTCAGCCCCGCGGTGCCGTTCGAAACCTCGCTCATCGGAGCGCAGATCGAGCACGACAAGCTGCGGATCTGGGGTGTCGCGCATTCGGGACCCGCGTGGCTTGCACCCTCGTGGGGCGGGCGCAGCGTCGTCCCGAACTGGACGTACGATCCGATCTTGCACGCCACGGGCCCCGGACAGCTGGCCGTCCGCTGTGCGGGCACGATGGTTGGCGGGCTTGAACGCGGTCAGATCGTCGATGCGCTGGTCGACGTGTTCGACTCGCAGTGGCTGCCGTCGCTCTTCGCCCGCCAGCGGGCCACAGTGCGCGAAGAACACGCGATACGGCAGGCCAACTCGTCGTCGCCCACAATGGTGGAAGAATCCCTGATTGGCCGTGTGGGACAGCAGATGTTGCGGCGGGCCATCCAGCTCGTTCGCGGCGCTCGACACGGCGGCATGATCCTCGTCGCCGACATGTCCTCGCCCCGCGCTCTCGGCGGCGTGCGACTCAAGTACCGGCTCGCGCAAGACGAGCCGTCGCACCGGTATCGAACCTTGCTGTTCAAAATTCTCGACACCCTCGCGGGCGCCACGTCCAACGCATCCGTGGGGTGGTCCGACTTCGCGGCGGACGGGAGCTCCAGCCTCGAGAGGCTGGAACAATCAGTGTTCGAGCTGAGTCGGCTGCTCGCCAACTTCACCGCCGTGGATGGCGCCGTCGTCCTGGACAAGCGCCTCGGCCTTCTCGGCTTCGGCGCCGAGGTGTCGGCCGAGCTCCCCACTCCCGAATACGTGTGGCGAGCGCTCGACGTCGAGGGCAGCGATCGTGAATGCAACGAGCTCGAGAGCGTGGGCACACGCCACCGGGCAGCCTACCGCTTCGTGCACGATCACCCCGAGGGGCTGGCCATTGTCGTGTCGCACGACCGCGGCGTGACCTTCGTGGCCAACCGCGGTGGCGATGTCGTCTTCTGGGAGCAGTCGGTCAGCCCGTGAACGAACTCGACACGCGCACGCCTTGCCCGCGACGCTTCGGTTCAGGGGGAACCCGCGCTTCTGGCCGCCCAACGCGCGCGCGCTCAGAACGATCGCGCGGACGGACCAATGACACGCGCGGCTGCTCTTGCCCGAGCAACCGTGCGACCGCGGCGTGTCAATGCCATCGTTTGCCGCACACTAGCGCCATCGCCAGACCCCGCCGGGCGCGAAAACACCAGGAGAGCGCGCGCGGAGGGCCCGCGATCTTCACAGCACGGTGCCGGCGCGATCGCGGGGATTGCCCTCAGCACCTTCGCGCGGTCGCGAATCGCTTCCGATGGCTCCATCGTCAGGCTGGACGGCACCTGGAACAGGTGATTCTGAACGACGTCGCGAATCGTGCCGTTCACGTCGTAGAACGCGCCGCGGCCTTGCACGCCGAAATCCTCCGCCATGGTGATCTGGATACTGTCGACGTACCGCCGGTCCCATTGCTCGACGTTCTAGCCCGACTTGGCCACGAATGTTCGCCCGCCATGGTCACTTGCCCGCTTGCTTCTCGACGTGGCCGCCGAACTGGAAGCGCATCGCGCTGAGCAGTTTGTCCTGAAAGTCCGCCTCGCCCCGCGAGGCAAACCGCTGGTAGAGCGCGGCGGACAAGACCGGCGTCGGGACGGCCTCGTCGATCGCCGCTTTGATCGTCCAGCGCCCTTCACCCGAATCGGAGACGCGCCCCGCGAAGGCCGAGAGCCCGGGGTCTTCGAGCAGCGCCACGGCCGTGAGGTCCAGGAGCCACGAAGCGACGACGCTGCCACGCCTCCACACCTCGGCGATGTCGCTCAGGGGGAGGTGATAGCGATAGTGTTCGGGATCGCGGAGCGGCGTCGTCTCCGCGTCGACCGTGCGCTCACCGGCGCCGATGCCGGCGCTCTGGAGGACGCCGAACCCCTCCGCATACGCGGCCATCAGCCCGTATTCGATGCCGTTGTGCACCATCTTGACGAAGTGACCGGCGCCGCTCGGACCGCAATGGAGGTATCCGAGCTCCGCGGTGCCGCCGAGTCGCTCCCGGCCCGGCGTGCGCGGGACTTCACCGCGGCCCGGAGCCAGTGCGGCGAAGATCGGATCGAGGTGCGCGACCGTCTCGGCCTCTCCACCGATCATCATGCAGTACCCGCGTTCCTTACCCCACACGCCGCCGCTCGTCCCGACGTCGACGTAGTGGAGCCCGGCCGGCGACAGCTCGCGGGCGCGACGGATGTCGTCGACGTAATAGGAATTGCCGCCGTCGATGCAGATGTCTCCGGCGGCGAGATGTGGCTTGAGCGCCATGATGGTTTCGTCGACGGCCGCCGCCGGTACCATCAGCCAGATCGCTCGCGGCACCGTGACCCGCGCCACGAGATCCGCGAGCGAGCTGGCACCGACCGCGCCCTCGCCGGAAAGCTCCGCGACCGTCTGCGCCGACCGGTCGAACACCACACACTCGTGCCCGCGCGCGATCAGGCGGCGCACCATGTTCGCGCCCATTCTACCGAGTCCAATCATTCCGAGTTGCATGGGGTCTCCGTTGTTTGATGGGGTCATCGCTGCCACCGGATCGCGTTCATCTCGAGGGGGATGGACGCGGCCGAGTGCCAAGGGACAACGCGCGGCGTGTAGTCCACAGCCGATCGCGCCGACTCGATGCGTGCGACGTAAGTATAGCGGCCGGGCGCCGTCTTCTTCGCGCTCGTCATCGCGTGCCGTTCGGCCGCTCCCCGCCCATAGGCGTCGGCATAGAGCTCCACGTGCACGGCGGCCGGATCGAGCTCACCCAGCGCGACTTCGACACTGAAATGGAGCAAGGGACCGTCACGGTCGGCCCGGAAGGCGTTGAAGCGCACTTCCGGCAATCGTCGTTCGAGGTCTCGCTGCCACCGCAGGAGCTCGGCCCCCAGGGCGCCCCCTTCGGCGAATCGCGCACGGTAACGATCCGCGGCGGGAGCGTAGTACGTATCCGTGTACTCGCGCACCGCGCGGCTGGCGGAGAAGCGCGGCGTCACTTGCGCCATACTCCCCGCATCTTGGCGATCCACGCCGAGGGCAAGCCGCGGGCGTCGCGCGTGTAGAATGCGGGGACCACCTCGCGCTCGAGGAGCGTATAGAGAGCGTCCGCGTCGGCCCTGTCGACAGCGGGATCGTCGCCGTGATCGCGGCCGTCGCCGATCGCCCAGCCGACGCCGGGCGCGTAGGCTTCCGCCCACCAGCCGTCGAGCTCCGAGAGATTCAGGCCGCCGTTCACCAGCACTTTCATTCCACTCGTTCCGCTCGCCTCCCACGGCCGCCTCGGCGTATTCACCCACACGTCGACGCCCCGCACCATGTACTCGGCGAGGAGTAAGTCGTAATCAGCGAGGAACACCGTGTGATCGCGCGCCGCGGTGTCTCGGATGAATCGATTCCAGTCCCTGATCAAGTCCTGGCCGAACTTGTCCGCGGGGTGCGCCTTGCCCGCGATCACCAGCTGAACCGGGCGCGCGGAATCCGTCAGTATACGGAGGAGCCTCTCGCGATCGGTCAATAGAAGATTGGGCCGCTTGTACGTGGCGAAGCGGCGCGCGAATCCGATCGTCAGCACGTCCGGATTCAGGCGCGCCGTGCTGCGAACGGCGCCTCCTCCGGTGGCCGCATCCTGGGCGCGCCGCTCGCATGCGAAATCCACGAGTAGGCCACGGTTAGCCCGACGCATCGCCCAGAGCTCCTCGTCACGCACCGACTCGAGGGCGTGCTCGACGCGTTCGAGCGATCCTACCCAGGGAGAAGCCCCGGCCGCTTGGGTCCACAGCGCGTCGGAGGCGGGCGAATCCCACGACGGCGTGTGGACGCCATTCGTGACGTGGGCGACGGGGACTTCGACTTCCGGCCACCCGGGAAAGAGCGGCTGGAAGATGCGCCGGCTCACCTGGCCGTGGAGCCGGCTCACACCGTTCACCGCCCCGCTGCCGCGGATGGCGAGATAGGCCATGTTGAAGGGCTCCGTACCGTCGCCCGGATGGAGGCGCCCCAACGCCATGAGCGCATCGAGGCTGATGCCGAGGCGATCCTCGACGTAACCCCGGAAGAAGCGTTGCATCAGATCGAGCGGAAACCGATCGAAGCCCGCTTCCACCGGCGTATGGGTCGTGAACAGGTTTCCGGCCCGGGTCACTTCGAGTGCGATCTCGAACGGCTGCTTCGTGCTCTCCATGAACGCGGCCGCCCGCTCGAGTACGGCGAAAGCCGCATGCCCTTCGTTCAAATGGCAGACTTCCGGCTCGACGCCGATCGCGCGAAGGAGGCGCCACCCACCGATGCCGAGCAGGATCTCCTGCCGCAAGCGGAGCTCGAGCCCGCCGCCGTAAAGCTCGCTCGTGACCCCACGAATGGCCGGCGCATTCGCCGGATCATTGGCGTCGAGCAGGTACAGTTTGGTGCGGCCGACCCGCGCCTCCCATGCGCGTAGCCAGACGGGCTGTCCCGGCAGACGGATGACGAGCCGCAGAATGTCGCCGCTTGCGGTGCGTACGGGCTGGATCGGGAGGAGATGCGGATCGTTGTACGGGTACAGGGCCTCCTGGCTGCCGTCTGCAGCGATGACCTGGCGGAAGTACCCTTGCTGGTAGAGGAGCCCGACGCCCACCACGGGAACGCCGAGATCGCTCGCTGCTTTCAGCTGATCGCCGGCCACGTTCCCGAGGCCACCCGAGTAAATGGGCAGCGACTCCGCGAGCGCGAACTCCATGCTGAAGTACGCGACCGACGTCAGCGCCGCGCCGCGGTGCGCCGCCTGGAACCATGCGTCGGGACGGAAGACCTCGTTCATGTGCTCGCGCGCGACCGCGAGCCTTTGCCGGAAGGAGGCCGTCTGCAGCAGGTCCCGGAGACGCGCAGGCGAAGCGCTCTGTACCACCGCCCAAGGATTGCTGGTCGCAGCCCAGAGCTCGGGATCGATCTGCGCCCAGAGCTCGTCAGCCGAGTGATTCCAGGACGATCGGAGGTTGAGGGCCAGCTCGTTCAGCGACGCGATGCCCGCCTCCGCGGATCCAACGGGTTCGTTCGACATGGTCTCTTCTTGGGTGATCGCCAGGCCAGCGCCAAGGGCCTCCTAACAGGCGCGAGTTCCGTCGACAATTCAGCGCGGCGGCGAAATACCGGCACAAGGCGGCAGGTCCCGTCGGCCCGGGGGCGGCTGCTTGGGCCGAGAAGTCTCGACGGAGAATCAGCGACTTCCCAAGCCTGCTTCGCGACCCGGGGCAATACGCCGTCGTGGTCGAAGGCGCGCAAGCGCAAACGCGCCGGAGACCGCTAGCACCGCCGAGAGCAACCCCACGCTGACGTTGCAGAGGCCTGGTACGGTCACTTCATTGGCGCACAGCTTAGTTGAGGCATTCGTAACGAGGGCCATTCCGCACCGTGATCGGCGGAATCGTTGTCGGCGCACCCGATGGGATCGTTCGCACGTCGCATGATGGCCCGGTGCCGCTGTTCTTGAGCGGCGCCAGACCCTTGCGAATCTTCGCGATGATGTCGGTTTCGCGCTCGATGTACTGTCACAACGCCTTGTCCGTCATTTCCTGGGGATCGCGTCCCGACGCATTCGCCAGTGCGACGAGCTCCCGAGCGGCTTCGGGCTGCCGCCCGACGGCCACTTTCAACGCGGACGAGGGAGGTCGACGTACCGCGATCCCGCAGGCGACCGTAAATGGCGCCGCGCCCTCCCATGAAGAGCCGCCACCTTTTCGTCCACTTCGTTTTGTTCAACGGGCCCATGTGCTTCTCCGGTTGGAGGCGCACACGGACGATCTCGAACCAACGTGCCGGGCGGATCGCCGCGCGCAAACCGGTCGAGCTCCTCGCGGGTGAATAGGTGCGTGCCGGTGCCGCTACGCCGGCCGACCGGCGTCAGCCGTCTCGGGCGGTACCCGCTCCGTGCATACGGCGCAACGACGGGGGGAATCTTGCTCGAAAAGCGCGTTCGGCGTGGCCCGGCGGTTCGGGTTCCAGCCCTCGACCACGTTTGCGATCATTTCGCGCCGCTTGCGCAGGCACTCGAGCGATGGCGTCACCCGCTCAAGAGTTTGGGCGAGGCTCGCGCAAGGGGGCTGCAGTTCCAGAAGAGCTGCACCCTCCCGGCCGACGGCGCTGTAGCCTCCGTACGCACCATTCGAAAGCTCCGACATTAACCGCTGTGGCAAGGTAGCCGAAGGCGAATATGGGGAGAGGCACGTTTACACACCGGCTCACACGCCGTCGGCGCGGAGCCCAATCGTTCGGTCGGCGCGAAGCCCAATCGTTCGTTGTGGTTTCCGAGTATGGACTCTGTCAGGCAAAGGCTCGAGGTCCCGAAGAGAGGCGGGGCTCAAAGGACTGAGCGATCACCCGTTCGGTTCGAGGAGGGAGTGAGCATGGATACCGTCGTCTTCGATTTGCTGAGTAAGAAGTATCCCGGACGTCGTACGGAAATCGCGGAACTCTTCGAACAAATTCGTCATACGCCGGCGTCTTGCGAGGCCAACGGGATGTATGCGACCAACCTGATCGCTCTTTTGCGGTCGAAAAACGTGACCTCCCCCGTAGGGATTTCTCCGACGCGCCACCGATTCTTTCCGATGCGCGACCACATGCAGCTGCTCGTGCTCGCCGCGCTCTCGCTGCATCCGAACCAGCCCGCGGGTGAGGCCCTCCAGCGCCTTGGGTGGCAGGTGATCCCAACCTTCGCGGACTCGCCGGCCGGAAGCATCATGATGAACTTGGCGTGCAGTTGGGAGACAGCACTGAGCACGCTGGCTCGCGGTTACCACGTCGGCCAGCACCCCGGCGAGGCGCGAGTCGCCGACGCCCGACGCGGCTACGCTCGCCTCGAGCTTCGGCAGATCTGGAGCTTTGGCGATACATACCACCGAGGCGTGGTGGATGGCCTCCTTCGCTGGTGCAAGATCAACGGTCACACGCAGGCGCAGAGGCTCTCTCGATCAAGCACCGACATCAACATCGAGTGGCGAGAGGATTGAACGCCAATCGGCCGGCGTCTCGTCGGCGGAGCCACGGGGCGGCGGCTCTGCCGGAGGGTAGGACGGTACCTCCGACCGCATCGGCGAAGCCTGCAGACGCTCGAGCGTACGGTGAACGATCGTGCCGACGGATGCGCCCGCGATGAGTTCGATCATGGGGATTGAGATGCCGACGGACGCCTCCAGGGCGACCTGAAGTTCGACCGCGATGATTGAATCGAGACCCAGATCGTGGAGCGGGACGTTGGTGTCGAGCCGTTCCGCATCGGCGTGAAGGACGGCCGCGGCCTCCTGACTCACCTTCGCGGCGACCAGCTTTTTCTGCGCCTCCCGAGCCAATGGCCGGAGCTCGTCCCGGAGGCGAGCGAGAGGGTCGGCGGCGGAGGCGTCTTCGCGCAGCTCCTCGAGGCGGTTCCAGGGCGTCCTTGAAAAACTGGCCGTCCACCTGTCCCACTCCGCATCGACGATGGCGATCTTCGTGCACCCCTGAAGTAGCGCGCGTTTCAGCGCTGCAAGCGCCCTGCCCTTGGGAATCGCGGGAAACCCGAGACGACGGAGGTAAGCTTGGGTCGCCTCATCGCGGGCGACGAGACCGACGTCGCCGAGCGCGCCCCAGCTTACGCTCGTCGCGGGGAGACCGAGCGCCTTTCTGTCGGATGCAAGGGCGTCCAGGAACGTGTTTGCCGCGGCGTAGGTGGCCTGGTGGGGGTTGCCGACGAGCGCCATCGTCGACGAGAAGACAATGAAGTGTTCGAGACCCAGCGTTAGGGTGGCCTCATGCAGGTGCCATGCACCAAGCGCCTTCACCCGGAGAACGCGTTCGAGCGATGCACGGTCCACCTCCCGGAGGGGCCTGTCCTCCAGGACCGCCGCCGAGTGAACGACCCCCGCGAGCGGCGCCAGCCTCGCATGGATGTCGGCCAGCACCGCCTCGACCGACGTTCGCGCCGAGACGTCGAGCGTGACCGCCTTCACGGTCGCGCCTTGTTCGCGCATGCGGCGTACCGCCGGCGCTGCGTCCCCATCGATCGTTCCGCGCCGGCTTCCTAGGACGACGGTGCGCGCTCCCTCCTGGACGAGCCATTCCGCCGTGGCGAGCCCGAAGCCGGAGAGGCCGCCGGTCACGAGGTAGGTCCGGTCGGCGCGAAAAAGCGGCAAGTCGATGGGCCGGACACGAACCGAGCCGTCGCGCTCCGAGAGATCCACCACGACCCGTGCCGTTCCCTTCCGCGTTCCGCTCGCCGCGGACGCGGCCACCTGGTGCGGGGACAGGACCGTTGCTGCCGGGAGTTGCAGATCCCCTTTCGCCAGCGCGGCGAGGACCTCCCTCGCAACCGCGGCGTAGCGATCCGGTCGCTCGACGCACACCTCCGCGAGGTCGATGCGGGCGTAGGTGAGACTCCTCCGCTCCGAGCGTTCGAAGCCAGCCGCGATCGCCTCCCTATCGCCCTGCGCGAGGTCCAGGAAGCAGCCGCTCGGTCGTAGAGCGGCGATTGCACGGCTGCGTGCGGGCCCGCTCGACGTGTTCAGCACGACGTCGATGGGTCCGGCCGCAGCGCGGATCCTGGCCACGCCGTCGGGCCTATCGGACGATTCGATGCCGAGCGCTCCACTTGCCCGCAGGGTCTCCTCGGACTCGCGTTCCGACACGGTGGCGAAGACCCGGGCACCGCGGATCCTTCCGATGCTCACGGCCGCGATCCCGAGCGCCGTGTCCGCGCCGTTGACGAGGAGCACACTGTCGCGCTCGAGCCGCGCGACATGACCCAGCGCGTACCAGGCCGCGAAGAATGGAGAGTACGCCGTTGCCTCGACATCCGAGTGAATCGGGAGGATCGGGGTGGCCCTCGCGCACGCCACCACGACGTGCGACGCGATCGGGCCGGGCGCGAGCAAGTGCACGCGATCACCGTGGCTTGCCCCCGAGACGCCCGGTCCCGTACGAACCACCCTGCCCGTTACCGATTCGGGGCGCAGCGTGCTCCAACGGTCGGCACTTAGGGCGACTGCGCTCCCGGCTCCCTCAAGAGAAGCGGCGAAGACTTCCACCTCGATCTCGCCGTCACCGGGGTCCCGGTGATCGTTGGCCAGGTATTCGAACGAGCCGTCGCCTTCAGCCTTCAATTGAAAGGCGCCCGTGTACGTGCGTCTCGGAACGACACGGTCGGCGACCTCGCCCACCGACTCGTCGCGGCGAAGCCTCCGCACGTAGACGTCGCGCACCCGTAGCGCCGCCTCTTCCTCAGTGTCCTCCGCCGTGAGCAAAGCGGCCGCCGACGCGACGTCGGGCGACGAGGCGCTGACGTCCAAGTGACGGCACCCGAGCTCCGGCCACTCTGTCATGAGGACCCGCGAAAGGCCGCAGAGCGCGCCCTGGTGAGGGTCCACCCGCTCGCCTCCGAGCACGTCGTGCGCGCCGAAGGTAATCACGCAAAGCTTGCTGCCGGCGTCCTTCGCCGCCTTCGCGACCACGAGCAGGCGGTCGCAAAGATCGATCGCAGCGGTCTCGGTCGCGTTTGACTGGGCGGCGAAGACCACGGTGTCGTAATGCGCGAGGGCCTCGGCCTTGCAGTCTTCGAGGACGACGACGTTGGCTCCTCGTGTGGCGAGCGCGTCGGCCAAAGCCGCCGAGAAGGACCTCGCCGTACCGACCACGGCCCACGAGCCGGGAGCAACCCATCCTTGCGCCGACGGCAAGCTTCGGCGCCATGTGTCGCGGTGGAAGTAGCGAAGCTCCTGGTCGCTCTCCGATCTCACGCGACGATCGACTCCGCGGCACACGAGCCCGTGCATCTCCATCAGCACTTCACCCCGGTCGGAGGTCAGAGTGAGATCGGCCCTAAGTTCGCCGTCGTTCGATATCGACACACGCCCGTAGGCCCAGGCAGGCGAAGCGGCGTTGCCGGTCCACGACAACTCGCCGATGCCCACGGGCAGGATCGGCGTCGTCGCGTCGTGTACGACGGAGAGAACGGCCTGAAGCGCCCCATCGAGCAGAATCGTTCGGGCCGCCGCGGAGTCCTCTCCCGGCGTGACCGCCCGCAGGCGTGCGAGGACCGATGCTTCGCGGGGGGACTCGCGGCGAAGCCGCACCTCGCGAAGCGGCTGGAAGCGCGGGCCGTACTCGAGACCCATTTGGGCGAACCGCAAGTAGGTCGCGCTCGTGTCCTGTTGCTCAGTGTGCTCGGCACGAAGTGCGTCCAGGTCGATTGTGCGCGCTTCCATGCGCGTTTCGCGCGCGATGCGCGCCTCTGCGGGCCTCTCCCAGGGATCCTCCCCGTGGCGAGCGAAGAAGCGGACCGTCGAGTAGTCGTCGTCGACATCGATGACGAGCTCGGGGCTCGCCGCCATGCGTACGACGAGCGGGCGCTTGAATCGAACGTCCTGGAGGACCTGCGCGACGGGCCCGCGGAGAGTGGAGCACACGGCGAGTGCGGCCTCCACGAAGCCTGCGGCGGGAAAAAGGATCGCGCCCTGCACGCGGTGATCCTCGATGTACCTCGAGTTCGGACGTGCGAGATCGGACGAGTACCTCAGCGTCGGCCCGCGGTCCTTCTTCGGGAGCAGGGCGCTCGCGTCCTCGCGGCCCATGCGAAGCTCGCGGGAAGCTTCGGATTCGACCCAGTGGCGAGTGCGCTGGAACGGATAGTGCGGCAGCTCCCGCGCCGTTCCCCGCGGGTGAAGTCGCGCGAAGTCGATCGCGACACCCGCCACGTGCAGCTCGGCGACCGCACGCAGGAGTGTGAGTTGCTCGGGCTGTTTTCGCTTGAGGCACGAAACGGTCTTCCCATCCTTTCCGCAAGCCTCGAGCACTTCACGAATCGCGCCCCCGAGAACGGGGTGAGGTCCGATCTCCAGGAAGGCGCTGTATCCGTCCTCGATCGACCGCTCGAGCGCGCGCTGGAGCAGCACGGGGAGACGGGCGTTTTCCCACAAATATCGTGCATCATGGATCGGTCCATCTTCGCGCGTTCCTCGGACCGTCGAGTAGAGCGGCACCTCGGGCGTCTTCGGCGCGAGCTCCGCGAGCGAGTCGAGAAACTCCTCCCGCAGCGGATCCATGTGGTCGCTGTGGTACGCGACCTCGACGTTCATCATGCGGTGGAATGCCTGGCGCTCCGTGAGGCGCGCCGCGATGCGCGCGAGTGCGTCCGATCCGCCCGCGAAGGTCAACGACCGAGGCGAATTGTACGTTGCGATCGTTGCGCCTCGGATGTCGCGGAGAAGGGCGGCCGCCTCCTCCTCCCCGATCCCCGCGGCGAGCATCGTTCCTTTGCCGGCCACCTTTTGCTGGATACGACTCCGATGGTAAGCGGCGAACGCCGCCTGTTCGAGCGTGAGGCATCCTGCCGCCCATGCCGCCGCGAGCTCCCCGACGCTGTGTCCGAGCACTCCGTCGCAGGGCACGCCCCGCGCCCGGAGCATCGCGACCAGACCCACCTGAAGGACGAAGTTGGCGGCCTGCGCGATGGAGTTGGAGTGCATTTGCGAGTGCGCTTCATCCCGCAGCATCTCGCGCACGATCGAGGCGCCAGACACCTTGGCGAAAGCCGCATCCGCTGCGTCGACAGCCTCACGGAAGATGGGCTCGGATCCGTACAGCTCGCGCCCCATCGCAAACCACTGGGGACCCATCCCGGTGAAGACCCACAGCAGCTTCCTCTCCGTGGAGGCTCGCCCGACCACGCACTCGGCGACGGCCTCCCCCCGACCGAACTTTGCGAGCGCGTCGGAGAGCTCCTGGCCCGACGATGCGAGCACAACCATCCGCTCCGTGAGATGCGACCGATGGCGCGCGAGCGTGTACGACACGTCACGCCAGACGTCAGCGGGGGCGGCGGTCGCGAGCTGCGCCGCCTGGGCGACGAGCGCGCCCGGGCTTGCCGCCGAAACAGGAACGAGCTGGAGCGACGGCTCCGCGCGGGCGATCGCTTCCGTCGCTTTTCCTTCTGGAGCGCGCCATTCGCTCACGATGACGTGCGCATTCGTCCCGCCATAGCCAAAGGAGTTGACGGCGGCGTGGGCCACGCCCGGTAGCGGCCATGGCTCCGCTTCTGCCGCGACCTGCAGCCCGAGGCGCTCGAACGGAATGTCCGGGTTGGGGACCCCCACGTCACGTTGCGGCAAGATGGTGCGGGTGTGCACCGACAGGGCCGCCTTGATGAGGCCCGTGATCCCAGCTCCCGCTTCGAGGTGGCCGATGTTGGTCTTGATCGAACCAATTCGGGCCGGAGTCGAGCGCATGGCCCCGTACACCGAACCGATCGCACGGGCCTCGATCGGATCGCCCACGCGCGTACCCGTCCCATGGGCCTCGATGTATCCGATGTCCCCCGGCGCGAGCCCGGCGGCCTTGCGAACCGAGTCTGCGAGTGCGCGCTGCGCGTCCTCGCTGGGCACGGGCATGGCATCCGTTCGCCCGTCCTGGTTTACGCCGCTCGCTCGGAGAACGGCATAGATGCGATTGCCGTCGCGAAGCGCCGAATCTAGGCGCTTCAAGACGATGACACCCGCTCCCTCGCCGCGCCCATATCCGTCCGCTGCCGCCGAGAACGACTTCGACCTCCCGTCGGCCGCGAGGAATTGGCCTTTGCACATGGTCACCATCGTGGCGGGCGAAATCATCACGTTTGCGCCGCCGACGATCGAGAGCTCGCAGCCGTCGTACGCGACGGAACGGTACGCGAGGTGCGTCGCCACGAGGGACGAGGAGCACCCGGTGTCAACCGTCATGCTCGGACCGTGGAGATCGAAAGTGTACGAGATCCGGTTCGATAGAATCGTCAGCGACGCGCCGACCGCAGTGTGCGCGTCGAGAAGGCGGCGATTGTCCTCGCTGTACAGCAGATTCTGGTGATCCAGCGTGAATCCGCCCATGAAGACGCTCGTATTCGTCCCGCGAATTCGCTCGATCGGGATGGATGCGTCCTCCAGCGCCTCCCACGCCACCTCGAGCAACAAGCGCTGTTGCGGATCCAGGCGATCCGCTTCACGCGGCGAAATCCCGAAGGGAGCGGGGTCGAACTCGAAGACGTCTTGGGTCAAGAATCCGCCGTGCTTCACATAAGCCTTTCCCGGCGCGTCTTTTTGGGGGTCGTGATAAAGGTCGACGCTCCATCGATTCTGCGGGATTTCCGTGACAGCGTCGCCGTGAGCAGACAAGAACGCAACGAGATCCTTCGGTCCGCTGATTCCCCCCGGAAGTCGGCAGCCAATTCCCACAATCGCGACGGGAATGGCCGTCCCCGTTTCATATACGTGTCGCATAAATTTGCCTTTCCGATGAGGTTTCCAAAAACGAAGAATCGAACCGCCTCTCGCCGCCGAGCGGAAAGGCTTTTGGCCGAAGTCACCCGACGCGCGCTAGCGCCACCCGCCCACCGTGACGCAATGCGCCGCATGGCGGCCCTGCACAGGAGCGAGCGACGGCGACGGATCCCTGTCGAGGAATACCGAGGTCCGGCCCCCTAGGCGCCCTTGTGGCTTTGCACGTGAAACGAACACATCACCATGCTGATGGTGAAACGTCCGATCATCGGCGGCGATTAAGGACCTAAGAACCAAAGCGATGCGGAGGTGAGGCCGTGGCGGGTCGCTCCGCAAGGACTACGAAGAGCTCGCGGGTGTCGACCGATCCGTCCCCCCGGCAGGACGGCTTGTCCGCCAATGGGGCGCTATGGTGGCTTGAACCTTCTGGGTCTTGGTCGTCGTGCGGCGCATCTCGTTCGAGCACTTCGGGAGTCGAGTGCCACGGCGCTGCTGCGTCACGGTCTGACGCCGGGCTGCCGCTCGGCGCCGCGTCCCCGCGCTGGGGCGGCCAATCGGCGGCCGACCTCCGACCCCACCCGGCTTGACCTCGAGGTGGAGACCCGGCGCGTCCGCCGCGAAAGCCGGTGACGATTCGGACGAATCATCCGGCGACACGGAGAAACAGGGGCGTCACGAGCGTCGCCCGCGGTGCGCCGCGTTGCAAGCGCGCGCAATGCCTTGGTTTGCGTCCCCTCCCGGCGCGTTGACACGGCAGGGGTCGTAGGTTCAATCCCTATCGCGCTTACAAGAATCCGGCGGGTTGGCCGGCTTCCACCTCCCTCCGGCGCGCCACTCCAGGCTGCGGCGCACCACTTGGTGTCTCCTGGGGGGGGTAACGCCGACTCCGACGAGAGGCGAAGCACGCGCCCGATGCTTTCGCGCTGCTCGACGGGTTGCACCGTGGAGTAATGCGCGCGCATGCGGTCGGTCAGGTGGCGCCGAGGTGCT
>Ga0210391_10002014_pt1 | contig 17932 bp, 14 predicted proteins | sample IncBWC12OmetaG_FD_160573 | JGI IMG/M metagenome (GOLD analysis project Ga0210391, IMG submission 160573) | Forest soil microbial communities from Barre Woods Harvard Forest LTER site, Petersham, Massachusetts, United States - Inc-BW-C-12-O ... | reverse complement strand
GTGAGCAGTGTTGAGCAGATGCACGGCGGCGAGATTTTCGTGCCCAAGATTCCCAGCATGCGGCTGGTCGACCTGGCCGAGACGATTGCTCCGGGATGCGAGATCGAGACGATCGGGATTCGTCCTGGCGAAAAGCTGCACGAAGTTCTGGTCTCGGAAGACGAAGCGCGGAATACGCTGGAGCTCGACGACCGCTATATCATTCAGCCGTCGCATCCGTGGTGGCGAAGCGAAAACTGGGTGAACGGGCGGCCGTTGCCGGAAGGGTTCCGCTACGCCAGCGACACCAACGAACACTGGTTGACGAACCGCGAATTGCAGGAATTGATCTCGCCGGCTGCATCGCCGACGGCAACGCCGACGGACGATCAGCCAGTCCCAGCCAGGGTTCCGGCCTGAGGGCATCATCGTGAGTGCAGCATGAGTGCAATGACAGTCAGCCCGCGAACCCTGGCGATCCACGGCGGCTCGCCTGTGCGCGCTAATCTTCTTCCTTACGGTCGACAGTCGGTGGATGAAGCCGACATTCAGGCTGTGGTAGAGGTTCTGCGTTCGGATTGGCTGACGACAGGCCCCAAGGTGGGTGAATTCGAGGAAGCTTTCGCTGCGCGCGTGGGGACAGCGCATGCCGTCAGTTTCACATCTGGTACGGCCGCGTTGCATGCGGCAGCGTTTGCGGCTGGACTTAAAGCTGGCGACGAAGCGATAACCACCCCCATGACTTTCGCCGCGACGGCGAATTGCGTTTTGTATCAGGGCGCTGCTCCGGTGTTCGCGGATGTCAGCGGGGATACGCTCAATCTCGATCCCGAGCAGATTGAGAAGAAAATCTCCCCGAGGACGAAGGCGATTCTTCCCGTCGACTATGCCGGGCATCCAGCGGAACTGGACCCGATCCTCGAGATCGCGCGGCGGCACGGACTCATCGTGATTGAAGACGCGTGTCATGCCCTGGGCGCCGAGTACGACGGGCGGCGAGTGGGCAGCGTCGCTGATATGACGGTGTTCAGCTTCCATCCGGTGAAACACATTACAACCGGAGAAGGCGGAATGGTCGCCACGAATAATCCGCAGTTCGCGGAGATTCTGCGGCGATTCCGCAATCACGGAATTTCAAGCGACGCGCGCCAGCGACAATCGACGGGGCAATGGCACTACGAGATGGTGCTGCTCGGCTTCAACTATCGCTTGCCCGATTTTGCGTGCGCGCTGGGAATTCAGCAATTGAAGAAGCTCGAAGCGAATCTTGCCCGCCGGCGGGAAATCGCCGCGCTCTACACGGCTGCATTCCACGAAATTCCCGGCGTGATTCCGCCAGCTGTGCGGTCCGAGGCATCTCCCGCGTGGCACTTGTATCCGATTCTTCTGGATGTGGAGAAGCTGACGACGGATCGTGCCCAAATTTTCGCAGCGCTCCGGGCGGAAAACATCGGTGTGAACGTGCACTATATTCCTGTGCATCTGCATCCCTATTACCGCGATCATTTCGGCTTTCGTGGTGGAGAGTTTCCCGTAGCAGAGAGCGCCTATGCGCGTTTGATCACCCTTCCGATGTTCCCGGCAATGAGCGCTCAGGACGTGGATGACGTAATTGCTGCGGCAGCCAAGGTCTTCTCAACCTATTCGCGCTAAGGACCGGGATGAAGAGTACGGGATGAACTTTAGAGGAGCGAGCGTTTGACCCGAAAGACCGCATTTGCAGAAGGTTCGCTCGTAGCGTTGCGCCCCCTGGAGCGCGCGGATCTAAATGACCGTTACCTGAGTTGGCTCAACGACCCGGAAGTAACGCGCTACACCGAGACTGGAAGTTTTCCGTCAACCGCTGAAGATCTGGAAACCTATTACAGGAGCGTTACCGGCTCGAAGAGCGACGTGATACTCGCGGTGGTCGACAAAAAGTCAGGACAGCACATCGGCAATGTGAAGCTGGGGCCGATTCATTGGGTTCACCGTCGCGCGGCCTTCGGGATTCTGATCGGCGAAAAAGAATTTTGGGGAAAGGGTGTTGGACTGGAAGCCACCCGGCTCATGGTGGAGTATGGATTCGAGCGGTTGAATCTTCATCGCATTGAACTCGGTGTATTCGCGGATCACGAATCGGCTGTGCGCTGCTACAAGAAAGTTGGGTTCAAAGTGGACGGCCGAATGCGCGAAGCCCTGTTCCGCGAGGGCGAATACAAAGACGGGCTGCGGATGGGCCTGCTGCGATCGGAGTACAAGCCCGGAAAAACTGGGAAGGCAACCGGGAAGCGGAAATGAAAGCTTTGGTGGTAGGCGGCGGTTCCATCGGCAGTCGGCACCTGCGGAACCTGAAGCAGCTTGGGATCGAGCAGCTGGGGCTTGTGGAATCTGATGCTTCGCGCCGCGAAGCGGTGGCTGCTGAACTTCGTGTCGCCAGCTTTTCGCAGCTTGGGGAGGGTCTCGACTGGACTCCCGCTTTTGCCGTGGTGGCGACTCCGACTCACCTGCACGTCAAGCAGACTCTGGAAATTGTCCGCCGTGGCGTTCCGGTGTTTGTAGAGAAGCCACTTTCGCACACAGTGGCCGGGATCTCTGAAATCGTTGATCTGGTCGAGGAGAAGAAAATTGGTTCGCTGGTGGGATGTAATATGCGATTCCACCCCGGCCCGGCCAAGGTCAAGCAGTTGCTCGACGAAGGACGGATCGGGAAGGTTTTATTTGCGAGAATTCATGCCGGATCCTACTTGCCGGGCTGGCGTCCCAACCAGGATTACCGCAGCAACTACGCTGCTCGAGTCGAAACCGGTGGGGGCTGCATCCTGGATTGCATCCACGAGATCGATCTGGCACGCTGGTATCTGGGCGACGTACAGACGGTTTTCTGCGTTGCCGGTCATCTGAGTTCGCTGCAGATTGAGACTGAAGATGTCGCGATTCTCGTCTGTCGCCACGGCGGCGGAGCGATCTCGCAGATTCATCTTGATTACGTGCAGCGGACCTATGAGCGCGGCTGCCAGATCGTCGGCGAACTGGGCTCGGTCTTCTGGGACTTCAACGCCAAGGCGGTCCGCTGGTACAACGCCGCGAACAACGAATGGACGACTTACGGGCAGCCCGAGACCTGGGACGTTAATCACATGTATGTTGACGAGATGAAACATTTTCTCGAATGCCTGGCGGAAAGGCGTTCCACCATGCTGACGATTCCGGAAGCTGCCGCCGTGATGCGAATCGTGTTTGCGGCGAAGGCTTCTTCCGAGCAAGCGAAGATGATCACGGTTGCCGAAGAGACGGCGCAGTGAACGTAGCCCTCATCCAGGCGAGAATGGGATCTTCGCGATTCCCCGGGAAGGTGCTGGAGGATCTTTCGGGCCGCCCCATGCTGTGGCACGTGGTACACCGGGTACGCGGAGCTGGCAGGGTAGAGCGGGTTGTGGTCGCGACCACGGACCGTGCGGTCGACGACCCTATCGCGCGGTTCTGCGCGCAGGAGAACATCGCGTGCTTTCGCGGCGACGAACAGGATGTACTGGACCGCTTTTACCAGGCGGCCAGGGCGGATCACGCCGATGTAGTCGTGCGCATTACGGCAGATTGTCCGCTGATCGATCCGGAGGTCATCGACAAAGTGGTGGAACGTTTTCAGCGCGGGGACTGCGATTACGTGTCCAATGCCATTCGTTACACGTATCCGGACGGACTCGACACCGAAGTTTTTTCGTTCGCTGCGCTGGAGCGAGCCTGGCGCGAAGCTGGCAAACCCTCCGAGCGGGAGCACGTTACGCCTTACTTGCGAACCGGCAAATTCCGGGTCGCGAACGTGGAAAGTGAAATTCCCGTGTCCCCGGCGCAATACCGCTGGACTGTTGATCATCCGGCGGACCTGGAGTTTGTGCGGAAGGTCTATGCGGCATTTTCTCGGAACGGTGAATTCGGATTCCGCGAAATATTTGATTTATTGAAGGAGAGGCCAGACTTGGCGACTATTCGGGCAGAAACCATCACCAACGAAGGTTACTACAAGAGTCTCTACGATCAAGCGAAAGCAGGGGCGGCGCCGAAACGTCCGCTGGCGCAATCGCAGGCGTGGTTCGAACGGTCGAAAAAAGTGATTCCGGGCTGCGCGCAAACCTTCAGCAAGGGATATACGCAATACGTGCAGGGCGTGGCCCCAATTTTTCTGCAGCGGGGCAAAGGTTGCCGCGTCTGGGATGTGGACGGCAACGAATACATCGACTACGTGCAGGGGCTGCTGCCCAACATTCTCGGTTACGCGCACGAGGAAGTGAACGCGGCGGCGACGGCGCAGATGGCCGAGGGGCACAGTTTTTCTCTCCCACATCCCCTCGAAGTGCAACTCGCCGAGCGATTGACGCGCCTGATCCCCTGTGCCGAGATGGTGCGCTTTGGCAAGAACGGCTCGGACGCCACATCGGGAGCGGTCCGGGCAGCGCGCGCTTTCACCGGGCGGGATCGCATCGCCTGCTGCGGCTACCACGGCTGGCAAGACTGGTATATCGGCTCAACCAACCGTAACGCCGGCGTGCCAAAGGCCGTGCGTGAATTGACGCATCCGTTTTCTTACAACGATCTGGGAAGCCTGGAGAAGCTTTTCACCGAGCATCCCGGAGAATTCGCTGCGGTAATCATGGAGCCGGTGAATTTTGTCGAGCCGTCTGGTGGTTTCCTGCAGAGCGTCAAGGATCTCGCCCATAAGCACGGGGCGCTGCTCATCTTTGACGAAATCTGCTCCGGTTTCCACTTCGGGCTGGGAGGCGCCGAGAAAATCCTTGGCGTGACCCCGGACCTGGCCTGCTTCGGCAAGGCCATGGGGAACGGCTTCCCCATTTCGTGCGTGCTGGGCCGCGCAGACGTAATGCGCATCTTTAACGAAATCTTCTTCAGCTTCACCTTCGCCGGCGAGGTCGCGTCGATGGCAGCGGCGATGAAAGTGCTCGACATTCTCGAACAGACCGATGCCCTGGCGCGGCTGGAATCGAATGGTCGAACGCTGCAGGACGGAATCAATGCCATGGCCAAGGAGTCGGGACTAGGACAGCGCGTTCGGTCGGTTGGCCGTCCGCAGTGGTCGCTGCTGAAGTTCAGCGACGAAAACGGAGCCGATAGTCCGCTGATGAAGAACCTTTTTCAGCAGGAAGCGGTGAAGCGGGGCGTGCTGGTGCTGGTGACGCACAACGTTACGGCCGCTCACGACTCCGCCGCGATCCATCAGACTTTGGAGATTTACGCGGAAGTCCTGAAGACGCTTGCCTCGTGGCTCGCAGACGCCAATCCCGCGCGCTTCCTGGAGGGACCGATGGCGCAACCGATATTCCGGGTGCGATGAACCTTCTCATCCGCACCGACGCGAGTGTGGCGATGGGCACTGGGCATGTCATGCGGTGCCTAGCGTTGGCGCAGGCGTGGCAGGACGCGGGTGGACACGCATTGTTCGCGATGTCGGAGACCACGCCTGCCGTGGTCGGGATGCTGCGGATGATGGGCGTTGACGTCGTTTCAATTTCCGCTCGAGCGGGAACGGATGAGGATTCTGGTCAGACTGTCGCTTTAGCGCGGGAGCAACGTGCCGAATTGGTGGTCGTGGATGGTTACGAATTTGGCGCGGATTTCCAGCGGTCACTAAAGATGGGAGGATTGAGCGTACTCTTTCTCGACGACAACGGTCACGCCGGCTCTTATAGCGCTGATCTGGTTCTGAATCAAAACTTGCACGCCGGGGAAAGCATGTATGAGGGTCGAGAGCCTTACACTCGTTTGCTGCTCGGTACGACCTATAGCTTGTTGCGTCGCGAGTTCGGTGCGTGGAAGACCTGGCGGCGGGAAATCCCTGAAACAGGCCGCAAACTCCTCGTCACGTTTGGTGGAAGCGACCCCGGAAATTTTACTGAGATCGTGATGCAGTCGGTGAGACAGGTCAAGATTCCGGGCCTGGAAACCGTCGTTGTCGTCGGCGCAAGCAATCCACACAGCGCATCACTGGAGAAGATCGCATCTGGCCCCGACCGCGCGGTTCGCCTGGAAACAAATGTTTCGGATATGGCGAAACTTATGGCGTGGGCTGACCTGGCGGTCTCGGCCGCGGGAACCACTTGCCTGGAAATGTGCCTGCTGGGGCTCCCGGCGATCGTGGTTGCGGTTGCGGAGAATCAGAGGGCCGCGGCCCAGGAGTTGGAGAAACGGAATTGCGTCATTCAACTGGACGCGCAAAGTTTTTGTCCCGAGAAGGTTGCAGAGTCGATCGAGCGGCTCTTGCGAGATCGAGAGACCCGATTGTCGTTGTCGCAGCACGGCCGCGAGCTCGTCGACGGAAACGGCACCGGCAGAGTCATATCGGCGATCGAGCAGGCAACCCTACGGCGGTGAAACGTGCTTTCTCGACGCCCGCTTCCGTCTTATAGCAGCCCGAGGGCCGTTAGTGCTTCATTTAGAGATGCAGCCTTCGTCTGCGGTTGAAAAATCGGATCATCCGGAACGTTGGCCGGCCGGATGCCCACAAGCCCTGAGCTGTGAATCTGCACAGTCTTCATCCCCAAACGGTTAGGCCCGGCAAAGTCCTTGGAAATGTCGTCGCCGATGTAGACCGCGGCCGCCGGCGGCACGCCGAGCAGGTTGAGCGCCACTTCGAACGGAACCGTGGAAGGCTTGGCGCAACCGTCTCCTAATTCGGCGGTGCAAACAATCACGTCGATGTGCCGTTCCAAATCCAGCGAGCCAATCTTTCGTCGCTGAGTAAACGCCGGCCCGTCGGTCACCAGGCCCAGGCGCAAGCCGCCTCGCTTCAGCGTGCTGATCGCGCTCTGTGCTTCCGGAAACAACGAGAGGGTGGGCTGGTGAGAGCGGTAGACAAGAAGGAGTGTTTTCAGCCACGCCTCGGAATCGAGCCCAAGATCGTGGAGAAGATTGCTGAAGACTTTCCCGCGGCCTTGTTGGTGCAGAAGGACCATCATTTTCTCGAAGAGAGGGTCGGGATCGAGATTCTGATGCTTGGCCAGATATTGCGCGACGACGCGAAAGCCGCTGGCCACGAATTGCTCTTCCGCGTATAGAGTGTTGTCCAAGTCGAAGAGCACGGCTTGAAGGGTGGAGTTCGCACGCGTGTCGCTGGATTTTGTTGCGGCTGCAACCTGATCCGCCGTCACCGAAGCCAGTTGGCCAGCCTGCAGAAACAAATCATCGGTGAAACGCATCATGATCAGATCGGACTGGAACTCGCCGAGTTGCGGCCGGATTGCTTCTCCCTCCCGCAGGCGGAGCAGCAAGGCCGGCGTGTCGACCCCTGCAGCAATGCCAAGCGCAGCCGCGCCACCAAAGCGAGGGTTGACTTCGATGAACTTTACTTGTTTGCCATTCCAAAAGCACTGAATTGTGTTGTGTCCTATCAAGTGCAGTTCCGTCGCCAGGCGCGCGGAAGCTGCGATGAGAAGGGGTTCGTCCACGGTTCGGCCGACGTAGGATTCGCCGGCAAGCACCAGTTGCCGCAAGCGGGGCACGGCGGAAATCACCCTGCCTTCAAAATCAGCCAGCAAATCTACGGTATATTCCGGGCAGTCGACAAATTCCTGAATCAGCCAATGTTCAGAATCGGAATCGGCATCGCGAAGGTCCGCTTCCCGATCGATTCTGCGAGCGCCTCTCGCTCCTTTGCCGAACCGAGGCTTCACGAAGAGGGGAAATTCGGCATGCGAGCACTGGTCTGGCCGGTAGGTGCGGGGAGTATCGAACTGATGTGTACGGCAGAACTCCAAAAAAGCACGCTTGTCCTGGCAGATGCGAACGGTTTCGGGCGAGGGCACCAGCACGCGGCACCCGTGCTGTTCCAGGCGCGAGCGGGCAGCGGCAGCGGCGAAGACGGGCAGTTCTTCGTCGCGCGTGGGGACGATGAGACTGATCGACTCGCGCTGACAAAGCTCCCCGATGTGATCGATGAAATGAGGATCGGAACTTGGTGGTACCAGAAAATAGCGGTTCGCCAGGTAGAGCGCGGGCGCGAGAGGACTGGTCTCCACGGCGACCACCTGCCCGCCGCCACGCCGGGCTAAGGCCGACTGAAAAGCGCGCACCAAGCCCACTTTGCGCGAGGCGCTAGTGATTAGGACATTCACGAAGGGATTTTCTTATCCAGCCTTCTTGTCGGCCTTCTTGCCGAACACCAGACAGTCCCGCCCCACGCCAGCCTGGCCGAGCGCAAAGTAAATTTTCCGCCGCAGCGCCGATGGAATGCCCAGGTCAAATTGCACGCGGCGCGCGTGGCAACTGCTTCCAACCTGCGGGTTACCTATATAGTTTTCCCCCATGAGTAGGAACATTTCCATGGGAAAGTCGCCTTGCGCGTAGATGGTTTCAAACCCAAGCTTATCCAGCAACTGCCGAAGAGAATCGAAGTTGAAGTAGTTGATGTGGTCAGGGACCGCGATCCACCAGGGGGCAGCCCCGGTCTGTTCCTGGGCCGCTGCCTGTATCTCGGTAAAGTCATTGGGCACGCGGATACAGAGAATCCCACCTGGGTTGAGAACCTGTTTGCACTCCTGCAGCGTGCGCACCGCATCGGGCACGTGCTCCAGAACGTTGATCATCACGGCAACGTCGAAGCGCTCGGTGGAATGCTGCGCCACAAACTTTTCGAGGGGCATGTTGTGAACCGTCAAATGCCTGGAGGCAGCAAGTTGGGCGGCCTCCCCTGACGGTTCCGTGCCCACGACGGTAAAACCGTGCTCCTTCGCAAACGCCAGAAAATCACCCGTGCCGCAACCCACTTCCAGCAGCTTCCGGCCAGGAGCGGCCGTTTCCAGGGTGTTAACGATGTCGGTATAGAGCCCGTCCCGCAGCCACTGCAGTTCTTTCGACGCCGCGTCGCCGCCTGCCATCAGGCGCCGCAGCTCGGGCGCGCGATTTCCTTTGCGCACCAGATCGTAATAGCGGCTTTCGTAGAAATCGGCCACTTCGCCTTGGGGCGGAATGGGATCCAGGCGGCGAAAGCCATAAGTGGCGTCCTCGACCACACGGAATCCCGTGGACTGCGTTGGATTGTCGGGATAGCTCGGCGACGGTCCAAGATCCTGATTCTTCATGGGGCCATTGTCTCAAATCGTCGGCTTTATCAGAAAGCTGGGGGGAATCGCGACAGACTTCGTGCATCGAGTTGCACGACAAGTTCGGGAGCGAGGAGGCAAGCTCCGGCCCGATTATAATGCGGCTTGGACGAGCCACTTGGTCGGAACAGCGGCTACGAGCCGGTAATCACCGATGTATACCGAGATGACAAAAACCGAGATCAACATTGGCAACCATCGCATCGGTCCGGCTCAGCCGGTCTATGTGATCGCCGAGCTTTCGGCGAACCACAATCAGAATTTCGAGACAGCGGTTCGCATTCTTCAGGCGGCAGCGCAGGCCGGCGCGGACGCCGTGAAACTGCAGACCTACACTCCTGACACCATCACCATTCGCAGCGCTCAAGAAGGATTCCGCATTGGAGGAGGAACGCTATGGGATGGTCGTACGCTCTATGAGCTCTACGGAGAAGCCTATACTCCGTGGGAATGGCAGCCGAAATTGAAGCAGGTGGCCGATGATCTGGGCATGGATCTGTTTTCCAGCGCCTTCGATCCGACGGCGGTAGATTTCCTCGAGGAAATGCACGTGCCGGCACACAAGCTGGCGTCGTGCGAATTGGTGGACATCCCTCTCATCCAGAAGATGGCGCGTACGGGGAAGCCGCTGATCATGTCCACGGGGATGGCAACGGTCGAGGAAATTGAGGAGGCGGTGCAGACGGCGCGGCAGGCGGGAGCGACCGAGATTGCTCTGTTGAAGTGTACGAGCGCATATCCGGCGCCGGCAGAGGAGATGAATTTGCGCACGATCCCGGAGTTGGCGCGGCGTTTTGATGTGCCCGCGGGGCTTTCCGATCACACCATTTCTGATCACGGCATGGGGATTGCCGTTCCGGTTGCGGCGGTGGCGCTGGGTGCATGCATCATCGAGAAGCACCTCACGTTGTCGCGGTCGGAGCCGGGGCCGGACAGCGTGTTCTCATTGGAACCGCACGAATTCAAAGCCATGGTGGATGCGGTGCGCGTGACCGAGAAGGCGTTGGGCAAAGTCTATTTTGGGTGCAGCGCGAAAGAGGCGAGCAGCCGGGTGTTCCGGCGATCGTTGTTCATCGTGCAGGATGTGAAACGGGGCGATCTTTTTACCGCTGAAAGTGTCCGCTCGATCCGTCCGGGACACGGGTTGCATACGCGCCATCTCGCGGAAGTGTTAGGACGGCGCGCTGCCCGCGACATTGAGCGTGGAACTCCGCTGAGTTGGGAACTGGTCGACCCGGTCGAAACGCAATGAGGATTGTCAGTCCCTTCCTGAAGAAGGTGTTCTATCCGGCATTGTCGCGGGCCGGAGTTTTTCATCGCTCTGCCCGGGGACTAGCGGTGGTCACGTATCACGGCGTGCTTCCAGAAGGATACGAACCCGTCGATGCGGCGTTTGATGGGAACCTGATCAGCGCCGACGCGCTGGGGCTCCAACTCCGTCTGCTGAAGACGCATTGCAACGTGATTGCGCCCGAGGATGTGCTTGCCTGGAGCGAGGGTCGGCGCGAAATGCCGCCCAGGGCCGTCTTGTTGACCTGCGATGACGGGTTACTGAACTGTCTGAGCGACATGTTGCCGGTTCTGCAGCAAGAGAAAGTGAGCTGCCTGTTCTTCGTCACCGGCGCTTCCACTGAAGAAGCGCAGACCATGCTGTGGTACGAAGAATTGTTTCTGCAATTTCTCCGAGCGCCAGCGGGACATTTCGAGATTTCATCCGCCGGAGTTCTGATTCAGGGTAACTTGGGGTCGCGCGGACAGCGCCGTGACGCCTGGTGGAGTTCAGTGAAGCGGCTTTCGCAAGTGGATTCGGGTAAACGCAAGTTATTTCTTCAGGCCGCACGGATTCAATTCGGGAGCAATGCGGAGCAGGATCTACAAGACAGAAATTCAGCATCGTGCCGCCGGTTTGGATTGCTGACGCGCGCCGAACTTCTGCGACTGGCCGCAGCCGGAATGACCATTGGCGCTCACACCTTGAGCCATCCCATGTTGTCGCAGTTGCCTCCCGAGTTGGCTTACTCCGAAATTTCCGAGAGCCGCATGAAACTCGAAACAGTGATCGGGAAACGGGTCTGGGCGTTCGCGTATCCTTTCGGGGATCCGCAGTCAGTCAACCCGCAGGTGTTGGCGATGCCACAGCAGGCTGGATTCCAGGCCGCTTTCCTCAACTTTGGCGGCGGCCTGGGCGCAAACCTGCCGCCGTTCGCACTGCCCCGTGTGCATGTTACGTCAGAGATGAGTCTGGCCGAGTTCGAGGCCCATGTCTCCGGCTTTTACGCGCGACTGCGGCGGCTCGCTCATTTCGGCGGCCAAGGCGCGGGCACGACTCAGGTGCAGGCATTGAAATGACGGGCCGCAGCGCAGCGACGAATCGTGACAGGTATGAAGCCCCGGAAGTAGCTGCCCACTACGCGATGCTGGATTATTTGACGCCATGCGAGCGCGCGCTGTTTGAAACCTACATTCCGGCGAGCAGTGCGATTCTCGATCTGGGCGTTGGGGGCGGACGAACCACGCCGTATCTGTCGAAGCGCGCGGCAGTGTATGTTGGGGTCGATTACGCCCCGGCCATGGTCAACGCCTGCCAGGCGAAGTTTCCGGGTCTGGAATTCAGAGTCGCAGACGCCGCGAACCTGTCGATTTTTCCCGACGCTTCATTCGATGTTGTGGTCTTCGCGTTCAACGGCATTGACTACGTGCTGCCGCAGCAATCCCGGCAAAGCTGCCTCGCGCATGTTCACCGCGTTCTCAAAGCCAACGGAGTTTTTATTTTCTCTTCGCACAATGCCCGGGCAGTGCTGTTCCCGCCGCGCTGGAATCGGATGCGGGTGCGGCAAACGGCACGACGATTCTCGGCGAATTCAAAAATTCTGTACAGGCTATGGTTCGTTCTTCTCACGGCGGCGAGATCGGTATTGGCCTTCAAGCGGGCAGCGGGCGCCACTTTGCTGCGCGTCCTCAAGAGGATTCCGTCGGCCGCGTTCTGGCGCGGCGAGGGCAGTCTGGTTGATCCCGCTCATGGAGGTCTGCTGACGCACTATTGCGTTCCGAGTCGCGTGGTTGCCGAAATGGACGGCTTGCATTTCCGGCCAGAGCGCATCCTCGGCGACGACTATCCTGAGGCCAGTCATCCTTACACGACAGATTGGTACTATTACGTATTCGCCAAACCTTGCGAGAAGTGAATCGAACCTTGCGACTCGTCTTGCTCCAGGAAATTCCCGAGGATGCAAATCTGCGCCAGCAGTGGAATGCGCTGGTACGGCGTGTGGACCAGCCACAGGTCTTCTACACCTACGAGTGGTCGCTGGCAGTGCAACGGGCCTACTACGCTACGCTGCCGCCGCTGCTTTTTCTGGCTTATGACCAGCGTGAATCTCTGTGCGGAGTCGTGTCGCTTGCCAACGACTTAGAAAGGCGCCGCGTGTCTTTTCTTTGCGCCACAACCGGAGACTATTGCGATTTCATCGCCCTGCCCGGATATAAGCCCGACTTCGTCGCGGCGGTGCTGGACGATCTGAAGAGGCAGCGTATCGGGGATATCACACTCACGAATCTGCCAGCCGACTCCAATACGGTCGCCGCGATCCGGAAAGCGTCGGCGCAAAACGGCTACGTTTACTTTGCGCGCACGGCATACCAATGCGCACAAGTTTCGCTGGCCCAACTCGAGCGCCTGCCGGGAGAAAAGCCCAATTTGCCGCGCAAGAAAATGCTGCGACGATTTCTGAATGCGATGGGCCGCGAAGCACCGGTGCGTCTCGATCATTCGCGTTCATGGGATACGGTCGCGCCTATCTTGCCCAACTTCATCCAGGCTCACGTGGGGCGTTTTCTGGCTACTGGGCGAATCAGCAACATGGCGCGCCCGGAGCGCCGCCTGTTTCTGGAGGAGTTGGCAAAGTTACTTTCCGAGTCTGGCTGGCTGACGCTCACGCGCATGATGTCGGGTGCGAGCGCCTATGCCTGGAACTACGGGTTCGAATTTGAGGGCACCTGGTTCTGGTACCAGCCCACCTTCGAAACCAGCCTGGAAAAATATTCTCCGGGTTTTTGTCTGCTGGCGAAGCTGACCGAAGAAGCGGCGGACAATTCCGCACTGCGAACCATTGATCTCGGGCTGGGGGCTGAGGAGTACAAAGAACGCTTCGCCAACCAGAGCCGGGAGACGCTCTATGTGACTTTGAGGAGTTCCCGCGTGCAACATGCCCGGGAGATACTGCGTTATCGTGGCGCGGCAATGCTTAAGACTTCTCCCCGTTTGGAAACGCTGGCACGGGCCGTGGTCGCGCGCTGGCGACGGCTGAGAGAGCGCGTGGGCCGCGACGGTGTTGCTTCCACGTTCCGGCAACTGCTCAAGCGGGCGGGTGCGTTCCTCTGGTCGGAGGACGAAGTTTGTTTTTTTGAGTGGCGCGGCCCGCTACTTCCGGATTCGAGCACGACCCTGAAGGCGCTCGATCTGAACCTTCTGGCCGCGGCGGCATCGCAATGTGTCGACGAGCCGTCAACGTTGGCATACTTGCTACGCTCCGCGTCGCGCCTGCGCGATGGAAACGCGGAAGGGTTTGGAATGGTAGATGCGAATGGGGCGGTGTTGCATTTTGCATGGGCTACAGCATTCGACAAATTCTTTCTTTCGGAACTAAACGCTACAGTCGACGGGCCATCCGCCGGCTGCGTGATGATTTTCGACTGCTGGACTCCGGTTTCCGCGCGCGGCCACGGATACTACGGGCAAACGGTGGGCCTGATCGCCAAACAAATGCGAGACAGAGGCAATAGTCCCTGGATTTTCAGCGCGGCCGGCAACCTTGCATCGATCCGAGGTTTGGAGAAAGCCGGATTTCAAAGGCGCTACTCGCTGGTTCGACAGCACGCTCTGGGATGGCAGAGGATCAAAGGCCAGACTCCCAAGCTCGATGAGGCGCCAGTCGCGGAGGTTTCGGCCCGCGTTTGACGACGCGGCCGACTTGAAGCCGATGCGGGTTCTCCTGCTACAGCCCGAAGATTCGCCGGAGCGCGGGCCCTGGTCGCGCCTGCATTGGGATCTCATCGTTGACCTGGGAAAGTCTACTGCGTTCACCGAGGAACGGTGGGTCCGTGGGTGCGGCTGCCCGGTGTTTCGCGCCGATTCTCTGCGCTGTGGCATCGCAGACGCGAAACATGTGCGCGAACTGTTCTCCGCAGGGCGAGGCCGGCTGGTCGATGAGGAGGGAATCGACTGGTGGGAACTCCTGTCGTTGCTCGTGGCGCCTTACGCTCTAACCTTGCCCGCGCTGCTGTCGGTGGCGAAACGGATTGGCCCGTCTGCTGAGCTTTGGGCCACGCGCGCCGGAGGAGTCGCAGGCATGGTGGCGCTCGTCCTGTGTTCCTCGATGCAAACGTTTGAACCGAGTGGTCTCGCACGCTCCACCGCGCGCGCCATGCACTATGCCGGGGTGGTTCGACGTTTCTCGGCGGGCCAGCTGAAAGAGATCTTTCTGGACAAGTACGATTCCAGCTATCGCTGGCGATCTCGGGTTGCTCCGCGCCCACGGCCTTTCGCCGAACCGGTGGTGCTGCTCCCGAGCGCTTACGGCAACGTTTCGCGCATGGCTGCTGAGTATGCGCGCCTGCTTCCGGCGAAATCTTTCCTGATGGTTGCAACCCGGCGTAGCGCGAGGCAGTTCGTCGCGCCCGCGAACGTTCAGGTGCGAGACCTGGCGGCTTATGCAAAGTCCGGCTTAGCCGATGCGGAGATCGCATCGCTGACCGAACGCTGGATAAAACTGAGAGCAGACTTGTGCGAATCTCAGGAGTTGAGGGTGCTGGTGCAGGCTGGTCTTCTAGACTCTTTTCCGGTCTGGATTCGTAGCGGTGTCAGTGCCCGCGATGCCTGGAATGAAGTTCTTGCGCACGAGCCGGTCGAAGGAGTTCTATGCGGCGACGATAGCAATGTGTATACGCGGTTGCCCGTCACGCTTGCAGCGCGGAGAAAGATAAAGACTGTGGATTTTCATCATGGAGCGTTTGATGGACGCTATGTGTTGAAGGACTTGCTCTGCGATCTATACCTGGCGAAGAATGAAATGGAATGTGACTATTTGGTGCGAGTCTGCGGCCTTCCGGCGGAGAGGGTAGTCATTGGTGCGCCGGGGCACCCGAACAACTCCACGGCGATCGAGACTGCGGCGATACAGTCTCGGGCGATCCAGTCTTCGATGATCCAGTTGCCTCGTCCGTCTCAGACTTCGGCTATCTTGTTCTCTGAGCCTTACGAACTGGCGGGCCTGCGCGCGGACGAGGTCTACCGCGAGCTGCTGCCGTCACTCTGCCACGTGGCGCGCCAGAGTGGGCACGGAGTGCTCGTCAAGCTGCATCCGTTCGAGAGTCTTTCCCAGCGGCGCAGCATGGTCCATGACGTCTTGACTCCCGAGGATCGCGATCTCGTCAATCTGGTAGGTGGACCACTGACGTCGGAACTTATGTCGGGGGCGTGGTTCGGTATCACCGTCGAATCGACCAGCGTGGTGGACTGTCTGCGGAATGGTGTTTGCTGCTTCCTCTGTGGTTGGATGTCGCTTTCGCCGTACGAGTACCCGCAGCAGTATGCTCGCTTTGGAATCGGAGAGGTGCTGCAGAATGCACAGCAGATTTTGGAAATTCCGCACCGGCTCGTGGAATTTCGGAATCGGCCGCCGATGAAGTTGAATCTTTCGCCGACCGTCGATCCGGTGATGCTGGAACGTTGGTTGACTAAATCGCACGTTGCTGGCGACGCAAAACCGGTCGCATGAACGATCCACTCATACCCGATCAATCGATGAATCAACCGGTCGTCGAAACCTCGGCGGAGGACCTCGCCGCTCGCACTCAGCAATTCCGCTCCCAGGTGGGGCACATTTCGCGCAACTCAGGAGTGTACTTTGCCGGAACTATTTTCAGCATTGCCCTGGGTTACCTATTCAAGGTGTACCTTGCTCGCGTGCTGGGGGCTGAAGCACTGGGCATCTACGCACTGGGCATCACACTCGTGGGATTCGTTGGTGCATTCAACTCGCTCGGCCTGGTAGAGTCGGCGGTCCGCTTTGCTGCGGTGTATCGGGCGGGCAACAAGTTAGAGCAGTTACGCTCTTTGTTGTGGCGGGGCGGCGCCATCCTCTTGGCGGCGAACCTCCTGTTTGGCGCACTTCTCTTGAAGTTTGGAGGGGTAGTGGCTGCGCGCTTCTACCACTCGGCTGCGTTAGCCCGATACATTCCATGGTTCACGGCCATAATGCTGTTGGGCGCCATTTCTACTTTCTACGGCAGAATTCTGGCTGGGTACAAGGAAGTCGGACGACGTACGCTCATCACTAATTTCATCGGAAGCCCAGCCACGATGCTGCTTACGATATTGTTGCTGCACTTCGGTTGGGGCCTGCGCGGATACCTGTTGGCTCAAGTGCTTGGTGCGCTCTTTGTGGTGGCTCTGCTGCTTGCGATCGTGTGGAAGCTCACACCTTCCGAGGCGCGGCTTTCGTTGCATTGGCCCGCGCCGTTGGAACCTGAAGTTTGGTCATTTTCGGCCGCCGCGGTAGGCGTCCTTCTGCTGAGCTTCCTCATGAGCCAGGTGGACAAGGTCGCGCTCGGTGTTTACCGCGGAGCACGCGAAGTCGGCATCTATTCGGTAGCCGCGGCGGTGGTGGCGTACGTAAGCGTCATCTTGAACTCAGTGAATCAGGTTTTTTCTCCGGTAATCGCCGATCTGCACAGCCGCAAGGAAAACGCAATGTTGGCGCGCCTGTATCGGGCGCTCACCAAGTGGATTCTCGGCATTACCGCGCCGCTGGCCATCGTCGTGATTGTTTACGCCCGTCCAATCCTGCGCATTTTTGGCCCTGATTTTGAAGCAGGCTGGCCCATCTTGATCATCGGTACCGTCGGTCAATTGGTAAACTGTGGAGTGGGTTCCGTCGGGTTGCTTCTGCTAATGTCGGGGAATCAGCGGCGCCTTCTGAGGGTGCAGGCGGCAATGGCCGTGGTGATGACCGTCGCCTGCATCGCACTGGTACCCATCTGGGGAATCGTAGGTGCGGCGGTCGCGGCTGCCATCACGAATGCCGGAACCAACGCGTGGAACTTGTTCGAGGTACGCAGGGTGCTGGGCTTGTCGCCGTTCAGCCGCAGCTATTTTAGATTGCTCATCCCGACGGCCGCCGCGCTGGTCCCCGTGCTGTTCCTGAGGTTTGAAGGCAGGATGTTTCAGCGCGACTGGTTTGCGATGGCAGTCAGTTTGCTTGGTAGTTACCTCTTTTTTGCGGGAGCGGTTGCGGCCACAGGCCTGGACGAAGATGACCGCGTCGTCGGCCATGCCCTGTGGTCTCGGGTTCGGCGATCGGCGCCAAGCGTGGAGGGAATTGAGTCTTGACTGACATGCGCACAGTAACTCTACCCGGCGATTTGTGTACGCGGGCTGAGAAGAAATTTGGCAACCTGGAACAGTTGCTGGAATTTGTGCTGCGCGAGTTGCTCAGGGATGACGACGCTCAAAGGGACGAGGCGGAACAGCGCATGATTGAGCAAAGATTGCGGGATCTGGGTTACTTATGAGCTCGCTCCGAGCCGCCGATGCGGTCGATAACAGCGTGTCTCGGCATGCAGTGGACGAGCCAGCCCAGACTTCTGCCGCCCTCGATTTTCAATTGGTTAGAGCCTCACAGTGTCCTGCGGACATCGTTCGGGAAATCACCGGCTTTCTCGATACCCAGAACACGTCGCACCCCTTTCAGTTTCCACAGTGGGCGGGCACTCAGACGTATCTCGCCTTCGTTCGGAGGCGGGCGGAACTTCGGTGGTTCGCACAATGCGGAGTGTTTTACCCGGCGGGAAGAATCCTGTGG
>Ga0210391_10002013_pt1 | contig 17933 bp, 10 predicted proteins | sample IncBWC12OmetaG_FD_160573 | JGI IMG/M metagenome (GOLD analysis project Ga0210391, IMG submission 160573) | Forest soil microbial communities from Barre Woods Harvard Forest LTER site, Petersham, Massachusetts, United States - Inc-BW-C-12-O ... | reverse complement strand
GCTGCTGAATCCGCTGCCCGGCGCCACGCAGGCGGAGCGCATCGTCGCGATCGAGAACATGGCGCCAGACGGCGAGCCGATCACTACATCTTATCTGGACTTCCGGGATTTCCGCGACAATCTGAAGCTTGTGAATCTGGTGACGGCGCGGGTGGGAGTGGGAAATGTGTTCTCGGTGGGCGACGCCCCGCGTACAACTCAAGTCTGGGGTGAGATGGTTTCCGGGGGCTTTTTCGACATGCTGGGCATACAGCCCGAAGCCGGGCGTTTCTTCTCCGACGCGGAGCGCGATGACGCGCAGAACGCGCATGCGGTGGTGGTGATCAGCCACAGCTATTGGAAGAATCAGTACCACTCGGATCGGTCGGCTATCGGGGCGAGCCTGCACATCAACCGTACGCCGTTCACGATTATCGGTGTGGCACCGGAAGGTTTTCACGGCACAACCTCGGGACTGGATTACGAGATGTGGATGCCGCTCACGATGTACGGGCAGTTGACCCATACGGGGACTTGGATGTTGCGCGACCGAAATGCGCGCTACTTCATGATGTACGCGCGGCTTGCGCCAAGCGTAACCATGGAACAAGCGCGTGCGGAAGTGCAAGCGCTGGCAAATCGTATGGCGGTGGCCGACGCGGACTCGAACCAAGGAATTGGTGCGACGGTGTTGCCGGTTTGGCAGTCGCACTTCGGGACCCAGTCGATACTCCTGACGCCGATTACCATCCTGATGGGAGCCAGCGGCGTAGTGCTGCTGATTGTTTGCGCTAACCTGGCGAACCTGCTGCTGGCGCGCGCGACTGGGCGGCTGAAAGAGTTTAGCGTGCGGCTGGCGATGGGCGCGCGGCCGATGCGACTGATCCGGCAGCTTCTCACCGAAACACTGCTGATGGCGCTGGCCGGCTCGGTGTGCGGCTTGATGCTGGCAAACTTGCTGGGCGGCGCGCTGCGCTGGCTGCTTCCCGCAGTCACGGGGCCGGCAATGTTGCAACCGCCGCTCGACGGGCAGGTCCTGGCATTCACCATGACGCTGGCATTTGGCGTGGCGATTCTTGCGGGACTGGCTCCGGCGCTGCACGCGTCGCGAGCCAACGTCAACGAGATGCTGAAGGAAGGCGGGCGCAGCGGGAGTTCGGGTGGGCATTCGCACCGATTGCGTGGGCTGCTGGTGACCTCCGAGGTGGCTCTTGCGGTGGTGGCGCTAGTGGGTGCGGGATTATTTCTGAAGAGTTTCCAGACCGCACGGTCCATGGATCCGGGCTTCAAGCCGGAAGGTGTGGCACTGGCGCGCTTCGATTTCTCCACCGCGGGTTATGATGCGCGGCAGACCGACAGTTTCTGCCGGCGTCTGCGGGAGGAGCTTGAGCGGCAGCCTGGAGTGATCGCGGTCAGTTACGATGATTCCGCACCTTTGGGATTTTTCGGGGGAAATTGGGAAACGCTGGAGGTGGAGGGCTACGTTCCGGGATCCAACGAGAATATGAAGATCTACCGCGACCTCGTATCGCCTGGGTACTTCGAGACGATGAAGATACCGCTGGTGGACGGGCGCGACTTCGATTTGCACGATGACGCTACGTCGCTGAAGGTGATGATCATCAATCAGGAGTTTGTGAGGCGCTTCCTGGCCAATCGCAGCGTGATCGGACGCAGGGTGCATGGGTGGGGTGAATGGTTCACCATCGTGGGGGTGGCGAAGGACAGCAAGTATCACCGGGTTACGGAGAGTCCGCAGCCGTATTTCTACATTCCCATCCGGCAGATTTTCCGGCCAGAGTATGGTTTGACGTTCGATGTGCGCACCTCCGGATCGGTGAATGAAGCGATTGTGGCGCTGCGCCGCGGGGCGGCGGCGATCGATCCGGCGCTGACCATCTTCGATGCCGAGCCGATGACGGAATACGTTGCCGCGTCGCTGTTCGGGGCGAAGATCGCGGCGAGTCTTTTGAGCGTGCTGAGCGGGCTGGGATTGCTGCTGGCAGCAATCGGTCTGTACAGCGTGATGGCTTACGCGGTGGCGCAGCGGACGGGGGAGATTGGGATTCGCGTGACGTTGGGCGCCCAGCCGCGGGACATTATGCGGCTGGTGGTCCGGCAAGGGATCGCGTTCGCGGCGGCGGGCTTGGTTGTGGGCTCGCTGGCGGCTGCGGCGCTGGCGCGCGTGGTGGCGGCGATACTGGTGGGGGTGGGTCCGGCTGACCCGCTGGTATATGCCGCGGCGACCGCGTTCACGGTGTTTGTCACGCTGGCATCCGCAGCGATCCCCGCCTGGCGGGCGCTGCGGGTCGACCCAGCGGTAGCGCTCCGCTGGCAGTAGAGTTGGTTGGAAATGGCCTGTTGTCTCGCTGCGGTCTTTCCTGATTTGCGACTCGGCAATCCCTGAAGCGAGGCTTTTTTGACCTCCACTACGATCAAAGTTCACGTCGTGGTCCATTCTGGGAAGTCGAGTGGGCCTAACTATCTTCACTTGGATGTGTAGTCGCGTAATCGGAAACTGACCCGCTAGCGATCGCGAATCTAGCTTTCGTAGGCCGCGGTGGTCAGTTTGCAGGAATGCGCAGCACCGCTGCTCGGAGTTGCCGTCTATTTGTGGCTCAAACTCCAGACATATGCCGCGACGGCTGAAACTTGCTCGGGCGCTAGCTGTGCGCCGCCCATTGCCGGCATCGGGCTGCGATATTGTTTTGGCTGCGGCACGCCGTCGGTGATCGTCTTCTTGATTCCCGCGTAGCTGCCATCGCTCCACAACCATTTCTTCCCCGTTAGATCCGGACCCAAAGGCGAGCCCCCACCACTCGCGCCATGACAACCTGTGCATGCCGCTCCGCCCACTTGGCCGTGATAGACGCGGTCACCAAGCGCTACCATTTCGCGCGTCGCACCTTCCGGAACGCGGCCATCGGCGGTTGCCGCATCGCCGGCATCTGGATGCGTGCCCTCGGGTGGTTTTGCAGCCTCTTCAACGATTTTGCCTGCCGGAGCCGTTGAGCTCGGGCACGGAGTCACCCCCGCTGCACCGTTCCCAGCGCCCCCGCGATAAACAATGCGGTAAATTCTTCCGCGCACATCGTCGGAAATATAGAGCGAGCCGTCCGGTCCGACCGCGAGCCCGTCCGGGCGATGATCGGCTTTGTCCGGCGATTTCACAGAGCCGGCAAAACCATCTGCGAAGACTTCGCATCCGCCGGATGCGTGATCGCCCGCCATCGGCTGAAAAACAACGTTGTAACCACTTTGCGGGTAGGGCGCACGATTCCATGAACCATGGAAGGCAACAAACAAGCCGTTTCGGTAGCGCTCAGGGAATGCTTTTTTGTCGTAGTGCACCATTCCATTCGGCGCCCAATGCGCGGGAAACGCTGCGGCAGGAGCCAGCTTGTTCGCGCATACGCCAAGCTTCTTGCCATCTCCGCCGTATTCCGGCGCCAGCACCAGTTTTTGCACGAACGAGTCGTAGTAGCACTCGGGCCAGCCATAGTCGCCGCCCTGCTTCAACAGCAGCACCTCTTCTGCCGGAAGCGTCGCCTCCTGGTCCGCCTGGTAAAAATCGGGCCAATTCGTGTGGAGCTGGTCGCGCCCATGCTGCGTAACAAACATGCGGCCGCTTGCGTCGATCGCGAAGCCTTCCCCATTGCGAATCCCGGTAGCGAAACGATCCGCCTTCGAAAAAGTTTGATCGGATTTATTGGCGTCGTAACGCCAGATACCGCCGCGCGTTTCAAGCTCCACGCACGGATCTGCGCCGGGCGATTTGAGCGTGCGATTTTTCAGCTGGCACGAGTTCGTGGCGCTTGCCACGTCCACAAACATCGCACCTTCCGTATTGATGATGAACGGATGCATGGGATGGTCGCCGCCCAGAGGCAAACCGGAGACGATGGTGACCGGCGCATCTTTCGGCACGATGGACTCGGCGGACAGCGCGTATCGCACGATGCGATCGTTGATCTCCGCATAGATCGAGTCTTTATACAGGCCGATTCCTGTGCCGCCTGCTCCGCCGCTTTGCACGGTTTCCCCGAAGCGCTCGTTTACATCGGCTTTCCCAGAGCCCGCCTTGTCTTGCAGCGCAATCAGAAATCCGCCGTCATGCGGCTTGTCGTTGCCGTAATATTCGCCCGACCATGTGTTCACATAGACCACGCCGTTCGACGCGACCGCCATGTGCCGCGCATGACCAATGCCGTCGGCAAAAATCGTGGCGCAAAAACCGGCGGGTAGTTTCAGTCCACTGTTATCGTTGGGGCACGCCTCGCCCGCGCGTCCCGGAGTCACCTTGAAATGATTCTCGGCTGACGCAGACAGCATGGAACCCACCACGTACAACGCAGCGAGCGCCGCCGTTGCAAGCACCAGCTTCTTCCACAAGTGGACGAATCGCATCGAACCCTCTCTCAGACGGAAAACGAAAAATAGATACGCGATGACCTGCCAAAATATACCACAGCAGCCTCAATCAAACTCTGTCGCAACGCGTTTTATAACCGCCGGCATGAACTCCTATCGAGGCATGCCGCCTAGCCGAAAACAAGCGATTATGCCAGCTGGTGTAATGCCCGGGCCGTTGGCGATTGCACAGCAGGCGCTGCGCGATTTCTTGACGGCGAAGCGCGGCTCCGTTAGCGTCAAAGAGTAGGGAGCGCCTTCACATTTCGTCGCGCGCAACGCGTGCAGAACACCCAGAGCTGGAGAACCTCGTGGCCAACGCCATCATCACTTTGACGACAGACTACGGCACCGACGACCATCTCGTCGGAACCGTAAAGGGCGTCATTCTCAGGATCAATCCGGACGTGACCATCGTGGACATCACGCACCACGTGACGCCCTTCGATTTGCTCGATGGCGCGCTGGCCATCGGCGCGGCCTACTCTTACTTTCCCCCGAAGACCATACATGTGGTGATTGTCGACCCGGGCGTGGGGACGGAACGGCGGCCGCTGCTCGTCACCGGACAGAATCATTATTTTGTTGCACCCGATAATGGCGTGCTCTCCCTGGTTTACGAACGCGAATCAAACGTGGTAGTGCGCCATGCCACTGCGGAGCACTATTTTCTCCAGCCTCTCAGCAAAACATTTCACGGACGCGATGTTTTTGCGCCAGTGGCGGCGTGGCTTTCCAAGGGCTGGCAAACTCCGGCGATGGGTGACGAGATTCAGGATTACAAAAAGATGGCGCTGCCGCGGCCGAAGCCTGGAGCTGCGGGTGTCAAAGGTTTGGTGCTGAAAATTGATCCGTTTGGGAACCTCGTCACAAATTTCCGGGCCGAGGATTTGTCCAGCGAGGCACAGAACGGCGCCGGATTAAAAATGCAAGTCGGAACCCACGCGGTGAGCCGACTCGTAGATACATTTGCGCGAGGCAAAGCTGGCGAAGTCGTGGCCTATTTGGGTTCCAGTGGGTATTTGGAAATCGCCATCAACAAAGGAAACGCCGCGCGCACATTGAGTATCGGCCGTGGAGCGCCGGTGGTTCTCGCCGAAAAGTAGTTCCCTTCTGATTGTCACGAAAAAGTTCAAGAAAACATTTTGAATGCAACGCGGAGCGGCGTGCGATGGGTAGTTTTATCCATCTGTGTAGCCGAGCTCATTTTCTTTCACGCAGTGTTGGACTTCTGGCTGAAACTCGGCAAGCGCGCAACATTTTTCTAGGCGGCGGCTTGGGCCGGTTGCTTCCGCTTGTGCCAGTAACCCAAGGCCGTGAACAGAAGGACCGCAGGCACGCCGGTCAGTCCGCAAGCGATAAAGAAAATGCCGTAGGCATGAATTAGACCGTGCGTGGCGCTCAGCCTTTCGACCGCAGCGCCCGAAAACCCCTTCAAGATCTTTCCCAGCCAGGCATACGTCGAACTCAAGAGTGCATACTGCGTGGCCGTGTATCCGAGATTGGTGAGGCTCGACATGTACGCTACAAGCGCAACAGCGGCGAAGCTGAGACTGAAATTGTCTCCTGCCATGACGAAGGCAAAGAGACGAATGCTCAAGCCCGCGAACGCGAGAGTCGCAAATGCGGCAGTCGCAGCTGCCTGCAAAATACCTCCGATAACAAGGGCGCGCATGTAGCCAAGCTTCAGCGAGCAGAATCCGCCTGCGGCGATGCCTGCAAACGTTGCGATTAGTCCGATGGAGCCGCGCACCGCTCCGACCGTTTGCTTCGTAAGGCCGAGGTCGTGGTAGTAGGGATTCGCCATCGGGCCCATCATGAAGTCCGGCAAACGGTAGAGGCTGATGGCCGCTAACATTACCAGCGCGAGCCAGCCATGCGTGCGGAAGAAAGCGATGAACGGCCCCACAATGGCGTCGTAGAAGCGGCGCCAAAGTGGCGCTTCACGCTCTTTTTCATGCAGCACCGCCGCATTTGCGCGTTCCGGTTCTTTTGCAAACCAGGTGGCAAACATTCCAACAGCCATACAAGCCCCGTAAATACCGTAGGACATACGCCAACCCACGGCCGCGGCCACGATGAGGATAAGGGAATCCGTAGTCAGGAGCGCCAGACGGTAACTGAACTGATAGGCAGACGCGAGGAGCCCTTGTTCATCTCCGTCGTCTGCTGATTCAATTCGCCAGGCATCAACCACAATGTCTTGTGTCGACGAGGCAAACGCGACGATGAGCGCGCAAGCGCCAAGCCGGCCGAGTCCCACATTCGTGCCAGTTGCGCCCATGGCGCAAAGCGCAAGACCGACGACGATCTGGGAAAACATCATCCATCCGCGCCGATGGCCAAGCCGCTTAAACAACGGCAAGTCGACACGATCCATCAAGGGCGCCCACAGAAACTTCAGCGAATAGGCGATGCCCACCCAGGAAAGAAATCCGATCGCCGTCAGCGAGGTGTGTTCATCGCGCAGCCAGTAGCCGAACGTGTTGCCGACCAGATAAAAGGGAAGACCTGAGGAAAAGCCCAGCAGCAACATCGCCACCGTTTTAGGCCGCAGGTAATCGGCGATCCGGTGCTTTTGGGGACTCACGCGTTCATTGTCTATTGGAGGCCTCACGAAACTCAACGTTCATGCCACCGAACGTTGTCCATGCTGGCACTCTCACCGGCTTGCTACGGTTCCGCCGCCGCGGCTTTCGTGCTCTTCACCGCTTTCTCAGCGCTTTCGTTGGATCCGACTGCCGGCTCTTCTTCAAGCGCGGGACGCACGCGTTGAATCTTTACACGGGCGACGCGTCGGCCGTCCATTTCCACGACGGTGAATCGAAACTGCCCATATTCGAAGCTTTCGCCGCCACGCGGAATAAAACCGAGTTGATCCAACACGAATCCGCCGACCGTCGCGTATGCGGGATCTTCAGGCAATGGAATGTTGTATTGCGTATCCAGATCTCGCACGTTCAGCGCGGCATCAAAAATCACGGCGCCGTCGGCGAGCGTCAGCGGCCGCTCGATGACGTCAAACTCATCGTGAATCTCGCCGACCACTTGTTCCATGATGTCTTCCAAAGTCACAAGCCCAAGTATGCTGCCGAATTCGTCCACAACCATGGCCATGCCGATGTGCCGTGTGCGAAGTTCCTGGAGCAGCTCACTGGCCGGCTTCGTTTCCGGAACGATGAGGACTTCACGCAGCACACGCCGCAAGTCAAAAGGTGGCGGCGGGAGATTTTCTTCCAGCCGCCGTTCGCGATCGAGCAAAGTCCACAACATATCTTTGATATGAACGAAGCCGAGAATATGGTCGCTCGAGCCGCGATAGACGGGAATGCGCGAGCGTTGAGAAGTGGCGAACACGCGCATCACTTCGTCCATCGTCGCTTCCACCGGAAGCGTGTGCATATCCGGCCGCGGCACCATGATCTCGCGGACCTGGACTTGTCCGAGTTCGATAGCACTCACGATGAATTTTTCTTCGCCGGGAGCAATCAACCCACGTTCGCGCGCCTGCCGAATCTGGATTTGCAGCTCTTCCGTAGAGTGCGCCGAGCCATGACTTTGCGGCGACGAAATGCCCATGGCCCTTACGATGAGCCCGGACATACCATCGAGCAGATCGATGGCCCACCGAAAGGTATGCAGATACCACTGGAATGGCAGAGCAATAAGAAGAGCGACGCGCTCTGCCTTCGCGAGGCTGACCGTCTTGGGCACCAACTCGCCAAGCACGACGTGCATCGCGCTCAGCAAGGCAAAAGCGCAACCCAGCGCAATTGCGTGCGCGAAAAAAGCAGTTCGCGTACCTGCAGCGCCGTGCCAGATTTGCTGCAAGGCTGCCGTAAGCGTGGCTTCACCGAGCGCGCCGATCGCCAGGCTCGAAAGCGTGATACCGACTTGCACGCCGGAAACGACTCGGTGCAAATCCGCAAGCAAGCGCTCCACAACTTTGGCGCGAGTGTCCCCCTTAGCCACGAGCTGGCGAACACGAGAAAGCCGCACAGCGACGAGGGAAAACTCCGCGGCGGCGAAAAAGCCGTTGAGGGCAACGAGCGCCAGCACACCGATCAACCGCACGGCGAACATAGTTTCTCAGGGAACCCCTAGGGGCATTGTAGCAGTACGGGCGCAGCGCGCGAGACGCGCGTGCCTTCTCTACACACGCGTGATCGTCACGAAAATTTCTTCTCCGCTCAGCGCCAGCTTAACGCCACCATTTTGGCCGGGGCTCATTTCCAGGCGCTCCGCGAGGAGTTCATTGCGCAGGAATGCCTCATGCGCGGCGATGGCCTCCGCAATGCGCGGCGAGGCGGAATAGCTGACGACGATGCGGTCCGAAATGTCGAGATTCAGCGCTTTGCGTTGATCCTGCAGCATGCGGTTGAAGTCGCGCGCCAGGCCTTCTTGCAAAAGTTCGGGCGTCAAAGCGGTATCTAGCGCCAGAAAAGTTCCTTGTTCCAGACTGCATTTGAGATTTTCTGGACCTTCAAACGAGACGATGATTTCTTCTGGAGCAAGTTCGAACACCTGATCGGAAAGTTGAATCGAAAATGGGCCGCCTTTGAGTACTTCGCTGGAATCGGCGTTTTCCAAAGCCTCTCCGATGGCCTTCAGGTATCTTCCCGCACGTGGACCGATCTTTTTGGCATCCGGTTTGAGGCGTACTTCCACTAGCGATTTCTCGTCCTCAATCAAGACGAGTTTCTTCAAATTAGTCTCTTCCAGAATCTGCACCACGTAATCGGAGTTTTCCAACACACGCCGGTCGGCAGCATCTTTGGGCCTCACGTAGAGCGTGCTCAGCGGTTGCCGAATCTTCACCTTGCTCTGCGTGCGCAGGCTGAGCACGAGATTCTTGATGCGAATCACAGCGGCAATGCTGTGCTCAAGCGTTTCGTCAATCAGAGACGCGTTCACTTGTGGATAGGTCGTCAGGTGAACGGACTCGGGTGCTGATGGATCGACGGAACGAACTAGATTTTGATAGATATCCTCGGTCAAGAAAGGCAGCGCCGGAGCCATTACGCGAGTGACGGTGGTCAGCACTTCGTAAAGCGTTTGATATGCGTCCGCTTCGCTTTTCCAGAAACGGCGGCGCGAGCGGCGCAAATACCAGTTGGAGAACTCCTCATCGAAAGCCTGAAAAGCCTCGACGAGCTTGTACTGCTCGTAATTCTGGAACGCGCTGTTCCCTTCCGCCACAAGGCGCTGCAGTTTGCTCAAAACCCAGCGATCAAGTTCGTTGGTAACCGGAACAGCGGCACCGCCGGGTTTCCAATCGTCCGCGCCCGCATACATCACGAAGAAGCTGTAACAATTCCAAAACGTCAAAAGTTTGCGCCGGGCATCGCCATCGATCGTTTGGCCCACATTGCCGGCGGGATGAAGATCGGGAAAGTTGAGATTTTGCGATGTTTTCTGCTCGGTGTAGATGTACCGCATCACTTCGGCGCCGAGCGCCTCGGCCGCTTCATCAAATGCGATGGAGTTGCCCTTGGACTTGTGCATCTCTTCGCCGCGCGCATCGCGCACAAGCGCGTGGCCCAACAGCGCCTTGAACGGAGCGCGGCCGTCAATCATCGCGCTCATGGAAAGCATCGAATAAAACCAGTTCCGGAATTGCCCCGGAAAACTCTCAAGCACCAAGTCCGCAGGAAACCATTTCTCCCAGTAAGCTCTGTCGGTCGAGTAGCGCATGGTGCTGAATGGCACGATCCCCGCGTCCAGCCACGGATTGCCGACGTCTTCGGTGCGTCGGGCCAGGCCGCCGCACTTCTCGCAGCGGATTTTGACCGCATCGATATACGGCCGGTGCGGAGAATTCCCCTCGAACACATCCCAGCCTTCGACTGCTTTTTCCTTCAGCTCTTCCCTGCTTCCGATCACATCAAAATGTTTGCACTCGCCGCAGACCCAGATCGGCAGCGCGAGTCCCCAGAAGCGTTTCTTGGAGATCATCCAGTCGCTCATGTTGCGAAGCCAGTCTTGTTCGCGCGCTTCGCCATCGGGAGGAATCCACTTTATCGTCGGCACCACCCGCTGAATGCGATCGCGCCAGTCCATGCGGATGAACCATTCGTCGACGGGGCGAAACACCAGTTCTTCTTTGCATCGCCAACAATGTGGATAGACGTGGGGATATTTTTCGCGGGCCACAAGCATGCCCGAGGCCTTCAGCGCGGCTATGATGTCGTCTGACACTTCGTTGGCGTTCCGCTTAGTGAATTGCCCGAACCCCTCGAGAAAAACTGAACTGTCATCTAGTGGGGCGATGAACGGGATACCGTTCTCTTTGCCAAGCCGCTGGTCTTCCGCGCCGCAACCTGGCGCGATGTGGACGAGCCCCGTTCCTTCTGCTTCGCTGATTTCCTTCCAGGCAATCACACGATGTGCTTCCGCCGAGGTTTTGCCCCCGCCCGTCTCGCCATATGGAAAAACGCCGCCTGGTGTTTTCTGCGCGGGAAGTTCATCAAAGGGCCCCTGGTAGGTGAGGCCGACCAAATCTTTTCCAGGAAACTCTTCTATCACCTCAACGCCGCCGCTTCCCTTCAGGATCGTCCTAATCGACGGCAGCTTGTGCGTCTCATGCTTCCCTTCCACTTGAAGATCCTGCAAGCGGTCGTGCTCGAAGTTCCCTTTCGCAACGTAGTAGAACCAGTCGCCGTGCTTGACCTTGAGATAGGCCATCTCCGGATTCACGGCAACGGCCACGTTCGAAGTCAGCGTCCACGGAGTCGTCGTCCAAATCAGAAGCGCAGTGCGCTCTTGGCCCTTAATTGGAAAACGCACAAAGACCGAAGTGTGTGTTGTGATGCGCCGCCCCTCGGCGACTTCCATCTGCGACAGTCCCGTCCCGCAACGCCCGCACCAGGGCATAACGTCGTGCCCGCGATAAATGAAACCCTCCGTGTGGCACTTCTTTAAAAACGACCAGATCGTGTAGTTGTTCTCATCAGAAAAAGTAAAGTAGCTGCCGCCATACTCGGCGGAGCCGAGTTTCCGAACGATCTCGCTCGCGCGCGCGGTCTCTGTGTGCCCGCTCGGCAGTTTCGCCGTAACCACCCGATCTCCGTCAGCCAAGGCGTCGCGCAAAGCAATCAGCACTTTGGGGTCATCCCAATCGCACCAATAACCCAGGCGGATCGATTGCTCAGTCTGTCGCGCCGCAAACGTCAATACACGCTCTTTGCACGCACGCACGAAATTCTCGATGCCAAAATCGCGAATCTCGCGCTTGGTCTTCAGTCCGAGGCTTTTTTCTACCTCGACCTCGACCCACAATCCCTGGCAATCGAAGCCGTTCTGGTAGCGCAGCGCGCTTCCTCGCATCGCGTTGTAACGCTGGTACATATCTTTCAGCGAGCGCCCCCAAGCGTGATGCACCCCCATGGGATTATTCGCGGTGATCGGTCCATCGAGGAAAGACCAATGGGGTCCGCTGGCATTCTTCTCGCGCAGCTTCTGAAAAATCCGATTCTCCTCCCAGAAACGCAACATCTCGCGCTCCATGGCTGGGAAGTCGGGCACTCTCGGCACTGGTTTGTACAAGCTCATAGTTGTGTCCGATTAGATTATCACAGCGCGCAAACGGACCCGCCTCGTGCGACCACTCGGTTGCACCCTCCACGCGCGTCCACTACACTCAAGTTTTACAAACAGAGCTTCGGAGACTGCTTGCGGACGATCCTTCGTATTCTAGTCTGGACACTTCTGATCATTGCGATTGTTGCTGGAGCAACGGCCTGGTGGTTCATCTACCGCCCGCTTCCCCAACTCGATGGATCTATCTCGCTTCCGGGCCTGCAAAAAGAAGTTACCGTCGAGCGCGACAACTGGGGAGTGCCGCATATCCGCGCAGCTTCACTCGTGGATGCCGTCGAAGCTCAAGGCTATGTTGTGGCGCAAGACCGCCTCTGGCAGCTGGATTTGATGCGCCGGGCATCGCGAGGCCAACTCTCCGAGATTTTCGGGCCGCTCGCGCTTAAATCCGACAAACAATTCCGCACATTCGGTTTTTCCCGCGCCGCAGATCGCGATTTCGCCGCCATGGACAAAGATTCGCGCGCGTTGATGGACGCGTACGCCCGCGGCGTGAATGCCTTCATCCAACAACATCAAAACGCGCTGCCGCTGGAATTTACTCTTCTCAAGTACAAACCTCAGCCCTGGCAGCCTACGGACTCGCTGGTCATCGCGGGATACATGTACCAAACGCTGACCGATACCTGGGAGCGCGAGTTGGACCGCGCGAGAGTCGAAGATCGCGTCGGCGCGGATCGCTCGAAGGATCTTTTTGCGGTCGATGCCTCGATGGACCATTTCGTCGTCGGCGATCCCGACGTCCCCAATGACGGCTCACAAGCGTCTCGCGCCGACCCCGACGACGATGATGACGATGACGACGACATGCCAACAGACTCCATTCTGAAAACCGCTGCGCCCCACGCTTCGGGCGTCGGCACGCCCGAAACATTTGCGGATATCACTTCCGCACTCTGGCCTTCGGTGCAAGGCTACCTCGAAGAAACGCAAAGCGAAATTCGCAAAGGCCTGGGCAGCAACAACTGGGTCGTCAGCGGAGCACACACCGCAACAGGAAAGCCTCTTCTGGCAAACGACACTCATCTCGAGCTTTCCATTCCGCCAATCTGGTATGAAATTCATCTCACCGCGCCCGGCTTCAATGCGAAAGGTTTTACTCTGCCAGGCGCACCGCTCATCGTCATCGGCCATAACGACCGCATCGCCTGGGGCTTTACGAACAACGGCGCCGATGTACAAGACCTCTACATCGAAACATTCAATCCCACCGCGCCCGACGAATACCGAGTGAACGGGGCGTGGGTCAAAGCGCAAGTCTTCGACGAAACGATTCACGTCAAAGGACAACCGGACGAACACTTGAAGGTTGTCGTCACGCGACACGGCCCCGTAGTGCATCAAGAAGGCGACAAAGTTTACGCCCTTCGATGGACCGCGCTCGAGCCGGGCGGGCTCGGAAGTACCTACAACTGGCTTTCCACGGCCAAAAACTGGCACGAATTTCGAGAAGTGATGAAGCGAGTATGGGGTCCCGGCCAAAATGCCGTCTACGCTGACGTGGAAGGCACCATTGGCTACATCATGGCCGCACGCGTCCCCATTCGCAAAAAGGGCCACGGCGAAGTTCCCATTCCAGGCGACACCGACGCCTACGAGTGGACCGGCTACATCCCTTTCGATCAACTTCCCAAAGCACTGAACCCCGATAGCGGCCTAATCGTCACCGCCAATGCGCGTGTGGTCGGACCGAATTACAAACCGTATTTGACCGACCGCTGGGAAGAGCCTTTCCGCACGGCACGCATCTATGATCTCCTGCACGATAAAACGAATCTCCGCCCGATCGACATGCTAAAGGTCGAAACAGATACTTACAGTTATCCGCATGCTTTTCTTGCGGATCAAATGGCTTCGGCGGCAAAAAAAGTGCAACCGAAGGACACTCGAGCCAAAAAACTTGTGGATGGCCTAAAAGACTGGAACGGAATCGCCGATGCGGATTCTTCGCTTGTCTCTTTCCTGGTCATGGCCCGCCGCGCTGCACTCGAACTGATTCTCGAGCCCTATCTTGGAAAAGATACGAACCTTTATAGTTGGCGCAGCACCGTCTTCCTCCAAAAAGTGTTAACGGACCGCCCCGCAAAATGGCTCCCGCCCACCTTTAAAACTTACGACGAACTGCTCGCCGCTACTGCGGATCGCGCCGTCGCCATGTTGGCCGAACAAACAAAAAGTGAGCGCGTAGATGACTGGCAATGGAAAGAACTAAATTCGCTGGACATGCTTCATCCCATCGGCCGCGAAGGTTTCTTGAAACATCTGCTCAGCATCACGGGAAAGCCGCAATCCGGCACGGGTTACAGCGTCCGCGCCGCGACAAAACGCCATGGCCCTTCGATGCGCTTCATCGCCAACCTTGCCAACTGGGACGACTCCATCCTGTTAATTCCGGCCGGCGAGTCTGGACAGGTGGGCAGCCGGCATTACACGGATCAGTTTTCCTATTGGTACGAAGGCAAACCGATCGTTTCTCCTTTTAGCGATGCAGCAGAAGCAAAATCGCGAAAGCACACGCTGACGCTGAAACCACTCTTATGATTCGAACCGATTCGCTCCCAACATGCCTGAACTGCCAGAAGTAGAATCCGTCGCACGGACGCTACGCCCATTGGTCGAGCGGCGAAGGATTCGCTGCGTCCACGTTCTGCACGCCATCGCGACAAAACCGCAAAGTCCCTCCCACCTCGCGCGGACGGCCGAAGGTCAGCGCATCCAGTCCGTCCAAAGAAAAGGAAAATATCTCTGGCTGCAACTAGAACGCGGAATTGTCACACTTCACTTCAAGCTCGACGGCCAGCTTCTTTGGTTTCCCAATGCCAAGAAGATGTTTGAAGTTGCCAACCAAGAGGAATCAGGCGTTCACGTAGATGTAGCCTTCGAACTGGATAAAGGCGTTCTTGGTTTTGCGGATGGACGTCATTTCGGCCGCGTCTTAATTTATGACTCGGAAGAAACTTGCCCCGCTCTCGCTCGATTGGGCGTGGATGCTATCTCACCTGATTTCACACCAGCGCACTTCGCGAAGTTGCTGTCCAATTCGCGGCGTGCGCTGAAAGAATTCCTCCTAGATCAAAGCCGCGTCGCCGGCATCGGCAACATATATTCCTGTGAATCGCTCTGGCACGCGAAGCTGGACCCGCGGCGCAGCGCAAATTCGTTGAAACCTGCCGATTCCCGACGCCTCCACAAAGCGATTGTTTCCGTTCTCGCGCGTGCTTTAGAATGCTGTTTGCATCCGCCGCCCGATTTTCGCGACCCGGGATGGTGGTTTCAAGGCTTGGAAACGATTCTTCGCGTCTACGATCGCGAAGAAAAGCCGTGCCGCCGATGCGGTCATCCAATCAAACGCATCGCGCAAGGCGGACGCTCAACTTACTTTTGTGCGCATTGCCAAAAATAGCTTTCGAGGATAAAGGCCGATCGCGTGAATTCACCCGCCCCCAAAAAGCCCGAGCCGCCCAAGAAGCCCGATTTTGAGCGCTCACTAGCTCGTCTCGAAGAGGTCGTTCGCCGCCTCGAAAGCCCCCAACTCTCGCTCGACGATGCCATGAAGCTCTTCGAGGAGGGCGTCGCGCTCTCCCGCGAATGCCAGAAGCAACTCGAAGAGGCCGAAGGCCGCGTCGAAATCCTTCTAAAAAAGGCGGATGGCAAACTCGTCGCCGAGCCATTCGATCCCGAAGGCGAGAGCGAATCGTGACACTCCCAACCCTCGCAACTTGCTCGATCATCGCCGCAAGATGAAACCTCCGCTATTTTTTGAAGAAGACCGCGTAGAGGTCGACGCCTCGCTTGACCGTCTGATGCCTGCTGAGACCGCGCCACCGCCCTCCATCCACCAAGCCATGCGTTACAGCGTCTTCGCCGGCGGAAAACGTATTCGCCCTGTTCTCTGCCTTGAAACTGCCCGTATCTTCAATTCGAACGTCGCGCCCGCACACTATCCCGCTTGCGCGATCGAATTCATCCACACTTACTCGCTCATCCACGACGATCTCCCCGCGCTCGACAATGATGATTTGCGCCGCGGCAAGCCAACCTCACACAAGAAATTTGGCGAAGCCGCCGCAATTCTTGCAGGCGACGCTCTGCTCACCCTCGCTTTCGAAACGATCGCCGCCGCGCCCGTCGAAGCTAGCAGCCGCGTCGCGATGCTGACGGAAATCTCCAGCGCCGCTGGAACCATCAACGGCATGGTCGGCGGACAAGTTGCCGACCTCGAAGCCGAAGGCAAACGCATCAATCCCGAAATGCTTGAGTACATTCACCGCTCGAAAACAGCCGCGCTCATCCGCGCGTCCATTTCTTCCGGTGCCATGTGTGCCGGTGCTTCGACGGAAGATGTTTCCCGGCTCCGCAATTTCGGCGAAACGCTAGGCCTGCTCTTCCAGGTCACCGACGATATTCTCGACGTCGAGGAAACTTCCGCCGCCCTGGGAAAAACCGCCGGAAAAGACGCTGCCCAGCAAAAGGCAACTTATCCTGCGGTCCACGGCCTTGAGCGTTCGCATCAGATCGCTAATGAGCTTGCCGCAAAAGCCGTCGCCGAACTCGCGCCATACAGCAACCGCGCCTCGCGTCTGCGCGAAATTGCCGAATATCTCGTCCAACGCCGCGCTTGAAGCAGCCCACGCGCCATGAAATCCAAATCCCCGCGCACCCGCCTCGACTTAGCCCTAGTCGAACGCGGCCTCGCCGAATCGCAAGAAAAAGCCCAGGCCATGATCCTCGCAGGCGAAGTTCGCGTGGACAATATCGCCCAACAGAAAGCCGGCACACCTATTCCAGCCGATGCCCGCATCGAGGTGAAGAGCCGCCAGCTAAAATACGCCAGCCGCGGAGGCTTAAAGCTCGAGGGTGCCCTGGAAGATTTTTCGATCGATCCAGCAAACCTCGTTTGTCTCGACGTAGGCAGCTCGACAGGCGGCTTCACAGATTGCCTACTTCAGCATGGCGCCGCCCGGGTATACGCCGTCGATGTAAACCTCGCGCAACTCGCCTGGAGACTCCAGCGAGATCCGCGCGTCACTGCCATCGAACGCAACGCGCGCGAATTGAGAGCCATTGAGATCCCCGAACCAGTCGATCTCGTCGTCGCCGACGTATCGTTCATTTCCGTCTGCAAAATAATTGCCCCCGCTTCCACTTGTGCAAAACTCGGCGCCGATTTTCTCATTCTCATCAAACCCCAATTCGAACTTCGCCGCGAAGATATCGGCCCCGGCGGAATCGTCAAAGATACTCGCCTGCACGAAAAAGCCATCGCCAGCGTCAAAAAATGCGCCGAAGCCGCGGTCCTCACTTGTATAAAAGTTTTTCCCAGCCGCCTGACCGGCGCCGAAGGCAATCAAGAATTTTTTCTGCACGCTCGCAAAGGAGTCCTGAAGTAGAATTCCAAACAGTAATGCAGCCACCCACCTTCAAGACGATCGGCGTCTTCTCACGTCCGCGCCGCGCCAACCTTTCTGCCGTCGTCCCTCAACTTCTTCAATGGTTGGAAGCTCGCGGCCTGCGGGTTCTCTGCGACCAAGAAACCGCCTCAGCTCTGCCCAATCCGCCCAAGGCTTTCACCCGCGAGGAACTCGCTGACCAATCAGACATCCTTCTCGTACTCGGCGGTGACGGCACTCTTCTGGCAGCCGCTCGCGTGGCCGCCTCGCATTGCATTCCTGTTCTGCCCATCAACATGGGCAGTCTCGGCTTCCTCACCAGTTTTACAGTAGAAGAACTCTATCCCGCTCTGGAAGAGACGCTCGCCGGAAGATCATCCATGAGCCAGCGCGTCATGCTGCAAGTCGAGCACGTGCGCGCCGGCACCGTTCTGGATCGCCAGCACGTCCTCAACGATGCCGTCATCAACAAGGGCACGCTGGCCCGTATGATCGAACTGGAACTCTCTATCGACGGCGATTTTGTCTGCCGCTACCGCGCTGACGGCCTTGTCGTGG